>PDWJ01000141.1_pt1 | contig 166295 bp, 131 predicted proteins | sample 1430881 | NCBI WGS metagenome assembly PDWJ01 (sample SAMN01162460, study PRJNA174530) | Oral metagenome, whole genome shotgun sequencing project. | biome: Marine environment; feature: Marine mammal; material: Swab sample of the gingival sulcus; isolation source: swab sample of gingival sulcus...
AAATCAACAATTTAATGTAAAACTCATCTATTCATCAGCGTGGTTGCATAATAAGCGTCATCCTCTCCTTTTGTCTCGGCAAAAGGAGCAAAACCGAGGTTCCTTATCCCTTATTGATGGCTTCCCAGATGTCGGCGGATTAATCCATACCGCTTCCGGTAACACACCTGGTTGCGGTTGTCCGCAGACAAACCGTTCTGGATGTGTTTGAAAAGCGGCATTCAATACTTGCTGCCGTTGCTGCATGACCTGCTCACCACCACGACCAGCATGCACCATGGCTGGCGTGAGCAAAGCCAGTGCTGAATGGCGATGTTGCTGATTGTACCAGTGGAAAAACGGCCTCGCCCAAGCACGTGCATCCTGAAGAGACCCAAACTGCGCTGGATAATCTGGTCGGTATTTAACGGTTTTGAACTGTGCCTCAGAAAATGGATTGTCGTTGGATGTGTATGGGCGTGCATGGGTCTTGGTCACGCCTAAATCTGCCAGCAGAATATCTTGCGTTTCTCCGTTCAACGCCGCTTCTATATCGGAACCAACGGCCTGGATGGCCAAAACGCGCGGCGCGGTTGCCAGCAGTTCTGGCTTTTTGTAGGAGGTGTGCACTCGCTGGCGACCACGTGGTGTGGTTTCTCCATGCTTTTTGAGGATGCGGTACATTGTACGTACAGAGCAGAGATAACGGCCGTTTTCATCCAACAACGTGCCATACACCTCATACGGGAACATATCCTGAAAGCGGTGACTGTTGAGTACCTCACGCACAGTCGTTTCTTTGGCTGGTGTCAATGCCCGTGGATGGGGCTTGTCTGTTTCCTTGCTTGGGGCAGATTCCGCTGTTTTCCCGCTGTTTATTGTTGATACTGATAATAGCAGCTTTCGTACCGATGTTTATCAAGCTTAGATTCTGCACAGAGAGTTTGCCCAATCGCTCAATGTTGTTATTATCGTCAAAACAAACAGCCAAACTGGGGCATGGGCGTATGCAATGTTGTTCAGTAGTGATTTGACCCTCAGTGGTGGATGCGCCAGGCAAAACGTTAAGGACTGGCGATGAAATAAAATACAGAATTGCATCGCCAGTTTGAAGGAACGGTAAGAAAACGATGTTGTCGTGCTATTTAATTTTGGTTCCTTCGTCAAGCTTGATTGAAATTTTAAATGGGACACATTATACTTTTAGCCCATGAAAATTCTCGAAGGTGTCATTCCCAAAGGAGATAATTGGCGAGTTCTGGTTTTGCTTTCACCGGATGAAAGCCTGGGCAGGGCTTTTGCCCTGGGTGCTTCTTTGGCACATAGTAATGATGGAGAGTTGGTAACGGCCGTTTTCGTGTCGGATGAAAGTGAAGGAACCTTAGCGGCTTGCCAAGACATCTTCGATCACGCCCAAGAGAATTGCCATGATGATCAAGCGATTCACCCCTTTATCATCGCCTCAACTGACCAAGAGCGAGATTTAAAAACGTTTGTAAACCAGGCAAAAATTGATTTGTTGCTGGTGCATGCAGATAGTATGACGCGACACAATTATGCTCGTCTGAGTTGCAGCGTGGTGGCCTTGCGCGGCGACCGTGTGGAGATTGAAGGGGAAGATGCGGCGTCAGGAAAACGGCCGTTAGCGCGAATCTTGGTTCCAACAGCTGGGGGTCCTAACACCGCCCATGCCCTCACCTTTCTGCTTCCGCTGACGCCCGGCGTGGAAGTGACAGTGTTGTATGTGGTTGCCGGAGAGCGAAACCCAGGTGGTGAACGATTGGGCAGGGAGCGCTTAAGCCACCTGATGGCATATGTTAATGCTGGTAATCGTATCAAAAGCAAGATCGTTTTCTCAGAATCGGTGGCCAAGGCCATTGTCAACGAGGTTAACCAGGGTTACGATTTGGTGATTATTGGTGCCAGCCGTGAGAGTTCCATCGACAAAGTGCTGTTTGGCGATATTCCAGGAGCGGTGGTGCGCACCAGTAAACGCCCGGTGGCTGTGGTTCGTCAACCGCGTCAACTCACAAACAACTTGTTTTGGCGACTGCGAGCGTGGCTACCCAGTTTGAGCATGAGCGACCGCACCGAAGCGTATGTGCGCATCCGCCGCAATGCGCGACCAGACATTGACTATTACATGCTCATTTCGCTTTCAGCCATGATCGCCTCGCTGGGTCTGATTGCCAATAGCGCCGCTGTTGTCATTGGCGCCATGCTGGTGGCGCCGCTCATGTCGCCCATCATTGGGTCTGGTCTGGCGATTGTGTTGGGCGATTCCAAGTTTCTGCGGCGATCTATTGGAGCGGTGTTTCAAGGTGCCTTGTTGGCAATCTTCGTGGGCATGATCGCTGGCTTGTTGGCGTTGAACGAACCACTTGTCCCGGAAGTTTTGAGCCGGACGCAGCCCAGTTTGCTGGATTTAGCGATTGCGCTTTTTTCTGGGTTGGCTGCGGCTTATGCGCTGTGCCGCTCTGATGCTGCGGGGGCGCTGCCGGGTGTGGCGATTGCTGCTGCCTTGGTGCCGCCGCTATCGGCTGTGGGCATTACGCTCACCGTCTCTTTGGCCAATGTCCTGAGCAGGCAGGAGATGATTTTTGCGGGATTGACGATTGACCAGTTTAGATTGCCTTTGGGCGCCTTGCTGCTATTTACGACGAACTTTGTGGCGATTAGTTCGGCTGCGGCTTCAATGTTCCTGGTTTTAGGATACCGTCCTGCTGCGGATCGCAAAGAAAGAAAGCGGATACAAACGCGGGCTTTTCGCGCTTCTGTGCTGCTCTTGATTTTGATCTCGTGCCTTCTAGCTGTGACTACCTATGGATTGGCGCGGGAACAGGGGCGCTTAGACCGTATCCGTGAAGTGACGGAGAATCATGTAACTGATATTGCTGGGGCGGAACTGACTGATTTTGAAATTGTGACGTACGAAGATGGTTTTTTGAAACTGGAGCTGGTGGTTCGGTCTCCCCATGTGATTCCCTATTTTGTGGTCGAGGATTTGCAAGAAGGGATTGGCGGTGTTCTCTCTGGTGAGGGCATTATTGAGGAAATTGCGTTGACGATGCAAGTGGTGCCTGTGACTGAACTAGACCCGCTGGTGGCGCCGACAGCGACACCGACCTCTACGGCCTCGCCCACGATGACGCCCACGCCAACCTTGACGCCGTTGCCCTCTAACACGCCCACGCCAACGGCCGTTCCCACTGACACGCCATCCCCCACGGCCACCATGTTGCCCACTGACACTGCCACGCCATCCCCCACGGCCACCGCTGCCATTACCCCCACGGCCACCATAACGACCACTTCCGCCATTACAACTGCCACCCCTGCCACCCCTGCCACCACGACATGGACGCCTACACCAACCTGGTAACGGCCGTTGTCACTTATCCTGTTCACATTTGGTTTGCCGTCCAGGCGAAAATTCGTATAATTCTGTGCTGCAGTTGAGAAATTTATGCTAAAATTAAAAAGTAGTGATTTGGCTCCGTAGCTCAGTTGGCAGAGCAGCTGACTCTTAATCAGCATGTCGCAGGTTCGAGCCCTGCCGGAGTCACCAAAAATTAGCCACTCATCTCGAGTGGCTTTTTTTATGGTATGATTTTAGAATTCTCAAGAGAGGCAGAGAAGATAGAGCTGTCTATTTATGCAGCGGGTAGAGGGGGATCAGGCGTTTACTCTGATTGGCTGCATAAGCTAACTGCTTCTCTTAACAAGAAATAATTGGCTGCACTGATTTCCATCATGAAACGAGTAAATATTGTACTGACTGGCTTTATGGGAACAGGGAAGTCAACGGTAGGTAAGCTGTTGGCGGCGCATTTGGCCTATGCGTTTGTGGACACAGATGATTGGATTGTGGCGCAAGACGGCCGTTCTATTCCCACAATTTTCCGCGAAGAGGGTGAAGCTTATTTTCGCCAACTTGAACGTGCCGCCGCCGAGGCCTTGGCGTCGCGGGATGGCTTAGTGATTGCCACCGGCGGGCGCTTAATGCTCGATGAGGAAAACGCCAATCTGTTGATGACAAACGGCCGTGTCTTTTGCTTGGTGGCTGAGCCAGAGGAGATTGTGGCACGAGTCAGCGGGGATGAGGAACGGCCGTTGCTCAATGTGCCAGATCCCGCTGCCCGCATCCAAACATTGCTCGAGGAACGCCGCGCAGGATATGGCCGCTTCCCCCCAATTAGCACCACCGGTCAATCTGCGGCACAAGTGGCTCAGAACATTTTGCAAGAAATGCAGCTGGTGTGAAGGAGAAAATTATGCCGGTACTCACCGTTATGCAGCCCCCTGTTTTTTATGCCCAGCATCGCCATGAAAATCCACGCTGGCAGGTAATTCTCATTCATGGCGCTGGCGGCAATCATCTCGTTTGGCCAGCGGCACTGAGGCGCTTGCCTGAGGTGGCTGTCTTTGCCCTGGATTTACCTGGTCATGGGCGTGCTGGCGAAGCAGGGCAAACCACGATTGAGGCGTATGCCAGTACAGTCATCCAGTTTATAGATGTTTTAGAATTGTCAAATGTCGTCTTGGTGGGGCATTCGATGGGGGGGGCGATAGCACAAACGATTGCTGCCAGGCAATTGCCATCACTCTCGGCGTTGGTGCTGATTGGTACTGGCGCCAAACTGCGCGTTTCCCCAGCTATTTTGCAAAGCATTCAGCTGGATTTCGAGGAAGCGGTGACAACCATTAACCACTTTGCCTGGGCCAAGGAAACGCCACCAGCGCTGCAGACAAAAGGACGGGAACTCATCGCCAGCACCTCTGCCACGGTGCTGTATCAGGATTTCAAAGCGTGTGACCAGTTTGATATTCGTTCCCGTTTGGCTAACATCCGCCTGCCTACCCTCGTTATTTCAGGCACAGCCGATAACCTCACTCCTGCCCCATACGGCCGTTTTTTAGCCGAGCAGATTCCTCAAGCCGAGTTTAAACTGCTTGAGGGCGCGGGGCACATGATGATGGTGGAGAAACCGGCCGAGACAGCAACAAGCATCACGCAATTTTTGCGTCAATTGCAGGCAAAGAGCTAGGATTAACTGTTGTGTACGCCCAAACTCAGCGCCCCAGACCGTGGAACTGGCTCAGTTTGTGCACCCAGCCGGGGGATTGTAGATCAGGGTCGCTGGCCGCATTCTTTTCAATATGCTGCCAATAGTTAAAGAGTTTTTGAGCCAACTCGTTCGGTTTGGATTCGGTTGTGTCTACAATTAAGTGAGGCTTAGACACAGGTTCCTGCGCTTCAACCATCCATTTATAGACTGCCCAATCTGCATCAGATTTATCTTGATGGCTGTGTCCGCGTAATGCCCGCGCTTTTAAGCGCTGCTGTATGATTTCTTGAGATGCTTGTATATAACAAATGGCCATGGGAGAGCCACATTTTCGTGCTAAATGATGCAAATGATTTCGCCGGGCAGCTATCAAATTTGAGCCGTCGAAAACCACTCTTTGCCCCTCATTTAACCGTCGTTCGATCAAGCGATAACAGATTTCATAAACGAGCATCATTTCTGATGGGGTATAGTCTGGTGATTGTCGGATGGAAGCGCGAACTTCATCTGTGGCAATGATGACATGGGGCATCATCGATTGCAACGCATTGACAACAGAAGATTTCCCTGTTCCAGGCAAGCCTACCATCATCAATAAACTGCCGCCAGGGCGAACAAAAGGTGTCTCTGGTAAGGTTTTATTCAGGTTATCTAATAAGGTATCTAGAGGCATGGGGAGCTGCTCTTTTAGGGCAGTTACTATGGGCGCATCCAGAGCTGAACTGCGGCATTGCTGGATGCACTTCAAGTGACCTGACCATCTGTAAAAAGGGAAGTTATTTCTAGACGGTCATTATGGTTGGAAGAGGGATAGGTACGATGAGAACGGCCGTCTTTTAGGATAGAAAATTCTCTATCAACAAACGTGTCTCCATCCAGAAATAAATCATTTATTTCAACGGCTTCTTGAAAACGATCCCAGGTCGTATGCAAAAAGGTAATACGTCGCCACTGTAAACTAATAATGGGTCTTTTCAAGTAACTGATGGCTCCTAACTGTATCTGATAATACCAATCGTCTGCGCGGGGATGATCACTTTGGCTGGGCAGCAACTCTCGCCGTTGTACCAGTTCATGGCCCAGGCGCGGTGCATAAGCGGACACCGACCATTTTTGCGGGCCGAAGGCGCTGCCAAAATAAAATGCAAACCATTCTGCATGCAGCCCTTTTGGCGCAGAGCGATAAGGTATACGATACCAACCTTGCTCTTGGATTAGGGCAAAATCAGAAGGTTTGGGTACATAAGCTATTAACACCCGATCATCAGGATACATATGTGTATACTAATCCACAACTCTTTAATAATCAAGCTAATTTCGAGGTATAATCTGACGACAACTATCAAACATTGTTTGTGCATTTTGGTGCCTTGGCGCTAAAACTTTTATTTTTAGGAGAGGATGAGCGATTTTATGACAGTGGAGAATCGGTGATTTTGTAAAAAAGTTGCAAGTGGCATGCTCTTTTTGTCACTCTGTAACTTTGCTGCTTCTTATGCCTGAACTACCTGAAGTGGAGACGATAGTCCGTGCCTTGAGGAAACCGCTTGTTGGTCGCACGATAACGGCCGTTTCTAATGATTGGCCTCGTCAATTGGCGACCCATACGCTTGAGGCTCTCAATTGGCAGCTGAAAGGCCAACGTGTTGAGGCGGTGAAACGCCGCGCCAAATACCTGGTCTTTGAGTTGAGTGGCGGCGATACGCTGATCATTCACTTAAAAATGTCGGGGCATCTGGCTGTGGTTGAGGCTGGTGAACCTCGCCATAAGCATGTCCATACGGTATTTTCCTTGGATAACGGGCGAGAATTACGTTTTCGTAATATGCGCAAGTTTGGGCGAGTGTATCTGGTTAAGGATCCGGAAACGGTTTTAGGAAAGTTGGGTCCTGAACCGTTAGCCGACTCTTTTTCCCCAGCGGTGCTGCGAGAAAGGCTAAACGGCCGTTCCCGAGCCATGAAGCCCCTCTTACTCGATCAACATTTCCTGGCTGGCGTGGGCAATATCTACGCGGATGAATCCCTGTTCTATAGCAAAATTCATCCCCAGCGCACGGCAGACTCCCTTACAGAAAACGAGGTTGAGGCGCTCTATACAGCCATCCAAAAAGTTCTTAAAATGGGGATAGCGCGTGAAGGCGCCAGCATTGATCTTTACACAAAACCTGATGGCACGTATGGTGATATGCAAAATGCCGTTGCTGTATTTCGGCGGACTGGATTACCTTGTTACGTATGTCAGACGCCTATTGCACGGATTGTGATGAACGGCCGTAGTACTCACTTTTGTCCACATTGCCAGAGGTGAGCCCGTGAATTTGTCAAATAAAACAGTGATGGACTAGGAGACGGATGATGAAAAAAGAAATTGAAATGATGCGTGTTTTACGTGTGCCTCCTTTGGGAAAACTTGAAATTGAAGCCAATGGAGAACGATATGGTTCCCTCACGGAAGTCACCAACCCCAAGATTCGTCAACGTATCTTGGCTGCAATTGGTGAATTAGTCAATTTCTGCGGCGGCTATCAGGTATTAGAAGATGCGGGGATGGTGCCTCAATTAACGCCAACGGCCGTTAACCAGGTGGAGGCAGAAGAAGCTGCGCCTGCTGCAGCAGACCTGCTCCAACAACAAGAAGCATTCTTGGCTGGCTTGCAGCAGAAAGTTGAAGATGAAAAGAATAAACCAGTTAAAGGGAGACGGGGCAGAATATTCAGTGCCTCGAGTGATGTTGCCGCCGGGAAGCCTATGGTTGAGATTTCGGAAACTGGTGACGTGACTCCTGTAGGCGCCGTGAAAAAACCGCTCAGTATTGCTGAGCAGATTAACGAGATTTTGCAAAAGCACATTGCTCAAAATCCATCATTTGCCAATCGGGGGATTCGGTTGCAGCAGAGCGTCACAGGCGGTCTGCAAATTCTAGTTGATGGCCGTCAATATGAAACGCCAGCAGACATTGAAGATAAAGAGGTACAGGCTTTAATCAAATTGGCTGTTAAAGAGTGGAATTCGAGGTAGTAGGATAATGGTTTTCTGGTAGTTGTCTGGAAAAGGCTTTTACTAAATCTGCCCGTTGGTCATCTGGTAGAAAGGAAACCTTGGCGGCATTCAGAATCAGTTTTCGCAGTTCGGTATACCCGAAATCAAGTGCATTAACCGCCACTTCATACTCATCTGTCAACGTGAGGTCGCTGACACTGGGATCATCTGTGTTCAGCGTGGCTAATAAATTGAGGTTCATCATATCTTTGAGTGGATGATGCTCGATACTATGGATGACACCCGTCTGCAAATTGCTGGTTAAACAAATTTCCAAGGCGACCTGGCGTTCGTTAATCAGATGCAATACTTGAGAATCTTCTACTGCCCGCACCCCATGCCCCACTCGATCTGCGTATAGTTCTTCGATGGCTTGACGCACCCCTACCGCACTAGCCCATTCCCCGGCGTGAATGGTGACGCCGAGGCCAATGTCTTTGGCTTTTTTGAATATGGGTATGAATGGGGCGGGCGGGAATTTGACTTCATCTCCAGCCAGGTCTATGCCTAGAATGCCATCCCCTGCACGAGCATATGCAATTTCTGCAACTTGTTGTGCTTGATATAGGGGTTCATGTCGCACCAGGGTGATGATAAGGCTGACTTTGATGTTGTAGTCGATACTTGCCTGATTAACGGCCGTTATCACCCAATCAGTCACATCATTCAACTTAAATCCCCGAACCCGCGCCAGAGCTTGAGGGCTAAAACGGAGCTCTAAATATTGGATATTGTCAGCGGCCGCATCAGCCACAGCTTCATAGGCTAATTGATAAATTGTTTCTGGACTCTGGTAAAACAGGCGAAGGACACCAAACTTGCTGAGGAAAACTTCATGGTCAGGGGGATCGTCTGTCACTTGCACATGTGGACGCAAGCTGTCAACATCTTCAGCGGGTAAATCTAAGCCAAACTCTCGTGCGATTTCAACCAGCGTTTCTAACCGCAGGGAGCCTTCTAAATGGCGATGAAGGTCAATTTTGGGTAAAGCCTGCAACTGTGCCACTGTTAACCGTGAAGTTCTTTTTTGGAGCATAAGTCTACGCTACCATGTAAACCGCGCTTATTAACTATCCACTGATTGTGCGCAGTTTACTTAACTGATAGAAAAATACATCAAGTGTGAAAAAAAACATATGGGCGCATCCAGAAATGAATTGCGGAATTGCTGGATGTGCTTCCAGTGACCTTACCCATGAAAAATGGGGTGTCATTTTTAGACGGCCACTCTGTCTAGACGACAAGAGATTTATGTTCTTGCCAATGATCTCCCTGATTAGGCAGGTGCTTGAAAAATTGGCGAGCTTGTTCCTCGCCTGGTTTTGGGCAAAGTGAAATAAAATGAACTCCCCACATTTAATTCGCTCTCAACCCAAATTCTGCCATGATGGGCATCAATGATGCGTTTTACGATAGCTAACCCAATGCCTGTGCCTCCAAAGCGACGGCGTGAGGAACCATCAATTTGATAAAAGCGATCAAAGATGCGTTTTTGTTTGTCTTGGGGCATACCAACACCCTGATCTGATATGGTCACTTTGATGTCGCTATCCAAATCTTCCATGGTGACGCTGATCTTGCCCCCGTTTGGGCTAAACTTCATGGCGTTGGCAATCAGATTGTCTAAAACTTGATTAATTCGCCCTTTGTCTAGCGGTACCAGACCTGACTCACTGGGCAGTTCAGCCACAATTTCCAACCCCTTTTTCTCGGCCACAAGCTGGTGTCCAGAAACGGCCGTTCTGATTAGCTCTGCCATTGATGTGACTTCGATCTGCAAATTTCCAGAATCGATCCTTTGCAGCGTAATAATATCATCAATGATCCGTGTGATTTCGTCTGTTTTGGCGGCAACAATATGCAGCGCATCTTGCTGTTCCGCAGACACGAGACCCATTTCACCATCCATCAATAAATCTACATACCCCTTGACAAAGGTTAACGGGGTGCGCAGTTCGTGAGACACATTTTGCACCAATTCATCTTTAAGCCGGTCACTTTCTTTGAGTTCCTCGTAGGCAATGGTTAATTCTGATGCCCGGGCTTCCACTTCTTCAAATAAACCGGCATTGGAGATGGCGATACTCACTTGGGCAGCAGCAATCATCATAAGCTGAACGTCTAACTCGCTAAATGCATTGGGTTGATCGCTGTCGATGGTCAACGTTCCAATTGTTTCTCCGCGAACAATAAGCGGCACCACCAGCAAGCTGCGTACGATTTCACTAAAGAAGAAAAAGTCTGGTTCTGCATAGGTGTCTTGAATATTGATCAGCTCGCCAGTGCGGATAACTTCACCAGAAATGCTTTTTTCATCAGGACTCATGCGGATACCCATATACTCTGGATTAACACCCACTGCCGCCGCCACCATCAATTCTGATTTATCTTCTGTCAGCATGATGATGGTACTGGCGCGGGCGTTGAGCAACCCTTGCAAGATTTTTACCGTAGTTTGCAATATGTCTTTGATTTTTAGTGTGCCGGTAATTTTTTGTGCCATGTCTACCAGGGCAGACATATCGCGGAGGCGGCGTTGTGATTCTGCAAAGAGCCGGGCGTTGCGGACGGCCACCGATGCCTGATCTGCCAACAGGTTAAGCAGCAAGATTTCATCATTTGTGAAACGGTGTGGGTGCAGATACGTGATGGTAAAGGCGCCAATGACGGTATCGCCCCGCTTCAGAGGGAAACCGGCGATGGCTTCAATGCCCCAATTTTGGGTCTCTTCTGATTGGAATAAGGGATGTTTTTTAGCATCGTTGATGATCAATGGTTCGCCACGTTTGACAACGGTGGCGGTCATGCCATCTTTGCGTACTTTGGCCACAGCGGGGGTGCGTCGTCCCTCTCGCCATAAGGCTGAGCCAAATGAAAACTCGCCTGTTTTCTGATCGTATAAATAGATATGCAGGTTGCTGGCATCTACTAATTTTAGAGCGGATTCGGTGATGGCATCTAACACTGTGCCGAGTTTCAGGGGGGTGTTGAGTTGCAATACGATGTTGTGAAAGGTGGCCAATTCTTCTACCCGACGTTTTGCCTGGAAGTATAAGTGGGCATGTTCAATGGCGACAGCGGCTTGACCTGCCAGATTCTGTGCCAGACGTTGTTCTCTGGTGGTGAAGGAGCGCGGTTCTGAAACTTGTCCCAGCGCGAGCAGTCCTAGCACGTTTCCTTGCCGTACCAGGGGCACCAGGAGGGCAGCTTGTAAACCAGCGGCCTCTAATAAATCGATGCGTTCTTGTATGTGGGCGTTATCGTAGCGCAGGCTAAAGATTTCTTTTGTTTGAAAAACGTGGTTGATGATTTGATTTTTTTCGAGGTTGTTTACCAAGCTGAGGCCAATTGAGGCTTGAATGGTTTTTTCTTCTTTGTCCCATAGCTGGGCTGTGCTTTGCGCTAAATTACTGTGTGCCGCAGGAATGAGGTTTTGCCGTCCTGTGTTCCAAACGAATATGGTGCAGCTATCAACTTGGAGTGCCCTCACCATTTCGACAACTACGGTTTGCAGCACAAAATCTTGATCGAGGTTGGCTGTCATGGTGGCACTGGCTTGGTATAAGGTGCTGAGTTCGTTTAACTGCTGTTGGGTGCGGTGGTAAAGCGCGGAGTTTTGCAAGGCGACTGCGGTGTGGCTTGCTAATGTGTTTGTGAGCCATTGTTGCTGTTTGCTGAAGGTGTTGGCTTGATAGCTTTGCACCACTAAGATGCCCAGCATTTCTCGGCCCATAATCAATGGCACGCCCAACCAGCTTTTGACTTTATCACTGCCCTCATACCCTTGCCACCGCTCATCGTGTTGGGTGTTTTGAATGAGCAGGGTTTCTTTGGTTTCTTCGATGGTTTTGAATAGGGGATTGGTCTGCCACATGTCTTCAAGTTGTGCAGGGGAATGATCTTGTGGCCGTTGGTGGGGATCTCGGCTGGAAATTAAACGGAAGCCATCTTTTTCACTTTTTAGAAAGAGGAAGGCTGTGTCGTAGGAAATAACGTTGTCTAACGCTAATAAAAAGTGGTTGATGATGGATTTTCTGTCGAGGGTGCTGCTGATGATTGAGATGGCCTGGCGTAAGGCGACAGCAGCCTGGTAATCTTGTGTGCCTTTTTCTACCAGGTGTTTTGTGTGGGTGAATTTTCGGTTTGTTTTGATGGCAGAGGCAAGTTGATCGGCAACGGCCGTTAATATGTCGAAATCTTCGTTGGAAAAGTGGTTCTTTTTGTGGCTTTGGACGGACACGGCACCTAAAACGACGTCATCTAGCAGCAGGGGGATACACATGATGGATGAGAGTTCTTCTTCCTGTGATAGCCCCCTGACGGGTTTGGCGTCGTTGACCCAATCTCCCGTGATGTAAGGTAGCCCATTGGCGATGACCCAGGCTGCCAGGCTGTCGGCGTTGATCAGCGATACTGGTTCGATAACGGCCGTTTCGCCATGTATGGTAAAACAAGGGAAAGTGAGTTCTTGCTTGTTTGGGTTATACAGCGTGATAAATCCAGAAGAAACTGAAAAAAGGTTTAACAGTTGTTGGTGAACCTGCGTCAATATGGTTTGTAAATCTTCAGAGGTGCGCACCGTTTCGGTGGTGGCAAAGACATTTTCTAAAAAACGATTCCGAACAATATGCCCCTGTTTGGCAAAAAATGGGGCTGAGGCAGATAGGGCACACACAACTTCAATGAGAGCCCGATTTTCATCTGAGAAAGCATCAGTGGTGGTCAATTTGAGAGAAAAAGATGTATTGGGAATTATGAGATGGATTTGATTGGCTAACAGGGGGGAAAGAGAAACGGCCGTTTCCAATAAAGCAACCTCAATCACTTCAACTTGCTGATTCAATACAGCTGAAATCGCCTGTAGAACCAATTCAAAAGAATCAGCTTGCGCAATGCGTTGCTGAAATTGTTTTACAACATCAAAGCGAATACTCACCAGGTATCACCTAAAATTCCTCATTGACAACTTGCACTAAAGAACAGGAATTAAACAATACGACAAAATCGTTCCCTTACCGTCCCTTGAAACTGATGATGCAATTCCGTACTGCACTTCATCGTCAGTCCTAAGTTACAGTTTAGCGGTTCATAGATACATTTTATCATGAAAACATGTTTTATTCGGAACGTCAAGAAATACCAGCCGGGCAGCCGTACTTGCCCCACGGCCGCTGACAACAAGTACCCGGCATCTCGCCTATTTCCTGCGCCGATTTTGAGCAGATTGCCGAGTTCTCGTTTTGACTTTGGACTTGCGCCCATGACACTGCTTATACTTCTTCCCGCTGCCACAAGGACAAGGATCATTACGCCCCACTTTAGGTGCATCTCGGCGTAATTCTGTCCCTTTACCACCTTCGCGTTTCACCACTTGGAAGCCAGCTTCTTGCGCATTCGTGCGGAACGCTTTCTCCTTCTCCTGCTTCTCTATATACGCTTGATGGCTGTGAATCTGGTGGAAGAAACGAGCCACAATATCCTGGTCAATATTATGCCGCATGTCCATAAACATCTCCGCAGACCGCAGCTTATACTGCACCTTTGGATCCCGCTGTCCCACTGCTTCTAAGCCAATTTCACGACGTAGATCATCCATTGCCGTCAAATAGTCACGCCATTCCCGATCAATCGATTCAAGCAGAAGCACCCGTTGGAAATTACGATACTCCGCTTCACCAATAGCGTCACGCCATTTCTGTTGTTGTTTTTGCACATATCCAATGAGCGCATCAATCAGCTGCTGGCTCTCCATAGACGAGAGACTCTCAAGCAAAAGATTGCGTATCGCAGTATCAACTGCCAGCTTAAAGCGCAGTTGGCGAGAATCCGCATTCTTATTTGTCAGGCCATCAACACTGAAAGCAGCAAAAGCTTTTTCCACTTTCGTATGCGCTTGCGTCCAAATACGTTCTCGCTCAGATGGGTCAACTTGTTCAGCTAAGAAATCGTTATAGAACATTTCCATATGTTCTAAATACGTCCGCTTCATCGTTTCTCGAGCTTGTAACTGCCCAGAACGACGAGTCGCCAGCTTGCCCAGGTTAGGCGGAGTGGCCAACAGCGGCAAGAACCGCCCCATCGCTTGCAACAGTTGTTGTAAATTAAGCCCCTCCTCTTCATTATCGTAGGCTAAATCCATCAATCGCTTGGTTATTTCGTTTGCAGAAAGCTCCGCCAGTTCTGCTCGATCCAGTTTCATGGCACCAGGCAGCAAACCGCGAGTGCGCATAATCACGCCATTGATATTGATCGTATCAGTGGCATCTGTGCTGAAATCAACAATAGCTCGATCCACTTCACCTTGAACATAAGCCGTATAGTTATCCACATAATGGTCAACGAGTTCTGCAATCGCTTCGGCAAACGCTTGATCCACCTTCTCATCCAGGTTCAGAGATTCGCCCAGCAAAATAGCACGTCTTTCATTATAGATTGCCTGCCGCTGACGACTCATGACATCATCATATTCCACCACATTCTTGCGCATATCAAAGTTGAAGCCTTCAATACGCTCCTGAGAATTTTCAATGATGCGATCCAAGACGCTAAACTCAAGCGGCATATCTTCAGGAATATTCGACATCACACCTCGGTTCATCCAGCTTTTCAAGCGCTCGCCACCAAACCGGCGCATTAAATCATCTTCCAAAGAAAGGAAGAAACGAGATGAGCCAGGATCCCCCTGACGGGCAGCACGACCACGAAGCTGGTTATCGATACGGCGAGATTCATGCCGCTCAGAACCAATGACATGCAGCCCACCTAGTTTGCGCACCTCTTGTTGTTCAGCCAGCGTTTGCGCTTTTAAAGTTTGAATATCTTTAATGAGTTGAGGTGTTAAACCGGCAACCTCATGGGCAATTTGTTGTGCTTCAGCCTCTTCATTTGCCAGAACAGCTCTTACCAGAGCGGCTCGCGCATTATAATGTTTCTCAAAATATGTTTCTGCCAGGAATTGGGCCACTTTTTGCTCATCCTCCTGAGCAGCTTGATACTGGGTTAACTCATTCGTTAACCGCACCAACTCTTCTACCAGAGCCACATCTTTATCTTTTTCATCCAGGTAGATCCGGGCTTCACCCAAAAGTCCTGTACGCACCAAGCGCTGCACATGAATAAGCTCATTGTAATCAAGGTTATAAGGCTCTTGTAGGGTTTTAGCCAGATACCCCGTAATTTGAATTTGCTTGATTTCAGCTAATGCCGTATCCAACTCAGCTTTCATCGTCTGAATTTCTGTAACCAAGTCTGCATCCAGCTTGGGGTGTTTATCAGCATAGGCTCGTGCTTCTGCCTCTCCCTCTGTGAGCCATCGGTGAACCATTTGGGTGAGATCACGCCGCTCAAAAAGTTTGGCTTCCATCATCTCGGCGGCCATCCCTTCAGGATTTCCCCCTAACAAGATGTCAGTCCCACGACCTGCCATATTGGTCGATATGGTAACAGCACCCTTTCTACCCGCTTGCGCCACGACCAACGCTTCAGATTGGTGAATTTTAGCGTTCAAGACAGTGTGGGGAATACTCTCTTTTTTTAAATATTTGTGAATGAGTTCTGAATGCTCAACAGATGTGGTTCCGACCAAAACAGGTCGTCCCGTTTCGTGTACACGTTTGATTTCTTTGAGAATGGCATTGTCTTTCGCTTTTTCATTGGCGTAAATCTGATCAGCAAAGTCAATCCGCTTGAAGTAAATGGGTTCCTTTGTTTTCGGATCGACGTAAGAGATGGCTTCCGTGCCTTCTACCTTTTCTTTCTGTTCCACCAATCCCCGACGACCGCTTGCGACAATGTCGCTAACATTTGTGGGCAGGGGAGCCACATCCAGCTCATAAATCTTGTCGAATTCTTCAGCGTCAGTCAGGGCTGTACCAGTCATCCCCGCCAATTTTTGGTATAGGCGGAAGTAGTTTTGCAACGTGATTGTGGCGACAGTGATCGTTTCCTTTTTGACGTTGACCCCTTCTTTTGCTTCAATCGCTTCGTGTAAACCGTCAGAGTAGCGGCGACCTGGCATGAGACGCCCTGTGAAATCATCGACAATGATGACTTCGCCATTTTGAACGACGTAATTCACATCTCGTTTAAAGAGATATTCGGCACGTAAGGCATTATCGAGGTAGTAGGTCAATTGATAAAACTGCGGATCGTAAAGGCTGTCCCCGGCATCTTGGTCAATTTCAGGAATCCGGCTTTCTACTTTTGAAATGCCAGGTTCTGTCAGGCTGATACTGCGGCTCTTTTCGTCAAGATCATAGTCGCCATTGGGTTCTTCATCTTCTTCGTTGGTGTTTTTCTTAAGGCGGCGTACATAGTCTGCAAATCTGACGTATTCTTTGCCTGATTTAGAGGCGGGACCAGAAATAATCAGGGGAGTTCGTGCTTCATCAATGAGAACATTGTCAACCTCATCAATGATGGCAAAGTGCAAATCGCCTTGGACGAGCCGATCTTTATTGGTTGCCATGTTGTCGCGCAGGTAGTCGAAGCCAAACTCACTGCTGATACCATAGGTAATATCTGCTTTGTAGGCTTGTTGGCGGGTACATGGCCGCCAATGGACGAGGCGCTCATCTTCTAGTTCGGCACCTGGGTTGACATAATCTGGGTCGTATAAAGCGGAGAATTGTTGAGGACCAATGCAAGCTGTGCTTAAACCAAGGAAGTGGAAGATGTTGCCCATCCAGCCACCATCACGACGTGCCAGATATTCATTCACGGTAACGAGATGCACGCCGTTGCCAGACAGAGCATTGAGGAAGAGAGGAAGGGTGGCAACCAGGGTTTTGCCTTCACCGGTACGCATCTCTACGACTTCACCCTTATGAAGCAGAATACCACCCATGATTTGCACGTCATAATGGCGCAAGCCCGTGGTGCGGACAGATGCCTCGCGCACTAAGGCGTATGCTTCTGGCAATAAATCATTTAGGGGTTCACCACTTTCATGACGTTCGCGCAATTTTATTGTTTTGGTACGTAAATCGTCATCTGATAAAGCTTGCATTTGTGGTTCCAAAGCTGCAACTTCATTCACCGTAGGGCGAAGGCTTGTGATGAGCTTTTGGTTGGAATCACCAACAATTTTTGAAACGAGTTTTTTAAACATAATCTATCACTTTTTTAGCTTAAGTGCGTATCCATAAAATAAGTTACGGAATTGATGGATGCGCTTCAAGTGACCTTTTACCCCTGAAAAACGGGGACTAATTCTTAGATGGTCACTAAGCATATTTGCTGTTGAATACTTGGGTTATCCGAGCAAGTTCCTACTCACTTTAAGGAACAGCGACCTACTGTACCATGATTGTCTAAGTTTTGTATTAGACCCCAATTATTCGTTAAATAGTTCCCCGACGCTGCGGCCTTCGTGAGAGCGTAGAATGACTTCCCCTAACAAGTTGGCGACGGTTAAGATTGTCATATTGGGTAACCGTTTTTCTTCTGGAATAGGAATGGTATCTGTTGTAATGATTTCTTTGATAGGCAGATTGGCCAGTCGTTCTGTGGCCGGGTCGGAAAGAACGGGATGGGAAAAGGTGATGTAGACATCTTTTGCCCCTTGGGCTTTCACGAGATGGATGGCTTCTTCAATGGAACCAGCGGTGTCTACCAGGTCATCAACTATGATGACATCTTTGCCTTGAACAGACCCAATGAGGGACAAGGCTTCCCGGCCTCTGGTGTTGCCTAACCGACGTTTTTCAACGAAGGCGAGAGGAAGATCTAATGAGGAGGCAAAGTTTCGCCCTTTTTTGGCGAATCCCAGATCTGGTGTCACCACAACTGCATCTAGGTTTTTCTCACGAATGTAATCGATCAAAATGTACATGGCTGTTAATGAGTCGCCTGGGATTTTATAGAATCCCTGGATTTGCCCGGCATGTAAGTCGATTGTCATCCAACGATCCGCACCTGCCACTTCGATCATATCGGCAAGAAGGCGGGAAGTGATGGGGACGCGGGGTTCGATTTTTTTGTCGCTTTGGGAGTAAGCCAAATAGGGTATGACAACGGTGACTCGGCCCACGGAGTCCCGTTTCATGCAATCAACGGCGATGAGCATTTCCATGATGTTTTGGTGAACGGGTCTGCTGTGGCTTTGAATGATGTAGACATCCTGGCCACGGACGCTGCCTTGTAGGCGAACGAGCAGGTTTTCATTGGGGAATTTGATGATTTCCCAGGGGCTGAGGGGAATGTTGATATATTCAGAAATGCGTTGTGCCAGGTCTGGGCAACTGGATCCTGCAAATAGTTTGATGTTGCCCACGGCCGTTATTGGTGTGTTCATATGTGCTCTTCCTGTTTCTCCATTTGTTTTATTAATTGATTGATGGCCGTGTATGGATCAAGGTCTCGTCGGGCAACGGCCGTTATTAATTGTTCACGTTCTAAGGCGGCAACCGAGACCCGTACCCGTTGCCATAAACGCGCTTGCAAAATCTCTTCCATCTCTCGCCGACAGCGTTCCCTTTCCCTGACATGCCATTCGTTATGTGCCTTCATGAATTGGTGATGCGTGTCAATGGCCTCTACTAATTCGGTGATACCGGTGCCTTCGGTGGCGACTGTTTGTTGCACGGGCACGTGCCAGCCATGCTGGGGTACCTCTGGTGGCGCTGTGTCTCTGAGATAGTGGCCATGATGGCGTGTGGCATGTCTGTCTCCCAGGTGCAGCATCATTTCTAAGGATTTGACGGTGCGGGCGGCACTGGGGCGGTCAGCTTTGTTGACCACGAGGATATCAGCAATTTCTAAGATGCCTGCTTTGAAGGATTGGATGTCATCCCCCATGCCGGGAGCTTCAATGACGAGGGTGGTGTGTGCGGCTGCGGCAATGTCAACTTCAGATTGACCGGCACCTACCGTTTCCACCAGAATGATGTCGAAACCGGCGGCGTCTAACACTTTGATAACGGCCGTTGTTGCTTGAGATAGGCCGCCTAAATTGCCCCGGGAGGCAAGGCTGCGAATGAAGATGCCGCGATCACCAGCTAAATCATGCATGCGCACCCGGTCGCCTAAAATGGCTCCCCCTGTAAATGGGCTGCTAGGATCGATGGCAATGATGCCGACCCGTTTTTCTTGTTTTCGCAGCACCTTTGCCAGGGCGTTGACCAGGGTGCTTTTGCCAGAGCCAGGAGGACCGGTGATGCCGATCACATGGGCATGGCCTGTGTAAGCATGCAGTTGGATAACGGCCGTTTCTGCGGCTGCTTCGCTGTTTTCTACCTGGGTAATTAACCGGGCGATGGCTCGATAACGGCCGTTTAGCACCCCTGTAATTAGATCACTCACGGATCACAGACTCCCGTACCATTTGAGCAATCTCATCAATGCTAGAACCTGGCCCAAAAACGGCCGTGACGCCCAATGCGTTTAATTTTGGAATATCTTCTTCAGGGATGATTCCGCCTAAAAAGATAGGAACATCAAGCATCTCTTCTTCCTTTAGAAGTGCCATCACTCTTTCCGTTAAAGGAAGATGGGCACCAGATAAAATACTCAGACCAATGGCATCGACATCCTCTTGCAAGGCAGCCTCAACGATCATCTCCGGCGTTTGACGTAAACCAGTATAAATCACTTCCATACCAGCATCCCGTAAAGCGCGTGCGACCACTTTTGCCCCACGATCATGACCATCTAATCCAGGTTTTCCTATCAAAACACGTAAAGTTTGGTCTTCAGCCATAATTATCCATCCCTAAACATTTTTCTATCCATCCTAAATTATACCTTTTGCAGGTGCGATTTACGAAGAACCGAACCCAGCTTAACTTTTTGTATGAAATTCAGGTGAAATATGCGAAAAACTTGCACTTTTCCCCTAAGTTGCACTATACTCTTATGTAACTTTGTTATGTAATCTTGTTACCTTGAGAGTGTACTCTCAGGAGGGTGTTATATGAACAAGCTTCAAATTTCTCGCCGTTGGCTCATTGTGAGCCTGTTTGTTTTATTGGCCATCTTCTCCATTACTACCACGCAATCTGTTCTTGCTCAAAATCAGGTAGCCACTGGGGTGGTGGCAACTGGTCAGTTAAATGTTCGATCCGGTCCCGGCATCGAGTATTCTGTTGTGACTTCAACTTTCTTGGGGCAATCGCTTGGTGTTTATGGCCGTAGCGGCTACAACACCTGGGTTTATGTGCATACGCCTGACGGGCAAATGGGATGGGTAAACTCAACCTACATGACCATGAATCTCCCCCTGCAAAATCTGCCTGTTGTTGGCGGTGTCACGTCCCCTTCAGGGCAAGCACCAACGCCAGCACTCGGGATGGTGAATACAGGGGCAGTCAATGTGCGCTCCGGCCCCAGCTACGGTCATGCCATCATCACCATTGCTTATCAGGGGTACACCTTTGATTTGCTCGGCCGTACAGGTGACAATGCCTGGGTAAAAATCGAGATGGTTGACGGCACACAAGGATGGGTGAATGCTGGTGCTTTGGATACCACCGTGCCTGTCAATACTTTGGCTGTTACGAATGCTCCAGTGACCGTACCAGCGGGAACTGCGGTTGGTGTTGTCAATACTGGACAATTAAATGTACGTTCTGGTCCAGGTATCGAACACAGCATTGCGGCTTCCGTTTTTCAAAACCATACCGTGCAATTACTAGGACGGAATACCCTCTCCACCTGGTTGAAAGTTCGTCTCTTTGATGGTCAAGAGGGATGGGTGAATGCCAAGTACATCACCACAAATTATCCGGTCAGTAATTTGCCCGTGATGTGGGATGATGCGGTTGTTCCCGGTGCGCCTACGGCTATTGTGGGTGCAGGGAATTTGAATGTCCGTTCTGGTCCAGGACCTTCATATTCAGCCCTTACCACGGTGTCTTATGGCACAACGTTCACATTGGTGGGACGTAACCATGACGGCACTTGGGTGAAGGTTCGTATGGGCAATGGTATAGAAGGCTGGGTAAACGCCGCTTATCTCACGACAAGCGTTCCTGTATCTAGCTTGCCCATTGTGGATGGTTCGACTGGTACGGGGGTAGCAACGGCCGTTGTGGTCACAGGTGCTTTGAATGTGCGGTCTGGCCCGGGTGTGTCACATGGGCAAGTTGCTGTGGCTTATCAAGGCGCAGCCATGACCCTGATTGGGCGCAATGCTGATGGCAGTTGGGTCAAAGTTCGTTTTACCAATGGCACAGAGGGGTGGGTTAACGCTTCCCATGTGCAAATGAATGTGCCCGTGAGCAACTTGCCAGCCGTCGTTGATGGAGCGACAGCTGCACCTGCACAACCGATGGCTTACAATGCTGTGGTGACCACCGGTGCGCTTCACGTCCGCTCTGGGCCCAGTTTAGATTACCCATCTGTGACGGTTGTCAATCTAGGCACAGAGATGAACTTGATTGGTCGCAACGCGGAAACGGGTTGGGTGCGAGTGGTCTTGCCAGGTGGACAGCAAGGTTGGGTCAATCCGAACTATCTCTACACCACTATTGATGTTAACGCTTTGCCTGTAACTGGGTAAAATAGCAAGCAGCAACCGGGCAGTCGTGACCGGTTGACAGTGAAATTGAAACGGGACGCACTTGATTTGTGAGTTGTGTCCCGTTTTTGTTTTGCCACTGTCGTCATGGTGAAAACTGGGGTGCCTGCCCGTGGGCGCACGATACCATCTTAGTCTGAGCAATCGGCGCACAGACCATAGAATTCGACGAGGTGACCTTGCACTGTGAAACCAAATTTTTGAGAAACGGCCGTTTCCAATTCTGCTACCACACACTCATCAAACTCGATCACTTTGCCGCAGTGAGAGCAGATGAGGTGGTGATGATGGCCGTTATGGAGCAAGACAAAGTGGGCGGCACCCGTGCCTTGATAAACCGGATGAATTAAGTTGAGCTGGCACATGATGTCTAGCGTGCGGTAGACAGTCATGCGCCCTACCTTTGGCGCATTTTCATGCACCCTGTCTACTAAATCATCTGCCGTGATATGCCCATGACAAGCCACAAAGGCCTCTAAAATCGCTTTCCGTGCGGCCGTTATGCGATAGCCATTTTCTGACAGAGATTTACTGAGTTGTGCTGCGTGTTGTTCATCCATTAGGTTTGTCGTCATGGCTTTGGCTATGATAATCATCGCTGTTCGAGATTAACAAAAGAAACCGGACGCCCTCGCGCCATTTTTACGCGCTAAAGCGCATCAAGGTTCGTAGTGTGCACTTCAGTGCGCTGTTTTTTACGTGCTAAAGCACATCAAAGTTTGTAGTGCGCACTTCAGTGCGCCATTTTTTTACGCGCTAAAGCGCATCAAGGTTCGTCGTGTGCACTTCAGTGCGCTGTTTTTTACGCGCTAAAGCACATCAAAGTTTGTCGTGCGCACTTCAGTGCGCCATTTTTTTACGCGCTAAAGCGCGTACTACAAGCTCCTTAGGTTCGTCGTGCACACTTCAGGGCGCTATTTTTTACGCGCTAAAGCGCGTACTACAAGCTCCTTAGGTTCGTAGTGCGCACTTCAGTGCGCCATTTTTACGCGCTAAAGCGCGTACTACAAGCTCCTTAGGTTCGTCGTGCGCACTTCAGGGCGCTGTTTTTTACGCGCTAAAGCGCGTACTACAAGCTCCTTAGGTTTGTCGTGCGTGTAATGATTACGAACTTTTCCCTGCTTTGACAAAGCTTTTTGCTGTTTGGCAGGGGTCTTTGCTTTTGACTAAGGTTTCACCAACCAATATAGCATCAACGCCTATTTTGAGCATTTGCTGCACGTCAACGGCCGTTTTCATCCCACCTTTGCCCACCACCACCACATCATCGGGAATCATCTGGCGCAACCGAGCCGTGTTCTCCAAATCAACCTGGAACGTCTGCCAATTGCGGTTGTTGATACCAATAAGGCGCGGTTCCATCGCCAGCATCCGAGCCAACTCTGCTTCCGTATGCACTTCCACCAGGGCATTCATGCCCAGCTTGTGCGTTAACGCCAACAATTCCGCTGCATCTTTGTCGCTGAGAATGGCGGCAATCAGCAAGATGGCATCTGCCCCAGCGGCTCGCGCCTCGTAAACTTGATACGGGTCAAAGATAAAATCTTGGCGCAAGATTGGCGCCTTACGACCCACAGCTTCCTTCACATCGCGTAAATCAGACAGGGAACCTTGAAAGTGCCGCCTATCAGTCAACACCGCAATCGCGCATGCCCCTGCCTTCACATACGCCGTTGCCAGCTGAACAGGATCATAGTTTGGCACCATCACTCCCTTAGCTGGCGAGGCTTTCTTGCATTCGCCAATCAAGGACACGCCCGGGGCTTTGAGGGCGGCATAAAAATCCAGAGGGGGAACGGCCGTTTGCGCCAGCGCCCGTACATTTGCCAACGGCACCTCTCGTTTAATCTTTGGCAAGTTCTCCCGATGAAACGCCATAATCTCGTCAAGAATTGTGCCGCGCCGTTTAGCAATATTCGTTACACTCATATGATTTTTGCTTGGGAATTGCCGAGACCTGGACAATCCCCCTGGTCATATCCAGAAAACGCATGTCTTCCTTGTTGAAAACCTCGTTTTGGACGCGCGACGAATGACCAACGCCCAAAACGTTCGTCATTCGTCCCTGGTCGTTTGTTAAATGATCACATCACTCGTGACACTGCCATCCAGCCCTCACCATTGGCGGCGTTGATGGCATCGGCGGAACCGAGAATAACGATCACGCCGTTCTCATTGACTTGTGCTAACACCTCAGCAAACGCTTTGAAATCAGCAGCCGTGGTAGACAGTACCTCGTTGCGGTATTGCTGCCGTGCTTCGTCAGTCAGACCGATGAGGTGGTGGGAGAGGGCGGTGAAGCCTTTGGCGTCTGGCAGTTTATAGGCATCAAGACCACCGATAGCGCCGATAATTGATTTGGTTAGTTCCGCTTCGTGCAAATCGAGATGGCGCAGGAAATCGGCTGTGCCATCGTAGTTATCCACTGTTTTTTCCAAGTTTGGATCGCGGTAGGACAGGTAGTTGAACACGCCGGAATCCCGGTCGAAGCTGCAGAAGCCGCCGTAGGCACCCCCTTGCACCCGCACTTTTTCCCAGAGGTAGGTTGTCCCCAGGAATTTGCGAATGACGACGTTGGAACCGTGCAGTTTGTAACCCAAGTCGTAGAGATTGGCTCCTTTGCCTACGTAGTTGACTTGCGCCGGGATAGTCAGGCCTTCATGGGTGCGTGTTAGCACGGGCGACCAATCGGCTAAAACCACGTTGCTGGTCGGCATGGTGCTGATGAAATCTTGCAGTTTGGGCTGGAACTGCGTCCAGTTTTTCTCGTCGAGGGTGACGTTGCAGATCATGGCATTGCGGTTGAGCAAATGTTGACGCACGGCTTCTAATTTTGCCAGGACGCTCGGCCAATCGTTTTCTACATCTTCGCTTAGTTGACGGAGGAAGAGCAGCTGGGTGATGCCGCCCATCTGCTCGTTGACCCAATCGGCTTCGGTGAATTTTGCACATAAACGGCCGTTTACCACCTGATGTCCGCCCGGAATCAACCCTGCCTCTTGACGTGCTTTCGCTTCTAACACAATCTGGCGGAAGCGATCCTGGTTATCCAACTTGACCGTCAGCAGCATATCACGGATGATGTCTAGCAGCTCCTGGCTCTGATCCACTGAGGCCTTGCCGTGCAAGAACATCCAGGCGGTGCTATCGCTGCTTGTCGCTTTGGTCGATGTGAAGTAAGAAGGATGGATGCCACCTGTCTTGCGGCCAATGCGTTGGGAGAGTTTCACAAAATCTTCGGTTTCTGTGCCCATTTTCAACAGTGACCGCCCAAAATGCTTGACATAAGGCAGGAGTTCGGTTGGAATCTGTTTCAAATTGAAGCCCACTTCCAGGTAGATGATGCCGTTGGTGAACAGATCATGGAAGAGGATGGTGCTGCCATGTGCTTCACTCTGGATGCTAGGGATGGTTTTGCTTGCTTTGTCCAGATCAGCCAGGGTGAGCCTGGGAATCGTCGCCAGGGCTTCGGGCGTGTCTGGTGTTTCTTGCTGTTTTTTCAGCTCAATGGTGTTGGCGATGATCGCTTCTAGTTCTGCTTCGCTCATCCCTGCTTTGATGGCAGCCAGTTTTTCTTTTTCTGCCGCTTCTTTGCGCTGGTTGAGGGTGGCGTCTGGTACTAGCAGCAGCGTGACCCGATGGGTGTTGTCCAGCAGGTATGTTTTGATGAGGTCTTGGAAGTAGGTGGGATTGTTGGCGATTTGGGCTTTAACGGCCGTTAATGGTGCTTCATATCTCAACGGAATCAACGGATCACGACCATAATTCCAGGTATTCATCGTGCGCATTAACAGCCCCAATCCCCGTGGGAAGGAGCCGGTGTTGTTCTCGCGCAGGCTGAACTCGATGCTGTTCACAGCTGCTTCAATCATGTCTGGTTCTAAGCCTTCTGCAGCCAGTTGGCGCAGCGTATCGTAAACCAGGGTTTCCACTTTTTCAGCATTTTCTTCGAGAATCCCCTTCATCCCGACGCTGAAAGTCATCTGACGTAGAGACGTAGAAAAGCCGCTGCCGGTCAGGTCTTCGCCCAAGCCGGAGTCAATCAACGCCTTGCGCAGTGGGGAGGCTTGCGTGCCTACAATTGCATGGGACAAAATGCTTAACCCCCACACTAATTCTGGATCAGTTGCTTCTGGCAGCCCCCAGCTAATATCGATCATTGCTTTTTTGGCGGAATCGTCGCCTTCTTCGACACTGTAGGGGAAGGTCATATGACGTGGCTCGGAAAATGGCTCTTGTAATGCCACCTGCGAATCGATATCCAACATCTCAAATTGGCTCAAATAAGCATCCATGATCCGCAACCGTTCTTCGACATCATCATCACCGTAGAAGAAAATGCGAGAGTTCGAGGGATGGTAGTAGGTATCGTGGAACACTTTGAATTGTTCGTAAGTGAGGTCGGGAATGACTTCGGGATCACCACCGGAATCGACGCCGTAGGGCGTATCGGGGAACAAGGTTTGTTGGCCGTAACGGTACAGCACATTGTCTGGTGAAGAGTAAGCCCCTTTCATTTCGTTGAAGACAACGCCTTTATACACCAATGGCTGGTTGATGTCTTCGAGTTCATAATGCCAACCTTCTTGCTGGAGGTGGAAGGGGGTAATTAACGGATAGAATATGGCATCCAGGTATACATCGACAAGATTGTAGAAATCTTTGAGGTTGGTGCTGGCGACGGGATAATAGGTGCGGTCTGGGGCTGTGAAGGCGTTGACAAAGGTGTAGAGTGAGCCTTTGATTAGCTCGATGAACGGTTCTTTTACAGGATATTTCTGAGAACCGCCCAGTACGCAATGTTCCATGATGTGTGGCACACCGGTAGAATCATGGGGTGGGGTACGAAATGTGACGGTGAATACTTTGTTTTCATCGTCGTTGGATAGGGAAAGCAGTTCGGCACCTGTTTTTTCGTGCCGCCAAATTTGCGCATCGGTGTTGAGTTCGTCGATATGTTCTTCGCGGAGTAATGTAAAGCCGTGGGATTTCATTGAATGGGTTACCTCGTTTTTCAAGGGTAAAGGTTACTTGAAGCGCATCCATCAATGCCGTAACTTGTTTATGGATGCGCACTGATCTTTATGTCAAAGGCACCAACAGCACATTGATCTGTGCCGGGGCGTTGTTGATCTCTTTGATGGTTATGGTGTAGCGTGTGGTTTCTAAGGGCAAAACAAAGGCTGCTTCTGCGGCTCCGGGACCACTGTAATTGGCATCAACAACTACTTGTCCATCATTGGTGGCCGTGACACTGACATCGCTTTGGTCAATCGGATCGACAAAGATGAGTAGTGGGCGACCACCGTTAGATTCTACCTCAATTTGCACTGATTGCCCTTCGGCAACCGTGATGTTGGGGCGATGGACAGCCCCGGGGACGGGCTGTGCCGCGTCGAAGAGGTAGATGGTGTATTCACCTGCAGTTTCGCTGATGTTTTGGATGATTAAATCATAACGGCCGTTATCATCTGCCGTGAATACCAATACCTCTGCGCCACCCTGGCTGGCAAAATTTGCCTCATTCTCTGCCACAGACAGGAGAATGTCCATCTCATCGTTGGTTTCGGCAAAAATAAAGCGCGGCATGAACTTCACCCCATCGATGAGATACGTTTGTTTGTCGCCACCAGCTAGTTTTTGTGAATCTTGCATCCCTGGGCCAAAGACTTCGCCAGCTGTTATTGGCGCAGGGATGGCTGTTCCTTCCGTGGCTGCCGTCGCTGTTGCGGTCACTTTTGTTGTTGCTTCCGGTGTTGGCGTGGGATCTTTTGTTTCTGCTGCTGTCTCTGTAGGCATAACGGCCGTTACCGTCTCAGTAGGAACGGCCGTTGCTGCCCTGCCATCTGGTGCTAATGTGATCGTGGGGATGGGCGATGGTTCCGGGGTGGGGGTAGCGATGCCAGGCAGCCCACAAGCCAAAGTCGTTAAGATAGGGAATAGGATCAGGAGGAATAACGGCCGTTTCTTCATAAAACACCCTCATTTACCGCAAAGTGCGCAAAGAACGCGCAGTTTTTTCTTTGCGTCCTTCACGTCCTTCGCGGTTCCAAAATTTATCCAGGCATTACCAGACCCAGGATCTCCTTCATCTGATCAACCTTAGGCTGTGCCACCGCATCTGCTTGCGCTGCACCAATGGCCAGCAGTCGATCCAGTTCAGCTGGATCTGCCATCAAGTTATAATACTTTTCTTGAATGGGAGCCAGCATTTCGATCACCACTTCTGCCACGCCGACCTTTAAGTCGCCATAGCCACGCGCATGGGCAAAATCAGCCAGCACATCCTCTTGGCTCTTACCCGTTACGGCCTTGTAGATGCCTAGCAGGTTGTTGACGCCCGCTTTCTCTGGCTTATTCGAGAATTCAATCTCATGACCAGAGTCAGTGACCGCTCGCTTAAACGTGCGCATGATTTCCTGTGGTTCATCCAGCAGGCGGACAGCATGCCCACGTTTGCCAGCCAGGCTCTTCGACATCTTGCTGGTGGGATCATCCAGCCCCATCACCCGCGCCCCAAACTCAGGGATCACTGGCTTGGGTATGACGAAGAACTCTTCTTCGTAGAGACTGTTGAAGCGTTGAGCAATGTCTCGTGTGAGTTCGACATGCTGTTTCTGGTCTTCACCCACCGGCACCTCATCAGTGTCATAGAAGAGGATGTCGCCAGCCATCAACACTGGATAATCGAGCAGCCCTGTCAGCACGCTTTCTTGTTTGGCTGCTTTATCTTTGTACTGGGTCATCCGCTGCAGCCAACCAAGCGGCGTGACACAGTTCAACAGCCAACACCCCTCCGCGTGAGCCGACACATGGCTTTGGATAAAAATGGTTGATTTCTCTGGATCCACACCACACGCCAACAGCATTGCTGCTATCAACCGTGTTTGGAAACGCAGATTTTCGGGATTTTGAGGCACCGTTAAACTGTGCAAATCGACTATGCAAAAATAGTTTGTCTTTTCTTCTTGTTTTGCTATCCAATTTTTAATAGCACCCAGATAGTTGCCAATGTGGATGTTTCCCGTTGGCTGGATACCGCTAAAAACTCGTTTTTTAGTCATCCTGTTTCTCCAATTTATCGACCAAGGACGAAGCACTTTTCTAAAGCTTTACGTTTGGCAATTCATTCATGGCTTTCTCAATTGCGTCTTGTGGATAGTCGTAATCTTTTAGATCGCCAGCAAAGTAAGCTGCAAAAGAGGACATATCAAAGTGTCCATGCCCAGAGAGATTGAAAACGATGACCTTCTCATCGCCAGATTCTTTGCAAACCAGGGCTTCATCCATCGCGGCTCGGATGGCATGAGCAGATTCAGGCGCAGGGACGATGCCTTCAGAGCGTGCAAACTGTACTGCGGCTTCAAATGTTGCCAATTGATCCACGGATCGTGCCTCGACATCACCATTAGCCACCAAAGCACTCACCAATGGTGACATCCCATGATAACGTAAGCCTCCTGCGTGAATACTCGGTGGAATGAAGGAGTGCCCTAGGGTGTGCATCTTCACCACAGGTGCCATTGCTGCTGTATCACCATAATCAAAGGTGTAGCTGCCACGGGTCAGGGTGGGGCAAGAACTTGGTTCCACGGTAACCACTTTGGTTTGCTTGCCATCGGTGAAGTTCCGGTGCAAGAAGGGGAAGGCGAAACCAGCAAAGTTAGAGCCGCCACCGGCGCAGCCAATGATCACGTCAGGATACTCACCCGCCATTTCCATCTGCTCTAGTGCTTCTTGCCCAATGACTGTTTGGTGCATGATTACGTGGTTGAGTACAGAACCAAGGCTGTATTTCTTGGTGCCGCCAGAAGTTGCTGCCACTTCTACTGCTTCAGAAATGGCCATACCGAGTGAACCGGGTGAATCGGGGTTTTGCTCAAGTACAGAACGGCCGTAATTAGTGCGGTTGGTCGGGCTGGCATATACCTCAGCGCCATAAGTCTGCATCACATAACGACGGTATGGTTTTTGATTGTAAGATACTTTCACCATGTATACTTCCAAGTCCAGGTTAAAGAAATTACATGCCATTGAGAGTGCAGACCCCCATTGACCCGCTCCTGTTTCTGTGGTTAAGGCTTTTGTGCCAGCTTCTTTGTTGAAGAACGCTTGGGCGATAGCTGTATTTGGCTTGTGAGAGCCTACGGGGCTGGCTCCTTCGTATTTGTAGTAGATGTGGGCCGGGGTGTCCAGAGCTAGTTCCAAACGGTGTGCCCGGTATAGGGGGGTGGGGCGCCACAGCTTATAAATTTCACGAACGGGTTCTGGGATTTCAATCCAACGCTCGGGACTCATTTCCTGCTGAATCAATGACATGGGAAACAGCACGTTCAAAAATTCTGGCGTGATAGGTTCCAATGTTTGTGGATTTAACACCGGTTCTGGCGGCACTGGCATATCAGCATTGATGTTGTACCAAGCCTTGGGCAATTTGCTTTCATCTAAAGTGTATTTGTATTGTTTGCTCATTCTTGTATGCTCCTTTGTGTGCATCCATAAATAAGTTATGGAATTGATGGATGCACTTCAGGTGACCTTTACCCCTGAAAAACGGGGACTAATTTTTAGATGGTCACTATGTTGGCTGATTGAAAATCAAATTAAAGATTGAGAGTTTGCTTCCGCATCTTTCATCACTAATTTTGATCTTTAGATAATAAAAAACGCCCTCGTCGTCTAACATTTAGTTAGGGACGAGAGCGTAAAATTGATCCCGCGGTGCCACCCTGCTTAAGCAGCTTCTTTAAAAAGAAAAACGCGCTTGTGATAGCGCATGAATTTAGAAGCCAGCTTCACTTGGTGTAGTCTTTTAATCTGGTGGTTGATTGATTACTGAACTCTCTCACGACCTGACTGTTTAACTACCCTGCCCTGATAACGGTGGCATTTCCGGTTTAAGCTACTGTTCCTGGTTTCGCTTAAACAACTCCTCGGCCCATTCGTCTACTGCGCTGACGTTGGTTTTTCAGCTCTCGAACCAACTCTCTTGGACTCGCTTTGTAGGTTACTACTCCGATTCAACGTTTGTTTGTATTCAGTTGCGCAAAATACTAGCATGGCAAACGGCTAAAGTCAAGATGTTTTTTTATGCAATTCTTGAATGAGTTTGTTTTTGGCGGCATAGTTTAAGCGCAAATGCTTGTCGGTTATCTTATGCTAAAATAGCTTGCACATGAGAGGTGGGTTATGCAAAATATGCCGCCAGGTGTTCCTGTAGTAAAAAAATAGTAAAAAAATGCAGTCGCTACCTGAACTGCTTTTGCGTGGAGTTGAATGCTTACAACCAGGTCACACGAACGAATGAATTCAAGAATAATCACCTATCTACGCCACAGTAAACGACTGCCACATTGGCTGGCATTTTTTCTGCTGCTTTTATTTTTGGGTAGATTGTTAGCTGCCGCCAGCCAAAAATCTGTTACCTATGATGAAGTGCTGCATTTGTATCAAGGGGCGCTGTATTGGCGGGAACAGATCGTGTATGGGGTGGTTCAAAATCCACCTCTGATCCATGCGATCATCGGCATCCCCTTGCATCTCTTATTTGTGCCTGACTTTCCTTCTTCTCTGGAACTTGTCAGCAACTGGCTCAAATTAAGTGTGGCGTTTATGTGGGATGTTAATGAGAATGGCTTGCAAATTATTTGGGTGGGGCGTTTGGCAATTATGTGGCTCTCTCTTTTGCTTGGCGCTTTTATTTTTCGCTGGTCAAGTCAGCTGTTTCGCACGCCCTGGGCTGGATTGTTTGCCTTGTTGCTTTATACGTTTGATCCCAATATTTTAGCGCACAGTTATCTGGCTACCACGGATGTAGGGTTGGCCTTTTTTCTCACGGTTTCAGCCTATCTTATTTGGCGATTTTGGCACCAAGCAGGTTCAAGGCGATGGGGATTCTATCTAGCCACGGGTCTGGCTGTTGGCGGGTTGTTTGCGGCTAAATTTTCTGGTGTCCTCATGGTGCCAGCTGTGTGGATCATTGCTGTTTATCGTTGGTGGACAACTCCGGGGAAACGGCCGTTTTTGAGCCGAATGTTCTTGCAAATGATTGGCTGGTTTATGATTGGCGGGTTGGTGTTCCTGGTGGTCTACCGGTTTAGTTGGGAGACTATTTATTTAGATTTTACTTTACAGCGTCAGCACCAGTTAGGGAGCCATGCCAGTTATCTTCTGGGCGAATTGGGACAGGGCTGGTGGTATTATTTCCCTGTTGTCTTTTTAGCCAAAACGGCGATTCCTATCCTTGTTTTATCAGGAATGGGCGTGATGGTGTTCTTGGTTCGTCGTCAATTTTTAGATTGGCAAAAGGTTTGGCCCTGGCTGCTGACAACGGCCGTTTTTGGGGGAGCTGTGGTTAGTGGTGTCAACATTGGCTACCGTTATCTGCTGGGGGGATTACCCTTTTTGTTTATCAGTCTTGGGCAGCTTGCAAAACCGGGTTTTCTTATAGGCAAAGCTGCTCGCGCTGTTGTGGTTTTGTCTGCGCTTTTCCTGATTTTTATCAGTCTGTGGTCGCATCCCCATTATCTAGCTTATTTCAACCAGTTAGCGGGGGGGCCTGACAATGGGTGGCGTATTGCTGTTGATTCCAACATAGATTGGGGACAAGACTTGCAATTACTGGCGGCATACATGGCAGAAAATGGGATAGATACTATCAAGGCCAATTGGTTAGGCACAGCTCCTTTGTCAGCCTATGGTATTGTTGGGGAAGTTGTTGTTGGCTGGCCAGCGATAAGAGATGCTGGCGATACGATGGTGTATGATTGGTTTTATCCAGATCAACCAGCGCCAGGCATGTATGCTTTAAGTGCCACCCAGTTGATGGGGGTGTACTTGAAGAGTGATAAAACCAGATTCCGCGCTTTCCAGGGGCAAGAACCTGTTGACAAAGCTGGCTATTCTATTTTTATTTATGACGTGCCGGCCAATGGCCCTCCTGTGGGATTAGCCTTATCTGGCATTGGTATTAGCACAATTGCCAAAGAGGATTATGCTCAGTTGGGGAGCAATGATGTGCAGCCTCGCTGGTTTGATGCCCGCACTTCATTATTGTGGCCTGGAGGTGGGGCGGAGTCTGCGTGGACGGTGATTGGAGAGGGACATTTGCCCACAGATGCTCTTTTGCAACAATTTTATCCTGCAACGGGTCCTGTTTTATCTGGCATGCAAACTGTTAACGTGCAGGAGTGGCGCTACCTGTTCTATGATTGGCCTAAGTCGCCTATGTGGCGCATCCTGAATACGGGGGCGGATGTTTTTACAGATGTGGGCTGGACGGCAGCACCTGTTCTGGAAGCAAAACATTGGGAAGAAGCAAGAATCGAATTAGAAACGGCCGTTTTTGACGAGACGCTTCAGTTTTTGGGGTATCAAATGGGGGCGGTTTCAGCAGAACGGCCGTTGCCACTGCTCACCTTTTGGCGTGTCCAACAACCGCCTGACCGAAACCTCAAGCTATTTGTGCATATGCTTGACGAAAGCGGGAATATCATCGCCCAACATGATGGCCTTGATGTCAGAATGGAAGGTTTGCAATCTGGAGATGAGTTTGCGCAATTACACACCCTGCTTTTGCCAGAAGATGTACCTACCGGAACGGTGGCGTTGCAATTAGGCGTATATGACGCTGAAAATGGCGTGCGTTTACCTTTATCTGATGTGCCAGCAGATCGTATTTTGCTCCACTCGTTTTCAATCCCGACACCATGAATAAACTAACAAAAACCGCAACTGAAAACCGATTAACCTCTTCGTGGAAAATTGGGGCAGCTATTCTTTTCTTTGCTATTTTAACCCTCATTCTTTTGAATAAATCATTGCTGCCCGGCTATACTCTTGTTCCCTTGGACATTCTCAAAATTGTAGCACCGTGGGATTATTTGGAATTTGGACCTCGAGCGAATCGGTTACTTATTGATCCATTTTTTATCTACTTTCCCAACCGACACCTGCTGACAGAATCCCTGCAAGCAGGCCACTTTCCGCTTTGGAATCCGTATCTTTTTACGGGCACTCCCACGATTGCGGATCCTAATTTTCAACCTTTTTACATCCCGAATTTGCTGGCTGCGCTCTTTTTGCCGGTGGCGCAGGCGTTACCCTGGCTTGCCTTTTTCCATCTTACGATGACAGGAACTTTGATGTTCTTGTTTTTTCGTCGTCATCAATTGCATGGGTTGGCGGCTGTTCTTGGCGGTAGTATCTGGCTGCTGAATGGTTATGGTCTGGTCTGGTTAGAAAATCCGCACAGATGGAGTACTGCTTGCTGGATTCCTGGCATTTTTTGGGCGTATGAAGCGGCTGTCCAGGAGCGTAAATTTTCTTGGGCAGCTTTGGGCGGGTTGTTTCTTGGCATCGCCATTTTAGGCGGGCAAGTCCAGTTTGTTTACATGACGGGTTTGATGCTGGGGATTTATGCTGTGGTGAAGATGATTCTCAACCGCCAGCGGGATTGGAAAATGCCTTTGATTTCGCTGCTCATCATTGGACTGGTTGGGTTGGGGCTTGGGGCGCTGCTGTTGTTGCCTGCGGCTGAGTTTTCAGCTTACAGTCACCGGACATCTTTTGACCGAGAAACAATTTTACAAACGCAATGGCCTGTGTCTCATCTGATCACGCTCATGGCTCCTGACTTCTTTGGTAATCCAAGTACGCCGGTGCGTTATTGGGGGGCTATCAATTATGCGGAAACGGCCGTTTACTTTGGTGTGGTGGCCTTTTTTCTGGCGCTAACGGCCGTTGTGTTTGCGCGGCGTACCCATTTTTTCATATATGCCGGGGTCTTAACGGCCGTTGTGCTGGCCATAACCTTGGGGACACCGTTGGTTCGTTTATTGTTTTTGCTGCCTGGGTCTCAGTTCGTGGTGCTCAACCGCACGATTTTCCTCATTCCGCTTCTGGGGGCGTGGTTGGCAGCTGCGGCTCTGGATGGTTGGTTAACGCGTTCGCTTTCGCTGCGCCAAAAAATCTTGGCTGTGGGGGGCAGCCTGACCTTGATGGTCATGATGGCTGGCTGGGTTATCTACCAGCTTGGCGACACCTTCCTCCTTCATCAAGCGGAGGCGCTGGTTGATTTACGTCGCAGTGCTTTGTTAACAGGAACGGCCGTTATCTTGCTGCTTTCCTGGCGATCCCGGTGGGTGGGCAGCCTGATTGTGTTGTTAGTCGTTTTTGATCTATTGCAATGGGGCATTGGTTTCAACCCGATCTTTGCCACTGAATACCTCTATCCAGACAATGATGTCGTGGCACGATTGCGCCAGGAACAAGAAGAAGCACTGTTCAGAGTGGTGCCTTTACAAGAGGGGTACCCTTTGCTATTTGGTCCCAATATCCTCTCCCTATTTGGCATTGAAGATATTATTGGCTACTCCTCCTTGATTCGTAAGGAATATGCCGAGTTTATTGAAGCGATGGATGATGATGTTCTCATAGATTGGATGGCAGCAAACGAAAATATTTTGGTCATGAGCCATGTTGATCCGCTGCTGAGCCTGATCAACGTTAAGTATGTGCTTTCTGTGCCTGGCTTAACAGAGCCGCCACCCTGGTTAGAACATAGAGAAACAATCGACGGCGTCCATCTTTACGAAAATACAGCTGTGGCGCCACGTGCCTTTTTGGTGCATCAGGTCGAGCAGCTGCCTGCGGCATCAACGCTGGGCAGGTTGCAGGAGCCTGACTTTGATTGGCGGCGCACGGCTCTTGTGAACAAAAATTTGCCTGTCGTGCAGCAATCCCAGTTAGCCAGTGAGCCGCAGGTGAGCCAGGCTGATGTCACCATGGTTGAGTATCAATGGCAACGGGTCACGCTTGATGTCGATACCCCGCTGCCTGGTTTCCTGGTTTTAAGTGATGCCTTTTATCCGGGCTGGCAGGCGACTATTGATGGCGAACCAACCGAGATTTACCAAACAAATCATATGATGCGTGGTGTTTTTGTGGCGGAAGGCAGCCATCGTGTTCAATTTTCATTTTTCCCAGCAACATTGAGGTGGGGATTGGTTCTGATGGGGCTGGCGTTAACGGCCGTTATCATGATTGTTGGTTATGAATGGCGTACTGCGGTGCGCACGAACGGTTAGCTCGTAGCACGTGCTTTAGCGCGTAAAAATGGTGCACTGAAGTGCGCACGAACGGTTAGCTTGTAGTACGCGCTTTAGCGCGTAAAAATGGTGCACTGAAGTGCGCACTACGAACTGGTTAGCTCGTAGTACGCGCTTTAGCGCGTAAAAATGGCGCACTGAAGTGCGCACTACGAACTGGTTAGCTCGTAGCACGCGCTTTAGCGCGTAAAAATGGTGCACTACGAACAAGGAGGGTTTTATGTATGAGTATCGTAGGCTTTCACCAGAAGAACGTGAAAAGTTGGTTTGGGAGCGTGTTAAAAAAGGGTATCCACCTCACAGTCCGCCTCATTTAATTCGGGATCAGAATTTCTATTTACTGACTGCCGCTTGTTATAGGCATGCACCATTTATGAAGACAGAAGAGCGACGGAACGAATTGCTTGACGCCCTATTTGAAGCATTTATTGCAGAAGGTATAGAAATTCGAGCTTGGGTAGTGTTGTATAATCATTATCATTTGCTTGTGCTTTTGGAAGATTTTGAAGTATTGGGGAGGTTGTTTCATGCTGTTCACGGCCGTTCTGCGTTTAACTGGAATCGTCAAGATGGTGTCTCAGGTCGCAAGATTTGGTATCGTTTTGCAGATCGTGCCATGCGTTCAGAGCGACATTATTACACGACGTTGAATTATATTCACTATAATCCTGTCAAACATGGCTTGGTTGATTCTCCATACGATTGGAATGAAAGCAGTGTTCATTGGTATTTAAAGTATGAAGGGCGAGAATGGTTGCGAGATATGTGGCGAACCTATCCCGTTCAAGATTATGGCAAAGGCTGGGATTAGGTTTGTGGTTTTAGTGCGCTTTTAATGCGCGCACGAACTGGTTAGCTTGTAGTACGCGTTTTAGCGCGTAAAAATGGCGCACTGAAGTGCGCACTACGAACTGGTTAGCTTGTAGTACGCGTTTTAGCGCGTAAGAATGGTGCATTGTGGTGGGCACGAACGGTTAGTTTGTAGTACGTGCTTTAGCGGGTAAGAGTGGCGCACTGAAGTGCGCACTACGAACTGGTTAGCTCGTAGTACGTGCTTTAGCGTGTAAGAATGGCGTACTGCGGTGGGCACTACGAACTGGTTAGCTTGTAGTACGCGTTTTAGCGCGTAAAAATGGCGCACTGAAGTGCGCACTACGAACTGGTTAGCTTGTAGTACGTGTTTTAGCGTGTAAGAATGGCGTACTGCGGTGCGCACGAACGGTTAGCTTGTAGTACGCGCTTTAGCGCGTAAAAATGGTGCACTGAAGTGCGCACTATGGAAAAACGAGGGGATATTGGTCATGCTGGTACTGTGTGCCCTGCTCATCAAAGACGGGCAGGCGTGTTAAGGTTTCTAGATCATACGCGCCTACCACGAGCCTGGTATTCTCCCCCCATTCCGTCAGACTAACTTGCTTGGTATCCGCTACAATTTCATGTGTATCCCAAATAGAGGTAGGATACGCTCCGCCATGGGGTTGGGAATCTTGTTGCGCCGGCACATGATTGTCAGCCGCTAACACATGCACAAATGTGGTGTAGTCTCTCGTCATGGGTGCCAATGCTTGCCAATAAAGGGTAAGCTGCAACACGTCATTTTCCTGCTCCAAATCATAACCGATTAACAGCAGCTCATCGCCAAAATGAACGGCCGTTTCCACTTGAGGCTGAGGTGACAACGGCCGTTCCGGTGCCATTTTTATCGCAGCGGCACTGATAGGCATATCAAGCACCCGACCTGTGGCACTGGTGGCTGCTTGCCAGTTCCCCACCGCATCACGCAGCCCGATAGTAACATTGCCCCGAGCAGGTTGTGTTGTCTCTGGTACTGGCAAGTGTATTGTCGCCGAAATAACCTCGCCTTTCTCCCAGGAGATTGGGGTTGAGCTTTCAGCAAGAACCTCATTTGCAAACCCACGCAGCTGTAAAACGGCCGTTTCTGCTTCGGCACTGTCCGCTAGACCAAAACCATACAGAACGGCCGTTATCGTGTCGCCTGGTTGTGTGTGTGAGGGAACAGCCACCCCTTCCACTTGTAAGCCGCTCTCAAATCGGGCACAAGTACGCTGCACGGCTCCCGCTGGCAAATAGATTTCCGGTCTGGGGTAAGCAGGCATCAATAGCAAAGGCACCGCTAAAACGGATAAAACCAGCAGGCCGCTACTGGCGCTTTGGGCAACGCGCACACCAGCAACACTCCACAAACCAAGAGCCAACAGCACAGCAATAGGCGCGGCTGCTGCAAACGCCAGCCGCCCTTGATAACCAGTCCAATTGATCGTGCGGATATAGTTAAACAGGGAGAGATAAATCATCAACACAGCCAGCGCACAAAAGCCCAAAGCCAACCAATTGACAGCGAGGTGCCGCCGCCACAAGAGCCGGACCAGCCCGAAAACGGCCGTGATCACCCCCAAGGCAATCACCGCATACACCCCAGGCGGCGCCTTCACATTCAGCCAGCCAAACCAAAGCCAGTAAGACTCAAAGTGCAGCCACACAAATTCCCACAGGTCTGCCAACGTTAAGCTGCCGTGGCGGGCGATGACAGCTCCCTTGGCGGCCAGGGTTATCTCCCACATCAAGGGATCTCCATACAATTGATAATTGCGCCAATACCACCAACCCGCAATGAGCAAAGGCAGCCCAGCCACCAACCCCACATGGATTGCCAACGAAGACCAGCGAATATCAGATACCGTTCGGCTGCCAAACCAGGTTGGCTTCACTTGTGCCCCTAAATAACAAACAATCGGCCAACCAGCGGCTAACAGCGCCAATGGCCAAAATGCGAGTAGGGCAAACTTAGTGAGAAGACCCAATCCGGTCAGAATGCCAAGAAACGCAAAACGCAAGGGGGTAGGGTTAGAAACGGCCGTTATCATCACAGTTAGCATAGCCGCGCCAAACATTAAAGAAGGCACATCATTATTTAAACTGGCGGTAATAAAAATGAACTGTGGATTAAAGGCCAAAATCGCGGCGCTCGCCAAAGCCAGACGCTTGTCTGCTGGATATACCTGTTGCCCAAGCTGGTAAGCCAGCACAATCGTGACAGCTCCCATCAACACGGACAACCAACGCATGATCATAAATGAGCGAGCCACCCCCGTTTGGGGCGGCCATTCAGAAGGAGAATGCAGATAAACATGTTGACGCCCTGGATCGTCGGGCAAAAATGAAAAGCATGGATTTTCTGGCGGAATATCTGCCTCATGCAAACCTAACCAACCGGTAAGAGCCGCGCCGGTCAAGTATAGCAGCGGTGGCTGATGTGCTTCTATGGTGACATTTTCATCATATTCAGGCACCATAATCGGCAGTTGGCCTTTGTCTGCAATCGTTTGCAGGTAGCGATAATGTTCACTTTCATCAGGTGTTTCGGCCAGCGGAGTGACGATGCTGTAGGTTAGCCCTAGCAGCACGTAAGCAATAAGGATAAATATCAACCAGCGATGTTGCCTACCTTGTTGGTATAAAACAGTTGCTTCTTTCAAATCCGCACTTCCTGCTTTGCTTGAAAATAGTGTTGGATTATAACAAAGGTTCTAGCTGCTTGACAGTTTTCATTAGACATTGATAAAAACGGATAAACAGTGAGTAAAACCATAAGCGAAGCGACAATATCTGTGTCATTTGTGTGATTTTGTGCCCCATTTTTTTTCTGATCGCAACGTGTTGGGTAATCAGACAAGGGCATATTATTCAGTTCAGGCACCATTGACAGAACAAGAACTCTCAAGTAATGTTCTCGGCATTGGGACAGTAATTTATGGTAGCCAACGGCCGTTTTTCTATACCGACATCAAAATCAAAAATCAATACCCTACTCGTTTTTGGGGTGTATGTTGGGCTGGCTGTCCTGTTAACCTGGCCTGCTGTCACCACATTCAAGACTCACCTCATTGGGGGACGTGGTGATTTGTGGGTTCATCAATGGACATTCTGGTGGGTCAAAGAAGCGTTGTGGCATGGACAAACCCCCTTTTTCACAAACCTGCTTTATTATCCTCACGGGGTTCCCCTCACATCCCATAACATCGCTTGGTTCAATATCGGCCTTTGGCTCCCGTTGCAAAGCCTGCTGGGGTCAATCACGGCTTACAACATTCTTTTCCTCGGTACTTTTGCCCTGAATGGGTTTGCCATGTACCTGCTGGCTCGTGAGTTTACCCACAGCAGAGCCGCCGCTTTTGTGGGGGGAGTGATTTTCGGATTTTGGCCTTATACGATGTCTCATTACGATCATCCCAATATGATCGTTATCTTCTGGACGCCATTGGCTTTGCTCTTTTTGCACCGCACTGTGGTTGGCCACCGCCGCTGGGATCCCATTGCAGCCGGGCTGTTTCTGGCACTCCAAGGGATTACACGGTGGCAGTTACTGCTGATGAGCAGCCCGATTTTCATAGCCTACACTCTCTATGCCTTGCTGGTTAAATCAACCTGCCGCCCCAAAACAACTATCTTTCGCTTAGGGACAACGGCCGTTCTGGCGCTGCTTTTGATGATACCCGTTGCTATCCCCCTGGTGGCCGACCAGTTCACTCGTGATTATCCAGAAGATGTTTTCATTTCTGAACCAGATGGTGGGCGTACTGATCTGTTGGCTTATCTGGTATCCCCTGACCTGTATGATCGGTTCTGGCAGGCAGAAACCGTTGATCTTAACCTGCCTCGCCCTTATGAACACATTGGGGCAAGTGTCTATTACATACCCTTTTTGGGTTTCACAACCCTCATCCTCGCTTTGCTTGGTATTCTCAAACGGTGGCGACAAGCAAGATTTTGGCTATTTTTGGCTTTGTTTTATATGCTCTTCGCTATTGGCTCACAGGTGGCAGTGAACGGCCGTTTGTTAGATACCCTCCCTCTGCCTTACACGTTGTTAGAAGGTACGCTTCTGTCTGCGGCCATTCGTCGTCCACATCGGCTGAATTTATTTCTCAGCGTGCCGATGGCGCTGATGGCTGCCTGGGGCATGGTCTTTATTCTCAATTTAGCTGTCCTTCAACGTCGAAAATCCCTGGTCAATACCCTGCTCACGCTTGGGATCGCAGGGTTGATTTTGTGGGAATATAATCAAATCCCATTCACCACCACTGAGCCTTTTGTTCCCGAATGGTATCACTCCTTGGCTAATCAACCCGAAGCATTCGGCACCCTGGATTTACCCATCAACGACCGGTTTGTTGATAAATGGTACATGTACTACCAAACGACGCACGGTAAACCGATGGCCACCGGCCATGTATCACGCATGCCGCGTGAAGCCTTTGAGCTGCTCGATGAACTCCCATTTGTGCAAACCTTTCTTAACCAGGAACAGGTTATGGACGTTAATCTGATTGATGTCACCAATCAACTGCGCCCTTTAGCTGATGCCAATATCCGTTATCTGGTCATCCATAAACGGTTTGTGCCCGCAGGGATATACCAGGTATGGCAAGATTGGCTCACATATGCCCCCGCACATGAAGATGATGATCTGATTGTATACCATACCGCCCCTCAATTTGGCGTCGATTATGATATTTCCACCTATCTCAGCGAAGACATTGGCCTCATTTCCGTTGTTCATGCTCCTGTTGAAGCGGTGCAAAACGGTTTGATCAAAGTTGATGCCCGTTTGGGAACGCAGCTGGCTCCTGGGGAAAATGACGAGATTTGCCTGGCGTTAGTTGAAGCTGAAAAAACGCGCCTGACGCATTGCCAGGTACCTGTTCCTGGTTTCCCCACGGCAGCATGGCAGGCGAATGAGGTGGTGCGAGGTCAGTATACCTTAGCGATTCCCGACTTTTTTGCCCCTGGTGATTATGAACTGGCATTGTGGCTGCAACATCAAGAAACGAAACAGAAAACTGGCGAAACGGCCGTTCTGGGGTCTGTCACCATCCATCCGTACACCCCAGCCGAAACAACGACAGCCGAGTGGGGCGAATCAATACATCTACAAGGGTATCAGTGGCACCAAAGCGCCGAACAATCAACCCTAACATTATATTGGCAGGCTACCCAACCCATCACCCCCTCCTATAAAATTTTTGTTCATCTATTGAGCATGCCGGATGGCGAGCTAGTGGCACAGCAAGATTTCATCAGCCGAGATTGGACCTATCCAACGTATGCCTGGACTGTAGGGGAAACTGTGCAGGATGTGGTTCGCTTTTCCCCAGAAAGTCTCCCCGACGGTGACCTTGAAATACGCATTGGATTTTACAATGATGCTACTGGCGAAACCTTAAGCGTTCAAACTGACCCCGCAGTGGCAAACAAGCGTGATTATTTCTCGATTTTCCCTGGTTCCTAACGATATATCGGCGGCATATTGAACAAGGACGCTTCGTTTTAGGGCAGCGTTTGGTACTCTTGTGCCAGGACAATAGTTTTTTTTCATTTAAACATTAATTGTAATCTTTGTTCGCTATAAATGAGTTACAATCAAATAGAGGATGGCGTAACGCAGTAATAGAATGAAAGGGCAGTCATCGAAACAACCTGGTAGTTGACATTGACGAATCATTGCAGCCCATTATTGCCCTGGCTATTCTTTCAATACACTCGCATCGAAGCAGCATTCAAGCATCATCGCATCTTTACATCGCAGCCTTATCGCAGATTCATTGCAGCCGCACCGAAGCAACACCGCTGCCACATCACAGCTTACTATACAGCACCATTGCCGACACATCGCAACAACATAGTTCTACTGCAAAGTGCCACACTATTGAGGGGAGAGCTCCACCGTCTAGGGGGGGCTCTTTTCTTGTTTATGACTTGCCGTGCCCGGCACTTGATGTGTACTTAGGTGCCTTCCCTGATGTGATCCAACAAGGCCTGCAGCCCCAAAAGATAACTACGCCAACCCAAACCACAAATTTGCCCCACGCACACAGGGGCGATAACGGAATGGTGACGGAATGTTTCACGGGCATGGATATTTGAAAGGTGAACCTCAATGGTAGGCAGGGCAACTGAGGCGATTGCGTCTCTCAAGGCATAACTGTAATGAGTAAAGGCTCCCGGATTAAAAAGAAGACCCTCTGCCCAATTTCTGGCTACATGGATAGCATCGATCAAATCTCCTTCATGATTTGATTGTTGAACCCGTAACTCAGCATTTTGTTTGACCGCACTTTGGGTTAAGGTTTGATTGATGTCGTCTAAAGTCATGTGTCCGTAAACTTCTGGTTGGCGCATGCCCAACAAATTTAAGTTTGGGCCATGTAAAACCAATATGTTTGTCATAGTTTCTCCTGCAAATTAAAGCATAACCCACATTGCAACCAATAATTTTTTGCCACAATAACAAAATCAACCCATAGGTCGCAACTGGCATTATAGGATAGGGTTTGGTGTATTTTCTACGATGTGTGCCTCCATAAATAAGTGGTGGAATTGATGAAGGCGCTTTAAGTGACTTTTAAGGAAAAACGGGGAGTAATTGTTAGACGGTCACTCTGCTTCTTGAACGGCCGTTATCGTTGCCAATACATCCTCTTTTGTCACATTTGGCTGGATAAAGGCATCGCCTACCTCATGAATGAGTACGAAGCGCAAGACACCAGCCGCCTTCTTCTTGTCACTCCCCATGTAATAATACATCTCCTCCGCAGAGAGATGGTTAGGAATGCGGGTGGGCAGCGCCACATTGTCTAAGATAGCTTCGATGCGGTGTTGCAGAGCCGGGTCGCATTTTCCCAATCTGGCTGACAAATGAGCAGCAGCTACCATGCCCATTGCCACCCCTTCACCATGGCGAATGGCGTAGCCGCTCACTTGCTCAATCGCATGGCCAAACGTATGACCCAAATTTAAGGCAGCCCGCATACCATCTTCAAAGGGATCTTCTTGCACGACATCTCGTTTTACCTGGATTGCATCAGTTACAAGAGATTGGAGATTAGAGAGTAGTGCATGGTTGTCAGGAGATAATCTCCAATTTCCATTTTCTAATCGCTGGAGTAAATCCTCATTTGCTAGCAGTCCGTGTTTCACCACTTCTGCCATGCCAGAGGCAAATTCTGCGGGGGGGAGCGTTTTTAAGGTGGCTAGATCCGCGATAACGGCCGTTGGCTGTTTGAAGGCACCGATTAGATTCTTGCCCCTAGGCATATCGACGCCCGTCTTTCCCCCCACACTGGCATCGACCATCGCCAGCAGCGTGGTCGGGCAGGGGACAAAGTCGATACCGCGCATGTAAGAAGCAGCCACAAATCCGGTCATGTCGCTTACCACCCCTCCCCCCAGGGCAACCAGTGTTCCTTTGCGGTCTAAACCAACGGCCAACAGTTGATCATAGAGGCTGCGGACAGTTTCCAGCGTTTTGAACTCTTCACCTGCTGGCACAGTGATCATCGCCAGCGCCCCTTCGATTTTAGCAGCGTGCAAAGAGGCTACATTGGTGTCGGTGACCACAGCAAATGGACCCTCAATGTGAGCCAACGCCCTCAGGTGAGGCAATAAATTTTTGCCAACAAGAACATCGTATGCCCCCGTAGGGTGGGTGACAGGTAAAGTTTGGATCGTGTTGCTTGACATAAAAACCCCCTCGGTCTTGAGCAGCAACCTGGCTCGAATTTCTTCGAGTATTGAAAAGCCCCTTACGAGTAAAATTCTTGTGCCGTGAATAAGAAATTAGAAGCGTGTCTAGTTTCTCATTGGTGGTTTATCCACGTCAGGTGAATTATACAACTGCTTGCTGTTTCTTTATGCGCTGCTGCCAAATCCAGGCAAACAATACACGCCAGATGATGATAAACGTGCCGCCAACGAACAGGGTAAGCAGCATAAAGATGGGCGGGATACCACCACGGTCAAATAAAAAGGCACGCAGCAACAACCCCAATGGTGCTGCCACAAGCCAGGCATTTAAGCCTCGGATGAGCAGTGTGCGCGGGGTGATGTTGGCGCTCTTAGGGTAGGCACGGGCGATAAATGCCACAATAATCCAGGTGATTAACAGCGGAAATGAAGCCCACAGCAAACCCAGAATGGGGTTGTTGGCATCGGTGGTGCCGTGATCTTGCTGCCCCATGAAAACGAACAACAAAATGGCCGCTAAATCGCCTAAAAGTAGAATGATTTGAAGGATGGTGTTTTTATTCATAGGGAGATTGTATCTTAAAATGGGTTTAGATGCGTTGATAAAGTGCCTGGCATTTCGAGCCAGCATGTTACCAGAAGCTTGCCAGACATTTAGGGGGTGGCTACAATGCCTACAAAATTAACCTAGAAGGGGAGGAAATGAGACAAGATGACAACTCGATTATTCATCCTATTAACGGCCGTTCTGGCGGCGTTGCTTTTAATTGTTTCCTTGGTGGCCATGCCTAAGCAGATTCAAGCGGCTGTGTGGCAAGATAAAGTAGACCCTTGGGTGTTAGAAACGATAGATACCAATGCAGACACAGAATTCCTCCTCTACCTTACCGAGCAAGCTGATCTCAGCGGGGCGGCCATGTTGCCCACCAAAGAAGAGAAAGGGCAATATGTAGTTGACCAGTTAACGGCCGTTGCGCAACGAACCCAACCCCCACTCATCCAGGAACTCAGCCAGGCAGGCATTGAGTACCAGCCCTTTTGGATAGCTAACATGATTTGGGTCAAGGGTGACAAGCTGGTTTTAGCGCAGCTGGCACGCCGACCCGATGTGGCTCATGTGTATGCCAATCCCCATGTTTTGCTGCCAGAAATGAACGATTCACTCTATCCGCCCAAGGAAGTATCTGCGATAGAGTGGGGGGTAGAAAAGATTGGCGCCCCAACAGCTTGGGCAGCGGGTTTCACCGGAGAAGGAATTGTGATTGGTGGGCAAGATACCGGTTATCAATGGGAACATCCAGCTATCAAAGAACAATACCGGGGCTGGCGTGGCAGTGTGGCTGACCATAATTATAGTTGGCACGATGCTATTCATGATGCGGATAACGGCCGTTGCGACAAAGATTCTCCTGAACCATGCGATGATAACAGCCATGGCACGCACACGATGGGCACCATGGTGGGTGATGATGGCGGCACCAATCAAATTGGTGTAGCCCCTGGTGCCCAATGGGTTGGTTGTCGTAATATGAATGCAGGTGCTGGCACGCCAGCCACCTATGCTGAATGTTATCAATGGTTCATTGCCCCCACTGATTTGAACAATGAAAATCCCGATCCAAGCCTCGCCCCGCATGTGATTAACAATTCATGGAGCTGTCCTGCTTCAGAAGGATGTACCGATCCCAATATCTTGCTTTATGTGGTGGATGCGGTTCGTGCGGCCGGTATCGTGACGGTACACTCAGCCGGTAATATGGGCAGTGCTTGCGAAAGTATTCGCACCCCAGCCGCTATTTATGACGCTTCGTTTACGGTGGGAAGTACGACCAGTACAGATAGTATTTCATTTTTTAGCAGTCGTGGTCCGGTGACGGTGGATGATAGCGGGCGATTGAAACCTGATGTGTCTGCGCCGGGAACCAGTGTGCGTTCCAGCATCCCCACGTTCAATGAAACCAGCCCCTATGGCTATAGTATAAAAAGTGGCACCAGCATGGCCGGCCCGCATGTGGTGGGGCAGGTGGCTTTGCTGCTTTCGGCGCGACCTGACTTGATTGGCAATGTGGATGAGATTGAACGGATTATTCGAGAAACGGCCGTTCCCCTGACCTCGTCTCAAACTTGTGGCAACCTGCCCGGTACCCAGGTGCCGAACCACACCTTTGGCTACGGGCGTATCGATGCGGGCTCGATATTCAACTGGCATGATCCCTCCCTGCAAGCCGAGGTTCAGCCAGTTGTCAATGCTGGCGAGCTGCTCACTTACACATTTGCCCTCACAAATGAAAATTACACTGCCTCCTTAAGCCAGGTGGTGTTAACGACTGTGATTCCCACCGACACGCAGTGGGTGACCGCAACTATGCCCTATACCCGGGATGGGGGTACAATCAGGTGGTCTTGGTTGGCATTGCCACCAGGCCAAAATCAAACTGTGGCTCTGACTGTACAAGTGGACTCAGATATCGATTCCTCTCCTTTGAGGAATCAATATACGCTGATAAGTCAGGAAACTGAAATCATAACTGGTAGTTTGCAAACGGCCGTTATCTTTCAAGAAGATTACTTCACTTACATCCCACTTGTAGCCAGGGAGCCGTGAGCCAGTAGGAAGAAGAGATGAAACGAGCAGTGAGTGTTAGCTTAGGCAGCTCCGAGCGAGACAAACAAGTTGAAATAGAGCTGTTTGGTGAGAAAGTTAGCATCGAACGCAAAGGTACGGATGGCGACATCGACAAAGCCATTGCGTTATTTACGGATCTGGATGGCAAAGTAGATGCCTTTGGCGTGGGGGGGATTGACCTATGGGTGCAGATGGGGGAAAAACGATACCCGCTTCATGACGCCCAAAAACTTGTCAAACATGTTAGAGAAACACCCTATGTGGATGGTAGTGGTCTAAAAAACACATTAGAAGGCCACATCGTTGAAAGCCTTGTTAAGGAAATTGGCCCCCAGTATGCTCAAGGGAAAGCCTTCAACACCATGGGCGTTGATCGTTACGGCATGACATTAAATTTTTACAACCATGGTTATGACATGGTCTGTGGTGACCTGATGTTTGGTCTGGGTGTTCCGATTCCCATCAAATCGTTGAAGCAATTACATTTTGTCGCTACCTTGATGCTGCCTATCGCCACCCGGCTCCCTCTGAAAATGGTTTACCCTACCGGTGATAAGCAGAACGAAATTGTGCCGAAGTTTACCAAATATTACCAATGGGCAGATGTCATTATTGGCGATTGCCACTACATCAAACGCCACATGCCCGATGATCTTGAAGGCAGCGTGGTGGCCACCAATACCACCACACCGAAAGATTTAGACATGTTCCGAGAACGAGGTGTCACACATGTGGTCACCACCACCCCCCGGCTAGACGGCCGTTCTTTTGGCACGAATATGATAGAAGCCGCCTTAACGGCCGTTGCCGGGAAACACCGCCCGCTTACCCACGCTGAAATCGACGAGATGCTAGTTCAGCTAGACATGAAACCTTCTGTCCACGTCCTATGAATCCAGACGTTATTCTCTTACTGCTTCGTATCTTAAGCGCCGGTTTACTGCTGAGTTTCTTAGGTCTGTTTGCCTGGCTCATCTACAGAGATTTACAGGTGTCAACGGCCGTTCTCAAGCAAAAACAGCAAGTGTTCGGTCAACTGCGTGTGATTGCCAATGAACTGGAAGCGCCAGCCGTGAACACCACCTTTCCGCTGCACCCCCTCACCAGCATTGGTCGAACCCAAAGCGCCACCATTGTCATTGACGACAACTATGTGTCGCAGCAACATGCCCTGCTGACAGCACGCGGCAAGCAGTGGTGGCTCGAAGATTTAGGCAGTCGGAATGGCACTTTGTTGAACGGGGTATTGTTAACAGAAACGGCCGTTGTCAGCAGCGGCGACATCATCACCATAGGCAATGTCCAGCTAAAAGTAGAGCTGTAAAAAAACAGAGATTACGCAGATTTTGCAGATTCCGCAGATAGATTTCAAGCTTGTCAATAGTCTCCATCTGCGCCCTGGCGCCTCTGCGTTAAAAAACGGAGGGTTATCATGGATTTAGGCTTACAAGATAAAATCGCCCTGGTCGTGGCATCGAGTACGGGGTTGGGATATGCTGCTGCCCGGCAGTTGGCTTTAGAAGGTGCCCAAGTAGCGTTATGCAGTCGATCAGCCGAAAAGTTAGCCGAAGCAGAAGCAAAATTGAAAGAGGCAGTGGGCGCAGATCATGCCATCGCCTCCTTCGTTTGTGATGTCACCGAGCAAGCCCAAATTGACCAGTTAGCAGCCGATGTTGCCAACCACTTTGGGGGCATAGACATTCTCATCACCAATGCGGGTGGCCCTCCCGGGGGCACCTTTGACACCACAGATTTAGATTCCTGGAAAAAGGCAACCGACCTCACCTTGATGAGCGTTGTCCATCTGGTAAAAGCCGCTTTGCCCCATTTGCGTAAAAGCGAGATTGCCAACATCCTCACCATCACGAGCATCTCCGTCAAAGAGCCCATCAACGGATTGCTGCTTTCCAACGTGCTGCGCCCTGCCGTCATTGGCCTCACAAAGTCCCTTGCCCTGGAATTGGCAGCCGAAAACATTCGCGTTAACTCCATATTACCTGGCTGGACAGCTACAGAGCGCGTCAACCACATCTTTGAGTATCGCGCTGAAGCCAATGGCACCACCCCCGAAGCTGAGCGCCACCAAGTAACCAGAACCATCCCCCTGGGGCGCATGGCCACGCCTGAGGAATTTGGCAATGTCGCGGCCTTCTTGGTTTCCCCAGCAGCCAGCTATGTGACTGGTCTGATGATGCAAGTAGATGGGGGCAGCTATAGGGGGCTGATGTAAGAATTTATGACCAGGATACGGTTCCTGGATGATTCGTCATGGCTATTTTATCTGCAAAAAATCTCGCCCAATCCTTTGGCGCTCTTGACTTATTTAGTAATGTCAGCTTGCAACTGGCGGTAAAAGATCGGGTTGGGCTCGTGGGACCCAATGGTGTGGGCAAAACCTCCTTGCTGCTCATCCTGGCTGGACTGGCTGAACCGACCGCCGGCGTGATACATCGCGCTCGTGATTTGCGCTTCGGCTACCTACGCCAAGAAGCAGTCCTCACTTTTTCTGGACAAGACAACACCATCTACGAAGAAATGCTCACCGTTTTCGACGAAGTACGTCAGATGGAATCAGCTTTGCGCCAGATGGAAGCCATGATGGAAGCTGGCGATACCGATGAGAAACTGTTTGCACGCTACGGCCGTTTACAAGAACGGTACGAACATACTGGCGGTTATCACTATCAAGTAGACATAAAACGAGTGCTGCTCGGTCTCGGGTTTCCGCAAGCGGAATGGGAAACTCCGCTCACGCACCTCAGCGGCGGCCAAAAAACGCGCCTGTTATTGGGACGCCTGCTTCTAGAAAAGCCAGACCTGCTCATCCTTGACGAACCAACCAACCATTTGGATGTAGCTGCCGTGGAGTGGTTAGAACAAACGCTGCGGCAATGGCCGGGAGCGCTCATCATCGTCAGCCATGATCGTTACTTCCTCGATAGAATTATCACCCATGTGTGGGAAATGCTGCCTGGGCGCTTCAACTCATTCCGCGGTAATTACAGCAGCTACGTGCGCCAGCGTGAAGAAGAACGAGCCCGCGAACAGCAGCTATTTGAGACTGAAATGGCTCGTCTCACTGAAGAAATTGCCTTTGTGCGTAAGCACATCGCTGGTGGCAAAACGGACATCGCCAAAGGCAAGCTCAAACGTCTCACTCGGGACATCGTCTTGCTAGAACGAGCCGAAGCAGGCACATCCTTGGATGAGCTGCAAGCCAAAAGCTGGCTGGAAGTGGGAGGGCGTGTGCGCACCATGAGCGTCAACGAAGCGGCGCGTCGCTTGCGCCGCATCAAGCCGCCCGCTGACCGTGTACCCCAGTTCAAAATCAAGTTAGAAGCGGAAGAGCGCAGTATGCGCACTGTGCTGCGTACCAGGAAGTTGGCAGTGGGCTATCCTGGCTCGCCTCTCTTCACCTGTGATGATCTTAAACTGCTGCGCTGCGATTGTGCTGCGCTCATCGGCCCTAATGGTTGTGGCAAAACTACTTTGCTGCGCACCATCATGGGGGAGGTGATGCCATTAAGCGGCGATATTATGCCTGGCGACCAACTGCGTGTCGGTTATTTTGCTCAGGCGCATGACCAACTCAACCAGGAAAACCGCGTCATTGATGAACTGCGCCGCCACAAGACGATCAACGAGCAGGAAGCTCGCAATTATCTGGCGCAATACCTCTTTCGGGGGGATGATGTACTTAAAAAGGTTAGCCAGTTAAGTGGTGGTGAACGGGGGCGTTTGGCTTTGTCGATTTTGGCGCTGACGGGTGCCAATTACCTGCTGCTTGATGAGCCGACGAACCATCTTGACATTCAATCTCAGGAAATTTTGCAAACGGTGTTGGAGCAGTTTAATGGCACTATTGTGATGGTGTCTCATGACCGCTATTTGGTTGACCGTCTGGCCACCCAAATTTGGGATATTCGGGATGGGCACCTGCATCTGTTTAACGGCCGTTATGCAGATTACCAACTTTCCCGTGCCGCAGAAAAAGCCCGGTTGGATGCCGAAGCCGAGGCCAGCGCCACTGAGTGGACGCCTTCTCCCCTGGAAACCGCCACTGCTGAACAACCCACACCCCTCACCCTGGCCTGGATCGACGAACTGGTGGATCCTGCTCAAGTGGAAAAAGAACGCAAAGAGGCCAAAAAAGACAAAGCACGCTCCCTGGGGCAACTTATCGATGAGATTGAAGAAGCGGAAGACAAGCTAGACCAACTGCAACGCGACCTGACCGCTGCTCAAGCCGTTGGTGACGAAGCCGAAATCGCCAGCCTGGAAGCCGCGCTAACCGAAACTCAAACTACCTTTGATGAACTCATCACCGTGTGGGAAGAAATGGGCAACCGCTGGGCAGGGTAGAAAGGTGTATGGCACACCTTGCAGATCACTGCACAGCATACCCGGCCATTTTCCAGCCAATCATGCCATCATTGACATTGACGACACTTTCAAACCCGGCAGCCACCAGTTGTTCGCAGGCAAAATAGCTGCGAGCCCCAGAGCGGCAAATGCATACCACCGTTTTGTCTTTAGGGAGTTCATCAGTGCGGTGAGACAAAGCTTGTAAAGGAAGTAAACGGGCGCCACGTACATGTCCTTCATGTTGGTATTCCCTTGGTGAACGTACATCGATAAGCACAAACTCTTCATCAGAATCTAACATGGTGTTGAGTTCGGCGGCACTAACATGTTTGATTGAAGATTGCGTTTGCACTTGGGTGTTGCGGTTGAATAATGATTTAAACATGATTCTTGCTCCTCATTTGCGGTTTTCGTTATTTTTGAGGCGTAGCCTGAGCGTTCGCTTGAGTTCACGCCAACGTCTTGTTTAAGGCAAAGCTGAGCTTCGTAAGCTCAAACCCTGTTTGCGTGACAGTAAGGAGTATAGCGGTTGATTGCAACGTAAATATAAAGAGCATGTAAGGGTTGTGTAAGGATTTAGGGCTAACGATGTATTATTGAATTTCTGTCACACACGCTTTTATGCTTTTGTAACCGGTTGGCAGACTTGGCATCATTGAATTTTTAAATTGATATGCTCTTGTTCAGTGTCAAGAATGTAGAGTGTTTTCAAATATGTTCCCACGCTGAGCGTAGGAATGAGAATCTGAGTGGAGGAGAACCTATCATGTTACTCAAATACTTTTATGACCCCAAATTGGCACATGCATCTTATCTGGTAGGCTGTCAGGCGACTGGCGAAGCGATTGTGGTGGATCCAGGACGAGATATTGAGCCTTACATCCGAGAAGCAGAGGCGCATGAAATGTGTATTGTGGCTGCAACTGAAACGCACATCCATGCTGATTTTGTCTCTGGAGCCCGCGAGTTGGCGGAACGCTCTGGTGCCAAATTGTATCTTTCTGATGAAGGTGATGTGAACTGGAAGTATCAATATCTGGATGATTATGATCATCAACTGGTAAAGGATGGCGATACCTTCCCAATTGGGAGGTTGACGTTTGCTGTGATGCATACCCCTGGTCATACGCCAGAGCATATTTCTTTGACTTTAACGGACAAGGGGGGCGGGGCTGATAAACCGATGGGAATTTTTACGGGTGACTTTATCTTTGTCGGCTCGATTGGCCGACCAGATTTGTTGGAAAAGGCGGCGGGGATTGAGGGAACGGCCGTTGCTGGGGCGCATCAAATGTTCAAATCGGTAGAGCGTTTTAAAGCCCTGCCAGATTATCTGCAGGTGTGGCCAGCTCATGGGGCTGGTAGCGCTTGTGGTAAAGGCTTGGGCGCGATTCCCTCCACCACTGTTGGTTACGAAAAATTGTTCAATCCGGCGCTGGCGTATGATACGGAAGAAGCGTTTGTGGCGTATTTGCTTTCTGACCAGCCCGAAGCACCACGCTATTTTGCCGTGATGAAGCGGGTGAACAGGGATGGGCCTGCTGTTTTGCGGGATTTGCCGAAATTGGAACTGCTGCCTGCTAAACGGATTTTGGCGTTGTTAGCTGCAGGTGAACAGGTGATCGATACGCGCCCTGCTGGCTCCTTTGCTGGACGGCATATTGCAGGCACGATTAACATTCCCTTTGACATGCTTGCGAGTTGGGCTGGCTGGATTGTGGATTATGAACGGCCGTTATACCTCATTGCTGCCCCGGAACATGCCCGTGAAGTCGTGCGCGATCTGACATATATTGGCATTGACAAAGTGGCCGGTTACTTTGTGCCAGAAGCAGTCGCCACCCTGTCAGAAGCTGGTGTGCCCCTACAAGCCTACCAGGTGATGACTCCTGACAAAGTTGCGCAGCGTGTGTTAGCTGGTGACTATCTTGTTGTGGATGTACGCTATGAAACCGAGTGGGATGAAGGTCATATTCCTGGTGCTCAGCACGTGATGCTCGGTTACTTGCAAGAAAACGCCACCAAGATTGTGGATGGCAAACCAATTGTGGTTCATTGCCTGACAGGCGCACGTTCAGCCATTGGCAGCAGTATTTTGCAAGCAAATGGGGCAGAGGTGATCAACATGCAAGGGGGGCTGCGGGATTGGATTGCGGCTGAGCTGCCGATTGTGAACGCCTCATTACCCCTATAAAAAGCCGATGAAAGACGAAAATCTGTATTTGACCACCCCCTATAGCTCATGTATAATTCTACGTCGCTTTGCATTAGCGATAGTTGGTTCATTTCTACCAATTCATATACGACAATGACTCCAGGGCGAAAGCCCTGGTTTTTTTAGGAGAACTACAGATGGTTAAGCGTACATACCAACCAAAAATTCGTCGGCGCATGCGTGTGCATGGTTTCCGTGCCCGGATGAAAACACGTGGTGGCCGCAAAGTTTTGAAGAGCCGTCGTAAAAAAGGCCGCGCTTCTTTGAGCGTATCCATGAACAATTACGGCAAGAAAATCAATTGGAATGGCACTTCTGCCACTGCCTACCGCGCTGTAAAACGGTACGGCGATCAATATAAAACTAAATCTGCCCGGTAAGAATCAGGTATTTGGGGAATGCTGCAGCTACAAAATCGTTTGCGGCGTTCTGCCGACCTGAAACGGGTCAGGCAGCAAGGTGAAAGTCGTCGCCATCCCCTGGCGATTTTGATTGTTCATCCGAATGGGTTAGAAGAAAGTCGGTTTGCTTTTGTGGCAAGCCGACGTGTGGGTAATGCAGTCAAACGAAATCGGGGACGACGTCTGTTACGAGAGGTTGTACGTTTGCATATGTCACACATTAAGCCGGGCTATGATTGTATTTTCATCGTGCGGCGAGCGACTCCTGAAGCATCTTATGCGGATGCAGAAACGGCCGTTCTCCAGGTGTTGAGGCGGTTGAAACTAATGGTCGCAGATAGCGTATCTGTTGATTAATGGGAGACGCATATGACACGTATCACTTTGCTGATCATTCGTTTTTATCAGAAATATATTTCACCGGTTTTTCCGCCTACCTGCCGCTTTACCCCTTCTTGCTCCCAGTACGGGTATGAAGCAATTGAGAAGTATGGTTTTTTAAAAGGTGGTTGGATGGCCATCAAGCGCCTTAGTCGCTGCCATCCACTCAATCCTGGCGGATATGATCCGGTACCCTGATGGAGGTTCCTCTTTGTACGTAGCGAAACGGCCGTTTTCTAAGCCGATAATATTCTTATTCATTCTTGCCGCCTTGGTGTTTTCTGCATGCAGTGCTGCTGCCAGACAATCACAAAACTGGCCAGGCATCACCGCTGAAGGCGACAAGGTTTACGTGGCTCATGGTCTATCTGTGTTTGCTTATGATACCGCTACGCAAACAGTAGAGTGGACTTATCCATCAGGAGATGAGGGCGGCAGTGTGCAGTATTATGCTGCGCCTTCCACCTTGAATGGGCGAGTGATATTTGGGGATTTTGGCCAAGCCAAAAGTTTGATTAACCCTGGTCAGATTGTGAGCATTTATGGCGTATCTGATCCGCCAGACTCTTCATCTGATTGGGTCAACAGCGAACTGGCTGAAGATAAAATTATTGCCCCCATCTTACAGGATGGGGAACGTGCCTTTGTGGCGACCGGAGATAGCAAACTGTTTGCTGTTGATGTGGCGACTGGTGCTCCGCTCTGGTCCGCGCCATTTGAAGTTGAGAATCCCATTTGGGGCTCAATGGCTTATGATGATGGCGAAGTGTATGCTGCCGCCATGGATGGCAATGTGTACGCAGTTGATGCAGAATCTGGCAATGAAAACGGCCGTTGGGAAACTGAAACCTCATTCCCTAGTGGTTTGACAATGGACGGGGATGCCCTCTACGTGGGCGGATACGATAATAAACTCCATGCCTTTGATAAAACCTCACCTGGTTCAGAATTTTGGAGTGTTGACACCGAAGCTGGCATTTGGGGAGCGCCCACCGTAGCTGAGGGGTCAGTTATCTTTGGTGATATGGATGGCAACGTTTATGTTGTGGATGCCGCATCTGGGAAAACTAAATGGCAAAATTCAGTGCCGGGTCCCATTGTCACCAGTCCCGCCATTTCTGATGGTGTGATTTACATCGCCTCAGAAGGTGATCCCGAAAGTAAAAACAAGCAGTGGTACTTGACTGCCTTTAACCTGGAAGATAGCACACAGCTTTGGCAGCAAAACCCACCAACGGGTATTTATACCACCCCTGTTATCGTTAATGATGCCGTCGTTAGCGTTTTGTTTGGAGATGCAGATGAACTGCTGGTTGCTTATGATAAAACGAGCGGCAACCTCAAATGGAGTTATACGCCTGAAAGTTAGGTGCTACAGGACAAAATCTTATGAGTTTTATTTGGAATGAATTTATCGTAAATCCAATGCTCAATGCGATGTTGTTGCTTTATGATTTTTTGGGCAACAATCTCATCTTGGCAATTTTAGTGTTTACGATATTGATCCGTCTATTAACACTTCCCTTAAACTTGCGTCAGCAGCGTTCGATGATACGTACGCAAGAGATGCAGCCCCAAATTCAGGCGATTCAAAAGAAATACAAAGACAATCCGCAAAAAATGCAGGAAGAGTTCCAGAAGGTTGGTTACAACCCGGCCGAATCGCTGACAGGGTGTTTGCCCATGGTGATTCAAATGCCGATCTTGTTTGGCATGTTTACCGTTTTCCGCATTATGCTGGGCACAACGCCACAGGCTCTTTTTGAATTAACACAACGGGTTTATGAAGGTATTAATCTCAGTTCCATTCTGCCGATTGACAATACTTTTTTCATCTGGAATTTAGGACAGCCGGATCCTTATTTGGTTTTGCCGGTTCTGGTGTTCGTGACGATGTTTGTCCAGCAAAAATTTATGTCACCGGCGACGAAAAAGAAGACTCAAGGTAAGCAAGATGATCCTTCAGCGGCAATGACGCAATCCATGCAGTATACGATGCCGTTGATGTTTGGCTTCTTTTCATTGCAGTTCCAGGCAGGGTTATCAATCTATTTCATTTTCTCCAACATCATTGGTATTTTGCAAGGTTGGTATACACGCCGTGTGGTGCCCCGCCCGGATACAACCAGCACCAGTGATAAGGGAATGCCGCTACCTGGTTCGGCTGATAAGAAAATGGCGGAGCAATCGACTAATGAATTTGCAGCCAAGGTGCCAGAGAAAAAGAAGCCGCACAAAGCAAAGCCGCCTACGTCTAAACGGAAACGGCGCTCGGCGAAACGATAGAGAGAAGATTAGTGCGTATCCATAAATAAGTTACAGAATTGATGGATGTGCTGCAAGTGACCTTTACCCCTGAAAAACGGGGAGTAATTTTTAGATGGTCACTTAGCAGGTGCAGGGTGGCCAAACGGCCGTTTCCCTCCCTGATTGTTGTAAGGTAAAAGGTGAGTTTTCATGGGCCAGAAAGTAATTGTATCGAAAGGGTTTGATGTTGAAGCTGCTGTTCAAGCTGGTTTAGCCCAATTAGGTGTCGGCCGAGATGCAGTGGCAGTTGAAGTGTTGGATGAAGGCAGCAAGGGATTGTTAGGCATTGGTGCGCGTGACGCTCAAGTGCGGTTAACGGTTGAGGTTGCTGACGCACCAGAGCCAGCTGCAGCCCCGGCGCCTGTTGTTGAGCCTGACCCTGTGCCTATTGTTTCCAAGCCTGAAATTGAACCAGAGCCAGAGCCAGAACCAGAGCCAGTGGAAACGGCCGTTGTCATTGAAGAAGACGAAGAAACAGTGGTAGCTCGTGAGACAGAACGCCAGACAGCAGTAGAAACAATTTCGACCTTGCTAGAAAAAATGCACGTAGAAGCCAACATTACCACCTCATTGTCCGAGCCAGACGATATTACAGGGCGGATCATCAACGTCTTAGAAATTCAAGGAGATGATTTGAGTACCTTGATTGGCCCTCGTGGAGAAACGCTGAATTCATTGCAATATCTTGCCCGGCTCATGGTAGGGCATAAATTGCGCACCCGGGCTGGCTTTGTCATCGATGTAGAGGGTTACCGACAGCGGCGTGAACAAGCCTTATCGCGCCTGGCAGAACGCATGGCGCGTAAAGTTGCCAAACGCAAACGGGCGATGAGCCTGGAACCGATGCCCCCCCATGAACGCCGCATTATTCACATTACACTTCGTGATGATCCTTATGTCTACACTGAGTCTATAGGTGAAGGCAGTCGGCGCAAAGTACGCATCATTCCCCAGCGCTAACAAACAGTAAAGAGAAGCTCCTAGAAGATTTTCCCATTAGCAAAAGCAAAAAAAGCTTTGCAGCTTTTTAGGTCTGCAAAGCTTTTTATATTTCCCCTTCGTTATTCTTCAGATTCAGTTTTAGAATCCCAGGCACCTGTTTCAGACGCTTGACTGGGAATTTGCACACGCATTTTTTGCTTGCCATCAGCCACAGAGATAATGGTGTGAATGTCAATATCCTTCGTAAGCAAATCAAAATCTTGCAATGTCCAAATCGTAGTCACCCGGCCACTCAAGTTCGGCCATTGATCCTTAGCCCATAAGTAACGGCGGCGGCAGAACTGCCAAATCGGTTCTGGATAATATTCAGGCTTAAAGTTGCGGAATTCTTCCCATATTTCAGCGTGGTCTGTTAATGGGAAGAGAATATCCAGCATTGCACGCTGTACCACAGTTTCATCCCGTCCCTTTTCAATATCTATCCAGTTAATAGAATAGTTACGGATGAACATGAAGATGCCATAATGGGAATAATCTTCAACACGACGCAAGATACTCTCTTTTTCCCCATATGCCTTGCTGTATTCTTCTTCCAGTTCCAGGCTGGGTTCCTCAGTCCGTTTATGATGATCCTGATGAGGGTCAAATAAGTCTGGATCCAAGTTGTAGAGATAGCAAACTAAAGTATAGATGCGATAGGGACCTACGTTAAACTTGGCAAATCGGCCTTCGTTCACCAGATCGTTGACCGCATCTGCAATACCTTGCTGACGTGCTTCGTCGTAGGCGCGTTGCACACCGTTAATGTACTTCAGGTCATGTGTACCCGGCGCAAAGTCTGGCACAACAACTCTTTCTCTGGTGCGTTTGAAGGAACCATTGGCATAGAAAATTTGGAACAAGGTTATCGCTATGCCGAAGGCCATGATGGCTGGTAAGGCTTCTGTCTTTTGCGTGAGCAGCACCGCAAGCATGAAATAACTGGCGATCATACCGCGCAGACCCGCAAACTTGAGCGATTTTGCTTCGGCAGATCCCGGTTCAATACCACGTTCCTTCATGGCGTTGGGGCGGACAAAGAAGACAGTGGTGCTGGTAATAACAAAGGCGCTCACGAAACCAAAAGCGTAATAAGATTCAACGATCACAACTTCACGGATGATGGGAATGAGTACGGCAGAAACTGCCCAAATCACCACAATGCCGATGCGGTCATCGAGGAAGAACTTAGGCATACGCCCCAGGCGTGCCGCATTGGCAGCAACGGCTGCGCCGCCAACGTAGCCTCCTCCTTGTGCTAACAGCAAAATAATGGCTAACAGCGTACCAGCCACGACAAGAAAGGTAGCGCCCCCCGTTCCTACTAATGATTCTGAAATCGTACGAGAAAGGGCGATATCTTGGGCAACCTCCTCGGCAATTTCATCTGGATCTAAATTTATAAATTCATCTGGTTCGGCAACAGAGGGGTCTATTGGCACGGGACCAGACAAGGTGTGAGAATCATACTCTGACTCAAGTAAGTGTTCAATGGCAGCCACGTCGGCATCGGTGACCACAACATCATCTGGCGTGATTCCTTTACCCATTGTTTGCACGGCTACAATTTCATATTCAATTAAGAGCGTGCTGTACCCTTCTGTGGCGGGGATATTCCATTGGTATGCCCCAAATAGCTGGAAGATACCGGTACCAATCAAGAAAATTGCGGCCAGGGTGAGCGCTGTGTTAATCACTTTCCATTTTGGCCGGGCAGCATGTTTACCACTGGCAGGAATCACTTCGTACCCTGAGAAACCCAACATGGCACTAGACATGGAGCGGAAGAACAGTTGGAAGACAGTAACCATACCCAGCGTTTCCAAGCTTTCCGTGGCGCGAATCACATGTTCTGTTACCCCAGAGACTTGCAAACGGGTGACAATGCCATCGGTGAGGAAGGCCCAATCGGGGAAAATGGCAGCGGTGCTGCCCACCAGGGAGAGTGCCAGCACTGTGAAAATTGTGAAGGCACCGCCACCCATTAAGAAGATAGGCACTGCACGTTTTGGTCCCACGGCTACCAGAACTCCCATGATGAAAAAGGCAAAAGCTTCGGCCAGCAGGATGCGGTATGGTGCCATTTCAGGCAGCACGAGCATGGTCACATCAGAGGCTGAGATAGAGCTGATGATAATGGTTAGTATCGCATCTAAGAAGAATAAGCTGGTTCCTATCCAAGAAAGCCAGCGCAATTTTGGGGGGCCAATGGCTTCGACGAGCGGACCGCTGCCTCCAGCGTTGGGGCGCAGATAGGCGCCCGCTTTGTAGGCAGGCACAATCCCGAAGAACAGCAAGATGGATAGCACGATAAATGCGCCAATGGCAATTTCGTGATAACCACCCGCGCCGTGAATAGCGAGTAGGGTTTGATAGGCGGCCACGCTAAAGGCGTCTGCCGCAATTTCAAAAATGAGGGCTAATACACCAAGACCTGTGCCACCGAGTAACAACCCTTCAACCATGAGTTTGGGTAGTTTCTTTTTAGCTTCTTTGTTTTCTACAGAATCGACATAACTTTTAAACATAGCAAGTCCCTCCGAATTCTCCTTTGCATGGTAAGTGTGTCACCTTAAAAACGTTCAAAATGAAACCTGTGACATCTCAAGATTTGACGGGTGGTTCTTGATATATTTTTAAAAACATACCGCCAAACATCTAAAACGGCTTATGCAGCCGTTTTTTATTGATACCTTGCTTCGGGCTCTCAAAGTATGCAGGATCAGGAAGTGTCAACTCTCACGACACCTCTAGTACACATTTCCGTAAATCCTTAGGAACGGAAGTTAAATAATACGACGAAGTCGTTTCTTTACCGTTCCTTGAAACTGACGATGCTTTATTTTATCGTCAGTCCTTATCGGGTTTGTAGTGACAACTTTAGCCGTTACCACTCACTAAAGCGGACGCTACAAGCCGAGTGCGGACTTATGGAGAACCATACTAAACGGTAATTATAGTACCATTTTGGAGCTTGCCAATGACAGAATGCCCAAATCAAAATCGATAGAATATGGGAAAGTGGCACTATGTGCGTATCTATAAATGAGTTAGGGCATTGATGGGTGCGCTTCAAGTGACCTTTACTCATGAAAAACGGGGGCTCATTTTTAGACGGTTACTATGGAGCGTAAGGTGCCTACAAGTTTAAGTTGTCCAAGGGTTGGTGGTTGGTTTTAGGAGCCTATGCTGCCAATGGTGGGCAGTGGCGTGGCTCCTAGCGTGCTGGTCGGTGCGGGTTGGGGTGTATCGGTGGGAAGGGGGGTGTTGGTGACGGTGGGCATTGGCGTGATACCTGGCGTGTTGGTGGGGGTGGGCAGTGGCGTGTCGGTTGGGGTGGCGGTGGGCAGTGTTGGGGTGGGCAGTGGTGTATCGGTGGGGAGGGGGGTGTTGGTGATGGTGGGCAGTGGCGTGACACCTGGTGTGCTGGTTGGTGTGTTGGTTGGGGTGGGTAGCGGCGTGTGGGTGGGAGTGGGCAGTGGTGTGTTGGTTGGCGGGGGCAGTGGTGTGTTGGTTGGCGTGGGTTGTGGCATGTTGGTTGGGGTGGGTAGCGGCGTGTGGGTGGGGGTGGGCAGTGGCGTGTCGGTTGGCGGGGGTTGTGGTGTGCGGGTTGGGGTGGGTTGGGGCATGTTGGTTGACGTGGGGCGTGGCGTGCGGGTCGGGGACGAGGTATGGGTGACTGATGGCCGTGGGGTGTTGGTGCTGCTGGGTGATGGGGTAGCGGTGTGGGTTAGTGTGGGTTGTGGGGTGTCGGTGTCTGGTTCGTCGGTACTGCGGGGAACGGCCGTTTTTGTTGCTGCTGTGTTCGGTGTCCTTGTTAGGGGTGGCCGGTTGGCTGCCGGGGTTGCTGTGGGCGTTGGGGGCAAAGGGACGATACCTTGAGGTGTGCTTTCATTCACTGGTGCTTCATTTGATTGAGAAGGAGTTTGTGTCTGGTGAAGATTGGCAGCATCAGCGGTCGCCATGTAAATAATCGATTTATCTATTGGGGCAAACTCGATAGCTGGAAATGGTCTATAATCCGCTTGATTTTGGGCTAATAAACTAACTGGGACATTTTCTAGTCGGTTGAGGGATATGGCTAACCAAAAAGCAATAAAAACACAAGCGAAATTTGCCAATAAGGCCAGGAGGAAAAACAAGATGGTACCACTGTGTCGTCTGATCTGATTGAACCCGGTTTTTTCGGACGCTGACTTTTCGCTCATGTTTCTGTGGATGCTAAGTGACCATCTAGGAATCATTTCCCTTTTTACGGATGGTCAGGTCTCTTGAAGTGCATCTATCAATTCTGTATTCTGTAACTTATTCATGGATGTGCACTAATGGCAGTATTATCGAAAAAGTACTCCCTTTACCTAAATCGCTTTCTACTCTAATTTCACCGTGGTGTGCCGTTACAACGGATTTGGCAATATACAGACCTAAGCCAACCCCGCGTGTCTCATAGTTTAACGAATTTTGAGCCCGAAAGAAACGACTAAATAATAATGGTTGATCTGACGCGGCAATACCAATCCCCGAATCGATAACTTCAAGCTGGGCTTGATGACCCATTTGCGATACGTACACAGATACTTTGCCGCCATTTGCTGTGTAATTATGGGCATTACTGAATAAACTGCCAACAGCCCAACCTAACTGGGTTGTATCGGCCAAGACAATGAGGGGCGTATCGGGCAAATGAACAGAAAAATTGATTTCCTTTGCTTGGAAACGATCTTGCCAATATTCAGATGATGTATGCACTAATTCCGCAAAATCAATAGGCTCGAAGTCTGCTTCTGTGAGGCCTGCTTCGATTTCAGAGATGTTAATCAATTGATTGATGTGGTTTTCGAGCTGGGTGGTGCTGCGGTTAATATTGCGTACAAACTGTATTTGGCGTTCGTCTAAATGCCCATTACCTGTTTTTTGCAGCAGCTCTCCATAGACTTTGATCACAGTTAATGGTGTTCTCAGTTCATGGGAAATATTGGTAATAAAGGCGCCTTTTAGATTTTCAGATTCAATCTCTGAGGTGATGTCTCTCATGACGACGACTGTGCCTAAGTGGAGACCCTCATCTGATTCAAGCTCAGAGGTTAAGGCCATCACAGTTCGCTCGCCAATTTGATACCGTTTGGCTGCTGGTGGATTATCAGATAGAAGAGGGGAGGCGGATTTTAAGGTAACGGCCGTTTGTGTGTCTGGCTCGGTTATTTGCAGTTCCCGGAATAGACCCTCGTTTTGGAAGTCGTAGGATAAATCGGCAAGTAACTTTTGAGCGGCCGCATTGGCAGTAATGATGTGGCTGTGTTCGTCCAACAGGAGAACCCCATCGGTAATGTTATTTAAAATGGTCTCGAGTTCGGTGGTTTGCTTGAGCAGTTCCTCATTTCGTTGAGATAGTTTGCCTGTCATTAAGTCAAATGAGGTTGCCAATTTGCCGATCTCATCTTTTGACTTGATGCCGGTGCGTTTGTTTAAATCTCCTTCGCCAACGGCCGTTGCGGTATTGACAAGTTGACTTAGAGGCTTAGTGATACTGCGTGCCAAAAGCAACCCGATGATTAAAACGGTGAGAGACGTGCCCAGGAACAAGAGCAAGAAACTGTTGCGCCCTGTGTTGCGCACTTTGGGCACAAAGTCCGTCGGCAGCGCCACACTGAACAAGCCAAATGATTGGTTCCTCAGTCGCCAATCTCCATAAGCTAATGAATATTCTTGCCCTAAAACCGACACATCTGCAATTGGAGTCTCTCTAGACGCCGTGGTGCGCACAATTTCATAGCTTTCTTGACTGATTTGTAATTGTTCACGAATGATTTCGAGTTCATTTGTGTTTTGGGGAATGTTGATAGGATAAGTCTCATCACTGCTGCTGAGTGTGGTATCAATGACAAGCCCATTCTTATCGTAGAAAGTCACGCGGGCAATGGCATTCTCTGTCAGTTTTATGGCCATCGGATGTAAGAAAGTGCCAACCATGGCGGCACCAACAATTTCACCATCTGATTGCCGCACGGGGCCTACGGTGAACAGGATGTGTTCCCCTTCGTCTGTGTGGCTTAGAAAAGCAGCTTTGTCACCTAGGGCATCTGGAACCCCTTCTAAAGCAAACCGGACACCATCGATGGTAGAGAAATCACTGCCGCTTTTGGTGATAGCCTCAGACAAAGGCGCTGCTGGGATGCGCTGCCAGCCAAAAATTTCTATGCCCTCCATATCAACGATCTCGATGGCATCAGCACTTTCATTCGTGGTAAATGGTAGGACAAGATCTTCTAAGGTATCTTTATCTTTTTCAGCCAGGGCTTGCGGGACACCTTGTGTGGCGGAAATCAAGCGCAAGGTATTCAGCCGCTCTTCTTCAAAGGCAACTAATTGTCTTGAGACAACACGACCGGCATCAACTAATCTATTGGTGAGACGTTCATTGAGGGAGTCGGTAATAAATGTGGTAACCAAAAAAGTGCCAGCCGCTGCAATAAATAGCGTCAGCAGTAGAAAAGGAATGGTTATTTTGGTGCCGATACCGTAGCGTAATCGGCTGAATGATATCCGAGTGTTTGTCACATCTCTTTTGGGAGAACCGATTGTTCTACCACTTTTTCCTCTTCTCTAACGATACCAGCAAAGTAACTTATCTTCTGTTTAGGGGCCACCGGGAAATGTCCTGGAATTGAACGAAGATACCCGGCCATGCGCCCGTCGTGAAATGAGGGAAGAAACGGATTTTTCAGCTGGTAAGTTACCTCTTGTAGGGATTTATGCACATCCCCACTTTAATGTAGTATACCCAAATGGAGATCAAGTTCAACAATATACCGTTTGCCTTACAGGACGACTTACCGGACTTTGGTGATTTGAGGAATTGATTGTTAATTTGTTCATGTGCCACAAAACTGTTGTAATCTAGCGGGGGCGTCACCTTTTGGGGGCATGTAGGCGTGTGCACGCGACCCAATCAACAAAGCGGATGCGCCCCCTGTCGTTTGTGGCATCATTGATCAATTTTGATGCCACATTACTATTTACATAGTTTCGCTTGCTATGAACGATAAACACGTTTTTTGTGAAAACCAAGCCTCTATATGAATGGAAAATGAGTAGAGGAACTTGGAGCCATGGTTGGCGTTTTGAATATCAACTATTAAAAACCATTTGACATGAATGGTTTTATGAATCTATTTAGGAGAAGACATGAACAAAAAGTTTAGTATTTTGATGATAATGTTGATAGCTGGAGCGATGATTTTGGCGGCTTGTGGCGGTCGTGTGGCGCAGCCAGAAGAACCAGAATCGGTTGAACAGATTGATGAAACTCAACCGAAAGTAACTGAATTAGAAGGTTCCGGTGAAATGGTCACCATGTATGTTGGCTCTGAATTCGTTGATTGTGAAGGGGAAGGTCCACAGACATGTATGTTGATCAAATATAGCCCAGATGAAGAGTACCAGCTGTTTTATAACGGTATCGACGGTTTTACTTTTGAACCGGGCTATGAATATGAGCTAAAAGTGAGGGTGACGCCAGTTGAGAACCCGCCCGCGGATGGGTCTTCTTTGCGTTACACGTTGGTTGAACAGGTGAACAAAATGTCTGCTGGTGAAGAAGAATCTCTCCCAGCTGCGGACGTGACAGCAGGGGAAACAGCTTTATCGGGCACCGCTTGGGTCTTGGAAGCTTATGCTGATGCCGATGGTAACATGGTTGATGTTTTGCCTGAAACGGACGTAACGGCCGTTTTCGGTGAAGATGGTTCTCTAAGCGGTAGCTCTGATTGTAACCAGTACAAGACCAGCTATGAAGTTGATGGTGAAAGTATCAACGTGAATGAGACGATTGCTACCACCATGATGATGTGTTCTGAGCCAGCCATGCAGCAAGAAGCAGCTTATCTGGCCAACCTGGTGCCTGCCGCCACATTTGCTATCTCTGGTGATAAGCTGACGTTGCATGATGCCAATGGTCATCCGCTTGCTGTTTATGCGGTTCAGCAAGATACGTCACTGGTAGGCATCCCTTGGCAAGTCTCTCATTATAATGATGGTAAAGGTAGTGAGACGACTGTGATTAACGACACAACTATAACGGCCGTTTTCGATGAAGATGGTAATATTTCTGGTAATACCAGTTGTAACACCTATGGCGCGTCTTATGAAATTGATGGCGCCAACATGACTATTGCTGTGCCTATGTCAACGATGATGGCTTGTATGGATGAAGCTGTGGGAGAACAAGAAACCGCATATTTAGCTGCCCTGAGTACCGCAGCTACCTACAGCCTTCAAGGCGATACATTGGAACTGCGGACGGCTGATGGCGCTTTAGCAGTCCGGTATACCGCTGCCGAGCCGATGTCGCTGACCGACGTATCCTGGGATGTTACTTCCTACAATAACGGCCGTGGCAGCACGGTAAGCCCACTCATCGACACCGTACTCAAGATGGAGTTCCTGGATGATGGCACTATCACAGGCAATGCTGGTTGTAACCGCTACTTCGGCCCAGTGAGCGAAGATGGCGAAAATATCAACATTGGCCCTCTGTCAGCCACCCTTGCCTTGTGTTCAGAACCTGAAGGCATCATGGCTCAAGAACAAGAATTCCTGGTCGCCTTGCAATCGGCGGCAACCTACACCATCCGTGATGGCGTATTGGATTTACGGACAGCAGAAGGGTCTACCGTGGTGCTGGCCGTTCCTGGCGAACCTGAGACATTTGATAATTAACCCAAGCGGCCATCCCCTCAACAATTTAAGGTTTAGCTTTGTTTGATGGGACAAATTTATGAGAGAAACGGCCGTTTTATAGGCCATATTGGTTGTTGTCAGTTTGCCCAACAATCGGTAGACTAAGAAGTGATACAAATTTACTGAGGATATAGTAACATGGTCACAGAACCTGAACTCATTTCAATCATTGAAGGTCTAACGCCAGAATTTCAGCCGACTCCTCAACGTTGGTTGCAATCCATCCATGAGGGGCCAGAAGACAAAGCAATTGCCATGTGTCGTTTGCGTACCATGAGTGGTGAAGACATCATGGAGCGCTGCTACCAGGCTTGGGATGAAGGCCGTCCAGTTAAACTGGATTATCCTGATGAACTGCGCTTGCGTCAGCAAGCAGATGTCGTTGCGATGCGTCTGACTGAGGTTGAAGAAGGTGAGATACTGTTGTTATGGGTTTCCCTTGATTACGAAATCGAATTTGAAGAAATCGATGGCAATGATGTTGAGGGAGATGACGACGACGGATTCGATCTTTTCTAGAAAGTAAAAACGCTGGGAAATTGGTTGTTGTCAATTTCCCAGCGCCTAATTCTTTTCCCTAAAGTTGTTCAATAAATAAAATATGCAGCCGCAAATTCGCTCAAATGGGCACGAATGAGCATCATCATTGGTGAAAGTTGATGTAAATGCAGTGCAAAAATCGAGAAATTACGATGGAGAGGATTAGTTTTCTGTAACCACGTAAAGTTTGTTGCCATCTGTGACAAAGATGCGCAGCGGGGCTTCGGCCACGGCAAAATCTTGAATGTTGTGGAATAGATCCCGCCCCACCTCATCATCAGCACGGTATTGGGCAATGACCAGCCCCCCTCGAGCTATCTGAAGAATGCGGCCTGTGCCTGGATCGGCAACAAAAACAGAAGAATTTAATCCCTTACCCACAAGCTTGGCGGCTGTGGGGCGTGCCAGAGGCAAAGTCAAACCACCATCTGTCATCAACTTTTGTTCATCCCATTGCACACGACCCGAGCGCGTATCATAGTAGCGAATCTGCCCGTTGTTGTATAAGATGAGCAAACTGCCATCTTCGCTGTAAATGTCGATGTCAATGGCTGATTCCAGATTGGCAGCAGCGTCTAGCGCCAGGATTTGTGCATCATCTTTGATGATAAACCCATCATCTTCCGGGTAATATTTCCAGATTTCACGCGCACCAACATCTAAAATGTAAAGGCGCTCATCGAAAGTGGTGATGGCTTGAGGAATTTGCCAGCCGCTGGCAAGGCCAAGTGGGGCGGCACGAGTATCATTATGATTTGGGTAGTAAGTAATCAGGGCACCACCTGTATCTAACATGGCAATGCCGTCACGCGAGACGTGGTTCCCCTGTGGTCGCCACATCATATCAATCACATTTCTGACGATGTGGCTGCCTAGTGCTTTGTCCCTGAATACGATGTTTTCTGGCACGCCTTCGAACTGCGTGTAGCTTTCATCAGTTTGATGGTAGGTGACATTGCTGTCGTTGTCTAGGGTGTACAAGCCACCATCAAATCCCCCTTGTAAAGTAACGGCCGTTAACAAAGTTTTTGGCTCGTATTCATAAAGGAGATGTCCTTGCAGTCTTGTCACCCCATCTAGCTCATCTAGCGCCGCCTTTGCTTGCTGACGCAAACGAGCAACCTCATCATCAAGTGGCCGAATGGCTTCGGCCTCTTCAGCCAGCGTTAGCACGTGTTGATAATAAGTGCGCTGCTGTTCCCCTTCGACCGTATTAGCAATACCGATATTTTGCCCCATTTCCGTTTTGATCTCGGCGAAACGTTGGGCGTCCCCGTGTTGGAGATAAACGCCTGTGACGATCATGGCTACCAATAGGGGGATCGCCAAAGCAAGGATAGCCGGGAGCGTCCAATTAGCCTCGTCTTCATCATCATGGCGGGGCGGTTTCAGCCGCGCCAGCATGTCGGTTAGCCAATCGGTGAAGTGAGCTAACCCCAAAGCGGCGCCAGCAGTGGCTTTGCGGGTATTGTATTCTACATTGGCGGCAAGGTCACTACTGGGCTTGCTCGTTGAATCTGACTGTACCGGTTGGGGCTGGCGTGACGCAGCCGGAATGACCGGTGGTGTGCCCTCACGCACTGGATCTGGCATATCATCTGTGGTTGTAACGGCCGTTGTCGGCACCATAACCATCATATCAGGAAATCTTTCTTCAGCATCTTTTGTGAACTCAATGAGCAGCAGGCGGGCGGTGTTTGCTCCCACAATATGCTTCAAGGTGGAAAGCCCTGTTTCTAATTCAACATCCACTAACGCTGGCGCTAACACCTCTGTGGGTAAATGAGTGATACGCGGATCGGCTAGAAGCAGTATATCACCATCTTGCAATCGATAATGATCATAATGAAGATTTAGCCCGGCGCTGCGTCCCAAGGGCGTTACTTTTTGCGGTGGCGTGGGGGGCAAACGCTCCACACCATAATTGTGTCCCAATAAAGCAAGGGCTTCGCCAGTTTGCACCAGGAAAAGTTCATCATTATGGAGAACAGCACAGCTCAATGCGCCTTCCCGGGAACGGGCTGTGGTACTTAAGTTGAGATGAAGTAGCTTTCGATTGGCTGCAGAGATGGCTTTCCGTAAAGCTGATGTGATGCTGCCCCCGGCTTGATAGTATTGCTGGCTTGTTGTCGTGAGAATATCTTGAGATAGCTCACCCATGTCATCTAGCGTACCAGTTAAGGTCAAATGGATAAACAGAAAATCATTTTTCCGACTGCGATTGGCTTTTGAGGGGGCAGATTGGGCTAGCAGACCAGGAACCATTGATGTGCTGGAACTATCCCCCGTTGTTTGTTGAATTTCCCCATTGACGATGTGTAGTTGACCGGTGATTGCTTGCAAATCCATAGGTAGAGTATACTTGACCCAGGCTGAAAAAACACTATTCCGGGTGAAGTTTGTTCACTTTGAATGATGAATGACCAACCGTTTGGTCTTTGGCCAGTGGGGAAAGGGGGAGACGCTCACCTGCGCATGAAAATCCACTCATTTTGTATGTTAGCTCACGGTTTTCGTACCAGGGGCAGGAACGTGTGATGGTTCAGGATGGGTGCGTAAACAGACACGGATTTTTGCGGGCTCACGTTGCCAGCTTGATCGCGGCCAATGACCGTAAAGGTGTAGGTGTGTTCTTGGAGCAGGGGGGCGTACAAGCCAGAAATTTCTGTGGTATCTGTGAGCCAGGGAGTGGCCGGCCCGCCATTGTCGGAGACGGTCAGGTCGTAGCTGGCGATATTGCTGCCTAAATCATGACCTGCCCATGTCACGGTCACGTCGATGCCTGCCCGTTCTGGTGCTGAAATAGTGATGTCGGGCGGGGTGTCGTCTTGTTCGATGAGGAGGAACGGTTGCCCGCCGATGGCGTTGTAGGGGGAATCGGTTGGCGTGTTTGTGTTGGTGGCGGCGGGCAGGGTGAGGGTGAAAATGCCTTGTGTGGCATGAATGGTCTGGGTGACGCCATCTGGTGTGATGAGAAGCCCGGTTTGGTCGCTGTTTGTGCTGTTGAAAACGGCCGTTTGCGTTTCTTCATTGAGTGCCCACAACCCCATAATTCTTTCTCCAGTCGCTGGCTTGAAGAAGGCAAACATTTCTTGGGTGCCATCGTAGGGGGTGGTGCCTCCCGGGCGGGCTCGCCACAGCGGTTCCACATCGACAAAATATTGGGTCAGCACCTGAAAGGCTTGCAAAGATGGCCGCGCTGTGCCCGGTTCAGGGTGTTGGTTGGAGCAAATTGCATCGGCTGTGTTGCGGAAAATGCCAAAGGCATCACCGGCGTACTCAGATGGCGGGGGATCGTCCTCGCATTGCTCTGGCGGAAAATAGGGCGGATTGACAAATACATTGCCACATTCGTCAGTTAAGGAGAAAAAGAAAATGTTATCTACGTCCACGTAGCGAGCGTAAAGGGCAGTTTGGATGATGAAATGGGCTTGTTCTTGCATGGTGGCGCGGAAAGCACTGTCGGGGTGGCACACGGGACCGGGGTAGTCGTCCCATACGGGGACACCGGTCTCATTCAACCAGATTTCATTTGCTAGCGCACGATTGTCTAGCTGGATTTGGGCGAGATAGACGGCACGCCAGGCACGGTATGAATAGCTGTAATTGTGCAGGGCGACGATGTCATGGAAGTAGTTGTAGGCGGGAGCCATGCTGTCTTGATCAAATAGTTCTAACACATCATTGAGGTAAGGGATTTCGTAGCGGCTGCTGTAGACATCGGCCAGGCCACCGAAGAGAACCACCGCGTGGGGATCGGCATGTTTGGCGGCGAGATAGCCTACTTTGAGCAAGCGGGCATAATCTGCGGCACTGCCATCCCAGAAGTGAGTGAGGTCTGGTTCGTTCCACATTTCCCAGTGGGTGACGCCCACCCCTTCTGGCCAGCCATCGATTTTTGCTATGCTGCCGCCGGGTTTGTATCGGTTAACGGCCGTTGCCACAAAACGCGCCCATTTATTGTTGTCGTTGATTTGTTTGTCGGCGCCTGGGATATCAGAGCCGTCGGTAAAGATGGGTTCATCCAGACCCAGGGGGACACCCGTTTGCACCTCGTCTAAAGACAGGGGGGAATGGAGGGGTAAATCGGGGGCGGGTTGAGGGGGTTGGTTAGCGGATTGATTGGTGTGGTAGAAGCCAGGGGTGCCTAATAAAATGGCATTGAGGTTCAACCCGTGGTTGATCACGCCCTTAACGGCGTTATCCTGGTAGCTCCAATCAAACACACCAGGGTTTTTCTCGATCTGGTTCCAATAAAGAGGCCATCGATCCCAGGTGGCACCGGTGCTGAGCCCTTTTTGATACTGTGTTTCAGGGATGTTGCCTCTTTCTGAGTTGCTGATGCGGTTCATGCCATAGGCTGGATTACCCTGGGTGGCAAGGGGGGTATGCGGTTGTGATTCAGTGCCATCGGAAACGGCCGTTCCCGCGGTTGCCCCTGCGCCCACACCCGCATGATTTTCCACAAGATAGATCATCGTTGAGATGATGATCAAGACACCCATAAACAGGGGGCGAGCTATTTGTGATAGACGTTTTCTTTCAGAATATTCCATGATGAGAGTAGTTTAACCGATAAACGGCCGTTTGCCATGTTCATACGTGCCCGGCACTGCCTCGAACTGCCACCTGAAACCAGTGTTCCCCTCTTCACTCAATACTTGCCTGATGTATGAATGGTTTGTAAAGTTAGCTCATGAAAACATACAACGCATTTATCTTTGACATGAATGGTACCATCATCGACGATATGCCTTTCCAAACACAAGCCTGGGTGAAAATGTTAGCTGACCAGGGAAAGATTGTGTCTGAAGACGAGTTTGCCCTCAGCCATTATGGCAAAACAAATGGAGAAACCTTGCGCGAGGTGTGGGGGCGTGATTTGCCGGAGGCACAAATTACTGCACTTTCGCTAGAGAAGGAGAAGGCGTATCAGAAGATTTATGAGCCGCATCTGGCACCCATTGCAGGATTTCGTTCGTTTTTACAGGCGGCGGTGGCGAGTGGGCAAAAGGTGGTGTTGGCAACGTCTGCGATTCGCTTCAGCATTGATTTTGTCTTGAAGGGCTTGGGTCTTGAGGAAGAGATAACGGCCGTTGTCAGTGCCGAAGATATTCAACATAGCAAACCCCATCCCGAGATTTTTCTTAAAGCTGCGCAACTGGTGGGTGCTGCGCCGGAAGCGTGTCTTGTGTTTGAGGATTCCTTGTCGGGTCTCGAAGCAGCTCGCCGCGCCCACATGGACGCCTACGCCATCTTGACCACATTTACCGAAGCTGAGGTGCCAACCTTCCCTAATATCGTTGGCGCTGCCCCTGACTATACCACTATCCCGCGTGCCCTGTTCCGCACGGCATGAGTAAACGACGTTGAATGCCGCGCTTTGATTGTCCCACGATATGATTATTCGGCTGCTCGATTAGTCTGTACAATGACGAAGCCCTGCAATGAGTATGCGCAGTCCTTTGCTAATTCTTTCTAGCGAAAACTCCCGTACTTCACGCTGAAAACGGAATGTATCGATTTTGAGTGGTGCCAACAAGGCATCTGCCAAATATTCTGTGTCTAAACTTTGTGGCAGTTCTCCGGCATCGATGGCGGCTTCGAACAGGCCACGCACCGTCATGTATTGCCAAAAGTGGGGTGGTTCTGTGCTGCGTCCTTCCTGGATCAGCCCATCGCTTTGCACTTCACTCAGCAGCGGCGTGTGTGCATCGGTGAAACGAGCCAGCGCATCCATAAAGAATTCAAGCTGCGCCACTTTGGGGATGCCGTTGTCTGTCATTTTTCGGAATTTAGCCAGCATCTCGTTTTGGAATTCGCTCATTTGTGTGTCCATCAGCGCTAAACAGAGCTCTGCCTTGTTGGCAAAACGGCGGTAGAGGGTGCCTTTGCCTACACCAGCCGCTTGCGCAATTTCTGCCATGCAGACGTTTTCCACCCCTTTCTCATTGAACAGTGCTTCGGCGGTTTCCAGGATGAGTTTACGGTTGGCGGCGGCGTCTCTGCGTTCAGAACGGCCGTCTTCGTCAATATTTCCTAGTGGGATGTTTGGGGTGTTTGGTATCATGCGCTCATACCATATTTTTGCATAAAGGAAACGACTTTGTCGTATGATTTAATTGCTGTTTCTTACCGGTTCCGACCATATTTCTCATGGCTAGACACCCAGTCTGAAGAAGCAATCGCCGATGCTAGTGAAATCTCGCCAGCTAACACTGCCCCAGCTACAATTTCAGCGAACTTCCTGACCTTATCACGGCCATAACAGCCTAGCAAATCCAGGCATTCTTTCTGTGTTGCCAGGCCTACGCCACCACCATAGGTTGCCACAATGAGCGATGGAATTGTGATTGACATGTATAAATCACCATCCTCGGTTAGTTCGGTGTATAAGATACCTGCCGATGACTCTGACACATTGGCTACATCTTGCCCGGTAGCAATGAAAATTGCTGTGATGGCATTGGCTGAGTGCAGGCCGTTGTTATTTGCTCCTGAGAGAATGGCGCCGATATTGGCCACCCCGTAATGGTAAGATAAGCTCTCTGGCTCTACGCGCATGTGGTTGATGAGGGCATCTCGCTTGACTGTACATTCGGCTGTCACTCGTTTGCCCCGGGTGCGCATGATGTTAATCTGAGATGCTTTTTTATCGGTAGCGAAGTTGGATTCCAAAAAGAAGTGGGTGATGGTGTCTGACTGGGGGTAATGGTCTAAAATCCAGCTGGAGGCGGCAAAGGTAGCCCGACCCACCATGTTTTGCCCGGCCGCATCACCGGTGGTGTAGTTAAAGCGCAAATAAACGAAGCGGCTGGCAAGATAGGTGTCTACATATTGCAATTTAGCGACGCTGGATGTGGCTTCTGCTTCTTCTCGTACTTTATCCAAGTTTTCTTGCACCCATTCTGAGAAATCTCGTGCTTCCCGGGCGTTGTTGAATGAGAAAACAGGCGCCCGCTGCATGGAATCACCGACGATGCTGCAGGTGACGCCACCGCTCAAGTTGAGGATTTTGATGCCGCGATTGTAGGAGGCAACCAGGGTGCCTTCTGTGGTTGCCAGTGGAATGAGGAAATCTCCCTGGGCATGTTCGCCCTTGACTGTGAGGGGGCCCGCAAACCCCAGTGGAATTTGAGCAACTCCGGTGAAATGTTCTACATTGCCTTGGGTGATGTGGGGGTCAAAGGAATAGTGGCGGATATGGTTGACTGTTTTTCCCGTGAATGCTTCTATGAATTTTTGGCGTTTGTCGATAATGGCCTGGCTGTAATCATCTGTTTTGTCACGAGGAATGCGTACCATTTCTTCGGTGTTTTCGACGATGCTGTCGTCTACTTTGAGTTTTAAATTTCCGAATGGGGTGGAGGAAAATGCGATTTCTAGCCTGTGTTTGCCCAGGGCAAGGGGGGGGCTTGGCACGTGGATGCTCAACACTTCGCGTAGGGGAAATTGAAGGGGGGCGTCGGTGGTAACGGCCGTTGCCGGTAACATGGTGTTGTCAGCTAAGACGATAGTGACACTCTCTAAGTCTATGGCTTTACCATCGAATTTGATGCTTTTTAAGCCTGTTAGGGAAGCATCGCCAAGTCGATTTTTGACAGAAAATTGCACATTGCCATTTATGTTTTCCAGGCTGCCAAAGGTGTAAAGCTGCTTGAGGATGAGACTAGGAATCTTCATGTGCATTTTCTCCGTATGAGGCTGCGGGTTGATATGAACTTAGGTTTTGTTGCGAAAAATTTGGTGCTGCTGGATGTTGAGTGGGCGCATTTTACTATTAAATGCAGGATTGGCAAAGCTGGGGAGTGGATCGGCGGGCGTGCAGTTTGGTTGTACTGTGCTGTTTGGGGAGATTGCTTGGCGTTTATCTACTCAATTGCCAGGGAGGGGGCGCAGTCACGAGGATGGCTGTTATGCCCGTTCTTTGAACTTTTGGCTGAGACCGAGTTTGGGGAAGTAAAAGACGGCAATGCCTAAAACAATTGTTGCAATGGCTGCGATGATGAGCCATTTGGTTTCTTGCATTGAGTTCTGGGGGGCGGTCTCGGTTTTCTGGATGACTGTTGGTTGATTTTGTGTCGATGGTGTTGGATTTGTGGGCGTGCTGTCTACTGCCAGGGCGGCTGGTTCTGTTATGGCTGTGGGTGTGGAGAGAATGGCGGTGCTGACAGGGGGAACGGCCGTTACTTCAGAGGTTGATACTGTGGGCGGCCGCTTCGTGGCAGCCTCGCTCTCGTCATGGGTGTTGGTTGATGTTTCTGTTTCATATTGTCCGTCACCAACACCAAACATGACAGCCCAATATTGGCGACCACTTTGTTCGCTTACTGCAGTGGCAATGCCCAATTCGACGTAATCTTTGCTGATGATAAGGTCATGATGTAGTTCATTTTCATGCCACCATTCCCATGCTGCTTCTGCGCCACCAAAACCACCATAAATGATTTCGGTGACGTGTTGGTCATAGCCTGCTTTTTTGGCGCGTTGTTGTGGATTTGCGCCGGACTCATCATAATGACTGATGAACTCAGTGGCGGCCATGGTATCGACGACCCATTGAGACGCTTGTGATAGGGAATGATCTAAGTAATAAGCTGGCAGACCCCTTTCTGTGCGGTAATTGTTGATACGTTCAGACATGTGAACGGCCGTTTCTGGGGTGGCTGTTGGTACCGAATCTTGGGCTGCTGATGGGTTCTCGCCTAAAGCAAAAATTTGCTTTGAAGGGGCTCCTAGAAGCAGCCACAAAGCAAATATCGTTAGCAGTACTTCTTGTTTCATGGGCATGAGTTTAGCACAAATGGGTTATTGGTAAAGCACTTTCCCCTATTTCTTAAGTCCCCAAATAGGGGAAGTGTGCATCCATAAATAAGTTATGGGATTGATGGATGCGCTTCAAGTGGCCTTTACCCCTTAAAAACGGGACTCATTTTTAGGCGGTCACTAGATTATGGTATGATTTTGATTTTTTTGAATAATCTGAGAGATTTCTAAGGAAAAGATGACTTCATGTATGCTACCAAGGCACTGTATGATTCGTATTGAGGTTATCAAAATTTTATCACTCACTATTTTTTTTGAGGAGGCACAGGTATGGAAAAAAGAGGATCAATCATTGGTGGAATCATTTTGATTCTATTAGGTGTGTTTTTTCTATTACTACAATTTTCCCCCGGTTTAGCGGCACAATTTAATTTAAGCCAACAATGGCCTTTGATTATCGTGGGCGCGGGCATTTTATTTTTATTGGGCGCCATCTTGGGCAATCCCGAAGTTTCGGTGCCGGGCGTGGTGGTTTTGGGGACTGGTTGCATTTTGTATTATCAAAACAGTACTGGAGATTGGGGCAGTTGGGCGTATGTTTGGTCGTTATACCCTGCCTTTACCGGGTTGGGGCTTATTCTGCTGCATACATTGCGCGGGAATTGGCGCCGGGGCTTGGTCGAAGGGGGCGGTTTGCTGGTTGTTGGCCTGATACTGTTTACTATTTTCGCTGGTTTTTTTAATCGATTTGGCGACATGAGCCGCTTGTGGCCGATTCTCATTATTTTAGGAGGCTTGTGGCTTGTCTGGAAGAATCGCCCTTCACGCACCCATGTGGATAAAGAGAAAAAATTAGACTAAATTGTATGCAACCTTTCCAGGCAGTGGTCGTACTGAAGGTGTCTGAGATGTTTTTATTTGCTGTCATCTCCGGCACAGGCATGTTGATGCCTGCCTCAATCTCCTGACGCCGGAGTTTCAGAAAACGGCCGTTCTTTGCATCGCTTTTGCAGAACGGCCGTTTTTTTGTGTGTCCCCTCTTTGTTTCGAGTATAATCCCTGTTTATGGCATCCTTATTACGTAAATTGAGAACCTTGTTCCGAGCTTCATTGCATGAAGCGGCTGATAAAGCATTGCAAAAATCAGATTTAGCGGTTTATGATGAGTACATCCGCCAGGCAGAATCTGAAGTGGCTGAATTTAAACGTTCTATTGCACCGATGTTTGCCCAAGTCAAAACATCAACGCGGCGGCGAGAAGCGTTGGCTGCCAAGGCGGCCGAGCAAGATTTGATGGTTGATCATTACTTGAAAAATGGCAAAAAAACAGAAGCGATGGTCATGCAAAAACAGTTCAGTTCAACCATGAAATTGATTCGTACCTATGATGCCTCTTTAGAAAAACAGGTATCAGCCGCAGAAACATTGAAAGATGTAGAAGTTAAATTGGCAGGCCGTTTAGCCATTGCGAAACAGGAAAGAGAAGAGCTTTCATTTTTACTCAAAATGGCAAAGGCCAAAGAAATCTCTACCCGAGCCATGAAGTCGCTGGATGATTTGATCGTGAATGAAGATACAGAGGTTGCTACAGCGGCTGAAAACATTCGCAGACGCCTGGATCATGCTGATGCGGCTTGGGAAATTCAGGCAAGCAGTTTGGATAATCAACTTGATGATGCCATGCAAAGTTTAGAAGTAGAAGCGGAACTGGCAGCCAGAATGGAGCGTTTGGGACTTTAAAGATTGACGATTATGCTGAACTGGTACGAATCGTCAATTGTCAATCGTTGTTATGAACATTGCACTCATACATGATTGGATGAATCAAATAGGTGGAGCGGAGGATGTGCTGGAAGCGCTTGTTGCTCTTTATCCGCATCGGCCTATTTATACTTCCATGTATGCGCCCCAAATGATGGCACCGCATTGGCAAGCGTGGGATATTCGCCCTTCTTTTATGGATCGGCTGCCCTTTATCTATCGCAAACAACAACTGTATTTTCCGCTATACCCGTATGCTTTTGAACAATTTGATTTGCGTGAGCATGATTTGGTGATCAGCAATAAAAGTGGTTTTTGTCACGGTGTGATTACTGGACCAGAAACGATGCATATTTGTTATTGTCTAACACCGACACGATATGTGTGGCGTTTTCAACAGTATGCAGAGCAAGAAAATTTGGGTCGTTTTACCCGGTCAGCGCTGCCCCCATTTTTAACATGGCTCCGTTTATGGGATCGTTTGGCGGCAGATCGAGTTGATTATTTTATCGCTATTTCGCAAGAGGTGCGTCGGCGAATCGCAAAGATATATCATCGGGATTCGGTTATCATTTATCCGCCGGTGGAAACGGAACGGTTTCAGCCTGCAAGGCAGGTTGAAGATTACTATTTGTTTGTGGGACGTCTGGTTCCTTACCGGCGGCTGGATGTATTGATTGAAGCATTTAACATTTTGGATCGGCCACTGTATATTGCGGGCAGTGGGCGTGATCGAGAACGGCTGGAAGCGATGGCCGGTTCTAATGTCACATTTTTGGGCTATGTGCCTGATGAGGATTTACCGGATATTATGGCTCGTAGCCGTGCCTTTTTGTTTCCTGGGGAAGAAGATTTTGGCATTGCCCCGATTCAGGCTATGGCTGCTGGTCGCCCTGTGATTGCTTTTGCCGGTGGGGGCGCTGTGGAAACGGTGCAGCATGGCAAAACGGGCTGGTTGTTTGCGGAACAGTCTGTCCCTGCGATTATTGAGGCGGTGGAAACGTTTGAACCGGAAGCGATGGATGTGGGCGTGATGGTTGACCATGCTTCTCGGTATGATGTGGCTGTGTTTAAACGGAAGATGGCACGGTTTGTGGAGGAGAAAATGGCTGGCGCAAAACGGCCGTTTCTCGCCAACTAGAAAACTTTAAGACAAAGGCACCAAGAGACGAAGGGATCCAACCCTCTGTTGTTTCTGTCGTTTTTGTGTCTTTGTGATAAGGACTGATGATGAAATAAAATGTGGAATGGCATCGTCAGTTCCCAGGAACGGGAAGGAAATGACTTTGTTGTATGATTGAATTTCTGTTCCTCAGAATGTTTATGGCACTACGACGTTATTGGCAAATCTTAACACGACGCTGGCTACTGCTCCTCATTCCCGTGGTTGTTGTGGCTGTGTTGACGGTGGCGACTTACCAGGCACCGCCGACGTATTACAATGTGGGCATGCTTTATATGGTGAGCCAGGAGCCATCCCGCGACGCTGCGCATGCAGATGAGCAGCGATATTACAATTGGCTAACTTCTGAATATATCGTCACTGGGTTGACTGATTGGGTGCAAGGGAGTGAATTCGCAACGGCCGTTTCTGTGGAACTGGCTGCACAAGGCTGGGAGATTCCTGCCGGTGCCATCCAGGGCAGTTTGGCAGCCGATAGTGTGCATAGCAAGCTGGAAATCTCGCTCAATAATCCTGATCCCCAGGCTTTAGCCGCGATGATCGAGGCAGTGACGGTGGTTGTTCAGGAGCAGAATGCATCTGCTTTGCCCCAACTTGGCGGGAAAACGGCCGTTGTCGTTCCCTTGAGTGAACCTGTTATCAATCCGATTTCTCCAGGCATTCGCAGCCAGCTTGATATACCCCTCCGCATGTTTGTCGCCTTGGCTGCGGGCATTGGTCTCGCCTTACTCGTGGAATATTTAGATCCCACCATCCGTGAATCCTACGAGATTAAGACGTTAGGGTTGACCATCTTAGGTGAAATTCCTAAAAAATAAAGCGGGGATGATGAGATTAGGAGTTGTTTATGGAACTGAGTGATTATTTACGTGTTTTGAAGCAGCGTGGTTGGATTATTGTCCTTATGGCGTTGTTGACTGCTGCTGCTGCCTTTGGCTTTAGCAAAATGAAACCAGACATTTATGAGTCAAATCTGAAGCTGCTTGTGATGCCTTCTCGTTCTGATTTTGGGCAGACCCAAGCTGCTAAAGAGTTGTTACGTAGTTATGAGCAATGGCTTATTAGTAGTTACCGTGCCCAAGATGTGATTGATTTGCTTGGCTTAGATATGACAGCTGGCGCTTTGTTGGAGAATGTGAAAGTGGCGTCTGATAATTCCAGTTTTGTCATTCAAATGACCGTGGAAAACTCGAATCCTGAGATAGCAAATGATATTGCCACGGTTTGGGGGAACCTGCTTATTCAGTGGCAAAATGAGAACAATGATAAATTGGACAAAGAGGATCGCATAAATATTGAACTTCTGGATGATCCTAAGGCTGGTTCTACCAAAAACGTTAAAATCAACACAGCGGCGGGCTTTGTTTTTGGCGTGTTGTTGGGCGTTCTTGTTGTGTTTGGCTTGGAATGGTATGAATCGGGCATTATCAAACGCGCAGAAGATGTAGAACGATATTTGGATGTGCCAGTGGTGGGTAGTATTCCCAATTAGTGGTCGGTGAACAGTGAGCCGTGGGTAGAAAAATAGGTGAATTATGAGCTTGATAACTTTAACAGATCCGCAATCACCTGTGAGTGAAGCGTATCGCACTTTACGAACGAATTTGTCTTTTTACAGTTTAGATAACCCGCTGCGCAGCCTGGTTGTCACCTCACCGGCTGTGGGTGAAGACAAGGGGGAATTGGTCGCCAATTTGGCAGTGACGATGGCTCAAAGCGGTCGCAAAACGTTGTTGATTGATTGTGATTTGCGCCGGCCAGTGCTGCATGAATGTTTTGGTCTCAGTAATGAAAGCGGCCTGACCAACATGATTCTGAATGATGAGCAAGCGCCGCCATTGCAAGAGACCCGTGTGGCTAATCTCACCTTGTTGACGAGTGGCTCTAAGCCGCCTAATCCCGCTGATTTGCTAGGCTCTAAAAAGGTGGATCAGCTGATTGTGAATATGACGGAGCAATTTGATTTTGTCTTGTTTCATGCGCCGCCAGTGGTTGCCTTGACAGATGCTACGATTCTAGGCGCAAAAGTAGATGGCGTACTGTTAATCATTACGGCTGGCAAAACGCGCCGTGACCATGCTGAGAAGGCGAAAGATATGCTGGAAAAGGCACATGTGCGCGTGGTTGGCGTGGCCTTGACCAATGCACCCAAAGATAGTTCTCTGGGCGATTATTATAATTAAGTGATGTATATGGAAAGTGATAGCACCGTAAGCCAGGCTAAGCGCACAGGTTCGGAATGGGTCTTGGTGTTGGTTGTGACGCTGGTGGTGTTGGTGGTAACGGCCGTTCCTTATTTTCTGGCCTATACCACCACCCAACCTGGTCTTGTGTTCTCGGGGACGTTGATGAACCCTGAAGACAGCCAGACATACTTCGGCAAGATGTTGCAGGGGTATGATGGTCATTGGCTGTATACCATTACCTTCACCGCTGAACCGCATGAACCTACCTTTTTAGGTGGGTTTTACTTTTTATTAGGCCACATTGCCCGTTGGACGGGAATGAGTTTGGCGTTCATGTGGCATTTAGGGCGTGCCCTTTCCGTTGTCGGGTTAATGGTGGCGGCATATGGTTTCATTGCCTATTTTGTTGCTGAACGGCGCACCCGCATGATTGCTTATCTTTTGGCTGTGTTTGGTGCCGGATTGGGCTGGTTGTTATTTGCTTTTGGGCAAACCCGCTGGCTTGATGCTCGCCCCATCGACTTCCATATGCTTGAATCCCATCTCTTTTTTATGAGTCTCACTTTCTCCCATATCATTCTCAGCACTACCTTATTGATGGGCAGCTTTTGGTGCGTGCTGCAAGCGTATGCACACAAAGGACAACCAAAGGGATGGGGCTTTGCTGTTGCTGCCAGCGTGCTAAACTTGTGCCTTGGGATTTTGCATCCCCTGTTGATTTATTTGATTGTGTTGACTGGCAGCCTCTACTGGCTGTTATTAGCCTGGCGAGCGCGAAAGATTCTGTGGTATGAGGGTTTTGTGTTGGTAGTGGCATATGCTTTGCCGGGATTGCTTTACCTTTACTATGGTTACAGCTTACTAACCAATGAAATCTTGCGTGGCTGGGATGCAAATCGTAGTGAGACTGTTTCTCCGGCCTGGCCGCACTTTATTATATCCTTTGGTCCTTATTTGTTGTTGGCCTTGATATACCGCATTCATCAGTGGCGACAAAAGCAAAAGATGTCGGCGAATGAGTTGTTTTTGTGGGGATGGGTGTTGGCGACAGCGTTGTTAATTTATGCGCCGCTTAACTCGCAGCGCCGTTTTATTCAAGGTGTGCATATCCCGCTTTCAATTTTAACAGCTGCTGGTTTTATACAGGTGATTGTCCCCTGGTTCTTGGCCACAAAACCTGTGCGGAAGCTCCTGCAACGTGAACGCTATACTGAAGTGAAATTAGGCCGATTGATAACGATTACTTTCCTCTTGTTTATGGCGCTGTCCCACATTTACATCGTGGCCAGCGTTACGACTTCATCTGTTATCCATCAGCCAGACTTGCTTTTTCGCTCGGTAGATGAAATGGACGCTGTCCAATGGCTGCGTGCAGAAAATAGTTTGTCTCCCGGCCCCATTTTGTTGGGTGAAGCTCAGACTGGCAATTTAGTCGCAGGGCAAGCAGGCAACCAGGTGGTCGTTGGTCATTGGGCAGAGACGATTCACTATGGTGACAAGGTTGAAGAAGTGGCTCAATTTTATGCGAGTGAGACTGAAGATGAATGGCGTCGGGATTTGCTGGAGAAATATCACGTGACCTATGTGTGGTACGGGCCTCGGGAACAGGGATTAGGTGCTTTTTCACCAGAAACGGCCGTTTATCTCCAGCCTGTATACCAAAACGACACGATCACCATCTACACCGTGGTCGAGTAATCATGGCCACTGCCCGGCACGTTGAGGGGGGCACTTTAAGTCACCAGGCCATTTTGTAAAACGGCCGTCATCCCCTAAACTTTAGTAAAAAGGAAAAGCTAAAGCGGGGGTTAGGCGGTTAGAGGATTGATTAAAAACCCATACAATCATCTAACCCCGGTTATCATTTTTGAGGAGATTACATGAAAGGTTTAATTTTAAGTGGAGGCAAAGGGTCTCGCCTGTATCCACTGACCTATTCCAACGCAAAACAACTCATTCCCGTGGCCAATAAACCAGTCTTGGTGCGCGTTATTGAGACTATTCGAGATGCGGGTATCACAGACATTGGCATTGTGGTGGGGGATACAGCGCCCAAAATCAAAGAAGCGGTTGGTCGAGGTGGACGTTGGGGGGTCAATATCACCTACATTCCCCAAGATGAGCCCTTAGGCCTGGCTCATGCCGTTAAGATTTCCAAAGATTTCTTGGGTGATGATCGGTTTGTGATGTTTTTGGGTGATAACGTGATTGAAGGCGGCATTAGCCCGTTGATCTCCCAGTTTGCTGAAAGTGAATGGAACAGCCAAATTGTGCTGACGCGCATTGACCAACCAGAACAGTATGGCGTTGCCGAATTAGGAAATGATGGTCGCATTATTCGCCTCATTGAAAAGCCCAAAAATCCGCCTAGTGATTTAGCTTTGGTTGGCATTTACATGTTTGATAAACATATTTTTGAAGCTGTGGAAGCCATCAAACCCTCGTGGCGCGGCGAACTGGAAATTACAGACGCTATTCAATGGTTGATCGATCAAGGGTATGCTGTGCATCCCTATGTGCATCGCGGATGGTGGATTGATACCGGACGCCCTGATGATATGTTGGAAGCCAATGATGTCGTCTTGGAAGAGATTGATTACGTGGTGGAAGGATATATTGACCGAGACAGTCAGGTGGGGCGGCGTGTGGCTGTGCAGAAAGGGGCTGAGATCGTCAATAGCATCGTTCGTGGACCAGCGATCATTGGTGAGAATGCCCGAATCGTCAACAGTTATGTGGGACCTTTCACCAGTATTAGCCACAATGTATTTTTGGAAAATTGTGAAATTGAGCATTCGATGGTGCTGGAAAATTCACACATTTCAGATATTGAAGCCCGCATTCAAGACAGCCTGATTGGTCGAGATGTCACCATTCAACGGTCGCCTATCAAACCCAAAGCGCTGAAACTGACTTTAGCGGATCACAGCAATGTAGGTATTCTTTAAAAATGATGCATGATGGATGTGCAGTGATGAATTTGTAGAGTTGTGGTGCATCGTTCATTGTTCATCATTTAGGAACGGAAGTTAAATAATACGACGAACTCTTTTCCTTACCGTTCCTTGACACTGATGATGCCATTCCTACTGCATCGTCAGTCCTTAGGAGTTTTTTATGGCTGATTTTTCGCCTTTTGCCGAGCGAATGCAGGCTGACCGGCAGCCAAAAGTTTTTATCAACACGTTTGCACATTATTATGAACAGCTCGTTGCTGGTGAGACGGGCATGATTCCTGAGTCGGATATTCAACCAGTAAGCACTTTGCCAGATGTGGAGACATTCCCCGCGAAACAGGCGTTGTTGGGCAAGAAGTGGTTGCGCAGAACGGCCGTTATCAAACTGAATGGTGGTCTGGGCACAAGCATGGGGCTAGAACGAGCTAAATCTCTGCTCCCCATAAAAGAAAATTACACCTTCCTCGACATCATTGCCCGTCAGAGCATGAAAGCTAACGTGCCTCTGGTACTTATGAACAGCTTTGCCACAGAACAAGATTCCCTGCGAGCGTTACAGTCCTACAATGACTTGAACAGGCGTACGGTGCCTTTAAGCTTTGTCCAGCATCGTGAGCCCAAAATTGCCCAATTAGATTTTAGCCCGGTAACGTGGCCCAAAAATCCCAGCCTGGAATGGTGTCCGCCCGGACATGGTGACATTTATACTGCCCTGATCACACGAGGAACTTTGGTGGCGCTAACCTCCCAAGGGTACGAATATATCTTTGTCTCCAATGCCGACAATCTTGGCGCGGTGCTAGACTTCGCCATTCTCGGTTACATGGTTGAGAATAAAATTCCCTTCCTCGTGGAAGTGGCAGATCGCACAGAGATGGATAGCAAAGGAGGGCATCTGGCGCAGCGGCCTGATGGCCAACTCGTTCTGCGTGAGTCTGCTCAATGCCCGGCCGAAGATAAAGCTGCATTCCAAGATGTGACGCGGCACAAATATTTTAATACCAACAATTTGTGGATCCATTTGCCCACGTTGCGGCAGTTGATGGCCGGTCGGGGTAGTAAATTAGGCTTGCCCATGATTTGCAACAGCAAAACAGTGGATCCCCGAGACCCGCATTCGACGCCAGTCTACCAGTTGGAGACAGCGATGGGCTCTGCCATTGCTGTTTTCCAGGATTCACAGGCGGTGCGCGTGCCGCGAACCCGCTTTGCTCCTGTCAAGAAAACTGATGATTTGCTGGCTGTGCGTTCTGATTCATACATGCTGACGCCAGCCTTTCATGTGGAGCCATCCCATGACCGTCGGTTTAAAAATATTCTTGTGGAACTAGATCCAAAGTACTTCAAATTTGTCAACGATTTGGACGAACGATTCCCCTTTGGTCCGCCTTCCTTGGTTAATGCCCACAGTTTTGTGGTGAAAGGTGATTTCCGTTTTGGCCGTGATGTGGTGTGCAAAGGGGATGTGTGCTTGATTAACGAGAGCGGCACCCGCCAATTTGTGCCGGATAACATGGTGCTTGAGGGTAAGGTGCGCTTCTAGCTGATAAGTGCCGCGCGTTTGCGCCGCTGAAACAAAATTCTGCCACTATTTTCCTGGCAAAAATATTGTGAATTTTCACAGCCGAACCGGTAATGGTTGTGTTAAAATTATGCCATGACAAAGCAGCTCACAATCATCGGGGGTGGTCTGGCCGGCAGTGAAGCCGCTTGGCAGGCCGCCGAACTTGGCCTCAATGTCCAATTATATGAAATGCGACCTCAGCAGCAGACGCCTGTCCACGTTACTGATCAGTTGGCAGAATTGGTCTGTAGTAATTCGCTGGGATCAAGGTTGCCTCACAAAGCGTCGGGGCTGCTCAAGGCGGAATTGCGTGGTCTCGGTTCCCTGATTTTGGCTTGTGCGCAACAAACGGCCGTTCCCGCTGGCTCTTCTCTGGCTGTAGACCGCGAAGGCTTTGCTAGGTTGGTGACGAGCAAAATTGAGTCACACCCTGGTATTGAGATAATTCGGGAAGAAGTAACGGCCGTTCCCGACATTGCCACCATCATCGCCTCAGGTCCCCTGACCTCAGATGCGCTGGCAGAGGATATTGCTCGCCTGACCGGACAAGACTACCTTTACTTCTACGACGCTCTGTCGCCCATCGTCAGCGCAGACAGTATCGACATGAGCATCGCTTTTCGTCAATCGCGGTATGATGCCGGGGAGCAAATAGATGGCGACTACATCAACTGCCCCATGACTCGTGAAGAGTACGATACATTTTATGAGGCATTACTCGATGCAGAGACCATCATCCTCAAGCAGTTTGAACAAGAAGACCCCCATTTCTTTGAAGGGTGCATGCCCCTTGAAGCCATTGCCCAACGCGGACACAAGTCGTTAGCCTTTGGGCCGATGCGGCCGGTGGGGTTGGTGGATCCTCGCAGTGGAAAACGGCCGTTTGCCGTTGTGCAGCTGCGCCAAGACAACCTGGCAGGCTCCCTCTACAACATCGTTGGCTTTCAAACCAACTTGCGTTGGGGCGAGCAAAAACGCATTTTGCGTTTGATACCTGGTCTGGCAAAAGCAGACTTCTTACGCTACGGTATGATGCATCGCAACACCTACATCAACTCACCGCAGATGTTGCAGCCCACCATGCAATTTCGGTTGCGCTCAGATCTGTTCTTTGCCGGACAGATTACCGGGGTAGAAGGGTATGTTGGCAATGCTGCTACAGGCTTGCTGGCTGGAGTGAACGCTGCCCGTGTGCTCAATAGGCAGTTCCCCGTCATACCACCGACGAATACCATGCTCGGGGCATTATGCCACTACATTACCCATGCTGAAGCCAAAAACTTTCAACCCATGAAAGCAAACTTCGGCCTGTTTACGCAGCCACCACAAAAAATGGGTAAACAAGAACGATATCAATGGTACAGTGCCCGTGCCTTGACCGCTTTGAGACGGTTTGCTCGTACGCATCACCTAAACTTTGATCGGGAAAAGGCAGAAGCAAATCAGTCTACGGCGATGGTGGCCTAGGTGAGTGACAAGTTAAGGAATGGCAATCTTGTTCAATGAACTGAAGCAGTGGCTCAACAAAAATGTAGATGCACTGGTACGTGCCACAGCACACCGTGCGCCTAACATGCTGCCAGACACCGAAGATGTATCAGCATTTGTGCTGCTGCTCATTGATAACATCGGCCGTTCACGCGAACTGCAACTGGCCTCCGTCCAGTTTTGGGCCTTAACCACGATTGGCTATGATGCTCGTGGTGCCAGCGATTGGCTGACAATTCTCCATGTGTTGAAGAACGAGATAGGCGATAAGCTGAGCCAAGAGATTGCCCCTGCTAAAGCACTCAAGTTTTGGCGAGCCATGGAAGATTTCTTTACGTATGCCTTAATTGAAGCAACCCAGATAGCCAGTGATATGGATCGAGCCGCCTTGTTAGAGCATACACACAAGTTGAGTGCCCAAATTGAGGCGTTCGAGACCAGTAAGTCAAACTTTATTGCTGTGGCTGCTCATGAGCTAAGAACCCCTTTGACTTTGCTTGAAGGGTATGCCAACATGATCCGTTATGAGTCTGAGCCAGGATCTCGTTTAGCTTTGTATGTGGAAGGGTTAAGCAATGGTTTCAGGCGAATGTATGAAATTATCAATGACATGATTGATGTCTCTTTGATTGATTTGCACGCTGTGGAATTAAATTACAGCCAGTTCCGTTTAGAACGCACTATCTTGCTGGTTGCCGACAACCTCAATAAGCATTTCTCTGCCCGGAACGTTGATTTAGCCATTATCCCATTGGGAGAAGAACTGCGAATATTTGCAGACCAGGAAAAACTGGTCAATGCATTGGGTAAAGTCTTACTGAATGCCTTGAAATTTACGCCGGACGGAGGTCGTGTCATAGTTTCATCATCTGTAACACGCCTCGAAGCGCCTGTCGATAATTTGATAGGCTATGTAGATATACAGATAGCGGATACAGGAATTGGGATTGACCCTGAAGATCTGGAAATGATTTTTGATAAATTCACCAGCACAATGGATGCGAGTTTGCATTCATCAAGTAAAACAAACTTTAAAGGTGGCGGACCTGGTTTGGGATTGCCAATTGTGCGTGGTATCGTAGAGGCGCATGGGGGTCGAATTTGGGCGGTTAGTGAAAAATGTGATGAAGAGACTTATCCAGGTTCTACTTTCCATATTGAGCTGCCCATCTGGTTAGAAGAACCCACGATAGACAGGGAATGATGTGCAGACCTGTGGATTTCTTGTCATGATGCTCAGGAACGGCAATGCATGCCCGACGATACGAACGAGTGGCGATGACATAAAATATGGGATTGCATCGTCAGGTTCAAGGAACGGTAAGCAAACGACTTCGTCGTATGATTTAAGTTCCGTTCCTAAGATATAATCGCTTGTGGAGGATACAATTACAAACAAGAAGAAAATATTTGAAACAAAAGACCCGACAGAGCGAGCTTATCTCATTGGTGTAGAAATCAAAGGAGTTCGTTCTTTGACCTCTTTGTCTGAGAGCTTGGAAGAATTGGCGCGGCTGGCTGACACAGCTGGCATTGAAGTCGTGGGGCAGACATACCAAAGTTTGAACCATCCCCACAGTGCCACTTATATTGGTTCTGGTAAGCTGGAAGAAGTGAAAATATTGGTCGAAGAATTGGATGTTGATGTTGTCATTTTTGATGATGAGTTGACGCCGCGCCACCAACGTGAGCTGGAGAAAACTTTTGGTAAAGATGTGAAGGTGATAGACCGCACGGCGCTCATCCTGGATATTTTTGCCCTCCACGCTAACACTCGTGAAGGTAAGCTTCAGGTGGAATTGGCACAGCTTGAGTATCGTGTGCCCCGCCTGACCCGAATGTGGACGCATTTAGCTAGACAGGCGGGGGGGAGAGCGGGGGGGTCAACTGGTGGCGTGGGTGTTCGTGGTCCTGGTGAAACACAGCTGGAAACAGACCGACGAGAAATGGGGCGGCGCATCGCCTTTGTCAAAAAGGAATTGGACGATGTGCGGGCGCATCGTGAACGGCATCGTGCTAAAAGACAGCAAACTGAGCTGCAAACGGTGGCGATTGTGGGCTATACCAATGCGGGCAAATCGACGCTGCTCAATAAGCTGACTAATGCTGATGTGCTTTCTGCTGATATGTTGTTTGCTACTTTAGATCCGACGACGCGCAAGGTGAATATGCCGGGTGGGCGTGAGGTGCTGTTTACTGATACGGTTGGGTTTATTCAGAAGTTGCCCACGGAGATTGTGGCGGCTTTTCGAGCCACCTTGGAAGAGATTGTGGATGCGGATATTTTGCTGCATGTGGTCGATGCCACGCATCCTAATGTCCTTGCTCAGATTGATGCGGTAGAAGATACGTTAGCGGAATTGGAAGTTGACCATTTGCCATTGGTCACTGCGTTGAACAAGGCGGATATGCTGCCATCGGCACGAGATCCAATTAAGGAGCTGGATATTGAGGGTCCCACTGTGGTGGTCTCTGCTAAAACAGGCTCAGGGTTGGACGCGCTCTTGAAAATGATTGAAGGGGTTATGATAGATACCATGGCTCCGCTCGCTGTTCACCTGCCATATCAACGTGGTGATTTGTTGTCCCTGTTTTATGAGCGGGGGCAGGTTGACGAAGAGTTACATACAGGAGAGGGCATTGGTATTAACGGCCGTTTACCCCACCGCCTGATCCCTTATTTCTCGCGCTATTTAGTAAAAGAAGAGCTGGAGTAAGGAGCGAGCGCTAGAGGCGCAGTTTTCTCGCGCTTACTCTATCCTCTTGCGACATTGTTAGGAGAGCTTGGATGAACGAATTGGTTGAGCGACTTAATGACTTTTTTGCAGAACACCCTGGCTTGCTGCCGCTTGTTGGCGTTGGGCTGGTCATTTTGAATTTGTTGTTACAAATTTACCCGGGGCCAGGTAGCGGTTGGTTTGTGGATAGTAATCTCTTGCTCCACGTGGGTGTGATTACCAGTATTCTTGGCTTGTTGTTAGTGCGAGCATTAACTTAAACATGGAACCTGCTTTTTACACAAAATGAACCGAATATATAGCGTTGCTGAAGATACTCGAGTCCGGTCGGCGCTGCGTTCTTTTCGCCATTCACAGCCGGAGCAGTTTGCCTTAATTATCAATATCCAGCAGATCCCTGCCCCCACATTTGACGAGGCTAAACGTGCCCAGTTTGTGCAAGCCCAGTTTGAGGAGATAGGCTTGTCTGATGTGGCTCAAGATGAGCTGCATAATGTGTATGCCCGACTGCCGGGAGAAAGGTGTGAGGAGCCGCCCATTGTGGTTTCAGCTCATTTGGATACGGTGTTTCCCCGCGAGACTGATTTAACGGTGACCAGAAACGGCCGTTATCTCTGTGGTCCGGGTATTGGCGACAATTCAACTGGTGTGGCTGGTCTCATTTGGGTGGCGCAAGCGCTCATCCGCAGCGAGATCTCATTGCAGCGGGATGTGTGGTTTGTGGCTAATGTGTGTGAGGAGGGGCTGGGTGATTTGCGGGGCATGAAAGCTGTCGTGGCGCGTTTTGGGGAAAACGCCAGGTTCATCGTTGTGGAAGGGGGACTTTTTGGGCAGATTTCCCATCAGGCGATTGGTGTCAGCCGTTTTCGGATAGACGTGAATGGACCAGGAGGGCATTCCTGGGGTAGCTTTGGCACTCCCTCTGCCATTCATCTGTTGAGCCGCATCGTAACGGCCGTTGACGACCTGAAAGTGCCTGCATCCCCACGTACCACCTACAACGTTGGCACCATTGCCGGTGGCACCTCCATCAACACCATCGCCCAGTCTGCCAGTATGCAGCTTGATTTGCGTTCAGAAAGTGTGGCAGTTCTCGACAAACTGGTGCAAGATGTCCAGGACGTGGTGGCAGAAGCCGCTCATCATCATGCCAGTGAGGGTATCACGCTCCACATGGAAACTATCGGCCAACGTCCGGCTGGCGCCATTCCGCGAGAAAACGAGTTGGTATCCATGGCTGTCGCTGCTTTGACTTATGTTGGTTGCCCCAAAATTAATTTCATGATTGGCAGCACTGATGCCAACATTCCTTTAAGTCGGGGGATAACGGCCGTTTGTATTGGCCTAACAGAATCAGCCAATGCCCACCGCACAGACGAATACATTGACCCCATTCACCTGCCGGATGGCCTGAGTCAATTATTGTTGTTGATTGCAGCGGCGGCAAAGATGGCGTAATTATCGGATTGCCACAGAAATACATTTACCCACTAGTTTTCAACCGAAGGAGGAACGATGGATTTTCAACTGACTGAAGAACAGCGCGAGTTTAAACATGCGGTGCATGAGTTTGTCGCCAAAGAAGTCAAACCCCTGGCCAAACACACCGATGAGACCTCAGAGTTTAACTGGACGGCCGTTAAGAAGATGGGGCCGTTTGGCTTACTAGGCTTAGAAGTGCCAGAGCAGTATGGTGGTGCTGCTGTCGATGCCATTAGCGCCGCGATTGCCATTGAAGAATTGGGCTGGGGCTGTGCTTCAACGGCGCTGGCCGTTTCTGCGCATAATGGGCTGGCGTTAAGCCCTATCGTTCAATACGGCACAGAAGCGCAAAAGCAAAAATTTCTGCCACCGCTGGCAACGGGCGAAGGCAAGCTGGCTTGTCTCTCGCTGACAGAACCGGGTGCTGGCTCAGATTTGCAGGGCGGGGTAAGGACAACGGCCGTTAAAGAGAGTGATGGCTGGGTTATCGATGGCCGTAAAATGTGGATGACCAACGCCTCCATCTCAGACTTGATGGTCGTCCTTTGCCGCACCGACATGGCGGGAGGCAGTCGCAGTCTGAGCCATATCTTGGTGCCCACAAACACTCCCGGCGTCACCGTTGCCCCGGCTGAGAAGAAGATGGGGCTAAAAGGTTCACCCACCCATGCCGTCACCTTTGACAAAGTGCGCGTGCCGTTGCAAAATGTGCTAGGTGCAGAAGGACGCGGTCTACAGCAAACCTTAGCCATACTCGATGGCGGACGGGTGAGCATTGGAGCCTTGGCGGTGGGCATTGCCCAGGCGGCGTTTGAAGCGGCAGTTAAATATGCCCACGAGCGCGAAACCTTTGGCAAGCTGATTGCCCATCATCAAGCTGTGCAATGGATGTTGGCTGATGCGGCGACGGAGATTCAGGCGGCGCGGTTGATGGTGATGTGGGCAGCCTGGCTAAAGGGAAACGGGCAACGCTACACAAAAGAGGCGGCGATGGCAAAACTATTTGCCACAGAAGTGAGCGAGCGCGTCTGCCGCAACGCCATCCAGGTGCATGGCGGTTATGGCTACAGCAGCGAGTTCGAGGTAGAGCGCATGTACCGCGACACCCGCCTCATGACCATCGGTGAAGGCACCAGCGAAATCCAGCGTCTGGTCATCGCTCGCCATATTTTGAAGCTGTAGCATTTAGGGCTGGCGCTGAAACAAAATACGGCATGGCATTGTCAGTTTTAAGGCATGGCAGAGATGGCGGGCTTGTAACCGTCTGGAGTGCAAATAAAAAAAGAGGATACCCTTTGGCGTATCCTCTTTCAACATAACTCAGTATCCAGTTTGTGAACTAAACAGCCTCAAACAGCCCAGCAGCACCCATACCACCACCAATACACATTGTCACCATGCCGTATTTGGCGTTGCGGCGTTTCATCTCGTTGATGATTTGGACGGTGAGCTTGGCGCCCGTGCAGCCCAGTGGATGCCCCAGGGCAATCGCGCCGCCGTTGACATTGACTTTTTCTTCATCCATGCCCAACTCGCGGATCACAGCCACCGACTGCGCGGCAAAAGCTTCGTTTAGCTCAATCAGATCGATCTCTTCCAGGGCAATGCCGGTGCGTTTTAGCAAGCGCGGCACGGCCGTTATTGGTCCTATACCCATGAGTTCAGGGGGTACGCCGCCCACGTTGAAGCCCACAAACTTGACCAACGGGGTCAGGCCGAGTTCTTCTGCTTTGCTGCGTTCCATCACAATCACGGCTGCGGCGCCATCACTTAACGGCGACGCATTGCCAGCCGTTACCGAGCCGCCTTGTTTGAAGACAGGTTTCAGCTTGCCCAAACCGGCGACCGTTGTTTGCGGCCGGATATGTTCATCGGTGTCAAAGACAACCGTTTTGCGCACGGGGTTCTTGTGGCCAGGAACCACTTCTTCGATTTCCAGGGGGACGATTTCATCTTTAAAGATACCCTTCTCCATAGCGGCCATCGCTTTCATGTGGCTCTTGTAGGCGAATTCATCTTGCTCTTGGCGGCTGACGTTGTACTCTGTGGCCACCTGCTCAGCAGTAAGTCCCATGCCCATGTAGACTTCAGGTGCGTGTTCCGCCAGGTAGGGGTTAGGGCTGATGCGGAAGCCGGTCATGGGGACCAGGCTCATGGTTTCTGCGCCGCCAGCGATGATGATATCGGCGCCATCTGCGATGATGCGTTCGGCAGCCATGGCGATGGTTTGCAAACCGCTGGAGCAGAAGCGATTGACGGTCATGCCGGGCACATCGACGGGCAGACCGGCGCGGATGGCGATGGAGCGGGCAAAGTTGAGCCCTTGCACGCCTTCGGGCATGGCACAGCCAATGATGACATCGTCTATCATTTTGGGGGCGAGTTTGCCATCAACCTCAGCCATCAACGCTTTGATGACGGCGGCGGCCATCTCGTCGGAACGCCAGTTGCGGGTGGTGCCTCGTTTTGATTTACCAACGGCCGTTCTCTTGGCCGCTACGATTACAGCTTCACGTGTCATAGTTATCTCCATTTACGATTGTTGATTAACGATTGGTGCTTGGTTCTCGCGCACCCTAAATCGTCAAACCAAAATCGTCAATCGTTAATTCCGAAGGGGTTTGCCTTTCATCAACATATGGGTCATGCGTTCGCGGGTTTTTTCTTCGCCCAAGAGGGAGAGGAAGGCTTCCCGTTCCAGATCCAGGATGTACCAGGGCTCGACCCAGGCGGGGGCACTGATGTCGCCGCCGGTGAGTACGTAGGCCAGTTTCTTGGCGATGACGGTGTCGTAGTCGGTGGCGTAGCCGCCCCAGTTGAGGCTCCTGATCCCTACCACCAGGGCTGAGTAAACGTCACGGCCAGCCGCGTAGATTTTCTCCACTTCTGGCGGACGGGCGCCGATCTCAACCAGCTGCAGCGCTCGCTGTTTGGCAATAGCAAGACGATGGTCACTATTCATGACGATGGTGTCGTTTTCGGTGAGGTAGCCTAGTTCCCGGTTTTCCCAGGCGCTGGTGCCTACTTTAGCCAGCCCGATTTGCTCGAAGGCCGCTTGCACAACTGGCACCGGATCGGCGTTGGCGGTGCGCATGGTGGGGTTCACCTGGCGGCGCAACACTTCTTTACAGCCACCACCAGCGGGAATGAGACCCACGCCAAACTCGACGAGACCCATGTAGCTTTCGTGGTTGGCTACTGCTTCCCAACCGCCCAGCGCCATTTCTACACCGCCACCTAACGCCATGCCTTGAACGGCCGTTACCACTGGTTTCGATGAATGGCGCAAGTTGTAGGTCAGGCTTTGCAGGTCGTAGATCATCTTGTCTAAAACGTTCCAATGGCCTGAACCGGCGGCCACGCCAATGGCAAAGATGTTGGCACCAACGCAGAAGTTGTCGGCATCGTTGCCTACCACCATGGCGTCGAAATCACGTTCCAGCTTGGCTAACGCTTCATGACCCAGCGCGATGATGTTGTCGTCGATGGCGTTCATCTTGGCATGGAATTCAAGGAGGAGTACGCCATCGCCCATATCGAGCAAACTGGCGCTGTCGTTACCAACTATTTCTTTGCCTGCCCGGTGTAAATCTTTAACGATGACCGTATTTTTATCAACGGCCAATGGTTTGTAGGATTGGCTATCCCAATCGTAGCAGCTGCCGTTTTGGTAGAAGCTGTGGCAGCCTGCGTCTAGCATCTCTTGCACCCAAGGAGCCACGTCGAGACCTGCCTCTTTCATTTTAGCGACCGTTTCTGCTACACCAAGCATGTCCCACATTTGGAAGGGGCCTGCTTCGTGGGCAAAACCCCAGCGCATGGCGTTGTCGATGTCGCTGAGTTTGTAGGCGATCTCTTGAGCGACGTAAGCGGCGTAGGCGAAGCCGTAGAAGAGGATGTCGCGGGCATAATCGGCGGCGCGATCCTGGAACTCTAGGAAGTTGCGCAGCCGTTCACCCAAATCTTCCACTTTGCGCGTGGCACCGATGGAGTCGAAGCGGGGTTTGCCGCCGTCCACGTAGTCCATGGTGTCGGGATCAAGTGTCAGGAAAACACGTTTGCCGTCGATGAAATCTTTTTTGTAGAAACCCTGACCTGATTTATTCCCTAACCATTTGTTTTCGATCATTTGGCTCATAACGGCCGTTGTCTTTTCTGGCTGTAATATTTGACGATAGCGGTCGTCAGGCACGCCTTCGTACAGATTTTTGTTGACATGCCCCATCACGTCTAACCCCACCAGATCCAGCAAGCGGAAGGTGGCGGTTTTGGGGCGGCCGATTTGCGGGCCGGTGATGGCGTCGATTTCAGCCACGGAGTAGCCGTTTTGCAGCCCATGTTCAATGCCGTAAGAGGCAGCCACAGCAAAGAAACGGTTGCCGATGAAGTTGGGCGTGTCTTTACACACCACCACACCTTTGCCCAGCACGTCCCGGCCAAATGCAACCATGAAGTTGGTCACGGCGGGATCTGTTTGAGGGGTGGGGATGATTTCAAGTAGTTTCAGGTAGCGGGGGGGATTGAAGAAGTGGGTGCCTAGAAAACGGGAGCGGAAAGATTGAGAACGGCCGTCGGTGATTTGGTGAATGGGAATACCGGAGGTGTTGCTGGTGATGATGGCGGTGGGTTTGCACACCGCTTCCAGTTTTGCCATAAGCGATTGCTTCAGATCCAGCCGCTCAATGATCACCTCAACCACCCAATCGCAGTCAGCTAGAAGATCAAAATTATCTTCTGTATTGCCGACGGTGATGAGGTCGCCCCGATCTTTGCGTGCTAGATTGGCTGGTTTGGCCTTAGCCATGCGCATATACAGGCTTTGCACCAGTCTGTTCCGCGCTTGGGGATCGTTCTTTTCCTCATCGCTCAGATTGGGCGTGGGAATATCGAGAAGCACGACGGGAATGCCGATGTTTGCCAGATGAGCCGCGATGCCGCCGCCCATTGTACCGGCCCCGACGATGCCAACTTTGTCAATGCGGTAGGTCATAGGGGTTTCTCCTGTTTACTGAGTTTTTATTTCAATTCGCGTCTTGAGTAGCCGAGAATACTACGAGCAACGATCAAGGTGTTGATTTGCTTGGTGCCTTCGTAGATGTCGTTGATTTTGGCGTCGCGCATCCATTTTTCGGTGAGCCATTCACGAGTGTAGCCCATGGGACCGAGCAGTTCAACTGCTTTTTGCGTGACCCAGGTGACGGTTTCGCCGGCGCGGGCTTTACACATGCTGGCTTCTAACCGATTGGGTTTGCCGTGAGCCATTAATGCCACGGAGCGCAGGGTGAGCAGCCAGGCTGCTTTGTGACGCGCTTCCATTTCTAGCAGATCCCGTTCCATGGCGGTCATCTGGTTCTTGGGTTTGGTGTAATCGACTTCAATGCCTTCTTCTTTGAGCTTGGCTTGTGTGAACTCTAGCGCGGCACGGCAAATGCCCATGGCGCTGGCGGCTACGGCTGGTCGGCTGGCATCGAAGGTGGCCATGGCGCCTTTGAAGCCTTTGGTGGAACCGTCTCGTTTTTGCACTTCGGCACTGCCCAAGATGTTGTCGGCGGGGATGCGGGCGTTGTCGAAGATGATGGAGACGGTATCGCTGACGCGGATACCGAGCTTGTGTTCTTTCTTGGCGACGGTGACGCCGGGAGCGCCTGATTCGACGATAAAGGATTTCATGCCAGCGCGGCCTGCTGTGGGGTCAACTGTAGCCCAGACGACCACGAAGCCATCTGATTCATCCAGCGCCAGACCGCCGTTGGTGCAAAAGATTTTCTCGCCGTTGAGCACCCATTCGTTGGTTTCTTCATCGAGTACGGCTGTGGTGCGGATGTTGCTTGTGTCTGAACCGGCACCTGGTTCTGTCATGGCCATGGCTCCCCATTTGGGGTCGCCTTCGCCAAACTTGCCTAGAACGCGGATTTTTTGCTCGGTTGTGCCCACTGCTTGCACAGCTGCACCGCCCAGTGCGGGATCAGGGGTGCAGAGGTACTGCCCGGCATCGCCCCAGCTCAACATTTCAATCATCAGAATCAGACGGACGAGGCTGAAATCGGGCCCATCCTTCTTTTTGGCGCTGCTGCCATTGCCATTTTGCAGTTTGGCAGTGGAGCGTTTGTATTGTTCGCGCATAATGGGCCACATCATGTTGATGTATTCTACGGGACGTTCATGCTCATGTTCGTCGTAGTAACGGGAATACTGCCGCATTATTGATTCGGCTACCATTTTAGCCATTTGTAGTTCATTGGTGATTTTTTCGGGAATTTCAAAATCAATCATTATAGCCTCCATTGTAAATCAAACAATCGCCATCCCATCAAATGTGGCAAAGGCACGGGCGTTTCTTAACCATAGTTCAACTGGGTATTCACGGATGTAACCGTACCCCCCAAGTGCTTGTAGGGCGCGGTCGCAAACGCTCATGACCATCTCGTCGATGTAATATTTCATGACGGTGGTGGCTTGCGTGGCTTCTTTGCCTTTGTCGAGCTGCCAGGCGGCTTCCCATACCAGTAATCGGCCACCGTCGATGTCCATGGCCATTTCAGCCAGCATAAAGGCGATGCTTTGGCGGTGGGCGACTGGCTCGCCGAACTGGACGCGCTGTTTGGTGTATTCTTTGGCGTATTCCAGGGCGCCTTTGGCCATGCCTACAGCCAATGCCCCTAAGGCGATGCGGCTGTGATTGAGGATGAGGTCGAAGTGAATGCCTTTGTTGCCACCCAGTTTGTTGACGGCGGAAATGCGCACGTTGTCTAGTTTCACCTGGTAGGTGGGCAGGGCGCGTATGCCCATCAATTTTTCTTTGTCGAGTACTGCAAATCCTTCGGCATCAGCGGGGACAAAGAAGGCTTGGGTGGCGCCGTCTTCGTTGGCGTAAACCAGGAAGGTTTCGGCGTCTGCGGCCAGGGGGACGAAGCTTTTGGTGCCGTTGAGGATGTAATCTTCACCCTGGAGAACGGCCGTTGTCTTCAACTTCCTTGGGTCAAACTGGATCACTGGCTCGGTGAGGGCGGCGGTGACTTTGGGCAGGCTTTCTTCGCAGAAGAGCGGTAGTTGGGTCTCTTTTTGGGCGTCGGTGCCAGCTAACATGACGGGGACAGCGACTAAATTGGGGGTCATGATATAGAGGGCGGTGGCCAAATCACCTCTGGCGAATTCTTCGGCGGCCAGGGTGCCTGTTGTCACTGAGTATTCGCCAAACCCACCATATTCTTCGGGGATGCTGGTGGGCAGTACGCCCATTTCCCAGCCTGCTTGAATGATGTCAGGGGGCAGTTTGCCTTCCTCGTCTGCATCCCGAAATACCTTTCGTATGCGTTCTTCTGCAAGACGGCTGATGGCATCGGTTAGCATTTTTTGTTCTTGGTCTAGTTCAAAATTGATCATGTGCAGCTCCTAATTAATGTTAATGGCTGTGTGGGTTTTGCTGGGATGATGTGTAAGCTGTAAACCGTAAACCGACCACTGATTGCGGCTCACCGCTGACATCATCTTTCTAGTTAGCCAATCCTTTTATTTTCTCACGATAGCATCTGTCATGCGGGCGACCCGAGCCATTGCTGCTACGTCATGGACGCGCACAATGTCGGCTCCCCGCTCAATGCCTATGGCGACTGTGGCCGCTGTGCCTTCTATACGTTGGTCTGGCGGCAAATCGAGGGTGTAGCCAATAAATGATTTGCGCGACGAACCGATTAAGATGGGAAATCCCATCGTTTTGAACTGGTTTATCTGGTTGAGCAGTTGTAAGTTTTGTGTAATGGTTTTGCCAAAGCCGATGCCGGGATCGAGGATGATTTGAGATGTTTTGACACCTGCTTTTAGGACAATGTCGATACTTGTTTGTAATTCTTGCTTGATGTCGGCGATTAGGTTGTCATATTTGACGCCGACGAAGTGCCCGCCTAATTTTTTTTCTTGCACGGCGTCTTTTGGTTTACTGCGATTGTGCATGAGTACAATGGGGCAGTTTGTTTGTGCTGCTAATTTTGCCATGTCTGGATCTAGGCGTGCGCCCCAGATGTCGTTGAGCCAATTGGCGCCTGCGGCCAGGGCGGCCTCAGCGACGGAAGCACGGTAGCTGTCGATGGAAATGGTCACGTCTACGGCTTGCCGCACTGCTTTAATCACTGGTATCACTCGCGCCAACTCTTCGGCGGCGTTGACTGGGGTGCTGCCAGGACGGGTGCTTTCGCCACCGATGTCGATGATGTCTGCCCCGTCGGCCACAAATTGTTTGGCCTGAGCAACTGCCTGGGCGATGATTTTTTCTTCTGCTTGTCCGCCGACACCGTCACCAGAAAAACTGTCGGGGGTGACGTTGAGAATACCCATGATGTAGGTGCGTTCACCCCAATTAAATCTGGTTGGTGTTGTTGTCATTGATGGTAGTTCCTTGAAAATTTTTGCTCTTTCCCCAATCTGTTTTCTTCCCCTGTAATGGAGAGGATTAAGGGTATGCACTCATGATGTTGGGCTGCTCTGGTAATTGGTAAACGGCCGTTGTGTATACTTCAGCCAGCATTTGGGCAACGGAAGTGTTGGTTTGTGGGTGTTCGAAGTCTGGTGCGATGTCGGCCAGGGGCACCAGGACAAAAGCGCGTTCATCAACGAAGGGATGGGGGATGGAAAGGGTCTCGTCTGCCATGATCATGTTGTCGTAGAATAAGATGTCGATGTCGATGAGGCGCGGCCCCCATTTGAAGGTAGGTGTCCGCCCTATTTCTGTTTCAATTTGTTTGCAAAAATCTAAGAGGTCGTGTGGTGCCAGCGTGGTTTTGCCGGTAAGGCACATGTTTAAGAAGGGGGGCTGGTCAGAAACACCCCAGGGCTCGCTTTCATAGACGTGGGAAACGGCCGTTATTGTCATTTGCTGTTTCAGCCCGTGCAAAGCTTGTGCTAAGTTTGCTGGGCGATCACCCAGGTTGGTGCCTAAACTCAAGTAAATATGACTCATCTGCCCTGTTTACTGATCACTGCTCACTGTTGACGGATCCCTGGTTTTTAATGGGAAGTAATCACAAAAAATGACGCACTGCATCATTATGGGGTATTTATAACACGGCGCGTCATACGTGTCAATGGCTTGCAAAAATTCGCTTAGGAATGGAAATTAAATTATACGACGACGTTGTTTTCTTGCTGTTTTTTGAAGCTGACGAGGCCTTATGGAAATGGTTGGAGCTGGTTTGAGTTGTTATTTGCTCAAGAATAAGGTGATAATTTTTCGGCGTCTTCGATGCGGCCAATGACCATTAACACATCGCCTGTTTCTATTTTAAAATCTGCGCTGGGATTGGCGATGATGTTTGTGTTTCTGTCGATAGCGATGACTGATAGGCCCATTTGCTTGCGCAATTCACATTGAGCCAGGGTTTTGCCAAAGAGCCGGGGTGGGGCTTCTAATTCGATAATGCCAATGTCTTCGTTGACTTCCAGGAAGTCGATGAAATGGCGTGTTGCTAACTGACGACCTAAATGTACACCTGCTTGGTGTTCTGGCAAGATGACTTTGTTGGCTCCCAGGGTTTCGAGAATTGTTTTTTGTGTATGGGTTCTGGCTTTGCAGATTACGCGACTGACGCCAAATTTGAGCAGCAGGGTGGTGGTGAGGAGGCTGCTCTCAAAATTACCGCTCATGCAGATAAGCCCTGTGTCAAAGTTTTCAATTCCCACTTGACGTAGGCCTTCAGCGTTGGTGGCGTCGAGCTGGATGATGTTAGGGAGTTTGGTGCTGAGCTGCTGTACTCGTTCTTTGTTGTTGTCGATTGCGAGAACGTCGTGGCCTAGTTCTGTGAGGGTGATGGCGACGCTTTTGCCGAAGCGCCCCATACCAATGACGACAAACTCGCGCCAACGGCCGTTATACATCTCTTTTTCTTGATCTTCTGAAGTTTTTGGTCTTTGCCGAAATGCTTGCCAACGTTGGAATATGTTTTTTTGGTTCATGATGTAAATTTCCTCAGCATAAGTTGTTACCTGTTGGTTGATTTTATCTTTGCTACGGATTTACACAAATTAGCCCACGAAGATTTCTTCTGATGGATAGCGGTAAAGTGTCTTGACGGAGGAGCCAAAGATGGAGGTTGCCACAGCTAAGGGGCCGACTCTACCGATGAACATGGTCAGGGTAATGATGATTTTGCCGGCGCTGCTCAGTTCTGATGTGATGCCGGTGGAAAGTCCGACGGTGCCGAGGGCAGAGGCTGCTTCAAACATTACGGGTAAAAATGCCAGTTTTTCTGTCCATGTGAGAATGACTGTACTCATAAAAAGCCAGATCGCGGCGGTTAAGGCGATGCCGACACTTTGCACAAGGGTGGAGGTGGGAAGGCGTCTGTCGAAAACGTTGACATCTTCTCGTCCGCGCAGAAATGCCCACAACCAAAGAATGAGGACACCAAAGGTGGTGGATTTGATGCCGCCACCGGTGCCGCCAGCCGGTGATCCCACAAACATGAGGGCACCGGTGGTGGCGAGGGAGGTGTCAGACATGCTGCCGATGTCGATGGTGTTGAAGCCGGTGGTGCTGGCGGCGGTGATTGCTTGGAAGGCGGCGACCATCACGCCTGGTTTGGGTTGTGTGGTTTCTGGTGGCGTTTCTGCGATGAGGATAACGGCCGTTTCTCCTACAATCATCAAGAGTAACACCAGGAGGGCTAAACGGCTGTGGATGGAAAGACGGTGGGGTTCTCGCTGCCACATTTTGCGCAGTACGATTTGTGATTCGCCCAATACAAAGAAACCCATGGCACCACTGATTGAAAGGCTGTTGATAATAAGGTTGAAGATGACATGATCCCGGTAAGCCTCAAAGCCACTGTCGAATAAGGCAAATCCAGCTGTGCAGAATGCTGAAATGGCATGAAATATGCCGTAATACAAAGCTTTGGCAATGGGGAACTCTTGCAGCCAGAACAGTGTTAATGCCATGGTGCCTAGCAGCTCAAAAACGGTGGTAAACCAGATCACTTGTTTGACAAACTGTTTGATCTCACCGCGAGAGGGAGCGGCAATGGTCTCTTGCATGAGAGAGCCGCCGTGCATGGACAGACGACGCCCAAACAGGTAGAGGGTGAAGGCGATCAAGGTCATGTATCCTAAGCCTCCAATTTGAACCAGGATGAGCATGACGATCTGCCCAAATTGATTGTAATGGTCGCTGACGCTGACAACGCCTAAACCTGTGGTGGAAATGGCAGAGGTGGCCATGAAGAGCGCATCCAGGAATGGCTGCCAGGTCTGTGTGGGCGAGGCCAGCGGTGTCATCAGGATGAATGCCCCTATAACGGATAGCAGGGTGAATCCGAGCAAAATGGTTTGGATGGGTGAAAGGTAACGTAAAAGTCTCATATCGTTTTCAAATTAGTTGTTATTTTGAGCTAACACAAAAAACGGGATACAGAGCTGGTCTGTACCCCGTGGGCGTGCATGTGTGCTCTGTTAAACTAGGTTAATACATCGGAAACGGCCGTTTCCAAAATATTAACCATCTCCTTGACTTGTTCTTTGTTAATGATGAGCGGTGGACCCAACATGATTAAATCACCTTTGTCGCCATCAACACAACCTTGAGAATAATACACAATTAAACCCAGTTCAAAGGCTCGCTTCACAATGCGTGTAGCGATATGATCGTCAGGGGAGAAAGGTTCCTTTGTTGCCCGGTTTAGCACGAATTCCAAGGCCCAAAAGGCACCGCGTCCCCGGATGTCACCCACGTTGGGGTGTTCGGAAAAGGCATGATGTAATTTTTTGTTGATAAACGGGCCTAGTTTGGCGGCATTCTTGATTAAGTTTTCTTCTTGTATAATTTTTAGCGTAGCTAAACCAGCTGCTGCCCCGACAGCATGATGGCTATATGTGCCGCCGTGGTTGAAATCACCTAAGGCGCATTGAATTTGGTTGACATCGCTGCCTGCTGCCGCGATCCAGCCTAATGGGAAGTAACCGCCAGCTGTTCCTTTGGATGTCACTAAAATGTCTGGTTCAACAGACCAATGATTGATAGCCCACCATTCTCCTGTGCGCCCCATACCAACTAGCACTTCATCTGCAATGAGCAAGACGCCATACGTATCACAAATCTCGCGCACACGTGGCCAATACTCGTCTGGCGGCACTACGGCACCTAAGCTGGCTCCGCTAATGGGTTCAGCAATGAAGCCAGCTACATTTTCTGGTCCGTAAGCTAGAATGATCTCTTCTAACCGATCTGCTAATTCTTTGCCAGAGGCAGGAAAGCGATAAGGGTAAGGATGGCGAATGTGGGGCATGTTTTTCATCATGCCCAAATAAGGGGTGCGCAGGCCGGGTCGCCCGCTAATGCTGAGGGCGCCCATTGTCATGCCGTGGTAGCTCAAGGAGCGGCAGATAATGAGCGAGCGATAATGTTCACCACGCGCCATTTGAATTTGCCGTGCCAGTTTGATTGACGCTTCTACCACTTCAGAGCCGCTGCTCAAAAAGTAGAAACGTGGGTCTTGGATGGGCATGATTTTTGCTAGCTCACTGGAATAATCTTCCAGCGCTTTGCTGGTGAACATGGTGCCATGCACGTAAGCGGCTGTTTGGGCTTGTTTACTCATCGCATCTATGATTTCAGAACGGCCGTGACCCACATTCACAACAAGTGGGCCGCCAGAACCGTCCAGGTAGCGCTTGCCACTTTTGTCGTAAAGATAGATTCCTTCGCCGTGTGAAATCATGGGGCGAGCATGGTTCATTTTTCGATAAAACACGTGTCCTTGTGGGTGTTTGTAGAGTTTATTCATGGGATGTTTACCTCGTTACCCTTTCCCCAGCTCTCTCTCGCGGCGGGAAGGAGTCAGCTCCTTGCCCATCTCAGGGGAAGGGTTCGGGCGGGGGAGATACGGATTACCGGTATCTTCCTTCTGTGTCTAACTGTAAACGAATGATGTTTAACTCTTCATTGGTGGGTGGTGTCATCTTTTTGAGATGGGGTGATACTCGCAGTGGCCAGGCCACATCTGCTTGTATGCTGTCTACAGTTTCACCAGTGGCTATTTCGGTCAATGTCATTTCGTGTTCGGGATTGTCGAAGTCAAATAGTGCCCTATCTGTAATGACGAGAGAGGGTCCCTGACCAGGGGCGCCTAACTTAGCTCGTTGATCACGGCCATCCAGATGCCCTGGACTGGTCAGGAAATCTAGCTTTTCTACGAATGCGCGTCGTTTGAGACGCATAATCATAAAGATTTGCTTGGCGTTTATAGCGATCTCGCAGGCACCACCAGACCCGGGTAAACGCACTTTGGGATTGGTATAGCTGCCGATGATGGTGGTGTTGAGGTTGCCGAAACGGTCGATTTGGGCCCCGCCGAGTAAGGCTACATCAACTAGGCCGCCTTGCAGATAATACATGAACAAGTCTGCCATGCTGGTGACGGAGGTGGCACGGCTTACCAAGGTTGGATCGCCGATAGAGAGGGGGAGACGGGCTGGACGCGCCCCAAACACACCGCTCTCGTAGACTAGTTCTATCTCGGGTGAATGGCTGCGCCGCGCCAGATTGCAGGCGATATTGGGCAGCCCAACACCGACAAACACAACACGGCTGCCTTTAAGGGCTCGGGAGGCGTTAACGATCATTAGTTCAGAGGGAGTAGAATTCATGAATGTGCTCCTGAAAATGATGCCATGCAAAATACGAGATGGATGTGCATGGGCATTTGTGCCGTAAAGTGTCGATTATTCTGGGAAAGGTGTCAAGTGATAGATGTCATGTCCTGGCGGTGAGTAAGGGGGATTGCTCATGGAAAACGGGCAGCTATTGAGAGCAACTGGGTGGTTTGTGTTGATTGAAGTGGAAGCAGGGACGGAAACGGCCGTTTCTGTCCCTGCTATCTATTTTGTGATTGATGGCAAATAGGCTCTGGCTCCTCCCACAAGTAAGTCCAGGCTGATGCTCTTGGTTTGCGTGATCAATTCAGTCGTCCCGGTAACGTGGAGCGTATACCATTCGCCAGGCATGAGAACTGGCTCGGGATGCAGATCCGTTACCGTAAGTATGGCCTCTTGATAAGGCGCTGCCACCACATCAGGAATCAGCTTGTACGCCATGTTCACAGGCACAGTTGCAGTCAAAGTAACAGCTGAACTGAAATTACCAGTTGGTTGAACATGAATGTGATAAGCAGCACTATCGCCTGCCGCTGCAGCCTGTATTGAAGGAGATGCGCTCAAGAGAAAATCATCAAGTGGCTCACCCCACACCACAGTTAGCGTAGGCCGACCTTCTTCATTCCAGTTCCAATACGCAGGAGGGTCAGTAATGCCCGTCTCAGACGATGTGAGATATTTTGTTGTGTCTCGCGCATTATCCGAGCTGTAGATAGCCATACTGACCGGTTCATGCGCAGCGTAAGCTTCGGCCACTGCTTTTGTGGCGTCCCAATCGTAAGCCACGCCCGGCCAACCGGAAAAAGAAGTCAAAGGATAAACCCACGTAGCTGCAATATTTTCTTGTGCCAATGGCGCATTGTTCCAGGTAATGGACATCTCTTCCCAGGGATCACTAATCGTAAACAGGGAAACCCAGGATGGTCTAGCCAGACCTGAGCTTTGACCGGCATTGCCCCAATGGTGGAGCGTGAGTGTAGCTGAGATAATCTCTTTATCAGGTGGAATATCATCGAGAGAGAACCGCAGAAAAGATTTGTTGAAAAAAGGAAAATGGGTTGGAGCCGTTTCGCTGCCGATGAACAATCTTTCATCATCACCATGATTGATATCACTGCCTCCACCGACATGACCACCAATGCCATCAGTGCCACCACCTAGCCAGGCATCCTCCACAGAGTTGTCTAAAGGTGTTGCCGCGCGGAGCATCGTTGTGCCTTCTGGGTCACTGGTCGCTGGTTGGTAATTCGCATCGCCCAAGTGAATTTCTGCCCAACTAGATGGATTATTGGCTTCAAAGGTTTCAGGCCAATACTCTGGAGAGACATACCCTGCAGGAGGCTGATTATCACGATCATAAAGACGTACACCCAAACCCAACAAAGTCTCCTCTGGTGGCGTGCCAGAAAACCCTAATGTTGACCACGTAATCTTGAAAATGGCTGTCCATCCATAATCGATACCGCAAACATTGCTATTGGGACCAGGGTTGCAGCTCCATGACATCTCTGAGAAACCTGTCCATTCAGCTTCTGGTGTCCAGGCTGTATCCCAATGGCTGCCGTTACCTCTCGCCTGGCGTACATAATTCTCCATATCTTGCCATTGACGGGCACTGACAAGAAATAAATAATCGTCTGTTTGTGGCGTTGTTGCTCTATCGAGGTTTGTATCTAAGTAGATGGCTGCTGCATCATATTGAGTCAGGTCAGTTAAAGGGGTGGGGTTGGGGGGATACCACAGGTAGTAATCTACTACTGTCACACGGATATGCAAGGCATCGTCGGTGTATGCCGTGCGCACATCAGCATAGTTTCGACTGGGCATACCTTGTTCATTTTCACCAAACCAGAAGATGGCGGATTTTCCCCAGTTCGGAGTCGTATTATCAAAATAGGGGGTATTCACACGACGAGGCTTTGATTCTTGTGAGTAGCTCAAGGGAACCCAAAGCAAATAGCCAAGGATCATCAAGAACAAAAAAATGGTTAACAATGGTGAGCGTACTAGTTGTGACATAAGAATTTTCTTGAAAGAACTCATTTATCTGAAAATAACAGGCATGTATGAACGTGACCCCCCAACTAGTAAAATAGCATTGGTCGTCTTTGTGATGTCGCCGCCGGTGGCTGTGATGGGAATGACGTACCATTCTCCAGGCATCAAAGATGGCTCGGTATGCAAATCAGTTAGGGTTAAGGTTGTTGTTCCAGGTGGTGTGATGGTGACAGGCCATAGATCGGCAGCGACATCAGGGCTTATCCCGGTGGCTGTTACTGTGACTGTCTGAGTAAACCCATTTGTTGGCTCGATTTGGATAGAATAGGTTGCCACATCACCAGGATGAATGATCTGAGCAGATGGGATGACCTCCAGCGTAAAACTGGGAACATAATTTTGCAAGATAGTGGTTAGATTCTGAATATAGAAAAGATCACCGACAGCATAGCCTGGCACGTCAATGTATTTTTCAACATCCTCTCGTTTTTCTTCGAGGATTTGTGTTTTGGCCTGGAAAAGGGCGACTGTGTCGTATAAAGGCCTCAAGACACCTTCTCCCGCCATTTCTTCTGCTCTCGCTACAAACCAATAAGGTGCTCGTGTTTCGTAGTCATTGATGGCTGCTTCTGCTTCAGCAAGGGTGTAATCGTGTAAGAAATGGGACACTTCAGGCACTAATTCTACAAAATCGATGCCATACGTATAGGCACCTCCTTGTCCGGCACCTGACAAACCGTATTTGGGATCTCTCTTAAATCCATAAAGCGGCATTTGACTCCAAAGCGTTCCAATGGTTTTAACATTGAACAAGGTATCAGGGTAATTAGGAGCATAGGTGCGCATTGACCACATATGACCGCTATATTCAAAGCCGGTTTCTGCTAAAGCAGAGGGATATTTCATCGTAGCTGCTTTGAGAATAAAGAGTTCAATCAAGGTTTTTTCCACATTTTGCTGCCAGCCATTACCGGCAAGATTGGCTAATCTTAAGTAACCAATGTGACCTTGCAGATAAGAGTTTAGGAAGTAAGGTAAGCTTTGCTGAAAATGAATCGTGGTATCTAATTTATCTTGGGAATTTGCAAAAAGGCTGCTGGCATTGCCGAATTCTTGGGCATACATCGACATTGCGTAGAAATTTTGCGGCGGCAAGGACCAACCATGATGGCCAATGCTGCAAGAATCACTACAAGCGGGGAAATTATTTAGCTCGCTATTGGTTTCTGGGGGCAGGTCAAAGTATTCTCTGGCTGCCCCATTTGCCCACCCGACATGCTTGATGCTGTGCAGTGGATATGTTTGAAACTCTTGTTGAAGATATTGTCTGACATCTTGCTGCATGGGCGGGGGGAGTAGGGGGAGCGCTCGCAGCAATGTGTAGGTTGTATCGGCCGGGTTGTGCCATAAATCGGCCAAGCTGGAGCCAATTCTATTGCTTGCCATACTATCCCAAATACCTGAGCTGCCATATCCTGGCCGTAAGTGACCAGCATCTAACATTGCCTGAATCTGAGCGCTCAACTCTATTAGCGCTGGGTCGCTTGGGGATGCAGGCGAAGATACTTCTGGAATTTCGCGCCAATAATTGGCAAGGCCTGGTAACATTACTGTAACTGAATTTGTGTTGGGAACGCCAGCAACTCTGCCAATAGGAGTAAGGTAATCCAGATCCAGGTGCTGCTCTAACGCTTGCCCGTTTATGCGGATGGGGGAGTTGTTCCAAGCGGCTAATGCTGCCCGTGGGGGCACGTAGGCTATTTGTTGTGCCTGGGTTCCCCAGTCGTCAGAATATTCAATGTAGCTGTAGGTGTAGGTAAGTGAGACGTCCCCGTTGCTGTTGTTAATTGACCATGTTTCATTGTGGTCATTGGGGAATGCGTGAGCGACTTGATTTAATAATTGAATGCGGCTGACTGTGTCTTGGGGAATACCATGGGGCCAGGAAGTTTCTTCGGCTGATGTGGGGGCGCTCATGCCGTAAAGGGGGGTAACGGCTAAATAGCCACTGCTGCCGCTATAGGTAATATCTAGTCCGCTGCTATTGAATACAATTTGGGATGGTCGGTTTTGCAGCGAGATGATCACCGGACTCCACCGATGGCTGCTGGTGTTATCCCACACCATGACCCATCCTTCGCTTAGTTGAGAGCCATTGATGGTTGTGTTATGGGTGGTGACGTTAATGCCACTGGTTGTTGGATAAGCTATCCCTGCTAAACGGCCGTTTAGATAATAAGTATTGCTTGTGTTTTGGAATAAGATGGTGGGTGTTCTTTTGGAAATCCGGGTAGTCAAGGTGTTACCACCGGCAAAGGAACTGGTGAAAATTGTGGTGAGGTTGGTATTTTGTTGACTTATTGAGTTTGGCGAAGATGTGGATCCAGCCACTTCAAGCAACGGGAAATATCTGGCTCGCGCATCAGCATTATGGTTAATGCTGTAGTAGGTTTCTTGTTGTATTAGCAATGGCCAGGCTGTGCGATTTAAGGTGACTTTGGTGTTGAGGCCAGTTGCTGTTGACCCGCGCTCAATATTATCTGGTGATTGTCCGGTATCAGTCCCATGATCTTCGTCGTAAGGGAGAACTGGGTCACCGCCATCAGGTGAAAAGGCGACCACCGCGTTGTTGACAATAATATACACCTTTCCGTTATACGGGATGGGTGCTGAAGAATCTCCATGTTTCCAGTAACCGTATGGCCAACCTTTGCTAAACAAGTCTGGCAGGTAGCGTCTGAGTGTATTGCCCCCTTGATCCCAGTAGCCCCAGGATTGACCTGTCACCAGGTCAAACGCTTTGGCTTCCCTGTCGCAGCACAAGCGTGTGTAGATGATATTGCCGCCAATGGAGAACGCCAGCGGTTCATCAACGGCATTGGTATTGGGGGCAGGTATGCTGATAAACGGCGTACCTATTTTCCAACCTGTTACCTGTCCTCTAGGAATCCAGCCTTCATATTGATAATTGTTAGCTTGGTAAATGACATCATCAGGACCCACGGCAGGCGGGTAGCGTGTGCCTCCTTTTGCGCCGTAATACAGGAAGGGGGCATACTCTAACCGGCCATCATTATCGTAATCAAAGGTGTATTCCTGGCCGTTGTTTCGATTTAACATGAAGTAAGTTCTGCGCCAGGGCTTGTCTTCAAAATAATTCGTGATGCGATAAGCATTGATGGTTGTTGTGCCTGGGGCCCAATCGCCGGGTTCGGTGCCATATGGCCCAATGGGGTCGCCGCTTTGAGCATTGGCAGGGTAAACTTCTTCTCGTTCGATGAGGTTATGATTGCCTGCCTCAGAGAAGGGTCTGACAAAGCGATAATTCCAGCCGCCATTAAACACTACATAATCCCGATAAATGACTGGCCACCAGGAGTGAAAGCCGTAACTGGGTAACTTAGCTGATTTCCAAACTAAGCTGCCCGTTTGGGCATTTAGGGCGTAAGCGTGCATATCGTTGGAAGCAAAATAGATTGTATTGTCTTGGTATGCTGCGGAATACAGGATGGGGCCATTCGTTTTGTATGGTGGCCAAGCGAGGCTGGCTGAAGTACCATGATCTTCAATGGCGTAGAAATAGCCATCTCTGTTTCCGGCAAAGATGGTGGTTTGTCCATTGACATCAATGACCAATGGGTTTGTGTGAAAGCCTTTGCCGCCGGCAAAAGTCCACAGCCCTACACCATCTGAGGCACGAATCGCATGGATCTTGTGGTCAAACCCGCCTACGTATACGACTCCATCATATACTGTGGGGGAGTGTCCCAAGGGGAGATCGGTGGGATAAACCCATTTTTCTGCCCCTGTATCGGCATCTAAGGCGTAGAGACCGTCAGAGGTGGAAAGATAAAGTGTGTTATCAACGGCAATGATTTGTATTTTCTGTGAAATATACGGTTCAAAATGGTGAAACCATAATGGTTTCAATCCTCCTCTGACTTCTGCTGCGGTCCATGAGGTTCTGGCTGGATTTGCCGCCAATGTGGGCCAACTGGGATCGTCGTCAGGCGCCATTGGTTCGTCAACGGATTTTTGCTCGCCAGGTGTTGGTGGGAGGGATTGAGTTTCTGGTGTTATATTAGCATGCACTAAGAAGGTCTCTTTGTTTAAGGCAAATAGTATTGTGAGGAATGAGGTAAGTAGCACAACTCGTATACGCATTGTATGTTTCTCCTGTAAAAATAGGTTGCAGCAAAGTTGATGGGATTGGAAGCGCAGCGGCACTCGTTTGTATTGGGAGATTTTTCTTCAATCCAGGAAGCGCGTTAACCAAGTATTTGTAAGGATTTTTTCGCCGTAAAGAGGCAAGGTCTAGAACTCCTTATGGGATAAATAATGCATCAAGGATTCAAGAGTTCAGTTCATAAGGGGGGGGGGGCAGAATATGGTGCAATAAGAGCCAAACACTGAATATGGAGACGTTGGTTTCAGTTTTTTGCAATGGGGAGGATTTTATCAGAGTTTTGGGGTGACTGGCATGAATAGTACTAATTGCCCAGGACTTTAGGGTGATTTGCTTGTTGCAGCCATGATAACAAAGGGGGGGTATTGAGTGACTGTCTAAAAATTAGCCCCTGTTTTTCAGGGGCAAAGGTTTCTGCGCATCCATCAATAAATTACGGGATTGATGGATGCGCACTGGGGAATGGCTCTCTTCACATTTGGGCTAATGGGCTGTGCCTATTATTCCACTGTGACACTCTTGGCTAAATTCCGTGGTTGATCCACGTCGCAGCCTAAGTGAACAGCGATATGATAAGCGAACAGCTGCAAGGGGATCGTGTTGATGATGGGAGCGAGTAAGGGTGGGGTGGGTGGTACGTATATCACGTGATCTGCTTCGTTTTGAATCGGTTTGTCACCTTCGGTGGCAATGGTGATGACGGTGCCGCCCCGCGCTTTGGCTTGCTGAATTTGGCTGATCATTTTCTCGTAAAGATGATCTTGGGTGGCAATGGCAACGATGGGCATGGTTTGGTCAATGAGCGCGATGGGCCCATGTTTCATTTCGCCGGCTGGATATCCTTCAGCGTGAATGTAACTGATTTCTTTGAGTTTCAAGGCGCCTTCCCGCGCCACGGCATAATTGATGCCTCGTCCGAGATAGAGAAAGTTGTGAGCTTTGTAGAATTGATGGGCAAGGGTTTCATATTCCTGGTCATGGTCTAGAACACGGCCAGCTAGATCGGGTAACTGGGCTAAATCGTTGATGAGCTGGCGCTGGCGTTCTGGGGTAAGGGTGCTGCGTTGTTGCCCGAGGGCGATTGCCAGTAAATATTGATCGGCGAGGGAGGTGGTGAAGACTTTGGTGCTGGCGACGCTGATTTCTGGGCCTGCCTGCATGGGGATGTAGCCATCGGAAATGCGGGTGGCCTGGCTGCCCACTACATTGACGATGGACCAGAGGGTGGCTCCTTTTGCTTTTGCTAATTCGCAAGCGGCCAGGGTGTCGGCTGTTTCTCCAGATTGGGTGAGGGCGAGAACGGCCGTTCCCTCGTCAATCATGGGATCATAATAGCGAAACTCAGAAGCGTATGCCACTTCTGTGGGGAGCCTGGCAATTGATTCGATGATGTGTTTGCCTGCCAGGCTGGAGTAGTAGCTGGTGCCGCAGGCGATAATGATGAGTTTGTTGATTTTTTGTACCAGCTCTGGAGTTAAATTCATCTCTGGCAGTGTCACACGGCCGTTTTCAAAATCAACTCGCCCGCGCACTGTATCGATAAGTGCTTGAGGCTGCTCAAAGATTTCTTTCTGCATGAAATGTTTAAACTCCCCTTTGGCGGCACTGACTGGATCCCACCCAATGCTGTGAATTTCTGGCTGTACAAAAATGCCATCTAAATCAGTGATGTGATAATCGTGGCTAGTGAGTACTGCCATCTGGCGGTTTTCTAGGAAAATCATCTTTTGCGTGTATTCCTGGATGGCTGGTATGTCAGAGGCGATGAACATTTCATCCTGACCTAGACCCAGGGTGATGCCGCCAGCATTGCCCAAACGAGCGCAGACGAGTGTGTCGGGACGGTCGGTACTCATGACGACGACTGCGTTGGCTCCCCTAATGCGCACTAGTGTATGACGAACGGCCGTTTCCAATGCTTCTCCAGCTTCCAAAAAACGCTCAACCATCTGCACAATTACTTCCGTATCAGTATCAGACTCAAACTGCACTCCTTCTGCTTCTAACTCTTCCCGTAAGGTCAAGAAGTTTTCCACGATGCCATTATGAACCACCACCACTTTGTCATTCATGCCGACATGCGGGTGTGCATTCCGTTCACTTGGCTTGCCATGTGTTGCCCAGCGCGTATGCCCAATGCCAATAAGGCCAGACAAGGGGGCAGCTTGCAATTTTGAAGCCAAATTGCTCAACTTGCCTACATCTCGGCGCAGCGCAATATGACCATTTTGCTCTAGCACAGCAATACCGGCTGAATCATACCCTCGGTATTCCAGCTTCTTCAAGCCCCCTAAAACGACTGACGCAGCATCACGTGAACCAATATATCCGACAATACCACACATAATATAATAGACCTCCATGCCTAAGGAAAGGCAGCTAAATAATCTGAGCAAATGGGAGTCGTGTCTAATGCAGAAGCATCGTGACCGTCTAAAAATTAGTCCCCGTTTTTCAGGGGGAAGGGTCACTTGAAGCGCACCTATCAATTTTGTCACTTATTGATGGATGCGCCCATAGAGCAAAGCCTGTCAGCTACTCCGCATTCGCGTTTGGGCATGATTGATACCAATGCATCAACCAATGAATGATACGCCTATGCATGGCGCCCCTAAATTGTATTTTGCCAGGGAACGCCCCTTCTAACATTTTATGTGCCACGTGTGCTGTGTTTTGTGGTCAACCGTTACCGGCTGGATTTGTCACAACACTTGTTGAAGGGGCATAGAAACAGAATCGTGGCGATCCTGGAAGGCATCCGCTGAACTTTCGATTTTCCTGATTGCTAATCACAATCAGTTAATCCCACTTTGCAGTGGGAAACCTTCACCTCGTCAACCGAATTGATGATTTCGGTTCTTGCGCTAACTAGCCCATTGGATGATTTTTAACCTTCACACCTTTCATTTCTGCTTTCGTGATAGCCACAAGCAGCGAATTGCACATACCTGCTGCCTGTCTCATGGGGTGTTCTAATTGGAAAAAATCAGCCAGATGTTATTCAATTTGTAATCATTGCCATGCTACTCTTGCTTTGTGAATCTGTCAAATTGGGGAGTGGGAACATCAATTTTGAGCAAAGGGCATGGAAATTGAAAAAACGCGTTACAATGGAATAAGCCCATTAGGGATAAGTTAAGGATTGACGATGACATAAAATACGGAATTGCATCGTCAGTTTTTAGGAACGGTAAGGAAATGAGTTTGTTGTATGATTTAATTTTCGTTCCCAAGCAGGTTTAGGCATAGTCAAGTTCATCTGCTTAACCAATGATAAATATTTTGTGATTATACAGGTGCAGCCTGGGCGTTTGACTGAACTCGCACTGAACTCGCACTGAACTCTTGTTGAAGGCGGAAGCGGGCTTTGATAGGCTCAGCCCTTGTTTTGCTGTATTGTCACTCCCGTCTTTACTCTTATGGTATGGTCTTTTTGGCAGCGGCACTCATTGATTTTTAAGCTGCTTCTCTTTTTCGTCTTTGTGATTCCCTTCGCCTTTTTGGCGTTCTTTTTTTTCTTTCCCCTGGTGAATATTTTTCGTTTAAGCGTGACGTATGAGGCGGTGGTTGCTTTTTTTGCCCGTGCTTATTTCCGTAAAATCATCTGGTTTACGACGTGGCAAGCAGCGTTATCGACTATACTCACTCTGATTGTGGGCTTGCCAGCTGCGTATTTATTTGCCCATTATACTTTTGGGGGAAGAGGGTTGCTCAAGGCGTTGACTACAATTCCATTTGTTATGCCTACAGTGGTGGTGGCGGCGGCCTATCGTGCCCTTTTAAGTGCGAATGGGCCGGTTAACCAATTTTTGCTGGCTTTGTTTGATTTGGAAAAGGCGCCTATTGCTATCGAACAGACTTTGACTATGATTTTGCTGGCTCATGTTTTTTACAATATTGCGGTTGTTGTGCGTCTGGTGGGTGGCTTTTGGGCGAATTTGAATCCCCGTTTAGTGGAGGCGGCGCGTATGTTGGGTGCCAGTCGTGCCCGTGCTTTTCGGGAGGTGACGTTGCCCTTGCTTAGGCCTTCTCTGATCAGTGCCTCGTTGTTGATTTTTCTGTTTACGTTTACTAGTTTTGGTGTCATTTTGATTTTGGGCGGGCCGCAGTTTAGCACGATTGAGACGGAAATTTACAGGCAATATGTCACGTTTCTAAGACCAGATATTGCTGCTGTGTTATCGTTGCTCCAAATTTTCTTTACTTTTGTGCTTATGTCGGTGTATGCTCGTTGGCAGCAGCAGTCGGCGATTTCGTTGGATTTTAGACCCCAGAAGGAGAATTTGCGGAAACCGGAGAGCTGGCGTGAAAGAACGGCCGTTTCTGGACTCATTCTTGGTCTGACTATCTTTATTCTTGCTCCCTTGTTGGCATTGGTGTGGCGCTCGTTGGTAGACCGTGAAGGTCAGTTCACGCTGAACTATTATCTGGCGTTGTCTGAGCTGCGCCGGGGGAGTGTGGTGTTTGTGCCACCGTTAACGGCCGTTCGCAATTCAGTAGGTTATGCTTTGTTGACGGTAGGGTTGGCTGGTTTCCTCGGCATCTTGACCACGACATTGTTGGTTCATCCTGGGCGTTGGCGTGCCTGGCTCGATCCGATTTTCATGCTGCCCCTGGGGGTGTCGGCTGTGACGCTTGGCTTTGGCTACGTTGTCTCTTATGACGAACTGCGCACATCTGCCTTACTGGTGTTGATTGCCCACACGTTGGTTGCATTTCCCTTTGTGGTGCGTAGTTTGCTGCCAGTTCTACAGGGAATTAAGCCTAATTTGCGTGAGGCAGCATCCGTTATGGGCGCATCGCCACCTCAAGTTTGGCGCGAAATTGATTTGCCCATCATGGGGCGGGCTCTGTTGGTGGCAGCGGTGTTTGCTTTCACCGTTAGCATGGGTGAGTTTGGGGCAACAAGCTTTATTGTGCGCCCTAACAGTGGTTATCTGACATTGCCTATCGCTATTGAACGGTATCTCAGCCAGCCTGGTGCCCTCAATTTTGGGCAAGCGATGGCGATGAGTACGATCCTGATGCTTGTTTGTGCGGTAGGCTTTGTGGCCATCGAGCGGTTTAGGTATGCAGATATTGGAGAGTTTTAAAGGCGGAAATTAGAAGGATGCAGGTAGCCAGGGGCGTGGTCACTTGGCTGCTTTTTCCTGTGGAACTAAACATGTTAGCTTTTTCGGATATTGAGAAATCATTTGAAGGGAAACTGGTGCTGCGGGGCGTGTCTTATGCCTTGGCTGCGGGCAAGATTTTAGTGTTGTTGGGGCCAAGCGGCTGTGGCAAGACGACGCTGCTGCGCATTATTGCTGGGTTAGAGGCGCCTGATGCCGGCCAGTTAAAGTTGGATGGGGAGGATTTGGCGAAGGTTCCTGTTCATAAGCGTGGGTTTGGCTTTGTTTTTCAGGATTATGCCTTGTTTCCGCATAAAAATGTGTTTGACAATGTGGCTTTTGGTCTGCGTATGCATAAATGGTCTCATGAGCAAATGCGCTCCCGGGTGACTCAAGTTTTGGCATTGGTTGATTTGGCGGGGTTTGACGAGCGTTCAATCCATGATTTGTCTGGCGGGGAACAACAACGGGTGGCGTTAGCCCGAGCCATTGCCCCAGCTCCTCGATTGTTGTTGTTGGATGAGCCTTTGGGGGCGTTGGACCGGGCTTTGCGTGAACGGCTCATGTTAGATTTGCGCGTGATTCTCAAGGAGGCTGGTGGTGTTGTGGGGCGGCCTGAGGGGATAACGGCCGTTTACGTTACCCATGATCAAGCAGAAGCATTTGCCATTGCGGATCAGGTGGTGGTGATGAGCCAGGGGCGTATCGAGCAGATTGGATCGCCAACAGCATTATACCGTCAGCCAGCGACGCCGTTTGTGGCGCGCTTTTTGGGGATGGAGAATGTTTTTGCGGGGGTGGTTCAACGTGATGTGAGGCCAGAAGAGGCCAGGGCGGGGAGAGACGCTTTAGGGCACAGTTCGTTTGTGGTGAGAACGGTGTTGGGTGATGTGGAGGTTGCCCTCCCCTCAGTTTCCCCTCAAAGACTCAGGGGGGAGAAGGTTTCGCTGCTGATTCGGCCAGAGGCAGGGCGGCTGACCACCGATGGGGAAGCTACGAATGTGGTGCAGGGAATCGTGCGTGATGTTTCATTCCGGGGACGGTATCAGATTGTGACCCTTCAGGTCGGGGATGCTGTGCTAAAATTGGAAATGGAAACGGCCGTTATTCTTCCTGAAGCAGGCCACCCCATCACAATTACCCTTGACAAAACGGCCATCTTACTGTTAGAGGGTGCTTAAATCATCCGTCTTGCTTATTGCCCCATGTCACGCCTGAGGCGTATAATGCACAATCAAAAATTTTGAGATAAATCGGTAATAAAAATACAAGTTAACGGAAAAAAACTATGTCAATCTTATGGGCTTTTGCAGGATTTTTCCTTGTCCTGACCCCAGTGATTCTAATTCATGAATTGGGTCATTTCACAGCTGCGCGGTTGTCGAACATTAACGTTGAAGAGTTTGGTTTTGGCTTTCCTCCGAGAGCGGCTGTCTTAGGGAAAACCAAGGGGGGCACCCTCATTTCCTTGAACTGGCTGCCCCTGGGCGGATTCGTGCGCCCTGCTGGTGAAGACGATCCCACCGTCGAAGGTGGATTAGCTGCGGCATCAAAACGGGCACGCTTCTTTACATTGTCTGCTGGGGCGGGGGCAAACTTTATTGCTGCCTTGGTAGCGTGGTGTTTCGCTTTTTCCATTGGCGCCCCAGCAGTGGCCATCTCTCATGTGGTGCCAGGCTCTCCGGCTGAGGCAGCTGGTATCCTGGCTGATGACATCATTTTAGAAGTGGATGGCGTGATGGCAGAAAACAACTCTGTTATTTCGGAGCCGATGTATGCCAAAGGTGGCCAGGAAGTGGAGATGCTGGTTAAACGTGGTGATGAGACCATTTCGGTTATCGTCATTCCCCGAAGCGAAGGCGAATATAATGCAGAGATTGAGGGGCCGATTGGCGTCGGTTTGACCATGGCAACCACAGGGGAAAGAATGCAACGCAACCTGTTTGATGCAGTCATCACCTCTGGTGAAACCTTTATAGAGCAAATCACGCTCTTCTTCAAAGTGCCTGCGATGCTGATTAGGGGAGAGTTGTCCCCTAGGGAAGCGCGACCCGTCAGTGTGGTGGGCATTAGCCAAATTGCTGGTGAAGTGACGGAGGTTTCTGTGACCAGCAGCAATATTTTCCCGATACTGCACTTTTTTGCTTTTATCAATGTGGCTCTTGGTTTGACCAATTTACTGCCGATTCCAGCCTTGGATGGTGGTCGTATCGTCTTTGTCTTGGTTGAAGCAGTACGCGGTCGCCGCATTGAGCCAGAGCGAGAAGGCATGGTTCATGTGATTGGTATGCTGCTCCTGTTGGGGCTCATGCTTTTTATGATTGTCCAGGATATAATTAACCCTATTATTCCATTTTAAGAGGAGAGCGGGGAGTGGGGGAGTTAAGGATGAAAATTAGAAATTCCCTAACGTGGATAAACCACGAATGAGTGATTAGAAACGCTTCTCCTTGCGCATTGCTTGTTTCTTGTTCACGGGGGGCAGATGGCCACTGGTAAGGTATGTGTCCTCGCTGAAAATGAACTGATGAGCCTCCCATTCCCGGGAGGTTTTTTTGAGTGAAAAATATGTGTGAAGATAAAAATCCTATCCCTTTTTCTGAAGTTTTAGCGGGAACGTTTGTATCTGATCCCATTTCTGTTTCCTTGTTGTTTAGATTATCTGACATGATGCCAGAAGATTGGCAGCGTTTCTTGGAAGCGTGGGCAAAGGCGGATGATGAACGGCGGCGGCTCATCATGCGCCACCTGGCAGACATTGTTGAGGAAGCGTATTTTGTCGATTATTCGCCCATTTTTAAGCTGGGGATTGAAGATGCATTTTCAGAAGTACGGGTGGCTGCGGCTGATGGTTTGTGGGATTCTACAGATACGGATTTTGTGGCGCCTTTGATTTCTCTTATGCAAACGGATGAAAGCGCAGCCGTGCGGGTGGCGGCGGCACAGGCGTTGGCACATTATGTGCTGCTGGCTGAATGGGGGCAAATGCCGGTGCGGGTGTCACGGCTTATTGTTGATGCATTGTTGGCGGTGTATGATAAAGAGGAAACGGCCGTTTCCATTAAGCGTGCTGCCTTAGAAGCGTTAGGTGCTGCGGCTCATCCTCGTGTTGAGATGTTGATCCGAGAAGCGTATGATTCCCCCTACCAAGATATGCGTGTTAGTGCCCTCTTTGCCATGGGCAACACCGCCGACGATAAATGGCTGCCAACGATTTTGGCAGAATTAGAAAATCCAGATATTGAGATGAAAATTGAAGCCATTCGGGCGGCTGGTGCCATGGGACGCAGCGATGCTGTAGAGCCATTGGTGGAGTTGATACACCATGAGGATTCGGATGTTGTGGCTGCTGCCATTGTCTCTTTGGGTAAAATCGGTGGCAACCGCCCCCAGACAACGCTGGCGCAACTCATGGATGATGAAACATATGAAGAGTTCCACGAACTCATTGAGGACACTATCGAAGAAGTGCTGTTGCTGGGTGGCGAACTGGATATCATAGAATATATGGCAGGTGAAGGTCTGGAGCCCGATGATTTTGATGATGAAGAGCTTTAGGACTGGCGATGAAATAAAACACGGAATTGCATCGTCAGTTTCCAGGAACGGTTATTTAATTTCCGTTCCTTAAATAAGCTGGGATTGTGAACAGTATCCTCGTCGTTTTTACCCAAAATATATTACCAATCTTAATGGTGGCTGGCTGTGGCTTTGCTTTGCAAAAATGGAAAGCCCTGGATAAGCAAACCTTGTCAAAGGTTGCCTTATACCTGCTTAGTCCTGCATTGGTTTTTTCCTCCCTGGTTAATTCTGAATTGAATGTAAGTGAATTGGGGAACCTGGCGTTATTTACTATTTTCGTCATGTCTGTGATGACAGTTTTGGCTTTTGTCTCTGCACGGCTGCTGCGTCTTTCGCGGCGGGAGATGGTGGCTATGATTATTACCGTGGTCTTTGTCAATGGCGGCAATTATGGTCTCACGTTGAATCAACTGCGCTATGGAGATGTGGGCTTGTCATTGGCAGTTGTGTATTATGCCACCAGCACCATTTTAGTTTACTCGGCGGGCATTTTCATGGCGTCGATGGGGCAGCTATCGTGGTCAGCAGCGATGAAGCGTTTGTTGAGTTTGCCCCCTGTTTATACCGCTATGGCGGCGGTTTTGGTCTTTTTCTTGGAAATACCGGTGCCTGGACCGCTGATGAGTGCTATTGATATTGCGGGGCGTGGGGCGATTCCAGTGATGCTGCTGGTGTTGGGGATGCAGATAGCAGATATGAAGGGAAATGGTGGCGTGCGCATGATGGTGCCGGCAATTGGATTGCGTTTGCTGGTTGCTCCTCTGGTGGCTGTGGTGGTGGCTGGCGTGGTGGGGTTGACAGGTTTGAGCCGGTCTGTGGGGGTTATTCAGGCGAGTATGCCCACGGCGATTATCACGATTGTATTGGCTACAGAATTTGAGTTGCAGCCAACGGCCGTTACGAGTATCGTTATCGGGTCAACCTTGTTGAGTCCGCTCACCTTGTCGTTGGTAATCACACTGTTAGGGCTATAGGAAGGATGTTTGCCTTGAGATCACAAAAAGGGAGTAGAACGTATAGATTTGCCTGGGTGCTTTTCACTCTTTTTGTGAGCTTGATAATCACGACAACCTTAGCTGCACAGGAATCAGATGCGTATTCAAGTGCGGATTATGCTTTTGGTCAGGTGATTAATTTTCGGCTGAAATTAGAGAACCCGGCCAATGTGGCGCAAGTTACCTTGTTTTTCCAGGCGCCAGAACTGGAAAATACTTATGTGGCTACCATTGAGTCTGTTGCAAATGAGTTGACTTATCCTGTTGATTTAAATCGGGTGCGCCTGGCTCCCTTTACCACTGTGACATATTGGTGGCAGCTTGAGACGAAAGCGGGTGCCGTTGAATTGCTGCCAGCGCAGACGTTTGTTTATGTGGATGATCAATTTGAATGGCAAACATTGACCCAGCATGATGTCAAGGTCAGTTGGACTGGTGCAGATGCCAGCTTGGGGCAGCTTGCTCAGGATATTGTGGCTGAAACTCGGCCACTGCTGGAGGCGTTGATCCCTAAGGCGCCAAACTCTGGATTTGATCTTTATATTTATCCGAGTTCGGCTGATTTGCGGGCGGCACTGCGGATCACAGGGCGAGATTGGGTGGGGGCGCATGCCCATCCAGAATTAGGTGTGTTATTGGTAACGGCCGTTAACAACCGCACCGCCGCCTCTGATTTGCGCCAGTCGATTCCCCATGAAATGGTACATCTGTATTTGTATCAGGTGTTGGGGGTCAATTACGATAACTTGCCGGTTTGGTTTAATGAAGGGTTGGCTTCTTTAGTCGAGCCGAATCCGAATCCAAACTATGCGTTGGTGCTGGAAACGGCCGTTGCCAACCACAGCACCATTCCCTTTGCCCACCTTTGCGAACGGTTTCCCCAGGCTGAAGATCAGGCAGTGCTGGCTTATGCACAAAGTTTATCCCTGTTAGAATTTGTCCAGGATCGGTATGGAAACAGTGGTATTCAACAGCTGATTGCCGCTTACGCCAATGGTGGCGATTGTGATTCAGGTGTGGAGCAAGCCTTAGGCATTTCCATGGTAAAGCTTGAACAAGCATGGATACAATCTCAACAAGTGCGCAGTCCTGTAACCCAATTCTTTCTTGAGAATGGGGTTTGGCTCATCATGTTAGTTGGCGGTTTTGTGATAATGGGATTGGTGATCCTTAAAAGATAAAATAGACAAATGGCAAAAGCAAAATTTAAACAAGAAAATCCTCAAGATGAACTCCATATGTTACTCAAACGTGGCACTCAACTGTTGCAGCGCGGGCAAGCGCAAGAAGCAACGGCCGTTTTAGAGAAAGCGCAGCAGTTGGACGACACAAACCCTGACGTCGCCTTGAATCTGAGCGGGGCTTACATCCTCACCAAAAAATTCAAGCCAGCCGTGGCCTTGCTAGAGCCGTTGAGCGAGCAAGAGCCGGATAACGCCATGGTCTGGACAAATTTAGGAGCGGCTTACCTGGGAAATCCCATCCTGGCGCGAGATGAAGAACATAAAAAAGCCATTGCTGCCTTTGAAAAGGCCTTCAAGATCAATCCGGCAGCGCCTAACGTGGCTTACAACCTGGGCTTAATTTACCGTGATCGCCAAGAACACGAGCGAGCCATCCACTGGTTTGAGAAAGCCATTCAAGCCAATCCCACAGACCAGGATGCCCGAAACATCAAAGCCCGCCTGGAGGCCAAACTAGAAGAAGAGGAGGAGCGGGGTGGCCGCGGAGCCAGGCCGCAAAGCAGCGCCTAACGTGGCTCCCTGGCAACTTTACATATGAAAGCATTACTCCAACGAGTATCCAAGGCTAAAGTAACCGTTGATGGCCAGATTGTCGGAGACATTGGGCGTGGTTTTGTCATCCTTTTGGGGGTGACCCATGCCGATACCCAGCGAGAAGCGGATTGGTTGGCAAACAAAGTTGCCGGGATTCGCTTGTTTGAGGATGATCAAGGAAAAATGAATGCCTCCCTGGCAGATGTTGATGGGGAGTTTTTAGTGGTGTCTCAGTTTACCTTGTATGGCGATGCCCGGAAAGGCAGGCGCCCATCATTTAGTCATGCCGCCAGACCAGAGCAAGCTGAACCTTTGGTTGATTATTTTTGTGAGAAACTGCGCGAAAAGGGTTTTTCCGTGGCTACCGGTGTTTTTGGGGCGCATATGCACGTAGATATCCACAATGATGGTCCGGTGACATTGATGATTGAAAAGGATAGTTAGATAGTCATGAAAGGGATTTTTTCACTATTGAGTTTACTCATTGTATGTGGCTTGTTGGTTGGATGTGGTGCTGCTGTGACGGAACCTGTTGCTGTAGAAACGGCCGTTCCCGAACCAACGCAAGCAAGCATAGAAGAAGCCGTAGAAACGGCCGTTCCCCAGGTGACAGACATCGCAGCAGAACCGCCAGCAGCACCAGAACCCACCGCTGAATTGGAACCAACAGCAGAAGCTGCGGCTCCAACTGAAGCGCCAGCCGCAGAGCCAGCAGTCGTTTGGCCGGCGGCCACCGCCACTGTGGATCCCAATATACCAATTGCGCCACAAGCTCCAGAAGGCAGCGTGGTGCAGCCACCATACGCTGAGAGTGATTGCAGTCCCGATTATCCTTGCGACGATGATATAGAAGCCTGGGAAGAACGTATCCAGGTGCCGCCCGGATTCCAGGTGAAATATTACGCCCATTTTGATGTGAACGAACAAGGTGCCCCCACCAGCCTCGCCTTTGGACCAGATGGCCTGCTCTACGTGGCGATACACAACCTTGCTGGCGAAGATGGTGCCATTTACAAAGTGGATGCAGAGGGGAAGGTGACACCCCATGCTGGTGGCTTCAATACTCCGACAGGGATCGCCTTCCATCCCCTCACTGGCGATTTATATGTGTCACATATTACCAAGGGTGAAAATGAGGGTGGCGAATCGGCCGTTTCCATCGTTAACACAGGGCGCATCATTGAGGGCTTGCCCTGCTGTTACGCCTTCATGCACTTTGCCCATGGCATCATTTTTGACGAAGAAGGGTACGGTTATGTCGGCGTAGGCGCCCGGGCAGATCATGGTGAGGTGCTGGGAACCAATGAACAAGATGTGCTGCAAGATAATGAAGCTGTCATACTAAAATTCAATCCTGATGGCAGCGAAGTGGAAGTTTTTGCCAAAGGCTTGCGGAACCCTTATGACATTGCCTGGGATGCATCAGGTCATATTTGGGCTACGGATAACGCGCCTGATTTTGGCCCACCGGAGGAACTGCATAAAATCGTACCGGGGGCTGAACATGGCTACCCCTGGTATGAGTGTGATGTTTGCTTCTCTCCCCCTGAAGGTGTAGCTGTACTCCCCCCGGATTTTGAGTTTATCCCTCATTCTTCACCTACAGGTATTATAGGCTATCATGCTGATGCTTTCCCTGGATTTTATGACAGCCTGTTTGTGACGTTATGGAGTTCTTTCCCTGGTGCGCAAAGTGTGGTGCGCATCAGCCCTGATGGCACGATGGCTGATTTTTCCTTAGGTTATACCGCGCCTATTGATGTGGCGGTTGGCTTTGATGGCAATCTGTACGTGGCTGACTACTGGACGGGGAATATCTTCCAGATTAGCTATGTGGGCAGTGAGTAGTGAAATCTCTTTGCCACCTGACCACGTGGCAACCCTGCAACTAGAAAATAGAGACAATTATGAGTGAACTTAAAGAGCGATACCAGGCAGTGTTAGAGAATATGGCTGCCTCAGCCAAACGGGCTGGGCGGCGGCCAGAAGATGTGACGTTGGTTGCTGTGACCAAGACGTGGCCGGTGGAGGTGTTGTTGGCCGCTTATGAAGCGGGTATGCGTCAGTTTGGCGAGAACCGGCCCGATGAGTTGGCCGCCAAACGTCCCTTGGTGGAAGCGGAACTGGGGGCAGATGGGGGTATTGTCTGGCATTTCATTGGCACTGTGCAGAGTCGCAAGTCTGGCATCATTGCAGATTTTGCGGATACATTTCATGCGCTGGATCGTATGAAGATTGCTAATCGTTTATCAAGGCAATTGGTAGCAAACGGCCGTTCTCTCCCCGTTTTATTAGAGGTTAATGTGTCTGGGGAGGGGAGTAAGTCTGGGTTCTTGGCTGTGCGCTGGGAAACGGATGCAACGCAACAAGCAAAACTGCGTACAGTGGCGCAAACAGTTAACAATTTAGCGGGATTCCAATTGTGTGGTTTGATGACGATGGCTCCCTGGCATGCCCCGGAAAACGAGATTCGGCAGCTGTTTCGACGCACGCGAGCGTTGGCTACTTGGCTGGAAACGGCCGTTCCCGATCTCAACTTGTCGCAGCTTTCCATGGGCATGACAGATGATTATCACATTGCTATTGAAGAAGGAGCAACCCAAGTCCGCGTTGGTCGTGCCCTATTTGGTTCCCGACAGGTGTGAGGACAAGATATGTATCTCTTTATTCAAATATTCAACTTAATTTACAACATTATATTCATTTTGCTCTTGGTACGAGCTGTTTTATCTTGGGTGCGCCCCGATCCCTACCATGAAGTTTGGGGGCCGATATTGCGGGTGGTTCATCAGCTAACAGAACCGATGTTAGCGCCGATCCGCCGCTTATTACCCCAAACAGGGATGGTTGACTGGAGTCCGCTGGTGCTGCTTATTGGCTTGATGGTCTTGCGCTCAATCATTTACAGCATTGTGCTTTAGCTGGCAATTGCTCACAAGCATAAGCCACTGGCGGCTGGGGGTGTGAAGGCGGCCAGTGGCTTTTTTCATGCCTAACTCTCCTGATGATTGACCTTAACTATGGGACTTGTTGAACAACAGGCTGCCGCAGCACAGTCTTTAACTTTTCTGGAGCCACCCGGCGTGGATCACTGAGGTAGATTTCATGGTGCTTGCCATTGAATGTCCAGCCGTTGGCGGGCATAAATTCATGGTGTAATTTGTCCAAAACCGGAGTTTCATCGTCATAGGAGCCAATATGCATAATTTGCACGGAAACTCCTTCTGCGTAACTCTCCAGACGCACTTTGGCCAAGGCTGCCGGGTCTTTTTGCTTTTTGACGAGGGCACATGCTTCATCAAATATGGCTGGTGTTACCCAGTCTGGCTGCATGATCATCATCGTCCATTTCCATTGACTTTTGTCGCGCAAATGGGTGAAGGTGTCCATGCTGTCTGCCCACCACAAACCTTCTAGCGGGGGCACTGTGTAATCTTTTGCCAGTTGTTTCTTACTGTTAAACTTGATTTTGTAGGCGACAGCATACAACGCTTCCAACGCATCCTGGTATTCTTGCGCTGTGTTGGGATTGCCCTGTCCATCGACCATGAGAAACTGCATGGTAGGCACTTCTACCACTGTGAATTCTTTTTTACTTGGGTTGTAAAGATGCTTAAGCTGTTTTTTGAAATCGATTTTTGTCATCGGATTCTCTCCTGAAAAGAAGTAGGGATTAGGGCATTACTGACTGTATTGGGCGACAATACCAGCCGCCCATTCGTGTAGGATTTGGCGCAGTTCTTTTGGCTCTAGCACTTCCACCAGGGGACCATAGCTCATGATGGTGCTGGCGGCATAGTTCATATCTTGGGCGCCAAAGGTGACGGTGAGTGAGCCATCTGTTTCTTTTTCCATGCTTTGCCAGTAAGAACGGCCGTATTCAGCTAAAAAGATGCCCTCGGGCTGGAAGCGCATCTTGATTTGGATGTCCAAATGAGGTGCTGGCTTTTTTGCCAGATAATCACGAATGGCAAAGTCTGGGGGAATGTCAAACGGGTCATCGAGTAAGATGAGCTTATTGATGCGATCTACCCGGAAGGAGCGTGTAGCATTCCGCAGATGGCAATGCCCGATGGCATACCACCATCCCCAATTGTGACCCAGCGCATACACGTCTAGTTCGCGCTCCACAGGATTGGGCTGGTTTTTGCCTTGATACCACATACGTACACGTCGCCGCTGCCGGGTGGCTTGCCGCAGCTTTTCCAGCAGGGGCATCAGGATGACTTGCTCGGTGCGTCCTATATTGGTGGCGACCAGGGTGCGGCTGGCCCAGGCGATTTCTTGTTGCTGCTCTTCGGGGAGGACGTTGTCTAGTTTGGCGAGCGCCCCGTGGGCTGCTTCTTCGTATAGTTTTCCCCATACTTCGCTGACGAGGCTGGTGCCCAGGTGAACGGCCGTTGCTTCTTCGGGCGTGAAAACTAACGGGGGCATCCGGTATCCTCGCGCCAATGAAAACCCGCCGTTCCGCCCTCGTTCGGAGTAGACGGGAATGCCCATTTCTTCTAACATGCCAATGTAGCGGTGTAGGGTGCGTTCAGAGACATCAAGCTCTGCGGCCAGGCTGGCTGCTCGTTGGTTGGGCTGTCGTTGCAAAAGCATGATCAGGGTGATGAGTCGTGTTGCTGTGTGTGACATGGCCGTAGTATAAAACAAAAACATGACAATTCCTGTCATGTTTTTGTCATGAAAAGGTTATTTGGTTCAGACATGTTTAATTCAACATGGCGTTGAAATTACCAATGTGCTAGAAAAGCGCTTTTTTCTGGTCGATGGTGTGCAGAAGGGTAGCAAATGCGTGGATGAAGGCATCTACGCCATCCTCTTGCAGTTTTTCAGTGATTGCTGCCAGGTCTATACCTAGTTCCGCCAGTTTGACTAATGCTTGTTCAGATTCAACGATACCTGCTTCCAGGGTGTAGCCCCCAGAACCGCTTTTACGAAAGGCGTCAATGGTTGCTGGAGGCATGGTGTTGACGGTTTCGGAGCCAATGAGTTCGTCCACATAGAGGGTGGGGGAGTAATGGGGGTTTTTGGTGCCGGTAGAAGCCCACAGTAAACGTTGGCGGTTAGCACCTTTGGCTTGCAGCGCAGCAAATGGTTCACCATGGAAGATTGCTTTGAAGCGTTTGTAGACAACTTTGGCATTGGCGATGGCGATTTTGCCCAGCAAGGCGGCCGCTTCTTCACTGCCAATTTCATGCAGTTGTTTGTCTACAGCGGTATCCACACGGCTGACAAAGAATGAGGCGACGGAGGCTACTTTGCTCGGATCACCGCCGTTTTCTACTAAAGTAGCCACGCCATCGATGTATGCCTGGGCAACGGCTTCGTAATGAGCCATGTTAAACATGAGCGTGACATTGATGTTGATGCCTTCGCTGATGAGCTGTTTGATGGCTGGTATGCCTTCTGACGCAGCGGGCACTTTGATCATCAGATTGGGGCGATTCACAGCGGTAAATAAGGTGCGGGCTTCGTTGATGGTGCCTGTGGTATCACGCGCTAGATTGGGCGACACTTCCAGGCTGACGTAGCCATCCCCCCCATTGGTTTCAGCGTAAAGGGGAGCGAATAAATCACAGGCTGCCTGGATGTCGGTGATTGCCAGTTTGGTGTAAATCTCTTCGGTGGTGGCTCCGGCGGTGACGAGTTCGGCCATCTGGCTGTCGTAGTCGTCGCTGCCACCAATGGCTTTTTCAAAGATAGCAGGATTTGAGGTCATGCCACGCAGGCCATCATGGTCGATGAGATTTTGCAGGGTGCCGTCTTGCAAAATCTGGCGGCGGATGTTGTCGTACCAAAAACTTTGGCCATAAGTGTGTAGTTCTACCAGGGGGTTCATAATTGTCTCCTATTGTCACTTTTTATTCGTCAATGCGAATGGGTGTCAAAATAAAGAAGTCGTCTTGGGTGATGCGGCCTTCTGGGGTGATGATTTGCAGTCGCTTAAATCCGGTTTCAGCTGAGTGGGTGTAGGCGCCGATGATGATGGGATAGACGCCTGGGGGGGTGTTTTCATCCAGGGTGATGCTCATGGAGATGATGTGGTCTGTGCCGGGTTCCCACTTGGATGTTGTGGCTTCAGGGTCCTGGCTGCCGTAACGGGTGGTGTCTTGTAGGTTGACGACCTGGGCAAAGAAGGTGTAGTTGTGGCTCAACGGCCGTTTCCCCTGCCAATAAGTTTTCAATTCAATGACATCACCCGCTTGTATGCGCCTGGGGTTAATTTCATAGCCAACCAGTTCTAACTCAGCCCCGAAATTAACGGAAATCGGATTGGGATACTTTCCGGGAACGGCCGTTAAGGGCAGGATAGCAATTTCAGCGGCGTTGTCTGTATGGGGTAGCACGCCTGGATCTGTTATCGGCATGCGTTCGCAGGCTGGGCAGCTGTTGAAATCATACAGACCTACGTGGAGCACGAGTTCAGCCGGGGCAATGGCTGAAGCGGGAATATCCAGTTTGTATTTGTTAATGATCCGTTCGCCTGGCCTAAGCAAACGAGTGGCTATTAACCCTTGTCCCAGGAACATGTCACGCTGCGCGATAGGGAATCCCGGCACGGGGTCAAGCAGATGCACAAACACGGACCAATCCCGATCCATTTCTTGCAACACTTCCCATTCTAGCGCTAGCCAGAGAGAGTCACCAGGAGAAACGGCCGTTGTCTCCAGTTCGTAGCCTACCAGCCGAATCTGTTCGCCAAACGTCACGCCTTCCCGATCCCATAGAGAGGCATACTCCGGCACCTCATACGCTGGTTGAATCCACAGCCAGGGGGCTAGCGCTGCAATCACAAACATGAATGCGCCCAAGGTTCCTGCTGTCCACCGGGCGGCTCGCTGCGGCATCCAGCCCACTACTCCCGCCACCATCAGGATGCTCAAGGCTGAAATGGCGGTAAACACCAGCCGCCCTTGCGAAGACCAGGTTGTTGTGGCCCACTGAATCAGACCCAAAACCACAGCCCCGGCGAAGAGCAGGCAAATGACGAATCCTAGTTGCGAGAGGACAAAGTTAACAAGATTGAAGATCAAAGATTTAAAAGTCCAAGACCAACTTTCAATCTTTGCTCGCCACTCTTTAATCCTTTGCACAGTATAAACCACGAACCCTACTACCGACACCACCAGAATCCCATTCAGCAGATGGTAAATCCCCATGGGCATGGGGATGTTGACGCCGCCAAATAAGCCCCAGTAGGCCATCATAAAGCCGTGACGTTCGTCCCACAATTGTGCCAGAGAGGCTGGGCTGGCGCGTTTGCCTAGAACGGCAATGAATGCATTCCAACCCAGAAAGTCGCCATACAGTTGAATATTGCGCCAATACCACCAACCTGCAATCAAAATGACGGGAACCATCAAGAGGGCAAAGTAGAGCAGGGATTGCAGAAGGGTTTTGAAGAGTTGGGCGTAAGAATGGAAACGGCCGTTATCCCCCAGCACATTCACCCGCCACCGTACCATAAAAATCGTCCCCCACGCCAACGGCAGCAGCGCAAACGTGCCTTGTTTCGTCAGAACGGCCAGCCCGATAACCACGCCAAGCAGCAGCCAATACCATGCTTTTGGTGGCCGGTGGTCGGTAAATTGTTCACTGTTCACCGATAACTGATTACCGATCCCCGTATCCCCATTCCTGTTTACCGATTTGAGCATCAGCCAAACTGCCAACGACGCCAGCAAAATAGCCAAATTATCATTATTGACCGCGCCACTGATAAAAAGGAACATGGGCAAAAAGGCGTTAACGGTAGCAGCGCCCAACGCAATTTCCGGGCGATTAGGTGCCACCTCTTTGCCGATGAGATAAGTGAGCAGCACCGTGCCTGCGCTCATGAGTACAGAAGCTAAACGCACCATGCGCACCGCTAAAAGTGTGCCTTGCCATTGGTTTGCTTCAGGGTCATGGATGGCGAGGTTCGTGTTGCCATCTTCGGTGATAATGCCATTATTCACATGCGGATTTAACCAGCGGACCTCTTCCATATCAGATGTATCAATCCAAAAGGTGAGCGCTGCCCCCACATAATAATAAAGAGGTGGTTGGCTGGCTTCTTGTTTCCATGGTCCCGCTTCTGCCGGATCGAACACTTGCACAGGCAGCGGGTTGCCATCAGCCAAGTGACGAATCATCGGATAATGCCATAGTTCGTCAGATGCTTCAAAGACCGGGGTTGTCCATGCGTAGGTGAATCCCACCAATATGAATAAGCCAAGGATGAGTGCCAAGAATCTCTTTTCTGTCATTGCCTGTGGATTTTACCGACATCTGCACAACATGCACGTCTATATTTACTACGAATTGCCCATATTTTTCCAATTGGTTTGGCGTACAATCGTGGATTGAATAGATTCCCACAAATAAAAACTGATCAGGTCAATGCTTAAGCCTTGAGGATTATAATGCTTAGGGCTCCTTTTTGTTTTAAAATCACATATGCATCAATACATATGGCGTATAATCTGTAACTGGAAAGAGTTGAATATTTTAGGGATGGTTCCATAGACCAAAACGCTTGTGTAAAATAATAATTTTTGAACCATTCTGAATTTAAGGACAACGTTATGACTTACGAAGCCTGGCTTGTCTTAGGCATTTTAGTGATTGCTATTATTTTGTTTATCACGGAATTGATCCGGGTCGATATTGTGGCCATGGGTGTTGTAGTGGCTTTGATGCTTACTAACATTCTTACCTTGCCAGAGGCAATATCTGGTTTTTCAAATTCGGCGGTTATTACGATTGCGGCTTTGTTTGTGGTCGGTGGAGCTGTTTTACAAACTGGCCTAGCGGGTATGATTGGCCGCCGGATTTTAGCGATAGCTGGCACGAATGAGAAGCGATTAACAGTGGTGTTGATTGTTGCGGTGGGCTTGCTTTCTAGCTTTATGAGCGATACAGGGACGGTAGCTGTTTTGCTGCCAGCCGTTATTATTTTGGCGCGTACTGCCAAAATCAACCCGGCCAAACTGCTGATTCCGTTGGCGTATGGCTCGCTCTTGGGTGGGGCGATGACTTTGATTGGCACGCCCCCCAATATCATCGTGAGTGATTTGCTGCGGGAAGCGGGATATGAGCCGTTTGCTTTCTTCACTTATATGCCGACAGGCGTGATTTTGTTGGTCATCGGTGCTGTTTATATGATTTTGATTGGTCGGAGGTTGCTGCCTGCGCGTGAACCAGAGGGGATTATGTCTGGGATTCCCGAAGAAGATCCAGCAGAAATGACAGATCGTTATCGTTTACCTGAAAATATTTTCCGTTTACGGGTGCGTCTGTGGTCGAGTTTGATTGGTAAATCGATTGAAGAAGCTCATTTTGGCGATGAATTTCATATTACGATTTTGGAAGTGCTGCGCCGGGAGGAACCACGTCCTGCCTTGCGTTTAGTTCGCCCCAAAGCTGGCGAGGATCAAGAAATTCAGCGCCGTTCTATTCTGCCGGAAGCCGATACTATCATTGAATCGGATGATATTTTGATTGTGCAAGGTGATCCCCATGATATTGGCCGGGCAGCGGCTGTGTGGGCGGTGGGGGTGCAGGCTGCGACTGAAGCCAATAAGATTGAAGAGACGAATACCCGCATCAATGAAGAAGTTGGTGTAGCGGAGGTTTTGGTGCCGAATCGCTCTCGTCTTATTGGGAAAACAGTGGTGCAAACGCGATTTAGCCAGACGTATAATTTGAAAGTTCTGGGGATTATGGCGCTTGGGGGCAAGGGTGAAGTTAATATCCGCGACCATCATTTGGAATTTGGTGACACCTTGCTGGTGCAGGGACGTTGGCAGGATATTATTTCTATGCGGGATGATCGACGAGATTTTGTGGTGTTGGGTCATCCGGAGGCGATGTTGCGCAATCCAGATCGGCAAAAGGCGATCATTGCGTTGGGTGTGTTGGCCGCGATGATTCTTTTGATGATCACTAACTGGATCCCGTTAACGGCCGTTGCTATTTCTGCTGCTCTCGTGATGGTCTTAACCAAATGCCTGACGATGGATGACGCTTATAATGCAATCAACTGGAAAAGCATCGTCCTCATTGCGGGGATGATTCCCATGAGTATTGCTCTGCAGAAAGTGGGGTTGATTGATTTAACGGCCAAAGGCTTGGTGAATATTTTTGGTGAATATGGTCAGTTAGCGATTATGGCGGGGTTGTTCTTGCTGACTTCTGTGTTTACCCAGTTTATCTCCAACACGGCCACAACGGTGGTGATTGCGCCGGTGGCTCTGGCTTCGGCGGAGTCTTTGAGCATACAACCTTATGCTTTTTTGATGGCAGTCGCCATTGCCGCCTCGATGGCATTTGCCACACCAGTAGCTTCGCCTTCAAATACGCTGGTGATGGGGGCTGGCAATTACCGCTTTTACGATTACATCAAAGTGGGGGTGCCCATGATCATTTTGGCACTCATTACCACATTGATTGTGGTGCCGATACTGTTCCCCTTCTAGGATGACATGGGGATCTTAATCTTGATAAAATAGCTGCTCAACATGGCGCGAATGACGTTGCTTAATCCCAGGGTCGTGTCTGTGGGGGCGTTGTGGCTGCGATTGGTTCAATCTAAAATTCAAAGATATACTTAGCCTATGTCCTCCTTAAGCATACTATTAGTTGATGATCACGAGGTTGTTCGCCTGGGATTGCGCAGTTTATTGGACCATCATCCTGGGTTTGAAGTTGTTGGTGAGGCTTCTGCAGAAGCAGAGGCGGTAGAAAGGGCTTTGGAATTGCGGCCAGACCTGATATTGATGGATATTCGTCTTTCTGGGGGGAGTGGTGTTGATGCTTGTCAGCAAATCATGCTGGAACTCCCTGAGACTAAAGTAGTGATGTTAACATCGTATGCTGAAGACGAGATGCTTTTTGCCGCCATTCGTGCTGGTGCGGCTGGCTATGTGTTGAAGCAAGTTGGCAGCAATGACTTGATTCGCTCAATTGAAGCGGCTTCCCGTGGGGAGGCCACGCTTGACCCTTCTTTGACTCAGCGTGTCTTTTCTGAGATTCGCCATTCTATCCAAAAAGAGGAAGCAGCTGCGTTTGGTGATTTGACTGCCCAAGAAATGCAAGTCTTGGCGCTGATTGCAGAAGGCAAAACGAATCGGGAGATCGCCACGGATCTGTTCTTGAGTGAAGGTACCGTGCGCAATTATGTGAGCAGTATCTTATCGAAATTAGGTGTTTCTAACCGTGCGGAAGCAGCTGCTTATGCTATTCAGCATCATTTAAGCGATTATCTTTAACCCCATTGAGTGTAGATGTGTCTCCGAATGATGATTTGACAGGGAAACAGTTAGCCATTCGGAATCAGCAGTTGGTTGCTTTGAATCAGGCGGCGCTGGCGATTGCGGCTGAGTTAAGTCTGGAGAAGGCGCTAAAGCGGATTGTTGACTCTGCCCGTGAATTGGTTGGGGCTCAGTATGCTGCCATTGGCGTTCCCAGTGCTGACGGGCACTTAGAGACTTTTGCCTACAGCGGTATGCCGACGGCGTTAGCAGAGTTGATCCCTTCTTTGCCTCAAGGGCATGGTCTTTTGGGCGCCTTGATTGAGGAAGAACGGCCGTTACGCATTCCTAAAATCAGTGATGATCCCCGCTCAGTTGGGTTTCCCCAGCATCATCCACCTATGGAAAGTTTCTTGGGTGTGCCCGTGATAGTGGAGTCACAGATATTTGGCAATCTCTATCTCACGAACAAATTAGACGCTGTCGAATTTAGTGAATCTGATCAAGAGTTGGTTGAAATGCTTGCCGCTCATGTGGCGATTGCTATTCAGAATGCGCGTTTGTATGAGCAAGTGGGGCGCCTGGCCATTGTTGATGAGCGGGCGCGGATTGGCATGGATTTGCATGATGGGATTATCCAGTCGATTTACGCAGTTGGCCTCATTTTGGAATCGACTCGCCTGGAAATTCAGAAAAGCAATGTTGAACCGGCAGATCGGTTATTGGCGCAGGCTATTGAAGGCTTAAATGATACGATTCGGGATATTCGTAATTTCATTTTAGACTTAAGACCCCATCGTTTTCGTGGTAACTTGGATCAAGGTTTGTCTCGGTTAGTGCGAGAATTCCAGGCTAACACGATGGTGCCAGTGACCTTAGATGTGCCCAAATGGGTGGAGGGCAGCTTGTCAACTCCAGTGGTACGGGCTGTTTTTCTGACAGCGCAGGAGGCGTTAGCCAATGTGGCTCGTCATGCTAAAGCGACAGAAGTAAAAGTAACAGCCAGGCGAGTGTCTAAAGGTGTGGAACTATGCATTGTTGATAATGGCCTGGGATTTAATCCAGATGCCATGAGCCATGCCGTGGGACATGGTTTAGCCAACATGCGGGCGCGTGCAGAGGAGTTGAATGGCACGTATCACATTGAATCTTCCCCCGGAAATGGCACAAAAATAACTCTCGTTTTTCCCTCAAGCAAAGCAAGTCCCATGTAAAAATATGACCAAGCCGGCCAGGGGAGGCCAAGAACCTGCGTGCGCCTCCATAAATAAGTTACGGAGTTGCTGGCGGTTCCTTTACCCAGGGAAAAAGGGGACTCATTTTTAGACGGTCGCTATGTTTGATTAGTGGCAAAGAAGTCTAGGAAGTCGGTGACGGTGACGATGCCCACGAGTTTGCTGTTATCGACGACGGGAAGCGCTCCAAATTTGTAGATACTGAGCATTTCAGCGGCACGGTAGGCTGGTGTGTCAGGTGTTACGGTGACGGGATTGGGGGTCATGCAGGCTTCTGCTGTAACTGTGTCGATGAGCTCTTCATCCTGGCGGCGTTCGTGTAGGATCATGGGGGAGTTCATGACGAGGCGAATGTCACGGTCTGTGATGATGCCTACAAGTTTACCATCAGCGACGATGGGGAGGTGTCGGTAGCCTTCTGATTTCATCATGCCGATGATGTCACGCAAGGGTGTGGCGGGGCCAATCGTATCTGGGACAACGGTCATCATGTCGTTTACTGTCAGCATAAGTACCTCCTCAAGAAGGCTTTTTAATGCGGAGACGCCTAGGCACCGAGGGAATATCTGCTAAAGTGCCATTTTGTTCTGCCGCAGATAATAGGATTTCTCTAGTTTACCTGATTTTTGTGTCATTGACGTGGTGGCATTTGTCATGGATGTTCGGTGACTTTTGTCCCTTATCGAGTTGGAGTGTAACACATATGCGTGTGACATTGATCTTTGGGATGCATGACATTCGGTACTACATTGCTTATCATGAATGCCTTACACTTTTTCACATGTTCCCATATTGTTTGTAGGGATTTGATTGATCATGGATAAGGTACGATTATTAATCATTGACGAGCATGAGGCTGTCCGTCAGGCATTAACGACGCGGCTCAGTTCAACGGCGTCTATTGAAGTTGTGGCGACAACCCGGGATCTTTGTGCGCCAGAATTAACGGGGAGAGGCTATTCTGATGTGGCCTTATTGGGTTTGAAGAGCTGTAGTGATGTTGACTTGGATGCGACGATTGGTACTGTGGAGCGATTAACTGAAGCGGGAACGGCCGTTATCGTTCTTACTCCCTTTGCTGATGACATCGAGCGGGAGTTAGTTCTCCATGCTGGGGCGTACCGCTATCTGTTGAAAGACATCAACTCACCACAACTCATCTCTGAGATTATCGAAGTTGCGCATGAACAAACGCGCTCTGTGGCGTGAACAGCCGTAACCCATTGACCATTCACCATTCCCCAATTCCCCATTCTAGCACCCAGACGACATCATTAGACATACCCTAACTTCTTGGCTTCAAACAAGAGTTCATCGCGGAATTTGGGATGAGCAATATTGATCAATTCTTGAGCCCGCTGCCGGATCGATTTGCCATACAAAGAGGCAACCCCATATTCCGTCACCACATAATGCACATCATTTCGCGTCGTCACCACACCAGCACCATGTTTGAGCAACGGCGTAATACGGCTAACAGTTCCCCGCCGCGCTGTAGACAAAACAGCAATAATGGGCAACCCGCCTTTGGAGCGAGCAGCACCGCGAATAAAATCAACTTGTCCGCCAGCGCCACTGTAAAGCTGTGTGCCTATGGAATCAGCACAAACCTGACCTGTCAAATCAATTTCCACAGCTGAGTTGATGGCCACCATCTCATTGTTTTGAGCGATATTAAACGGATCATTGACATAGTCAGTGGGGTGCAGTTCAATGAGGGGGTTGTTGTGGATGAAGTCATACAATTTTTTCGTGCCGAATAAAAAGCCCGCCACGATTTTGCCTGGATGGAAAGTTTTGTTTGCACAAGTGATCACACCTTTCTCAACCATATTGATCACACCATCTGAAAACAACTCAGTGTGTATACCCAAATCTTTATGATCGCCTAAATTTTGCAGCACGGCATCTGGAATGCTGCCGATACCCATTTGCAAAGTTGCTCCGTTGGGTATCATTTCGGCAATATAGGCACCTACCGCGAGATGCTCCTCCGAACTGCCACCCTGTGGGGCTTCTGGCACAGAGTAATCCACTTCAACGATATGATCGACCTGGCTTAAGTGGATGAAGCTGTTTCCAAGCGTGCGCGGCATTTGCTGATTGACTTCAGCGATAATAACTTGTGCCGCTTCCGCTGCCGGTTTTGTGGTGCCCACTTCTACGCCAAAACTGCAAAAGCCATGCTCATCAGGCGGTGAAAGCGTGATTAAAGCCACGTCAATGGGCAAATAACCGTTTCGGAAGAGACCGGGTATCTCATTTAAAAAGATTGGCGTAAAATCAGCTCGCCCTTCGCGGACAGCCTGCCGGACGTTGTGCCCAATAAACAGAGCATTAACGCGAAAACTGTCTTGATATTCTGGTTGGCAATAAGGTGCTTCAGCAAAGGTTAGAATATGTGTCAATTCAACATGTCGCAGTTCTGGGGCTCGAGCGGTCAGCCCTTTGGTTAACTCAATGGGGACACCCGCGCCGCCACCCACATAAATCCGATTACCGGACTCTATGATGCTGAGGGCTGTGGCCACATCAGTTACTCTATTGCGATATAGGTTTTCCCAATTCATCTTGTGACGTCCTTGAAGGCTGTGTCTCCTGACGATAAATGCACTTCAACTTCTTTTGCTAATACGGAGGCGATGGTTGGGTGTGCCATCTTCCCTTGATACAATACAACCCCTCGTAGTAAATCAGCTCTCTTTTCAACCGCACCGAGCAGGCCTTGTTCGCCGATAGCGAGCAAGTAAGGCAGTGCCGCATTGGTCACAGCGTAGCTGGTGGTGCGAGCCACCGCAGAGGTGATGTTTGGCACGCAGTGATGGATGACACCTTCTGCTATATAGATAGGATCGCGCAGGGTTGTCGGGCGGCTCGTTTCTATACAGCCGCCTTCGTCAATTGAAAAATCAATGACGAGGGAGCCGGGTCGCATACTCTGGATCATTTCTCGTGTGATCAAAACGGGTGCCCGTTTACCAGGATCTCGCACGGCTCCTACTAGCACGTCTGCAAATTTAGCTGCGCGTTTCAGGTTATATTCATTGGCAAGCATGGTGGTCACTGTGCCCCCGCTTTGCTGCTCAATTTGACGCAATTTACGCACATCTCGTCCTAAAACGGTGACTTCCGCGCCCATGCCTTTGAAGGCACGAGCGGCGTTGCCAGCTACGACGCCAGCCCCAACGATCACAACGGCCGCGGCTGGCACGCCAGGTAAGCCACTCATCAGAATCCCTAATCCTTGTTGGCCTGGCAGACTTTGACCACTGCACAACAAGTTGCCAGCGATGATGGGAGCCATCCGACCCGCCACTTCGCTTGCTGGCAGTAAGACGGGGCGCACGCCATCATCCTCTTCTAGCTCTTCATAGGAAATGGCGGTGATTTCATGTGTGGTGAGGGCTGCAAGTAGGTCTGAGGAGGCAACGCGTAAGTGCAAGAAGGCGCAAATGACCTGGCCTGGGCGGAAGAGGCGGTGTTCAGCAGCAGTGGGGCGAGCGATCTTGGTGACTGTATCGGCTCGGCCATAGGCTTCAGCGGTAGAGTAGACGATTTGGGCACCAGCTTGACGATACGCTTCATCCGTGAAACCGCATCCTAGCCCAGCATCTCGTTCAACATAGACGGTGTGGCCTGCTTGAGTTAAGGCGAGTACGCCAGCGGGAGTTAACCCAACCCGCATCTCTAAATCACGGATTTCTCGAGGAACTCCAAATTCCATAATATCTTTCCTCTCACGCTTGATTTGATGATTTTCTTAGTCGAAAAGTAGCTGTATTTATGCTATGCTTTTGTTGGCGTTGCGCAGATGAATGATTGCCAGAATCAGCATGATGACAATGATGCCAGCAGATACGAGACAGTAGCGGCAGTATGCATGGATGATAAATGTTTCTAGGGCTGTGAGGTATGCCGAAAACAGGAACGCAATGCCTGTGAGTCCTAAGATGAGTTCTGGCAAGTAGTCATCGATGAATTGCACCCACGCTTTGAGCCAAATTGTTAAGAAGATGACGATGTAGCCTACAAGCCCAATTAAGGCAACCGGGATGGGACCAATTGATGAGTAACGTGCGCCTGGCCCACTGACAAGCCCGCAATCTTCAAGGCCATTGGGTTCACATACGCTGAACAGGAGGCCATTATGATATATAAGGAGGTAATATGCCAGAAACATGCCAGGAATTGAGAGTAGTTGTATCAGCTGCAGCGGCCAATTTTTGGGAAGTTGCATAGTTGATTAGGATCCGGCCTCTGATTCGATTAAGTTTTGGAAAGTGGATAAGGGCATGTTGCCTTTGACTAATTTTCCATTCACAAAGAAGGAGGGGGTACTGTTGACGCCTGCCTGGTTGGCGGCCTGGATATTGTCTAAAATTAAATCCTGATAACGGCCGTTTTCGACACATGAAACTAGAGCATCTGAATCTAAATTTAAACTGTTTGCAGTTTCTATAAAACCATTCATATTATTGAAATTGCTTGTTCCCTGCATTTCAAATAACGCTTTGTGGAATTCATCAAATGCACCTTGTTCCGCAGCACAAAGGGCTGCGTTGGCTGATGGAGCCGTGGGGAGACCTGTTTGTCCAGTTAAAGCGTAAGGCAGTGTGATCCAGCGTAAAACACCTGTATCCACATATTGTTCTTTGATGGTCGGCGCCGAATCGAGATTGAACTTTCTACAGTGTCCGCAGCCATAATCAGATACTTCGATAATGGTGACGGGGGCTTCTTCTGAACCTTTTATGATGCAATTTTCTGGATTGTTTTCACAATGATTTTGCAGGAGGAGGCTTCGTGTCGGTGTGGGGACAGGGGTGGGCGCACCGGGTCCTTGTAGAGAAAAGAATAAGAGACCCAAAAGGGCGATGACACCCACGCCAATGATGCCACCAATTAAAATCCAATTTGTCGATCTTTCTGCTTTTTTTGTTGTTTTGGAGCGTTGTTTTACTCGTTTTGCCATTTGTTTCTATCCATTCCTTTGTAAGATTGTTGTTTGTTTTGGTTAGACCTGACAACCCTTTACCAAGATAAAAGAAAGCATCAGCGCTGCAAAAAAGTTTGGATATCGCTGCCATGCCGCAACTATGAGGCAGATTATCATATAGCCTTATCCAAAACGGACCCCCTGTTGACCCAACCTATTTTACCGGATTGTCTCATAAGTGCATGAAACATGGCAAATAGGCGAATTTTTAACCAACCCATGATCGGGTTGAGCAATCTATATGGTTCAGTTTCGTTTGGGGTGACCATTCCTCATGCTCCCTGGTTGAGTGCCTTGTCGTTGGTAGTCTGGGTGCTGTTGATCTATGTATTTGAAAAATAGGTTCCTCAACTGGTTGGTTAACCCTACCTGGTACGAAAAACGCCGAGGCTGAAATGGCTCTCGGCGTTTTCGTGTGTGTTGTGAAAAAGGAGGTTTTTTCTAGGCAAGAACGGCCGTTGCCAGTTCGTAGCCTTTTTGCAGCACTTGTTTGTTGGCTTCAAGTAAATGAGCTTTACGTGGGGGTAAATGGTCGTCTAAGGCTTGTTCGACTTGGGACAAGGTGAGCAACGGCCGTTTAGCCAGCAAAGCGCCCATGGCAGCCATATTCATCATCTTAACTGAGCCAAGCTCTTCCGCGATTTGATTGGCAGGAATAGCGATCACATCAATGTCTGTGCGCGAGGTTTCCTTATCGACAATAGAACTGTTCACGACAAGCAGTCCCCCTGGTTTCACCAATCCTTCATATTTTTCAAACGAAGGCAGGTTAAGCACCACGGCCACGTCTGGTTCTGCCACCAGAGGTGCCCCAACGGGATCATCACTAACGATAACGGTGCAGTTCGCTGTGCCGCCACGCATCTCAGGGCCGTAAGATGGAATCCAAGTCACATGTTTTTCATTGTCCATGCCGGCATAAGCCAGCAGTTGACCAGAAAATAAAACGCCCTGACCGCCAAATCCAGAAATTACAATTGAAGTTTCCATGGTAAAAATCCTTGAGATTAGAGTGTGGAAACTAGAACATATTTAATCCCGAACCCTCTAATCTCCTAATCTCTGTGTTACGTTGCTGTCAATATGTCTGCTTTGTGTTGCTCCATCGTGATGGTGATGACCATTCCCAGGCGCCTAATGCCTTCTGTAATCATCTCTGGTGTGGCGTTGGAGAAGTTAAGACGGGCGGTGTTATGGCCGCCGCTGGTGCTGCCAGGGTGGAAAGCCATGCCTGGGACGAAAGCAACTTTGTGAGAAACGGCCGTTTCCAACAATTCTGCGGCATCCATCCATTCCGGTAACGTCACCCACAGGAACAAGCCCCCTTCTGGTCTCGTCCAGTAGACACCTAGGGGGAAATGGGTTTCCATCGCGGCCAGCATAACATCACGCCGTTCCTTATAAGTTTTGCGGATCAACGCTTTATGCTCATCCAGATAATTATCTTTTGCCACTTCATAAGCCACCATCTGCGAGAAGGTGCTGGTATGTAAATCCATGCCCTGTTTCGCCATGACACATTTTTGGATAACATGTTCTGGTGCCATGATCCAGCCAAGCCGCAATCCCGGTGCCAACGTTTTAGAGAAAGTACCGAGGTAAATCACATCACCTGTGTAAAAGCCTTTATCATCGCAATCAAGGGTTTGTTGTTCCTGATATTCTGCATCCAAAGCAACCAGAGGCGGAATATGCTCACCTTCATAACGTAAATCCCCATACGGATCATCTTCAATGATAGGAATGCCATAATGATCTGCGATTTGAACCAGTTTGATGCGCCGTTCCCGTGAGAGCGTAACCCCTGCCGGGTTCTGGAAATTTGGCAAAATATACATGAACTTTGGCCCGGCTTGCAGCGCTTCAATAAAGCGGTCATCCAGACAAATGCCATCTTCATCAATCGGCACCGTCACATAATCCGCTTGATATGAGCGCCATGCCTGCAATGCGCCCAGGTATGTGGGCTGTTCCGTCAAAATTACATCGCCTGGATCCAACATAATTTTGCCAATAATGTCCAGCGCCTGCTGAGCGCCGTTTGTGATAAGCACATTAGCTGAATTGGCATGGATGCCGTAGCGGCACATTTTCTCCACAATAAATTCACGTAGGGGCAAGTACCCTTCCGTGGTTGAATATTGCAAGGCTTGTGCCCCATGAGCCGCTAACACACGTTGGCTGGCTTGCTTAAACCGCTCCACCGGGAAAACTTCTGGTGCCGGTAAGCCGCCAGCAAAAGAGATAACATCCGGTTGCTGCGTCAGCTTAAGCAATTCCCGGATAACCGAGCTGCTCATCCCCTGCATGCGTTGGGCATATCGTCGTTCCCAAGGACAACTCATAGTAGACTCCTTTGTGTGTGCTTCGTGACGCGCGATATGTGAAAATCTGACGCATCACGCCGGGCGTATCACCTATTTACTGCCTGCGTTTCCTTTGCAACGGCTCTGCTACCTTAAAATCACCCAATGGATAAACAGGAACCATCTCATCGCGTACCCAGTGGGTAGCTTCTAATGGTGTCATTTTCCAGTTGGTGGGGCAGCTCGAGAGCAGTTCTACAATGCTGAAACCAAGACCTTTTATTTGCGCTTCAAAAGCTGTCTTGATCGCCTTCTTGGCTCGGATGGTGTGGCGGGCATCATGCAGGCTGCGTCGGACGGAGTAGACCACGCCGGGCAGGGGCGCCATCATCTCAGCAATGTGCATGGGCATTCCCATTAGAACGGGATCCTTGCCGGTGGGTGAAGAGGTGGTGACCTGCCCGATAAGCGAGGTGGGAGCCATTTGCCCGCCTGTCATGCCGTAGATGGCGTTGTTGATGAAGATGATGGTGATGTTTTCGCCACGAGTGGCCGCGTGAATCGCTTCAGCGATACCAATGGAAGCCAAATCGCCATCCCCCTGGTAGGTAAAGACGATGCTGCCAGGATTGACACGCTTGAGACCGGTAGCCATCGCTGGCGCTCGCCCATGAGCGGCTTCGGCAGCGTCAAAATCAAAGTAGTTGTAGGCAAAGACAGCACAGCCCACAGGCGCGACCAGGATCGTGCGTTCTTGAATCCCCAATTCATCAATCACTTCGGCGACGAGGCGATGAGCCAAACCATGGGTGCAGCCAGGGCAGTAATGTGTGTCACAGGTTGTTAAACTGTGGGGACGCTCGTAGATTAGTTTTTCAGGAATTACTTGTTCTTCAACTGGTAGATCTACTGTAACCATTTTTGATTCCTTTATTTTAAGTTTGTCGTGATGACTGCCGTCATCTATCAATCACCTATCACAAAATCGATAACCATTGCCGTGATGAGGACAAACAGATTAGGGTTGGCGGGTGTTTAACGCCTTGGTACGCTGCCAGATGGCGTGGATTTCAGCTTCGATTTCGGTGGGGTACGGGATTAAGCCGCCCATACGACCTAAAAATTCGACGGGGATATCGCGTCCCACAGCTTCGCGTACATCGTGGAGCATTTGCCCCGCATTCATTTCAACGACGAGGAAGGATTTGACGCGCGTGGCCAGAGCTTGCAGCCGTTCTTCAGGGAAGGGCCACAGCGTGATGGGGCGATGAAGTCCCACGGGTACTCCTTCGGCGCGTAGGGTTTTAACGGCCGTTTCTGCCACCCGTCCCGCCGTACCAAAAGCCACAATCGCTACTTCAGCATCCTCCATGTCATGCTCGTAATACCTGACTTCGTTCGCTTCGATTTTTGCCAGCTTCTTTTGCAGATGTACATTAAAGTTGTGCAAGGCCTCTGCCCCAAGATGGATAGACGTGATGACATTCTTTTGGGGCATTTCCCCGTTGGTACGTCGTTTTTCTTGACTAGAGAGCGCCCAAGACGGCCGTTCCTTTTGCAACTCTTGCATGGGCGGCAGTTCGGCTGGCTCCATCATCTGCCCAATCGCGCCATCCAACACCAGGAAGACCAGCGTGCGGTATTTTTCCGCCAGGTCAAACGAAAGCACCATCATGTCAATCGCCTCTTGAATAGTCGAGGGAGCCAAAACGATGGGGTGATAGTCCCCATGTCCAACTTGTTTGACCACCTGGTTGTAATCTGATTGGCTGGGTTGGATATTGCCTAGCCCCGGACCACCGCGCATCACATCGACGATGACCGCAGGCACTTCTGAGCCGACAATGTAACTGATACCTTCTTGCATCAGGCTGATGCCGGGGCTGCTGGAAGAAGTCATGACACGCACGCCAGCAGAGGCCGCGCCGTAAACCATGTTTACCGCGGCCACTTCAGATTCTGCCTGCAAAAAAGTGCGGCCTAGCTCTGGCATACGTTTTGACATATGTTCAAGTAATTCTGTTTGAGGGGTGATGGGGTAGCCGAAGTACGCTTCACATCCGGCACGGACAGCCGCTTCGGCGAGAGCCACGTTGCCCTTAAGTAATTCTTTGCTCATGCTGTGTCTCCTTTGGGGAAGGATGAGGGATGAAAGATGAAGGGTGAATCATCGAAAAATCCCCTAATTCCATAATCCCCGCTAATTAAGTGCCGGTGATGAGGTAGTATGTTTTGAGAACGTGGGGCGCTTACGTTTTTTGGGGGATTCGCGGAAGACGGTGATACAGCCATCAGGACAGACGGTGGCGCAGAGGGCGCAGCCTGTGCATTCATGCAGGGGGTCGAGCAGTACGACAGGGCGATAGCCTTTGCTGTTGAGGTCTTCAGCCATCGTGATGACACTGGGGGGGCACGCTTCTCGACAAAGTTCACAACCTTTACAACGCTCGACATCGATAATAATTCGACCTTTTGCCATAGTGGGAAACTCCTTTGTCTTGAGGTGGCGAGCAGCAGGTGGCTAGTGGCGAGTTTTGTCAACTCGCTGCCTGCTGTTTGCTGCTCACCACCCGCTGCCAACTTGCGGTTCACGTGAGTGGTGGGAGCCCTGAATGGGTGGGATGCCAATCAGGTTCACGTGGGACTATGTTGTTAAGTTGGATACCGAGACATAAATTTTGAAACAACAACAGCGTTTTCACTTAAACATGCTGCTACAATTCATTATGCCGGAATGCATAGAGTTTCGATAGTGACAAAAATTAGGTATGTTTGTGACGAATGTCACGCACTGGAAAGTGAAAATGGTTAATAAATGTGCATTAAATCGTTGATTTAGTTAATAATATACATTTCGTGTAATCTTGACATTCGGATTTGAGGAGGTGGTAACGAAAATTAGCTTTCTTCTTGCCAGGGCAAGGTGTTAGGCCACTAGAACGCAAAACGTGAGGTGGCCACCCACGTTTCACGCATTACGCTTCAATAATTTGATACACATGCTTGATTGGTGTCGCTTTGACGAGCATCGCCTGGGCAGGGCAGTAAGCATTTTCAGATAACTCAATCGCTCGTTCCACGGCTTGGGGATCGATGTTATGCCCGGTGACAATGTATTCCACCGTTACATCTGTGTACACATGGGGGTGAGAATCTGCCTGATCCGCATGCACCCTAACCGCAAAGCCAGTTACATCCTGCCGCTTTTTGCGCAAGATTGAAATGACATCCATGCCTGTGCAGCCTGCCAAACTCATCAGCATCAACTCTAACGGCCGTGATCCCTTGTCCGAGCCTCCAACTTTAGGGGCGCCATCCAGGATCACTTCATGACCACTATCAGCCACACCAGTAAAATATAAGCCATCATGCCAGGTTACTTTTGCTTCCATTATCTGCTCCTTGGGAAAAAAGATTGAAGCATATACACCTTAATATATCTCTAATCTTCAATCTTGAATAAGTGTTACTTGAAGGGCACGCCTCCAAAAAGATCTTATCAGGTAAACGCTCCATTTTCGGCTGCTTTGCCGCAGCGAGCGCACGTTAATACAAATAAACCATCATAAGCCAGGATGCCTTCTGTGCAATTTGGGCAAGGCTCTCCGGGTTTGGGGGTTGGGTTGTGGCAGGTGCGTTTCTTTTTCCGCCACCAATATGTTGCTGCTTGTTGTGCCATATTCTCTTTGACGACAGCTCCCGTAGTTTTCATACCTTTTAAGTATAGATCACTAGAGATGGTTTACAAGCCACTTTGACCACCTGTTGCTATACTTACCGTTTTTCCCAAGATACAAGAATTCCAATGTTCAGGTATACTGATGAGGGCAATTGTCAATCGTCAATTACACAAGGATTATTATGAGTGAAATTACACATGTGGTGAAGCGTAGTGGCGCAATTGTGCCATTTAATCAAGAAAGAATTACTAATGCAATTTACCGGGCAGCGGTGGCGGTTGGTGGTCGGGATAAGGATCGTGCTGAATGGTTGTCTGATCAAGTCGTGGCCGTTTTGGAAGATTTATCTCCCCCAGGCCACAGGCCGCACATTGAGGAAATCCAGGATGTGGTAGAGAAGGTGCTCATCGAAAATGGACATGCCACAGTTGCTAAAGGTTATATCCTCTATCGCAATGAACAAAGCCGTAAACGGTACGAATCAGCCAAAAAAGCATCGCGTCCTTCTGAAAATATTCCCTGGTCAAAAATATGGCGGGTTTTAGATTGGGCAGTGAGACACAATTTACATTCTGTCTATCGTTTGAATGAACGAATTGCCAATGGGGAGTTCCCGCAGATTGTGCATGAATCAGAAGCGGCGTATGAGGATGATGTGGATACGGCTGCGGAGTTGATTGCGGAACGGAAGGATGAGCTTAAGATGGTTTTGATTACGGGACCATCTTCTTCAGGGAAAACGACTTCGACTATTAAGATTGAACAGCGTTTGAGCAAGGTCGGCTTAAAGTTTGTCACGCTTAACGTGGATAATTATTTTTTCAATCTGGATATGCACCCGAAGGATGAGTTTGGTGATTATGATTTTGAAACGCCTCAAGCCTTGGATTTGTCACTGATCAATGCGCATCTTGAGCGGTTGATAGCTGGGGATGAGGTGTTGATTCCCTATTATGATTTCAAAACGGGCACTCGTACATCGGAGCAAACACCCATGAAGCTGGCTGAAAATGAGATTTTGCTGATTGACAGTTTGCATGGTTTGTATCCACCGATGACGGAGGGTGTGCCCAATGAAAAGAAGTTTAAACTTTATTTGGAACCTCTCTTGCAAATGCGTGGCCCGGATGGGTATTTGCACTGGACTGATTTGCGCTTAATCCGGCGGATGCTGCGGGATGCGTCCCATCGTGCTTATCAACCGCAGATGACGTTGGAACATTGGCATTATGTGCGTTCGAGTGAACTGCGACATATTATTCCTTATTCGACAACGGCCGATTTTATCATCAACAGTGCTATGCCTTATGAACTGCCGCTGTATCGGGCACGATTGATGTCGGAGTTTGGCAAATGGCGGACGGAGTATGTGGGTAATCCGCTGCGGGAAGATGCGCTTATGCGGGCTGACCGTGTGTATCGCATGTTGGAGGCGATTCTGCCGGTGGTTGATGATTCACCGGTGCCGATGGATTCGGTGCTGCGTGAGTTTATTGGTGGCAGCAGTTTGAAATATTGAAGGGAGCAGGGAGGAGGTAGAAATTGGCAGGGAGAAGGGAGATTTTTTTATGAGCAAAACTAAGGTGGGGGAAACGGCCGTTACGCCAAAATCAGGAGGCTTCGATACGGGTTCCCCAGCGGTCGTAGAAGAAAAATTTCAAACCGGGCAGGTATTTACCGTTGTTGGGGCGCACTTTGTGCATGACACCTATTCAGCATTTTTAGCGCCGCTACTGCCCTGGCTCCAGGATAAATTAGGGATTGGCTATACCTTGGCTGGCAGCTTGGCCATTTTTATGCAGCTGCCCAGCTTGATGAACCCATTTATCGGTTATTTGGCTGACAAGGCGAATTTACGCTGGTTTATCATTTTAGCTCCGGCAGTGACGGGGACTTTGATGAGTGGCATGGGTCTGGCGCCTAATTATTTGACGCTGGTCTTTTTGCTCTTGGCGACGGGCATCAGTGTGGCGGTTTTCCATGCGCCAGCCCCGGCGATGATTGCTCAGGTATCTGGCGGACGGGTGGGCAAAGGCATGAGCGCGTTTATGGCTGCTGGCGAACTGGGACGGACGTTAGGGCCTGTGATCGCTGCTGCGGGTGTGAGTTGGTTTGGCCTGGAAGGCACGTGGCGGTTAGCTTTTGTCAGTTGGGCTGTTTCGCTGATTTTGTATTTCCGTCTGCGCAACCTGACAAATATGCAGCAGAATGTGATGATCAAGGGGACATGGTCCGCATTTAAAGAAGTTGGGCTGCAGGTTTTTCCGCCGCTGATAGCGATTATGGTGGGGCGGGCATTGTTACAGGCGGCACTGACTCTTTATTTGCCTCTTTTTGTTAGAGATGAGCTTGGTTTAGGCTTGTGGCTGGCGGCTGCTTCTCTGACGATTTTGGAGGCTGCGGGTGTTGTTGGTGCTTTAACCTCTGGTACGGTAAGTGATCGATACGGCCGTTCTCGTATCTTGGCGGTGGTATTGGTGCTTGCGCCACTGTTGCTGCTCGCCTTTATCTATGGCCCGACCTGGTTGGCTGTGCCGCTGTTGATTGTGTTGGGCTTAACGGCGCTGTCGCCTCAGCCTGTCTTTTTGGCTTTGGTGCAGGATCGTTTCCCTGAGAATCGGGCGCTGGCCAATGGCACATTCTTGGCGCTCAACTTTCTTATTCGGGCGGCTGGTATTTGGGCAGTTGGCTTGTTGGCTGACCAGTATGGCTTGACAGCGGCCTTTGTGATTAGTGCGCTGGTGGCGTTGGGGAGTGTGCCGGTGTTGAGGTTTTTGCCGAAGTGATTTTTGAGCGGAGAATTAGGGGATTATTCCAAAATCCCCGCTTCTTTTTCTTTTAACTGAGTATGAGCAGTTTTGTATCCCTCAATCACATCTTGTATAATGCCGCGCTTTCATTGGCTCAAAAGAGCTTGGAGAATGGTTAGCGGTATGAGTGAACAAGAGGAATCATCAGTTGCGGAGCCGATTTATCGCTGCCCTGTGTGTGACAGCGTTGTTGCCGTTGATGTTAAGCGGTGTTTGATGTGCGGGGCAGAGCAGCCAGAACGGCCGTTATCCTCCCCCGAACCTGAAATCAGCGTTGAACTTTCTCCAGAAGCGCCATCAGCTGAACCAGCCCCTGAACACGCCGCGCCCGCAGCAGAGCTGCCAGCTGCGGTGGACATTGATGCATCTGAAGATGAGGAACCTGAGGAGAAAGCGGAATCTGAGGAGAAAGCGGAATCTGAGGAGAAAGCGGAATCTGAGGAGAAAGCGGAACCTGAGGAGAAAGCAGAATCTGAGGAAGCGGCAGAAGCTCCTCTGGTTTTTGTTCACGTGGAGGATCCTGAATATACCACGGACAAACCTTTAACCGCTGTGAGCCCGGTGGGGTTAGATAAAGTTCCCGTCTTGAAGCCAGCAAAAGAGAGAATGAATCAGTCGTGGCTAGGGTATGTGGTAACGGCCGTTGTCATTGTCATCATGGTTCTATTTGGCATTTTGTCTGTGCGCACGCCGGAGGCCGAAGCCATCGTTGCCCAAGCGTCTCTTCAAGTGCTGCTGTCCCCTTCGGCCACGCCCACCCCAGAACCGTCACCTCTGCCCACAGAAACTGAGGCTTTGCTAGATACGCCAACCCTCACCTTGACCCCCGCGCCTACCCACACATTGCAGCCGCCGCGTGAGCATACCATCAGCGTTGGTGATACCCTGTTTGGTTTGGCCTTGCAGTATCGAGTTTCACTCGAATCCATTTTGGCAGTCAACGGCATGACTCAGAATTCACCGATCATTGCGGGGCAGCCTTTGCTGGTTCCTTGGCCCACCGCAACCCCGCCGCTAGTTCCGGTGGGGATGGAATTTAATGGCGAATTAGTCATCGCTGATCCCACAGATTGTCGCCGCTATGAAGTTGTGTCCGGTGATTCTTTAAATGCGATTGCTGCCCGCGCCGACGTTGATTACGATCTATTTTTGCTGGTGAATCGCCTAACCAGCGATTCCATCATCCAGCCTGGCGATACAATCTGCATTCCAGAAATTGTGTATGGGGCAACCTTGCAGCCGACGCCTGGTCCTTCGCCAACTCCTTCTTTGACGCCCCTGCCACCTGGTCCTAGTTTGCTTTACCCTGTGCAAGATGCCGCCATTGAACAGCCTGCGGGCGTCATCACATTGCAATGGGTTGCCTTGCATGATTTGGCTGGTGATGAGTGGTATATGGTGGAACTCACTGATATGAACGAATTAGCAAGCGCTTCCTGGCGCGGTTTCACCCGGGATACCGCCTTCCAGGTGCCATCCAGTTGGCGACCTGCTGTGGCTGACACGCATCAAATGCGCTGGCGTGTCAGTTTGGTGAAGGTGGTTGGTTTCCGTGAGGATGGCCTGCCTATCTTCACATTTGGCGGACAGAACAGCCAGGATGCATTTTTCAACTGGTTGGGTGCCGTGCCCACAGCAACCCCATTGCCTACGGCAACAGCGACGCCAACGCCTGATCCACGAACGGCAACTCCACAAACTGACGCATAAAGTGCATAACACCTATTCTCTCTGCTCACGGACAGGTTTCATCCTTTATTGTTGCCATACATAATTGTGAGGCGGCGAGTGACAGCCCATGAATTTAGGGGGGCGCTATCATGGATTGAGGATGCGCATGGGCCACTGGCCTTGCTTTGTGGTGAGATAATGTTGTCGGCGGCTGGCGAACTCTGAATCGAGATGGGAAAGGGGGCGTAAACGGCCGTTTACTACCACATCTGGATCAATTGCACGTAATTTGGTACTCACCCAAAAATCAGGATTCTCTGCATCCCACACAAATTCAGTTTTTGGGGAAATCAAGGCGAGCAATCGTTGCAGCTCTTCATCGGCAGCCTGGTGCAGCTTTTGCCAAAATGGTTCGTCTGTTCCCCAGAAATCATCTTCGGAGACAACGCCTAGTTTGAGACCCCGGCGAATCGCTTGTGCTGTTACCTCATAGATACCAACTTCACGGAAATTGGCCCAACTGGCATCATCGGCGGCCATGAAGGTGGAGCCGAGCCATTGGGCTACTTCGATGCTGTCTATGGCGATGCGCCCCGCTGCCACCACAAGATGTTGGCGCACTCTCTCAATGTGAACGGCCGTGGCCAGACCCAAACCTGACGCATCTCGTAAGAAATAATCGATACGATCTGCACACAGTTTAGGCGCAGGCTGCTCCAGAAGAGGGTAGTTTTCTTCGTGTAGAAAATCGTGCCAATCATAACCATGCCGTTCTAAAATCTCAGGGATGTCAGTGTTTTTGAGATACGTCTCTTTCATCTCATCATGATAGCTTTGGCTGTTATGGTCATCGACCACGTAATCAATGACATGGCTAAACGCCGTGTGGCTCACGTCATGGAGAAGCGCTGCAATTTGCTCGGGCAAATCTCCGTTCAGACTTTTGACCAGGATCATAGTACCCACGCAATGGTCGAAGCGGGTCACAGGTTGGGTGATTCCGATCAAGGCACTAATGCCATGCTGCATGACACCGTGGAGCCTCTGCATCGCTTTTGCTGCCATTAAATCAAGCAATACTGGTTCAGAAATCTGAATTTTTCCATAAACATCATCACGGTATAACATGATTTACTCTTGCCTTGGTGACTAACTAAAAATTATTCCCTGTTTTTCAGGGGGAAAGGTTACTTGACGCGCATTCATCAATTCTGTCACTTGTTTTTATGGATGCGCACTTAGCGTTCAATCTGGTATGATTATCATGAAAGAATGCGTTTTGTAAAGATCAAGTTCGATATGGAGTATAGCGTGGAATGGTGGGGAGTAAGAAAGTGCCCTACAAAATGTTGTTATACTCTGCGATATGGAATGGATATTTATGAGGAAGCCTAACTGGTTGTTTGTTGGTTTTTTACTCTTATTCATGGTTAGCTGCCAACAGACGGAAGTTTTTACCCCCACTCCGTTTCAGCCTACGCCCAAAGATTTATCCATAGCTGCGCGTGGCTCTTCCATTACGCCTGTGCCTGCTTTTTTGACAGATGTGATGGCAAACCCTGAATTTTACGAGGACGCACATCTGTTGGTTACTGGTCAATACTACCGCAGACCTGTGCAGGTATGTGGTGTGGATGCACACCCTTCACCTGCTGGTTGGGATTTGATTGCAGGCGATGTCAGTGTGGCGGCAGGCGGCTTTGATGCACAACTGCGCCAGTTCATGCCAGATGGCATTACCATGACTGTCCTTGGTCGCTTCTCTCACTGGGAAGGGCCGGTGGGTTGTGGAAAACAGGCTGTCCCCACAGAAATGTGGTATCTCGATGTGATTAAAATCATCGACCCGGCTCAACTTGTGCAGGTGACCCTGACACCGGGCTCAGCTGCGGAAGATTCTTCGGCAGATGGGAATTCCCCTGGCCCCTTGGTGACACCAGTGGTGACCCCTATCACGCCAACAGCCAATGCCAATCTAGATGCTCCCACCTCGCCACCGGTTGCCCCCCCCACCAATACGGCACAGCCTACTCTTGCGGCGCCTATTGAGACTTTAGGTGCTAATTTTACGCCAGTGTCTCCTGATGATGCCAATGTGGAAACTCCAACGGCGACGAGTATACCTGCAGAAAAGGAAACGGCCGTTCCCCCAGCCGTTGCCACAAGCACAGACGTGCCACCACCAGGGGCGTCATCCACTCCAGTCACTGTACCGACATCAGATGTGAGCGTGGTGAGAAAAGGCAGGGGCTTTGAGGGCAAAGATTTTGAAGTCCAAGATTTAACATATGCCGAAACACATGAATGGTTAGTGGAGGTGAAAGAGGGTGATGAATGGGTGTTTGCGGTTATCGGGGAAGCGACGATGGATATGAGCTTGATGATTTTTGATCATGAGCTGGCTGCTTTGGGTGGAAGCGATGAAAATGGTGTGGGGGAAGCGGAGTCTGTGACCTATGAATTTTTAGATCAAGGTACTTACCGTATCCATGTCTCTTCATTAAATGGACAATCGGGCAGCTACATATTGCTTAAGGGCTATGTCGATTACCTGCCAATTGCGCAGGGTCTTTTGCCTTTAGGGGAAGATGTTACGCAAACGCTAAATACTGATGAATTACATTACTGGTATTTTGAAGGAATGCAAAATGATACCATAGACCTTTCTCTACGGTGTGTACCGTCCTCAAATTTAGGCATGATTTTATACGATGCTGACGGTCTTGATATTGATGAGTTGTATTCAGGAGATGGGTTAACCGATGTCTTACTGGAACATGCAGGCTTTTATGTGTTAGAAATTGAAAATTGGAACCTGAGCTGCAGCTACACTTTGAATGTGACAAAGTAACTGCAGGATGTGTATATGACCCCAAGGGCAACCAGCCAGTGTGGTAGCTGGGGATTGTTCCTGGAAACTGACGAGGCAATTCCGTTTTTTATTTCATTATCAGGGCTAAGAGGCGAAATCCCCTTATTTAGGTAAAAACGATCTTCTTAAATTCCAGCAGATCCTGCAACATGACATCTGGAATGACGAGGGAATTGCCCACTCTAGCTGTATTTTCATCAAATTTATAGGCGACCATACTGATGTGCATATCTCTTGCGCCGGTGAAAAATTGAAAAAAGCGCCAAACAGGATTTTTTGACCAGTTGGTGTCAACCACAGTCGGCACCCCTTTTAATTCAATATTATCGACCAGTGGAAAACCATCGGGCTGGGGGAGAGAGATGATCAGACGTTTGTTCGTTTTCAGGACACGCCATTGGTTATAGACAATATACTGTTGGGCACTGCCGGCCACGATGCTAATCAGTAACAAGATGGGGATGATCGTAAAGATAAACCCTAGCACATTAAGCAGACCTAGAATGAGCAAAACGGCCGTGGCCACAAGGGTTAGAACCGCCAAAACGCCAAAATAACGAAAGATTATATTGGCAGGAAAGGCACGATACCAGGCTAAGCCAATTTGAAGCTCAGGAGTTTCGTCAGGAAGAAGCCGCTCAGATATATCCTCCGGCTGAAAAGAATCTTCAATATTCCAGCGAAAACTGGTAGGCAGCCGTTTCCAAATTTTTGTAAACCACGTAAACATGTGGACTTGTCCAGAATGTGCAACCGTTCAGACCTGATAGGCTTCTACTAGAGGGTTTGCCTCTCAAGCTGCCTCCCCAAAACCTGTCAGGTCTGGAGAGGGTGAACGCTCACCAGAATCTTAAGTAGGAATGAGCAAGACCTGCCCTACATAAATGAGATCAGATGTAAGCCCATTGGCCTGCATAATGGCTGTCACCGTCGTGCCAAACCGGGCTGCTATCGATGATAAGGTATCACCTTGGACGACGGTATAGTAAACAGTAGTTCCCGGGTTGTTACCCCCGTGGTCACTAACTGGTGTAGGGGTAAGCACGACAATCGTCGGTGCTGCTGGTGTGGCTTTGGGCACATTGCTGCTGCTGTCAATCTCGGTGCCGAAAGCGGTATCGAGGATAGCCGAGGATTTGCTCATCACATCTTGCCACTCTTGAGAGCCGCCAGCATCCAGTAATTCATTGGTAAATGATGCAAAAATTTGGGCGACAATAAAGTAAACGCCTACTAGCACAATAATGATGCCAATGAAATAAGAAACAATCTTCCAAAGCCCTTGTCCGGGAAGTTGAACTTTGAAGATTAAATGATAAGCCAAAACTAATCCCGCAACCAGGGGAATGAACCATAAAAGATAACCTAAATTGAGATCCATGTGTACTACTCCTTACTCTTCCTCTTCCTCTTTATGATTTTCTTTACGGCAAAAATGCTTTGGGATCAACAAACGTGTCATTTACCTTGTCATATATCGTGTAATGCACGTGTGGGCCCGTCGCATTGCCAACTGCTCCCATCACACCTACAGCTTGACCACGACGCACTGGACCTTCCTTGACAATATAAGAGCGTGGATGAAGCATATAGATGATCCACTCCTCATTTTCAATACGGATGGTGGTGTTGTGCCAACGGTCTGTGAACGTGCTAACTTCACCAGGCATTGGGGCTTGGATGGTGACAGTACTATCTTGCGCAGACGAGATGTCAATGCCGGGAAGGCTGTAACTACAGCCATGTACATCTTGGGTAAGAATTGGGGTAATTGTCACCGGGTTTATGGCAGGTCTGAGGAGAATATTGCCGATTAGATGCGGGTCTGCTAAACACGTCTCATTCCCAATATCGCGGTGTTCGGGAAACGCCATATTCCCGTCGATCCCGAGGACTTCTTTTCCCCAGCTGTTTACAGTGGTGGTGATCCAATCATAAGCTCTAGTGCTAACATCTAATAGGGTAAAGGATAACGGCCGTTCTTCTCCATCAAGATCAAGCTGCGATACAATGAGACTCTGTATCGCTAAATGAGTTGGCCAGGCGCCCAGTTGTGTGACCACAACCGTACCCAATTCAATGTCTGCATAAGTCATATTCGTATGCGCTTCATCAAAATTGTTCATCACATAAGCTGAATCATTGGCATCCAGTTGAGAGGCTGCTCCTGCTCCAGCATTATAAGCAAAATAACAATGTTTTATCATCTCAGGGTTTTGCGTATAGTAATTGATGTCAGGACATCGTACCTTAAATTCCTGAGCAGCAAGCGTTAATTGTTCTATAACTTCAATATCAGAAATTGGTCCTGGTGTAAAGCATGGTAACTCACCAGAACGTACCAACGAATAAGCGCCGATAATTCCCGTACAACTATCAGGATTCTCTGCCAGCATACTGTTTTCTTTATACCACAGCACCAAGGGTACTTCCCTGGGGATATCTGCTTTGCGGGCTATCGTGTCTGAGATGGGGCTCCACTTTATAACTTCACTTTGTACTGAGCGTGGCAATGTAAATTGCGAATCCATGATGTAGCGACCACCAGCTACAAAGCTTGTTCCAAGGAAGACAAGCAATATGGTGTCAAACCCGCCTTTCAGAATACTTAGAGCAATAGGTTGAAATCCGGGTATGCCCAGGAGTGACAATAACTGCCTCAGCCACGTTCTTAGCCACGCTGGCAACATCCATAAAGCCTTTGCGTAAGCTAACATAACTCACATTATAGCTTTACTTAATCGCTAGTCAAGTGTTATGTCACATCATTATGGTTATAAAATGGGGGAAATCTTTAGCAGGAATGGTCTAAGGAACTGAAATTAAGTAATACAGTGAAATTGTTTCCTTCCTGTCCCTTGAAACTGACGATGCAATTCCGTATTTTATTTCATCCTCACTCCCAAACGTTGGCAGATCCTCATTCAGAGATGACAAACAGGAAGTTGCTGCTCACAACATCATTTGCCATCATGCACAAGCCGGGGATCTAAGGCATCTCGTAAGCCATCCCCCAGTAAATTGAACGCAAGCACTGTGATCGAGATACACAAGCCAGGGATAAACACGAGATGAGGTGCTGAGAAAATTTGATTGCGCTCACGACCCAGCATCGTACCCCATTCTGCCGTTGGTTCTTGGGCACCTAACCCGAGGAATGAGAGCGCGGCCGTATCTAAAATAGCTGTAGCAATGCCTAAGGTAGCTAACACAATCAAGGGGGGTAACGCGTTGGGCAAAATGCGGCGGAAAAGTATTTGGAAGGTACTGGCGCCAAGTGCCCGCGACGCTTCTACATAATCCGTTTCCCGTACAGAAAGCACAGTTGAGCGCACAACACGAGCATACGCCGGGATACTGATAATGGCAATGGCTAACATCGCGTTGGTGAGGTTGGCTCCCAGCACAAAGACCAGGGCAATAGCCAATAAGAAAAATGGAAATGCCAAGATGATGTCCATAAGACGCATAATCAAATTATCGACAGTACCTCCAGCATAACCAGCGATAGATCCCAAAACAGTGCCTGCGGCGACAGCAATAGAAACCACGAGCAATCCAACGCGCAAGGACACTCTTGTGCCATAAACAATGCGGCTAAACACATCCCGCACGTTGCCATCGGTGCCCATAATGTGCTGTGGTTGCTCTTCAGGGCAGCCTAGTAGATGAATGCAGGGAGCCTCTCGTTTTTTCACATCTTCTTTGCCAATCAACACTTCTGTTGGATCATAAGGTGCAATCAGTGGGGCAAAGACGGCAACGATAACTAAAACGACCAAAATGCTCAACCCCAATAGTGCAGAACGTTGTTTGAATAGGCGTCGTGCTGTCAGGTGCCACAAACTGTTTGATTTATAGTCCGAAATATCGGCAATATTGTCATCAGGAATTTCTACGACGGACATAGTGTGTCTACCTAATGTGGATAAACCACAAATTGGAAATTAGAAGTACTTCTAATTTCGTGTTCGCTGTACAAGAATCCCACTCGTAAAACGGTGAATTAATCTAGCCGAATGCGAGGGTCTAATACGGCATAAGATAAATCAACAAGGAGGTTAAAGAAGACATATATCAAGGCGATCACTACAACAAAGCCTTGAATAATGGGAAAATCACGCGAGGTGATGGCTTCATAAACGCTCAGACCAACGCCAGAAAGGCCGAAGATCGTTTCAGTTAAGACAGCACCTCCTAAAATAGCAGCTAATTGCAAGCCTGCTATCGTAACAATCGGCAGCAGCGCGTTGCGGAGAGCATGCTTGTACACCACTTTGTAATTAGGTAAACCTTTGGCACGTGCTGTACGGACGTAATCTAGCCCTAAAACTTCTAGCATGCTCGAACGAGTCATACGGGCTAAGATAGACAGGGGAATGGTGCTTAAGGCGATTGCAGGCAAAATTAAATGCCGAGATGCATCTGCCAAGACTTTCCAATCTCTGGTTATGACGGAGTTGAATATATACAAGTTTGACAAGAATTGATAAATCATAAACTTGCCTGATTCTTCATCAATGCCTAATTCATAAAATTCATAGAACGGGGTGGGGGATACCCCAGGGGATAGTCGTCCAGAAGGGGGTAAAGCAAGGGGTGTGTCTTTTAAAGCGACAGCAAAAAGATAGATGAGTATAAGTCCGAGAAAGAAAACAGGCAGGGATACACCAATATTGGCTCCAATCATGGTGGCCACATCAATGCCAGAGTTTCGGTTGACTGCGGATATGATCCCGGCTGGAATGCCGACTAGCACAGCGATGGTCATGGATGCGAATGCTAACTCCATGGTTGTGGGCAGCCGTTCGGTTAATATATCTAGCACGGGGCGACCAAAGCGAATGGAGTTGCCAAAGTCTCCTTGAAGCATGTTTGTCATGTAAATGAAGAGTTGTTTGTGGATAGGTTCGTTTAGCCCCATGCGTTCGGCGAAGACTTCACAAGTTTTAGCGGACGCTTTTTCACCCAAGATTGCTTTGCATGGGTCGCCAGGTATGGCTCGAGCCAATGCAAATGTGATGATGAGAATAGCCAGAATGACTGGTATGGTTAACAGAATGCGGCGAATGGTATATTGAATCATAAGACAGTTAGGGTGAAAACTAGATGAAAAGAGGGGTGGCTTCACATTTAGTGATGGGCGTCACCCCTCTTTTTATGCTTGCCGGATAGTCAATCTATTTCCATCATTGATTGGCTATCTGTATCGGTTTGATTATTCTTCTGCTTCTGGTGCGTTTATCAAGTTGTCCCAAAGGTAGGCGTAGTACCCGAAAGCACCGGTGTTGCCGACATGGTTTGGGTTGGCGGCATCAAGACCCGCTGCCCAAGAAGCAACGACGTCGTTGGCGTCTAACTTGGAGCCATCATGGAAGAGGACGCCTTCACGCAAGGTACAGGTGAAGACGGTTAAGTCTTCGTTACTCACGCATTCGGTGGCCAGGGCAGGTTGTGTATCACCAGAATCTGTTTTGTAAGTAAGCAGTGGTTCGACAACTTGTTGGCAAGGCCGCAGTGATTCACCATCTGTTTCGTCTGCGCAGTAGAGGCTGATAGGTTCGGCGTTTTGAACGAACACGAGTGTGTCTTTGCCAGGATCGAGTAAGGCGAAGTTTGTCGCCCCAAATGGTGGGGTGTATGCGTTTCCGAGGCTGGCTAAAGCTGCATCGGATGCACCGCCATGGGCAATGGGAATCATTGGTATTAGTGCTTTGATGGCGTTATTGGCTTCTGCGTAATAAGGTTCAGCTTCAGCTGGATCTGCTATAGCAGAAGCGGTTAACAGAGGCTCGAAAATTTCTGGATGGGGATCACCAAACTGGGGATTATCCTGGCCGAAGTGGAAGTCTAGGAAATTGGTTGGATGCGGGTAATCTGCCCCCCAGCCTAAGAGATAGAAACCATCTAAACGGCCGTTGGTGGATTCGTCGATGAAAGCACCAGATTCCATGACCTCAACTTCTGCGTTGATACCCAAGTTTTCTTTCAACTGGCTTCGTAATTCAACCGCTACCAAAGCGGGCTCTGGTAAATAGCTACGGAATACATTACGGTAGTAGATAGTGGTTTCAAAACCATCAGGATATCCAGCATCAGCTAACATCTGCTTGGCTGCTTCAGGATCAAATTCGTACCATTCTTCACCAGCGCAGCCATTGGGAATGGAGCAGGGGGTGAAATAGGATGCAACGGTAGACCCTGCAGGATAGAAGTTATCGACAATGCGTTGACGATCAATGCCCATGGCAATCGCTTTGCGCACATCTGGATTGTCAAATGGTTCAAAGGTGTTGGTCATTGCCAAATAGAGGGTGTTTGGATTTACATTTTCAATGACTTGTAGGTTTTCATCAGCTTGTACAGCTTCAAAGTCATCGGGGCTGATTAATGTGATCATATCAGCGGTACCTGCTTGGAGTTCTAATAAACGGGCAGCGCCTTCTGCATTCCAACGAAGTACGGCCGTTTCGGCAATGGCTGGCTCTCCCCAATAATCCTCGAAACGTTTGAAGATGATGGAGTCGCCGCGTACCCATTCATCTAGCCTATAGGGGCCAGTGCCAATAGGTTGTGATAAAAGGTCACCGGTACCGCCAGTTTCTTCAATCCATTCTGCTGGTTGGATGCCAAATGGCGTGAATGCAATTTTTGCTGTGAAGGCTGGGTCTGGTTTGCACAGATTGAATTGTACAGTTAGCTCATCCACTGCTTCAATGGACAAGATTTTGCCACCGTATTCACAATTTTCTGCGGCAACAGACATGGGCTCAAAAGCCATTTCTTCTGTCATGGCTTCTTCTTCAGCGGGTTCTTCTGCGGTTTCAGCCGTTTCTTCTGCCATGGCTTCTTCTTCAGCAGGTTCTTCTGCGGTTTCGGCCGTTTCTTCTGTCATGGCCTCTTCCTCAGCAGGTTCTTCTACGGCTTCTTCTGCGGCGGGTGCTGCTTCCTCGGGGGCGGCTGGCTCTTCAGTGGCTGGGGCACCACAGGCTGCTAGAGCCAGAGCAAATACCAATAAAATGCTCAACATTAACAACAGTTTGCGATTCATGTTCTCTCCTCCTTTGAGAGTGTAAATGAATAAATAACTGAAATGCGGACTAGTATAGGGTTAGTGGGATGTATTCAATGTTAGCATGGCTTAGTTGTGAGGACAAATCTTGGTAAAAGTAATTTCTTGGGGGCAAAAAAGTGTCATGCTGTTGTTGATTGGGGGTTGCCGCCTGTGTTGGGTTTCGATGTATAATCGAACTTGATGCTGAGTTTGGCGGGCTGACGATGTTGTATCTGTCTGGTCTTGAGGGGTTGAATGTTTAGTGACCACCTAAAAATTAGTCCCTGTTTTTCAGAGGTAAAGGTGACTGGAGGCGTATCCATCAATTCTGTAACTTGTTTATGGATGCGTGCTGATGGAAATTGTTATGAAAAATCGTGAAGTTGCTGAAATGTTTTTTAATGTGGCTGATATGTTGGCGATTCGCGGCGATAATATTCATCGGATATTGGCGTATCGCCGAGGGGCTGAAAGCCTTGAGGGTTTGGGACGGGATGTGAATCAGGTTTATGCAGAGGGAAAACTGACTGATATTCCGGGTGTTGGCAAAACGTTGGCTGAAAAAATTGAAGAGATGCTTACTACGGGACGTCTTGAGTTTTATGAATGTTTATCTCGAGAGATTCCCCCTACTTTGGTGGATATGTTGCGGATTGAGGGATTGGGGCCTAAACGGGTCAAACAAATTTATGATCATTTGGGCGTGATGACGATTGCGGATCTACAGGTGGCGACTAAAGCGGGAAAGCTGCGTGAACTGCCTAAAATGGGGGCTAAAACGGAGGCGAAACTGATCAAGGCGATTGACATGTTAGCGCGGCATGGGGATGACCGGATACCTCTGGGCGATGCCTGGCCGTTGGCGCAGGAAATTTTGGGTGTGCTGGCGCAACTGCCTGGTGTGGAGAAAACGGCCGTTGCTGGCTCTCTGCGTCGTTGTCGTGAAATGATTAGGGATATTGATTTGCTGGTGGCGGCGACGGAGTCGGCTCACATCATGGATGCTTTTGTCAACTTGCCGCAGGTGGAGTCGGTTTCTGGACGTGGCTTAACGAGATCTAGTGTCATTTTGCTGAATGGCATGCAGGTGGATTTGCGGGTCTTGCCGCCGGAGCGATGGGGGACGTTGCTTTCTTATTTTACGGGCAGCAAGAACCACAATGTGCGCTTGCGGGAATTGGCGTTGAAGCAAGGTTTGCGCTTAAGTGAATATGCGTTTGCGCCAGAAGATGGCACTCCTGAAATTGTATGTGATACGGAGGAAGCGGTATATGAAACGCTGGGATTGCCTTATATTTTACCTACCTTGCGTGAAGATTTGGGAGAAATTGAGGCGGCACAAAACGGCCGTTTACCGCAACTGATTCAGCTGGAAGATATTGTCGGTGATTTGCATATGCATACTACCTGGTCGGATGGTCAGTTAAGTGTGTTGGAGATGGCGCAGCTTGCTCAGGAGCAGGGTTTGCAATACATTGCCATCACGGATCATTCAGTAAGTTTGGGTATTGCGAATGGCTTGTCTGAAGAGCGGTTGTGGCAGTTGGTGGATGATGTACAAAATGTGAATGACCAAATGGGACCGGATTTTCACGTGCTTTATGGTACGGAGATGGAGATTAAGGCAGATGGTTCGCTGGATTATGAGGATTATGTGTTGGAAGAACTGGATTTTGTGATTGCCAGTTTGCATACTAGTCTGAGCCAGCCGCGTCAACAAATCACAGAACGTTTGCTCAAGGCTATCCATCATCCCCATGTGGATATGATCGCTCATCCGACTGGGCGTTTGCTGCCGGATCGACCGGGTGCGGATTTGGATATGGATTTGATACTGGAAACGGCCGTTGCCACTGGTACTATTCTGGAAATCAACGCCAACCCGCGCCGTCTGGATTTGCGTGACAGCCATGTGCGCCGCGCCGTTGAAGTGGGTGCCAAGATTGCGATCAATACAGATGCGCATCGACCAGAGCATTTTGCCTTTCGTCATTTTGGTGTCTCTGTGGGACAGCGAGGCTGGCTGCCGGCAGAGCAAGTGGTCAATACCTGGCCTATCGAGAAGTTTCTGGCCTATTTGCAAGAGGGAAAAAGTCGGGATTAGGCGCTTGTGTGCCGGCAGCGACAAAATCTGTATTGTCACTGTTCATCTGCGCCCAATTTCTTTTTTAATATAGCAGCGGGTGGCGATGCTGGTATTGCAATTTGCAAATGCTTGCCGCTTTATTATGTCAACTGACATAGTGAAATGTTTAATATACTTAACATGATAACCTGGTGATGATTTTTACCGGACTGTACTAGAAGGAGAATTTTCAATGAGCCAAAGCACGCAAAACACGATGATGCTTAAAAGTATTTTTGGGGGTGTGGACAAAGAAAGTTTGAATACGCTACGGTCTGTTGCCCGCAAAGTGACTTATCCTGCTCAAACTGTGCTGACGCAGCAAGGAGAGATTGAGCATACTTTATACATTGTCCTCGATGGTCGGGTCGCCGTGACCCAGGAATTAGAAAGTGGGGAGACGCGGTTATTAGGGTTTGTGAATCCGGGCAAAAGTTTTGGCGAAATGAGCCTGATTGACGATACGCCGCGCATGGCTACTTGTGTCACGATAGGGGAGACAACGGTGCTGGAAGTGGACGAAGCTGTTTTTGACCAGGTGGTTATGAGTAATCCGGCGGTGGCGTATGCCATGCTGCGTAAGATTTTAGAAAGCTCTCGCCGCATTGACAAAGCAGCTATTGATGAACTCAATGAAAAAAACTTGTCGTTGCAACAAGCGTATGATGATCTGAAGGCTGCTCAAGAAAAAATAGTTGAAAAGGAGCGTTTGGAACGGGAATTAGAGCTGGCGGCAAATATGCAGCGCAGTTTGTTGCCTGTGGCTCTGCCTGATTTCCCTCGATACAATTTTGCTGCTTATTTGGAGCCTGCCCGGCATGTGGGTGGCGATTTTTATGATGTGGATGTTTTGGACGGTGAGCATGTGAGCCTGGTGTTGGCTGATGTGGCAGACAAGGGGTTTCATGCTGCCTTGTTTATGGCCGTAACCCGGACGCTCTTTTTGCAAGAGGGGAAGCATTCTTTATCCCCTCAAGATGTGGCGTTGGCTGTGCATCAGGGTATGTTGGATGTGTCGGCCACGGATGATATGTTTGTGACGGCATTTTACGGCGTGCTGCACCGACCGAGTGGTCAGTTGACGTATGTGCGTGCTGCTCAAGAACGGCCGTTACTCTACCGACCTGGTGTGGGAGTGATAGAATTACCGGCAAACGGCCGTTTTCTAGGCATGTTTGAATCCCTCAGTCTCGAAGAAGACATTGTTGCCTTGACACCTGGAGATCGCTTAATTGTGTTTAGCGATGGTGTGCCAGACATGGTAAACTTAAAAGAAGAACGGTATGGGTATGAGCGTTTGCATAAAGTGATTATGTCAAATGGACATTTGTCTGCCCAGGCGATTTTAGATGCAATCTTGGCAGATTTGGACACCTTCTCACAAGATGCTGACCCCTTTGATGATGTGACTATCCTGGTCTTGGATGTGAACGAATAGCCCGTCGATTGTTCAGGTTCCCTTGGCAATTATCCTGATAGGCATGGGCAATTCTATGATGGCAAAAAGCTGCAACTTAACAGTTTACATAAGTTTAACGCGGCTGTTCAACCGATTTTTAAATGTTCAGCGCTTTGAGTTATGGCTCAAAGTTCTTTGTCAATGCCACGTTAACGAAAAGCAAAGGTTAAATAAAAACATGCAAATGAATAAAAAGATAATACTAACTGGAATAATAGGAATAATTGCTTCAAGTTTAATGTATACAGGTGATATGTTACTGTATTTCACTACAAGCCCTATTCAAAATTTTGAAGCAGAAATTGTTCAAATTATGGCAAACATACCCCAAGAAAGATTAATAATTGGAGGGCTGTTAGGCCCTATTAGTGCCTTTCTATATATAATAGGCTTTTATCACATTTATTTATTGATCAAACTTAATAATAAAATTGCGAAAGTTTTCTTTGGACTACTGTGTTTGGGAATAATTTATGGAGGTGCATTTCATACACACTTCACATTGTTAGGACTTATTTCTGAATTTAACAATGCCGAATTATTACAAGTAGCTGAAGAATATACAATCCTTAATTTGTACTTTATGTTTTTTCCAAGTTTAATTGCGTATTCTCTTTTAGCCTATCTAATAATTACTAAAAGAACTTTTTATCCAAGGTGGGTTGTTTTATTCTCGCCGATAATATTATTTTGGCTTTCAGGAGTAATGCAGCATTTACCACAACCGTTAATGATTTTAATTGCAGGGGGATGGAGTAATATGATATTTATAATCTTCTTTAGTATTTCAACAATATTGTCTTTCAAAAATGGATATGGAAAAATAAATGAAGTGCAATAAAATGCAGCCCTTTTGGAATTGATGATATTGACACAGGGGGATAGCGGCAGTACAGTAAGTTGGATAGTGCTTATACGGATGGTTGTTGGGCAGCTAGCCCTATGCCTGCCAGGACTCATTGGTCAATTGCTAATTGTTCAAGCAGCCATCCTTATTATGGTGGAAGCAATACCGAAGTTTATAATGAGGCCTTCGGGCTATACCAAAATTGGGATTTTGGCAATCCTACTGCTTCCACTAACTATGTGCGCATCCATAAATAAGTGACGGAATTGATGGATGCGCTTCAAGTGACCTTTGCCCCTGAAAAACAGGGACTAATTTTTAGACGGTCACTATGGTTTATCATTGGTCGAAAATATGTGGCAGCAATAATGAATGGCAATTTTACTTACTGGTAGTCGGTGGTCACATTCGGATTGGGGCGAAGGCGTTAGTCTTCTTCGGGATAGAGTGATCTTGCATTGAGTATGATTGCCAAAGGACTTACAAATAATGTTTGAATTATCTCCTTTATTCTTTTTGGGGGGTGGTCTTCTTTTTGTATTATTGCTTGCAATTTGGCAGGTATTATGTAATGTGTCACAGAGAGAAAACCGGGCGTTTGGATTTGCTGGACTGACATTAGTAGCCTTGCTTGATGTTTTTGCGTTTATGGGAGGATTTTCTATTGGGTGGGCTGTTTCCCTTTTGAACGTAGGTTTAGGGCTTGCATTTATAAAACTAGCTAAACATTATCGGTTAGAAATTTTGTTTGCCTCCCTAATCAGCTTGCTTTTGGCTTTGTTCTTACGTGGTTACTTTTTGCCAGCATATGAAATAGCAGAAATTCTGTTAACTATTGTAGGGATAGGAGCCATAGTAAAAATAGCGCAAAATTGGACACACTGGAGAGAAGGATCCGTCATTGAAACTACTGGATTAGCAATGGTGGCGTGTTTTGGATTTTTATCATTGCTTAGCAATGATAACCCTGCATTCGCATCAGGGGTGGCAGTGGTTGCGGTGATTGTGGCTGTTTTGTTTATTATATACTCAAGACAGTATCGTTGGCAGTTTGCTCTTGTTAGTATGGGTTGTTTTTTATGGTTTGCCAATCTCTTGAATGCTTAGGAAAGGAAAGGAAATAATACGACGAAGTTATTTACTTACTGTGCTTTGAAATTGACGATGAAATTTCATGTTTTATTTCATCGTCAGTGTAATTCGGCTCGCGGTGTATGGGTTCTTACTCCTAAAGGTCAAAAACAAACTGCTGTTTCAAAAGATGAAGTTAAAAAGTATGTTCAAAACCTTGACAAGAAAGGACGAACTAAAAAGAAAGAAAAAGAGTCGAAGCCCCACCGATAGATCTCATTGATGGTGAAGATTTGGTAGCCAAACTCAAAGAACTTGAGATGGGAATTGAGGTCAAAACAAAGGTAATTGAAGAGGTAATAGTTGATAAATCATACTTCGAGAATCTCTAGCAAGCCGTTCAACCGGACTCGTAAACTTGCCGGTTAGCTCACCGCTCGGCTTCTTAATCACCAAAATACAATGCTCTATACAATCTAAAAATTACAAAAAGGCAGCTTTCACATGTAAAACCAGATTATCCATCTGTTAGGGGGGATAATAAGTAAAGTGTCGGCTTAACTGAGGAGCAAAGATCGTGGACAATGATAAAATAAGAACAGCTTATAATTGGACTTTTGACAATTAATTCAGCATAAATAGATTTGCGCAAAAAGCGAAACTGCTCCATTGATCATGTATGATAACCAAACCGTACACAATCAAA
>PDWJ01000149.1_pt1 | contig 166288 bp, 144 predicted proteins | sample 1430881 | NCBI WGS metagenome assembly PDWJ01 (sample SAMN01162460, study PRJNA174530) | Oral metagenome, whole genome shotgun sequencing project. | biome: Marine environment; feature: Marine mammal; material: Swab sample of the gingival sulcus; isolation source: swab sample of gingival sulcus...
GTTATTCTTGATGATCTCACTCGCATTTAAACGATGATATTCCTTGTGAACTTTGTGTCGTTGTGGTTTATTTTTTTTACCACGAAGACACGGGCTTGATGGAGTCAAGACACAAAGTTGTGTTTGGTTTTACTGTGGAGGATGCAAAGACGGAGAGTGGGAATAATCTTGGTTCTAAAGGAGAACGCATCTACTTTTTGCACGCGGCAATCATGATGTAGCGCCACGATTTTGGCACGAGTGGAGCAAACACTTTATCTACTTTCGATAGAAAACATCGCTGTCCTTCTGATCGACCGAAGGTGGCAAAGAAGCCGATTGACTTTTTCTCTACCTTGGAATACTTCGAAAGCATTTGATCCATTTCCTTCCATTTAAGATATCGCCAGCGGTTCCCCCAATTCGTGAACTTCTTCCGTGCAAAGCGATGCATGGCTGTAGCTTCGGTATTCTCAGCGAATAATAGATATCCACCCGGCTTCAAGATGCGATGCAATTCATCCAGGGCTTGTTGCTGTCGTTCCTTCGTTGCGAGTGTTCCTATCACCGATTTAAACAACACGAAATCAAAGGAATTATCGGGAAATGAAATCGACGTAATGTCCTGTTGTGAGTACGAAATCTGCTTAGAAACAGCGTGTTTTTCATGAAGTTCCAATGGAGTTGATTCAAAAGCGGTATAGTCGGAACATTCCACCTGAAAGCCATTCGATGCGAGCCAAAGCGAAAGTCCTCCTTCTCGTTCGCCGAAAGCGGCTGCTTTTCCCTCGGAAACCGTTTCAATGTAAGGCTGCCAGAACGGAATAGCCTTCCCCCAGTTTTCGACATCCCACTGGATGAAATCGGATAATTCTTGATGTGAGTAGTTTTTCACGAGGGTAAAATTAAGGAAACCGAATGAATAGATGTTCTACTCTTCCTAAAACAAAATAGTTTCGCTAAAAAAATAACCTATTGAAAAACAAAACTGCCACGCATTTTGTGATGCGTAGCAGTTAAAAAGCATTCAATGAAAAATCAGTGCGTCACAACAAATTGTTTTTGTAGAATCCCCAATGTTGCCGTTCGTGCAGTAATTAAATATCCTCCTTGTTTCCAGTTTGACACATCGAATGATAGTATGTTTCCTTTGGATTCAAAGTCATGGGTCAAACGAATGACCTCTTTTCCATCAAGAGAAGTTATCCTAATATCTGCTTCGCCCTCCAGTTCTTCAAAATCGAATTGTACATCGATGAACTTATCCGCTGGGTTTGGATGTACACTCAACTCATTCATTGGTCGATTCGCTAGAGCGTTCATCTTCGCATTACCACTGGCACAACTCGTGTATGAGATATTGTAAACACCATTAATTTGCGAACCAAAATTGAAGATTGGTGGTGTATAGCTTGTCGGTACATTGTATCCAGAAGTATCAACAGCAATTGTTGAGTCGAGGTACGCATACCCTATTTGATTCACGATTAAATCAATGTCATATTGTGTTTTCCAATAATTCAACATGGCTTGCTCTTCCTGATCAAGTCCACATACATCGATATGCGAAAGCACTTCGTTCGACATTTGATCAATTTCCAGCATTCGGTACAAGTGTGATTTTTCTATCTCAAGATAGAACTGCTCTTTGTAGTTATCACCCTGAATACTCATATCCGACATATAATTCAACGCATCGACATATGACTGGACGTGCGATTCGAAATTAACGATGTTGTCTCCTTTCAAAAGGTTTTCTTCGAACATGGCATTTTCCAGTGAACTCTTCATTCCAGAAAGTGCTCTGTATAACCAAGTAGACGTTTGATCATCTTTCGTAAGGTTTAAGTCGAAAATCTCATCGTAAATTTCAATCGCTTGCACATCTTGTCCTAAGCCAGAAAGTCGATCCGCATAAATCACTGCATCATCCAAACTGATGTTTGAATTAAAGGATAGGCTGATCATAGGAAGGTTTACGATGTAATCATTTGTCCCCGCCGTTGGATAACCTGACTGCCCTGTACCTTCACTGGGATCACCATTGTCATAGTATCCACACGGAGGAAATAGCTGCGTAAGATTCGCTGAAAACTGAAAGGGCAAATTATCTGAACCTACAACATCAAATTTACTTTGCTGCGGAGGATCTAACTGATACACATTTCCTATGTTCCATTGGTTTTTACTCGCATTAATAGCACAATCTGTATTTGTTCCACATTGTGAAATAACATCTCCTTTTACGTAATACAGAAAATCATGGAATCTATTTCGTCCATTATTCATACTGATCATAGCAGAATTTAGGGAGATACATACGTCTGGGTGCGCAAAGAAGTCGTTGTATCCACCGCCAATATCTGTACTCAAATTGACATGGCAGCCGAACGCACCGAGCACATGGTATTGATCATTGTATGCGAATGTGTTACACTTCAATGAGAGCTCACCTCCAACTTTGCTTACGCCAATTTTCGTCTGACCAATTGTATTATTCAACAGTTTCACCTCTACATTGGATACATCATGAATTCCCACCATACTTGTCCCTGGCGTATATCCATCATAGTGTTCGAAAGATGAGTTCGCAATTGTACTTTGATGCAGTAAATTCTCCGAGCGCAGACATGCATGTTCCGAGCCTTTAAACTCACACGAATAGATATCGAAGCCCATTCCGTTCACATACACCAACGGACGGTCCTGTTCGTTTATATCCGATTTACTCCAGAACTTACAGTTGGTTGCGTTAAATTTGTCGGTGTTTTCGACGAACAAATCAGCTTGAACTGGAACATCATAGAAATTACAACTGGAGAAATTGTTTTGATCACCGATTTGAATTCCATTGTTATTTACGTCCGATTCAAACGTAGTTTGATAGGCAATAAAAGGCTGATAACTTGTTATTTTCGCATTTTCTTCAAATCGCACCTTACAATGATGAATCGTTAGTTTATCAATGTACTGTGGTGTGTTTGAGTCGTACTGTGTGATACTTTTGTCCTTTTTCAAAATGATAAATTCATCATCTGCATCTTTTCCATATAATTCAACAAAACACGGATTTGTATTACCTATTCCTCGCAAGAAACCGACGTTTGCCTCTACTATCAATCTCCCACTTTCAGGACTTGCAGAATGATCGAGTGAAAATGTTCCTCCGTCCATCATTACCACCCCACCACGAAGAATAAATTCACTGTTGGCGCCTTCCATAATGATTTGGGCTCCGTCATAAAACTCTAGTTTTCCAACATAATTCAATAAAAACTTGGCTTCATCTTCGATGATTAGCTTCGCACCAGACCGTAGAATTATTTTTCCCATTGGGTCAAAATCAATTCGGTTTCCTGCCTTGATACGTACCGTTCCGCTTACATCCAGCGTAGAGTTCCCCTTGATGATCAAATGACCATTGTTCAGTACAAGTTCTGAATTTGCTTCCGTAGTCAAGGTTTTAGCGGCACAAATCACAAAATCCGTTTGTACTTGAACATTCGCTCCTGAGTGAATCGTTGCATTTTCGGTTTGATATTTACTTGGGCGAATTCCGGCATCAATGTATTCTGAGAAAAAGGGTTCAATGGAAAAAGCCCCGTATACATCGTTATTAACTGGTGTAAATACGTTTTCAACACACGACCCCACAAAAGCGAGTTTTTTATTGAGGTCTTGAGTTGCCTGAATATCATCAATCGTTACCCCTAAACCTGTAGGAATCGGTTTTTCGACATCAAAATCACAAAAGCACTCATACTTCTTTTCGAATGGATCCGCTATTTCATTTCCAAAGAAAAGATAGTATAGGTTATGGAAGTACATGTAATCAAGACCATTATAGATGCCATTACCGTTATCATCTCCTTCATTTCCTAAGTTAGCATCCAAATCCTTTGCCCATCGATAGCTCGTTGCCCAGCCAGAAGCAAACAATGAATCCTTTACATTACCTGATTTTCCACTTAAGTGATAGCTTCCAGACATGGGCATTTGGTCGAGGTAAGCTTTGTAAAAAGCCTTATCCTCGACGGGAGAATCATCTTTCAACAAAGCATTTACCAATTCTAATTGGCGATTATCTCCAATGTCTGCAAATTCATGCGCTTGTTGCTGGGTCCACAACCCACCTGCGACGGCAAGGTTAAAATAGATAAGTGTATTATAGTGCGAAAACCCTTGAGACTTCTCCATTTTAATCCAAGACAATGGAGCATTAAACGTTTGATTGAGTCGGTAATCATTTTCCCAGTCAGCTTGTAAATCAGCATAGCTATTCGGAAGAAGTTCAGTCCATAAATAAACTACTCCAGGTGAGTTAACAGGTAAAGTAGTATTCCCCCCGTAACTAGACCAACTCTGGTAAAGTGAGTTGTTTTGGTTGTTCATTGAGCCTGCTTGGGCTCCTGGTGATAAATTAAAAAGATCCGTTTGACCCAAGATCCCTACATTCATACACGCCGTATCCTGAGTTTCTGGTTCATTATTTTCAACACCGAACCCTGTAAGACATACACGAATATCCGCGATATAAGGGTAAGCTGAGGTTTTACGTTTCATCTCCTGAATATATAAACCACCAAACATATTGTATGCACATTGTGCAATGGGAAAAGCGGTAAAAGCGAGGTCTCCACCCCCATTAGCTACAGGCCATCCATTCACATCAATCAGTTCCCAATTGCGATCCGCTGCATAAGCTACAATACGATCTGTAATCGCTTCAATTTCTGTTTTGATACTAAAACCTGTATCAGAACTTGTAGGCTGAACAAATACGTTATCTACTAATTTATGTGCTACTGAAAGCCCAACTAATAAACTTGACATCTGATCCAAGCTGGGGGCATTTAGGTAGGAAAGACCTTTTACTTCAGGTTTATAGGAAAGTGAAGGGTTATTAATTTTTGCTGCATTGTTATTGTGGTAAAATGCCGAATTGGTGCATCTCATGTCCCAATCGCCATCTGAAAATTCAGAAGCGAAATCTTCGGGAATGTCTTCGCGGAGGTAGAAGCCGTTGAGGTTTTCGGGAGTAGAGAAGTTATAAATTGGAGCAAGTAATGGTTCAGCAAATTTATCCACCCGATTAATCGCGTTAAGAGCATAATACAATTCATGTAACGTTGCAGTAGTCTCCTGACCGTATTTTTTCAATAGGGCGTATTCGGTGGCTAAAAAACCCAAGTAATGCCCATGACGAATCATACCGTCACCCCAATGCATTTCCCCATAACAATCAGGCACCCCTTGAGGGTTGAGATATAGGTTATCTATGCAATTACAGGGTTTCCGCTTTCCAGCGGGCAGACTTTCTCCATCTGCTTTTCCGATTTTCACAAACTGTTCCACAAAGGTGTTGCGGAATTTCCAATACTTTTTTAGATTAAAATCGTCCGTTTGTGCATAGGAAGTGACTGTCACCAGTACGGTGATTATTAAGAATAGTGATTTCATAGTATGTATTTTTTACTTATTCTTGAATATGATAATTAACTAGATTCCAAACTTGACTGCTATCCAAAAGCTCTTTTCTGACTAGACCAACTCCCTCAGAAAAATAATGGTTCGTAGGTTGTATTCCTTCTACGTAGGTGTTATACTCATGAACCTTTACTGTTTTCCCAAAATTAAATGAGTCAATTTGGGTTGAAGAGTCAATATCATTTATAACAATTTTGTTGTTGGCATATTCCACATTTGGAACATACTCAAAATCTCCTATGCGCGGAATAAAAATAAAACACCTCCCTTGACCTACAAAGTCCCCAGGTCTATATTTCGACCTCTGAACTCTTAAACAGCTTGTACAAGTAATCCCGCTTTCATTACACGACTGTGCTCCACTCGAAAACTCAGGCCAATAATGGTAATAATAGTCCTGATAGGTACTATACACCCGCACATCAAAATTGTAATTGCTTGGATCGTTTTGGTATTCGGTTACGTAAACGGAATCTCTGACTCCTGATGTCTCCTCTTCATACACCCACCAAGAGCCTACTTTAAACGCAAAGAAGTTCTTCACGTTTTGAATGTCTTCACAATCTGTCCCTACTGTTGGGCACGTAGTACATGGTGTTTTATCTTTGTTACACGAAGGAACAAGCGAAACTCCTAAGATTAGCAGTATCGACAACGTAATGTATCGAAGTTTTAAAGTCTTCATCCGCAAGGATTTACTTGGGGAGTGGTTAATATTAGATCTACAAAATACATAATAAATTTAAATATTGTTTTTCAATTGGTTATAAATGAACGACATCCTTTCGATTTGTTATTCTTGAATATGATAATTAACTAGATTCCAAACTTGATTACTATCAAGAAGTTCTTTACGGATTAAACCAACATTTTCAGAGAAATAATGGTTCGTTGGTTGCTGCCCCTCCATAAAACTATTTAACTCGTATACTTTTACTGTTCGATTGAATTCTAAATTGTTAATGGTAAAGTTATTATCTACGTTCGAGATGAAAATTTTGTTACCTGGAAAAACAGGATTTGAGGTAGTAGAGTAACTACCTATTTTTGGAATAAATAAAAAGCAATTTCCTTGGTGCACAAAATCTCCAGGTCTATATTTAGATCGCTCAATCGTAACGCACCATTTACAGATTACCCCACTTTCATTACACGATTGCGCTCCACTAGCAAAAACAGGCCAATAATGGTAATAATAGTCTTGATACGAACTATACACCCGCACATCAAAATTGTAATTGCTTGGATCGTTTTGGTATTCGGTTACGTAAACGGAGTCTCTGACTCCTGATGTCTCCTCTTCATACACCCACCAAGAGCCTACTTTAAATGCAAAGAAATTCTTCACGTTTTGGATGTCTTCACAATCAGTTCCTCCTGTTGGACAAGTAGTACATGGTGTTTTATCTTTGTTACACGAAGGAATAAACAAAACCGTAACAGCAAAACTAAGGAAGAGAAGGAGGGATTTCATCATAGGTGGTTATTATTAACTGGTTGCAATGTATCGCTTTAAGATTAGTTGTACAAGAAATATTGATTCTTTTTTCATAAAAATGCGCTTTAATAGTTACAAATTCGATTCATTTATTCAATTTTACTACGTAACTTCACTCGTGATTCAACACGTTTTTGTTTGGCGAAAAAGCATTCAAATTCCGAAGTATTTGGGAAGACATTGCACTGCTTTTCAAACTGTACTCGGGAAGGCAAATTTTAGGGTTGGGTTACATTTTTGTTTCAAAAAAATCGCTTTTGCTCAATTCACCGACAAAATATACCTTCGTGATTCTACAATTCGCACTATGCAGTTAACAGGAAAAAATCAAGTTGGAAATACATTGAAAGCGGAAGGACAAGTAAAGTTCCGAACGTTTAACCCCAAACTAAACACCGAAAATGAGACCATTTTCACAGAAGCATCTAATGTGGAAATCAACGAAGCTGTGGCATTAGCGCAGGAAGCTTTTGGGGAGTTTCGAGGGATGTCTGGTGAGCGAAAAGCCACTTTTTTGGAGGCGATTGCCGAAGAAATGGAAGCGTTGGGAGATGAATTGATCACTGTTTACATAAGTGAATCTGGCTTGCCGAACGATCGCGCTTTGGCAGAAAGGTTGCGCACTGTCTCTACTTTACGCATGTTTGCCAAAGTGGCGCGCGAAGGATCTTGGGTGGAAGCACGAATTGATACCGCTATGCCCGATCGAACACCGAAGCCCAAACCCGATTTGCGTAAAATGAATATTGGCATTGGCCCAATCGTTGTGTTTGGAGCCAGCAACTTTCCATTGGCCTACTCCACAGCTGGGGGAGATACGGCAAGTGCTTTAGCGGCAGGTTGTCCTGTAATAGTGAAAGGTCATCCGATGCACGCCGGCACTTCTGAGTTGGTTGCTGCAGCCATTATCCGCGCAGCAGAAAAAACAGGGATGCCGAATGGCGTATTTTCGAACTTAAACAGTCGTGGAACTGAGGTTGGTGTTGATTTGGTGAAGCACCCTGATGTGAAGGGCGTAGGATTTACGGGGAGCATACGCGGTGGACGTGCACTCCTCGATTTGGCAGCCAAACGGAAAGAACCGATTCCCGTTTTTGCAGAGATGGGAAGTGTCAATCCTGTTGTTTTGATGCCGAATTATTTACGCGAAAATTTACATTCAATTGCAGAGCAGTATGCTGAGTCTATCACGCTCGGAACGGGACAGTTTTGTACAAATCCGGGGTTAATTCTTGGTGTGAAATCGGATGAATTAACCGAATTCATGGAAGTGCTTGGAATTGAAATTACGCGTAAAAAACCAACGTGCATGCTTCACCCCACCATCGCGAATAATTTTGAAAGTGGAAAACTGAAATTGCTACAGCAAGATGGAACGAAAATCGTGAATCACAGCATAAAGTCGGATGAACCCAACTATGCACAGCAAGGAATTGCCACTGTAGACGGAACGTTATTTTACCAAAATCCAACGCTTCACGAAGAAATTTTTGGGCCGTTTTCACTTGTCGTTCAATGCGATGATCTGGATCAATTGGCGCGCATCATCGAAGAGTTGGAAGGTCAGCTAACAGGAACTCTTCTGACCGAAGAAGCTGAAATTAGCGAACACCCCGAAATTGTTCGAGCCTTGCAAGATCGAGTGGGGCGTATGATTTTCAACAGTGTTCCAACAGGAGTCGAAGTATGTCCATCGATGATACACGGAGGTCCATACCCAGCCTCCACCGATTCGCGTTTCACAGCTGTCGGTTCAGATTCTATCCAACGTTGGATTCGACCTGTTTCTTATCAAAATTGGCCGGATGAATTGCTTCCTGATGAGCTCAAGAACGGGAACCCATTAAAGATTTCACGAAAAGTCAACAATTTCGACACACGGGAGGCGCTCAACTGACCGTAAACTCTACGAAATAGACCTTTCAATCATTGACTGCGCGAAACATGTGAAATTCTACCGATATAGTGAATTGTATCGCTGGTAATTCACTAATTTTGGGGCGAACAAATTTTACGCTCATCATTACTAGATCATGAAATACTCCCATTTCGTACTCCTTTCGGTATTTTTATTTTTCTCCATACACTTTTCTCAATCACAATGTTCAGGCTTTCCTCCTACGGTTGCGGCTTCTGATTGCGGACTGTATCCTCCGTTGTTTAATAACGTTTCTGTTGATCCTGGACAAACCTACGGACTATGCAAAACAGATGATGCTATTTACAGTTTCTCAGGCGTGAACTTAAATGGAGGAATGATTCGAATTTGTGCGAATACAACACTCTCGGGAAACTGGAATTCGGGAATTATTGTTGTTGAATGCGGTGCCACCTTATCGTTTCCAAATGGTCTTCTGATGAACAATAACATCGGAATCATCAATTACGGAACAGTCGAAGTGACTGGAGCAATGGAATTTCAAAACATTGGCAACTACTTTTACAATGAGTCTGACTCTGCGCGACTTTTCGTTTCTGGAAGTATCAGAACACCTCAAAACAACAACCAGACGGCCTACATCAAGAACAACGGATATATCTCTGTTGGAGGAACACTCAATTGTTTGAATGGATGTTTTATGTGTTTGGGAGAAAACAGTGAGATTGTAACGAACCGTTTTCAATACATGCAGAATTGCGGAGGCCCCACAAATCGAATTACGCGTTCTAACAACAGTCAAACCGCTACCATACGGTATTCATCCGAGTTGATCCTTCAATCAACGCCAACAGCAAACAATACAATAGAATTTTGGAGAGCGCCAGGAGCCACTCACTCAATCGCAAGTTGTGTAAATTCATCGGCATTAACGGAAGTTAATAATGCTCCTACAGTTCCTGTTCGTCCTGCTCCTCATGTTGGAAATTGCGATGTTCAGAATTGTCGAACGATTCAGATTCTTCTTCCCGTTGAGCTCGGTGTATTCGATGCGATGTACGATGAAAAAACGGCTAGTTCCCTTCTTTATTGGGAAACCTACTCTGAGCATTCGAGTGACTATTTCAACATCATGCGTTCTGCCGATGGACATACTTGGAAAAAAGTTGGAACTGCGGCTGCGTCTGGATATTCCGAAAAATTATTGAAGTATTCGTTTGTGGATCGATCACCATTGTCGGGCACATCGTACTACCGAATTGATCAGTATGACTTCGATGGATCGGTAAATCCATCTGGCATTCGTTCCGTGACCAACGACGGAAGTGCTTCGAGCATAACTGTTTACCCAAACCCAACAAAAGGATTGATCACGCTTCGCGTTCCTTCCAAAACGAGTTATGTTGGCGTGTATTCAATTACAGGAGAAGAACTGCTTGTTATTCACAGCGATTCTTCATTCATGTCTAGACAAATTGACCTCTCAGAATTGACTTCAGGAACCTACTACATTCGCACCGAAGTAGGAACTGCTGTATTTGTAAAAGAGAACTAAATAAAAATCGGATTCTATTTGACCGATTGAAGCAGATTCTCCTTATTTTGCTTGTCCTAAAGGATCATTTTCAATGGACAACAAGCTAAAACCAACAAATTACGGAGCGTTAACAACGGTAACACTCGTTTTCTTTTTCTGGGGATTCATCGCTGCGGGAAATAGTGTTTTCATTCCGTTTTGTAAAGAGTACTTTCACTTAGACCAATTTCAAAGTCAGCTTATCGACTTCGCATTTTACGGTGCGTATTACCTCGGAGCACTAGGATTGTTTGTTTTCGGGACCTTAACAGGTCGAGATTTGGTCGGTAGTTGGGGCTACAAAAAGAGCATCATTTTCGGATTACTTTTTTCTGCACTCGGCGCGGGAGCAATGATCGTATCCGTTTATGGAAATGTTTTCTCTGGAATGCTCCTCGGTTTGTTCATTGTAGCACTAGGGTTTTCACTTCAACAAACCTCTGCCAACCCGTTCATGATTTCCTTGGGCGACGAAAAATCAGGAAGTAGTCGAATTAACCTGGGTGGAGGTGTAAACAGCCTTGGTACAACCATTGGTCCTCTCATTGTTTCTCTTGCACTTTTCGGAACAGCATCTGCCATGAGCGACGAAATGATTGCTGGATTGAGCTTATCGAAAGTAATCATATTGTACGCCTGTGTTGGAGCGCTTTTTCTTGGGATTGCCATCTTACTAGCACTTTCGAAACGCGTACCAGATGGTAAAGTTGCAGACGATCCAACCCCAAACGAGGAATTAATTGACACAGAGCTTTCATCCAGTATAACGACCTCGCCAACAAAAGCAATGTCATCGATGTTAATGATTACAGGTTTACTCATTGCTGCGTTTTCTCCCGTTTTTTATAGCTATTTGCCCAATTTAGACTGGTCCTTAGAATTTGCTGAACAAATACGAATTGTAGGTTTGGGTGCTGGCTTGCTTATCATAGTTGGTGGACTCCTCATTAGTTCGTTCATTGCTTCGAAGAAAAAAGTCGGCTGGGGAGCTATGCAGTATCCACAATTGACCTTTGGAATGCTTGCGATCTTTGTTTACGTAGGAGTTGAAGTAGCGATTGGCAGTAATCTTGGTGAATTATTGAAAGGAGAAGAATTTGGTGGCTATTCAAGTTCTGAAATTCCCCCTTTCATTGCGATGTATTGGGGCAGCTTGATGATTGGACGCTGGGCAGGTTCCATCAATGCGTTTAAAATGAAGAATTCACTTCGCCAGATTTTGCGATTTGTCGTTCCACTAGTGGCCTTTGGTGTGGTCTTACTTTCAACTAAGCTTTCAGGATATGATATCTCGCCCTTGTACTGGTACATTTTGTGTGTGCTCGTTCAAATTGCTGCATTTTATATCACCAACGACAAACCTGCTCTCACATTAGCCGTTTTTGGAACCTTGGGAGCCATTGCAACGATTATCGGACTCATGAATACGGGAACCTTTGCTGTCTATTCATTTCTAAGCGCAGGACTCTTCTGTTCGATTATGTGGCCAAGTATTTTCTCCTTATCACTTGCTGGATTAGGGAAATTCCAAACACAAGGATCTGCGTTCTTAGTCATGATGATTCTCGGAGGAGCCATTATTCCGCCACTTCAAGGAAAATTAGCCGATGTTATTGGGATTCATCCTTCATTTATCGTTGGAACACTTTGTTTCCTTTATCTGGCATTCTTCGCCCTATTCGTGAAGCGAATGCTTAAAAATCGCGGATTGGATTTTGAGTAGGTTTTTGGAAAACTAATCGTTTGCCATTTTGCCAACAGCGCAGCTTTCGCATTTGGTTTCCTTTGCGAAGAATTGTTTATAGATCAATTTCCCGATGAAGAATACGGCAACTGACACGAACGCTATGACTAGAATTTCTTGCATTAACTTAACAATGTATAAGTGAGCCATGATGCAAGATACGCCAGAACTCCCATGTATCCAACTTGAATGAAAGGCCATTTCCAACTTCGTGTTTCCCGCTTAACAATTGCCAGCGTTGACATACACTGCATGGCAAAAACGAAAAATACCATTAGGCTGACGCCTGTTGCGAGCGAATAAACGAGTGAACCGTCAGGATTCTTGGCTGCCCTCATTTTTTCGATAAGCGTTCTATTCTCTTCGCCGTCGTCTTCTACGGCATAAATGGTTGCCATCGATCCAACGAACACTTCACGCGCCGCGAAGGAAGTAATGAGTGAAATTCCAATTTTCCAGTCGTAGCCAAGTGGTCGAATAGCGGGTTCAATTGTTTTCCCCATGATTCCAATGTAGGAATTCTCCAATTCTGCTGAAGCTATCAACTGGTCTTTTTCACTCTCACTCAAATGCAATTCGACCGCCTGTTGCTCAGCCATTTTTCCTGCTTTCTCCATGCGATCACCGGGACCATAAGTTGCCATTGCCCACAAGATGATGGAAATTGCTAAAATCACCTTTCCTGCATCCCAAACAAAGATGCGTACCTTTTCCAGCACTGTCATCCCCACGTTGCCCCATCGAGGCGACTTGTATGAAGGCATTTCCAAGAGCAAGAACCCTTTTTCCTTGGTTTTGATGATCATTTTCAAAATCCACGCGACCAACAAGGCGCTCAACGTGCCCAATGCATATAAACCAAATAGCACCAAGCCTTGCAGCCCAAAGATTCCTCCAACCGTTTCATTTGGAATTACCAAAGCGATCAACAAGGTGTATACGGGAATTCGTGCACTACAACTCATCAAAGGCGCAACAAGAATCGTAATCATTCTTTCTTTCCAGTCGGCAATTGTTCGCGCTGCCATAACACCCGGAATTGCGCAGGCAACACTCGACATCAGTGGAACCACACTCTTACCGTTCAACCCTAGCGGACGCATGACTCGGTCCATGATGAACACAACTCTCGACAAATAGCCCGTTTCTTCTAGGATTCCGATAAAGAAAAATAACAAGGCGATTTGCGGTATAAAAATGACCACTCCGCCAATTCCCGGAATGATTCCTTGCGTCACCAAATCTGTGAATACACCTGAGGGCATTACACTAGCAGTCCACTCACTCAAACTGGCAAATCCAGAGTCGATCCAATCCATAGGAATGGTCGAAAACGAATAAATAAACTGGAAAATCGTCAGGAGGATGACTGCAAAAATGACATAACCAAAAACAGGATGCACGAGAATACGGTCCAATTTTTCCGATCGTGTTGTTTCTTTCTCTTGCACAATTTGAATGGAGGAAAGCAATTTTCGAATCATGGCAAAACGTGCTTCTGTTTCACCTTCTTGGGCTTCCAAATCATCATGATTTAAAAGCGCTGTATTCTTCATGAATGAATGTCCTTTTCGCTTTGGAGCATTCACTATTGCGTTTTCTATTCGTTCTTTTCCTGATTTAATTCGTGCATTTGATTCCACAATGACCGCTTCAGGAAAAAGCGCTCTCAAACCTTCCACATCGTATTGAACTTCCTTCCGTTGTGCGAGATCCGTCATGTTCAAGATCATCACTGTTGGAATCTGGAGGTCGTATACTTGTGAGAAGAATAATAAGTTTCGTTCCAGATTTGCCTTGTCAACAACCACGGCTGCTACATCTGGGAAATCAGGATGTTCGCTATCCGACAAACACTTGTAAACGACTGCTTCGTCTTTCGATCGTGGATAAATGCTGTACGTTCCTGGGAAATCAATGAGTGTGCACTCTTTGTCTTCAATCTTAAATTTGCCTGCTTTTCGATCGACAGTAACTCCCGGAAAGTTCCCTACCTGCTGACGCAATCCCGTCAGGATATTAAAGATGGAAGTTTTACCTGTATTTGGATTTCCCAGCAGTGCTACCTTCATGCAGAAAGAGTTTCGTACAGTTCTACTTCAATCTGCTCCGCTTCATCGTTTCTCAACGACAAGGTATACCCACCGATATCAACTGCCATTGGATCCCCAAACGGCGCTCTATACAGTACGCGAACCTCCTTTCCCTCTGAAAAACCCATCTCAAGCAACTTCACCTTCAATGCCGATGCTTTGATGTTCTTCACGTAGACGGTAGTCCCATTCTTTATGGAATTTAATGCACTTCTCACAGCCTACAAAAATAGCACTTGTAAGACAGATTTCACTCACCCTTTTACGGTATATTGAATCCGATTTTCACGTGAACAGCTTATTTTTGCTTAACAACTAATCGTGCTGTTTCGCGCGTTTTTTGCTGGAGCAGAATTTCCTTATCCACGGTTACACGGTCGATCGTTGCCTGATCATAGTGGCGAATGGTCACCAATTCGAGTCCTTCGTTAAATTTCACCTTGTAATCGTTTGAGAACAACGCCAAAATTTGATCGATCGATACTTTTTCGGCATCCAACAAAACCGAGAAATCCAAGGCTGAATTCTGCATGATGTTGATTTTAGCATTCGCTTGCGACAGCAAATCGAAGATATGGCTTAGATTTTTCTCTACGAGAAAGGAAAAGTCCTTCGGTGTGAATGAAAAGAGAATCTGGTTGAGTTTGAAAATGAACGATGGTACAAGGTGGTCTGCCTCCGTCGAGGACTGAATAACAGTTCCTTCTTCTTCGGGGTGAATGAACGACTTTACATACAACGGAATCTCTTTGTTTTGAAGCGGCTTGATCGTTTTAGGGTGAATAACCGATGCTCCGTAGTACGCCAATTCAATTGCTTCTTTGAACGAAATTTGATCCAACTTAACGGTATTATCAAACCACTTTGGATCGGCATTAAGCATTCCTGGGACATCTTTCCAAATGGTGACATCTTCCGCATTGCAACAATATGCGATAATTCCAGCGGAAAAATCAGAACCCTCACGCCCGAGCGTCGTTGTAAATCCTTCTGAGGTATGCCCAATAAACCCTTGAGTAATGAGCACATCATTTTCAGAAAATTCAGGGATAAATCGTTCTTGAAAGTTCGTGGTTGTTTTCTCCCAATCGAGTTCAGCCTGACGGTAATCTCTATCTGTTCGAATCAACTTTCGTGCATCCATCCATTTGGCTTTCACCCCTTCTTGTTGAACGTAGGCCGTTACGATTTTCGTTGAAAGCACTTCTCCTAACGACACAATCTGATCGTACTCGAAATCGTAATTATCGGGCACAGGATCGTTAAACTTGGAGAGCAGCTCATCAAAATCCGTGTTTACTGCTTGGTAGATTTCATCTTGATCATTCTTAAAAAGATCATTCATGATGTTGATGTGAAATGCACGACGTTCTTCCACGAGCTTATTGAATTGATCCTCATCTCGATTCCAAAGAGCTTCTACAATTGACTCCATGGCGTTTGTCGTTTTCCCCATTGCAGAGATCACCACACCCAACTTTTTACCTTGGTACAATCGAAGAATGCTTAGTACATTTTTTACTGCTTCAGCGTCTTTTACAGAAGCTCCACCAAACTTAAAAACGTTCATCTTTTGAATTTTTCACAAAGATACTTCTTTTTTAACATCCGAAACTAAAAAATCATCAAACAAAAAACCCTGCCCTAATCCCAATAATTATCGGGATCAAGACAGGGTCTCTATTTATTCAGTTCCGACTACTTTTTCACCAAGACGTGCGTCGAGATGGTATTGTTATCAGAAATTACTTTCAAGAAGTAAACGCCAGGAGCGTCTGTTGTCAAATCGATCACATCTGAATGGATTCCATTCGCTGCATTGATTTGCTTCATTGCTACTTCTTTTCCAAGCATGTCAACTACGACAATATCAAGGTTAGCAGCTTCGTTGAAGTTTACATCCAATTGGAAGATACCGTTCGATGGGTTTGGATATACCGCGATTGTTCCCAATCCAGCGATTTCCTCCAATCCTACAGTTGTTAATGTAACTGAATCTCCGAATGTGTTCGTTCCACAAGCGTTTGTAACAGTCAATGTTACGTAGTAAGTACCTGCAGCGCTGTACACGTACGATGGGTTTTCATCAGAAGAAGTTCCTGAACCATCACCGAAATCCCATGCGTATGTTGCATTAGATCCTGCCAAGGTAGTTGCGTTTGTGAACTGCCCTGTTACGTATGAGTTTGTCCAAGTGAAATCTGCTGCTGGCACGTCGTTTTCTTCGATTACTACCGTTTCAGAACCAGAACCACATGCATCAAGTACATCCAACGTGTATGTACCACCTGCTGTTACAGTCAATGAATCGTTTGTAGATCCACCTGTCCATGTGTAAGAATCATACATTCCGTTCGAGTACAACAATACGCTTCCTCCAGTACAGAACTCAAGAGAATCTGCTACTAAGAAGTCCGTGTAGTTATTTGCAGATTGTGTTACCACAACTGTATCCGCTCCCGTACCACAAACACTTGTGATATCAACAGAGTACGTTCCAGGAGTTGACACATCAATTGTTAATGTTGTATCTCCAGTTGACCACAAGATTGCATCTGATGGCGCTCCTGCAGACAATGCTACAACCTCACCTGTACAAATTTCGAAGTCAGCTCCTAGGAAGTCTGTAGAAAGTGGAGAAAATTCATCTGCTCCCATATCTGGCGTAACAGCATCTCTACCTTGTCCGTCAAAATCCATCGTGATTCCAGCAATTGGCGTACCCAATCCTGCAACAGCTTCGTTACAAACGTGAAGATCAAATGTTGAGTGGAACATTGGATCAACATCAATACTGTTCGCATCTCCGCCTGTGATTGATTGCCAATCAGAAAGCAATGCTTGGTTAGCACTCGAATAGTATCCTACGCTTCCACTTGGTGAGTGGAACAAGTTGTAGTCAGACTCCGTAACGGTGTAGTTACTTGCCAAGTAAATTGCGTATCCTGCTGTGTAGTTTACAAACATATTATTCTTCAATGTGTTTGCTCCACCACTTGTTCCGTAGAAAGCACGTGATGAACTTCCACCTTCAGATACGAATGCTGTGTTGTGCTCAATATCAGTGAACCCAGAGTTTGACAAGTAAATTCCGTAGAAAGTTGATGTACTTCCACTTTCTCCAACCTGTACCATGTTGTTTGAGAATTTAGCGTGGTTTGATGAATTCGCATCAGAGTTTACCAAGTACATACCGTATCTCCAACCTGAAGTAGCCGTACCGTTAACCATGTTGTTCATGATCATCGCTCCATTATCACAGTAGTTGAAGTACATTCCGTAACGGCTTCCAGTGTATGTTGACTCACCAATTGCCATGTTTCCATCAAATACAATTGCATCTTGCGACTCCAAACGAGCACCGTAGTAATAGTTATCTACGAATGTGTTTCCTTTGAATACTGATCCAGATTCAAGATCAAGCGATCCGTTACCGTACCAGTACAAACCATAACTTCCTCCTTCCATTGTATTGTTTAGGAACATGTTATTGTTATCGTTTGAGTTTGCCGAATAAATAACCGCAAAGTTTGTTCCTGTACTTGATATATTTGCCGAACGTAAATGACAGTTTTCAAAATGGTTGTTCTCCGATCCTCCTGAGATGTCCAATACACGCCCATAACTTGTAGATGTATTTTCAAGAGTCAAGTCTAGGAAAGTCACGTAGTCGTTATCAGACATTTTAACAATGTAGTTATCTGAAGAGGCAGCTGGTGCAGCGCTTACTGTAACCAAAGATGCGTCCGCATTTTCAGAGCGGAAAGTAAGTGTGTTTGCTGAATCAGAAGGAACTCCCGATAAATCAAACTGTTCGTTGTATACTCCATCACGCACGTCAAAAATAACATCTCCACACAATCCGAATGTTACTAAGTCAGCAACAGCAGTTGAGAAGTCAGCATAATCGGGTGTTGTACCACCAATTGTATAGGTTCCAGAAAGTCCTGGCTCCAAGCTTGCGATATTAGCGAAGTCGTTCCAAGCTCCTGCTGGATCTTCAGTAACACCATTTGGCATAGAGGCCACAGCTACTAAGTTATCTCCTGTGTTTAAAGGAAATAATCCGATTGTAACAACTTCAGAGTTAAAAGGAGCGATAGAACCCGTCCAAGAAACGTTCAATGGCACACTTCCATTGATTGAGAAGTCAATTTGTGCTGATGTCAAAGGGTCTGATCCGTAATTGAACAATTCAACACGAACAGAATCTGTGAAATCACATGTTGGGAGTGTAGGAGTAACAAAACCGGCAATACCAGCATCATCGGTTAATGGAGAAGCGATATTCAATGTGTAATCTTCACATTCTCCAAAGCTAAAGTTTCCACAAGATTCTGATGCCAATGGAGCTCCTGAAGCGTACTTACACAACACACGCATTGTTGTTGGTCCTCCCGGAATCCCATTTGGAATCGTAATAGGGCTAGAGATCGTTGTACCCGCTGTGGCATAACCCACATCGAAATACTCTCCTGCATCATCAAAATCTCCGTCATTATTGAAGTCGATGTATACTACAAAATGTTGTCCCCAAGACGGTCCTGGTGCAACATCAATTGTGTACGTTGTATTTTGCTGAACATTCGTAGAAATTGCCGTGTAATCGACATAATTGTTCGCACTAGGATTCGTACATCCTGTGTTAAGGTTACTAATAGTGTTGAATGTAACACTATTAATGAAATCTCCTGACGTACACTGGCTGTTGTAGGTGGGCAGACACTGTCCCCAGGCAACAAAACCGCTGAACGCAGCAGCAACTAATAGTAGTGATTTTTTCATAAGAATAACTTTTTTATAGAAGAGTAAATTTAACACAAAATCAGGCGCCTACAAAAAATATTATAGATTTAACCAATTCCTTAATTTCAGTTAATAATCCGTTTTAGTAAACAAAATTCTCACAGACATTTAGTTGATTAAAATATAAACACTATATTTGATTAATTAATCGTCAATTCAATTTCATGAAACATCTTAAAGTCGGTCAAAAAGCCCCCTCTTTCACGGGAAAAGACCAAAACGGAAACGACATTTCATTGTCTGATTTTAGCGGTAAACCTGTAGTCATCTATTTTTATCCAAAGGATAGTACACCTGGTTGTACGAATCAAGCGTGCAATTTACGTGACAATTACAGTGAGCTGCTCGAACAGAATATTAATGTTATCGGAGTAAGTGGAGATTCTGAAGCTTCGCATCAAAAATTCATCAATAAGTATGAACTTCCTTTCCCTCTTATTGCAGATGTGGACAAAGAGCTTATCAAACTTTATGGCGTTTGGGGAGAAAAGAAATTCATGGGAAAAGTATACGACGGCATTCACCGTACCACCTTTATCATGGATGCTTCACATACAATTATTGGCATTATCGAAAAGCCTAAAACAAAAGATCACGCACGAGAAATTTTGGAAATTTTCGAAAATAATTAATCACCGTAAATAGTTTACGATCTACCCCCATAGATTTGTAACATCAAAATCATTCAACCTTTGTGTTTCAAAACACATAAACATTAAAAATTACGATATGGCAAACGATGCAAACTCAGAAAAACTAAAAGCACTTCAGCTTACCATGCAAAAGCTGGATAAAACATTCGGAAAAGGTTCCGTAATGCGAATGGGAGACGCTCCTACAGTAGAAGTAGATGTTATTCCAACTGGATCACTCACACTTGACTTAGCTTTAGGTGTTGGTGGTTTCCCAAAGGGAAGAATTGTAGAAATCTACGGACCAGAATCTTCAGGTAAAACGACACTCGCGATTCATGCTATTGCTGAAGTTCAAAAACAAGGTGGTATTGCCGCTATCGTGGATGCGGAACACGCCTTTGATCAGTTCTATGCTAAAAGTTTGGGTGTAGATATCGATAACTTATTGATCTCTCAACCTGACAATGGAGAACAGGCACTCGAAATTGCCGATAACTTGATTCGCTCCGGTGCTATTGATCTGTTGGTAGTTGACTCCGTTGCAGCACTAACACCAAAAGCAGAAATTGAAGGAGAAATGGGTGATTCTCAAATGGGATTACAGGCTCGTTTGATGTCTAAAGCCCTTCGAAAATTAACAGGTTCTATTAATAAGGCGAATTGCTGCTGTATTTTCATCAACCAATTGCGTGATAAAATCGGAGTAATGTTCGGAAATCCTGAAACAACAACTGGAGGAAACGCCTTAAAATTCTATTCTTCTGTACGTGTAGATATTCGTCGATCTAGCCAAATTAAAGATGGTGACGAAGTAGTTGGTAACCGTACAAAAGTGAAAGTTGTAAAAAACAAAGTAGCGCCGCCTTTCCGTAAGGCAGAGTTCGATATTATGTACGGGAAAGGAATCTCTAAAGTTGGAGAGATCATCGACCTAGGAGTAGACTTAAACATTGTAAAGAAAAGTGGATCTTGGTTCTCGTATGGTGAAACACGATTAGGACAGGGCCGTGATTCTGTAAAAGGAATTATTCAGGATAACCCTGAACTCATGGAGGAACTTGAACAGAAAATTAAAGAAGCTCTCACTCCATCAGGAGAGGTTGACTTGGTGGAGGAGCACGATTAATTACATATCGTAAACAAAAGCGGCATTCGTCTTAATTCTAAGTTTGGATGCCGCTTTTTTTTATATCCGTACTTTCCTTTTGAGTCCACTTAAATTCGCTGATTATGAGTTATAAAGGCAACTTTTGTTACATAAGACAATAGAAATACAATCCTTTTTATAGTTTTATTGAAGATTATGGAAACATCATTTCAAGAATTACACATTTTTCGTGATCTTGAAAGTTTGCACTATGAAAAAAACTGTCAGCCTGATCGTTCATGGACATCGAAAGTTGTCCGAAAAAACTCGTGAGACCCTTGCGCTTCTACAAGGAGAAACGATGCTGCAGATAAAAATCTACAAGACAAAAGGACCTGGCGACGCTAGCGAAATAGCCATTAAAGCGAGTAAACACTCCGATGTTATTGTTGCCGTGGGAGGTGATGGCACATGTAATGAAGTCATCAACGGTCTAATGATAAAGCCGAAGGATCACATCATATTTGGAGTTATACCGAATGGAACGGGTAATGACTTCGTTCGAAATTTTCCTCCTTTTGATCCCTACACATTCGTTGTCGGCATTATCGAGAATTCGGTAAAGCGTATTGACCTCGGTAAGATACAGTTTGGTAAAGCCACCCGCTATTTCTTGAACGTGGCAGATATTGGCTTTGGCGCCAAGGTAATCGACACCCTCAACAAACAACGATCAAGTGGAGTTAGTGGCAAATTTTCATACAACCTCGCCATTCTCCGCTCGTTCATCTCGTACCGCAAACCCGAACTCAAAATACGGTCCGAGCACTTCGAATTTGAAGGAAAATCACTCATGATTGCTTTCAGTAATGGCACTACCTTTGGTTCTGGCCTTCAAATATTCCCAGGGGCAAAGCTCGATAGTGGAAAGCTTGGTTTGACCATTATTGGCGATGTCAGTTTGGGCGAATACGCCAAGAATCTTGGAAACTTGCGCAAAGGCCGTCGAATTGATCATCCTCAAGTAAAATATTACGAGTTCGAAAAATTACACGTTCACACAACACTCGACGACTTGTATGTAGAAACTGACGGTGAAATCGCAGGAAGGTCATCGATCACTGTGGAAGTGATTCCAAGTGCTATTCAAATCATTGCCTAGGCTTTATTTCGCAATTTTAAATTGAATTGTGAGGTATGCATTAATTCCATCCGATGGTAGAATTCCCGGCCCAGGATATGCCGCTGCACGTCGCGTATAATATTGCTGGTTCGTAAAGTTGTTTACGCCCGCCTCAAACTGAAAATACTTCTTACATGTGTACCTACCCGAAAAATCAAACACCAAATACGACGGGATTTCACCAATCACCGCATCTCCCGATGGTAAAATGGAGTTCGACGCATCCGAAAATTGACTGGAATTGTAAGAGCCTTGTACTTGGAAACTCCATGGTCCTGTTTTGTATTTCAATCCAGACTTTAAAATGAACGGACTTACGTATTCCACCTGTTTTCCTACGTAATTTGGCTCTTTCGACGAAATGTATCGTGCATCGATGTAAGCAGCATTTACAAAGAGTGAAAGCGAATGACGTGATGAGTCTCTTAACGCTTTAATGAAATCGAACTCTGTAAACAGCTCCACACCCATATTTCGTGCATTCCCAATGTTCGTTCGTTCTTTTACAGTAGTTCCCGCCTTTGGCGCTAGTCCAATTTTGTCTCCGTAGAATACAGAGAATGCAGCGATGTCATAAATCCAAAAATCTTTTTTGATCCCTCTGAACCCGATTTCCATCGTGTATCCATATTCATCACGGATAGCACTATCAATTACAATATTCGGGTTGTTGATTCGAATATCTGTAAAGTTGATCGCTCGGTAATTCTGTGTGAAATTGGCATAAACCTTTGATCTTTTGCTGGTTCGAAAGGATGCTCCCGCTCCAAATAATGGCACAAAGCGCCCCACAGAATTGTTGTCTTCGATGGTGTATACAGCCAAGGTATCTAAGTTAACGGGGTGAACCGCATAACGTTTGTAGTACCCACTCGATCCGCTGTGAATAGACTCCATTCTTAAGCCAAAATTGACGGTTGTTCGATCTCCCAAAAACAAAATATTCTCGGCAAATCCAGCGATATTTTCTGAAGGATACGTAAATGAAGACCCTTCCAAATCGTTGGGGTTTTGATAGTTAAAATCGGGATCTACCCCATCCGTTGCCGTTCCCTGATCTGCTATTGTTTTTCCACGATAGTATCTTGCTCCAACCAAAAACGCACCTCGGACTTCCATCTTTTCCTTCTTTCGCTGCACATCATAGCGCTGTAAAAAACGGGCTTCCGCCCCAGCATTTCTAAATGTTCCAAGCAGCATTTCTCGCGCACCGCCCGGATCTTGCTGCGTGATTTTCCCCAAGAAACCAAGTGTTTGACGACTCGATGCCATTCCAAATGCACGTACATTAAAGTGTGCTTTTCGCGATATCTCGTGGTCGTAGTGAAATGCTAGCATGTTCCAATTCACGCGGAACCAATTTCGATCGCGTAAGCTTTGACGCGGATCTTCTTCAAACAATACATCCGAAAGTCCACCGGCTTGCTTTGCAAGGTAATTCATGTGCGTATATTCCAATCGTACCTTTACATTCTCAGTGAGGTAATATCCCACTTGTGCAAATGCTTGGTGCTGCTCGAAATTGGAATTTTCGCGGTAGCCATCTCCGCGTTTGTATTGATGATAAGCCTGATAGAAAAGACGATTTTTCGATCCAGCCACTCGATTGAAAGTACCCAAATAACCGTAGGTTCCACCCGTTGTTCGCGACGTAAATTCGAAGGGTGTATTGTTTGGAGCATCCTTGATGATGAAGTTTAACAGTCCTCCGAATTGTGTTCCGAACTGAAGCGATGCTGATCCGCGAATGATTTCGATTGCTTTCAACGCTTCGAATGGCGGCGTGTAGTAACTTTCTGGGTACCCCAAAGCGTCTGCACTAATATCATATCCGTTTTGCCGCGTGTTGAAATTCGCTGTTCGATTCGGACTCAATCCACGCCCACCAATTCCAACTTGAATTCCTGCTCCGTCACTTTCCCAAATATTGAGACCTGGTACTTTCGCGAAAATCTCTCGCGGATTCGCTGTTGATTTCGCTCCGCTTAATTCTGCTAGTTCTATCACCGCGTTGGTTCCCGTGTAAATTTGGACACCTCGAACGGGAGGAAGAAAGCCCACGTCAAATCCTTCCATTTGCTTGCGAATCACGTTAGCTCCTTCAACATCTTGGTATTTTTCAGTTAATCGGATAGTAAATTTGGTTGACAGGTCATTCGTTTGAACCACATAAAACACTGTATCGAAAGAAAGCATCGAAACGATCAATGTATCGCCTTTACCTGCTTCTATCTTGAATGAACCATCGTCCGCTGTTCGCGCGAGCTCTCCAGATCGTTCATTCTTAAGTTTGACTCCAGGAACGCCAATTTGCTGCCCATCCACCACGGTTCCACTCACCTGAGCAAACGAAGTCATCAGCATCAACAAACATGATATTGTCAGTAGTGTTTTCATTCTTTGAAAGGTTCAATCCAAGTTCTGTGGGCAAGGTTGTATGGGTATTCCGTTAAGTCATGCTTTTTATCTACAAACAATTGAGCGGGTCTTCCATTCAAACTGACATAAATTTCTGCGTGAATTTCAGGGTCCTCAATCAGGAATTTGTAATCGCCGTAATGCAGTAAACGACCATCGTACTCTTCTTTTAGCATTTGGGCGTATTGGATGATCATATCTGGCTGTGTTGCCATTTGATCTTCTTGTGTTTGCGTGAGGAAATCACCATTTTGAATTTCCGATTCTCTTCCTGTTTTTTTATCTACCAAATAGAACGTTGCGTGACCTTCCTTGTGCATGAGCATCACGCGCCACGAAAAACGAAATCCTTCCTCATTCCAAAATAAATCACCTTTGTAGAGGAGGAATCGGATGGGTACAATCAGCTGAATAAGCACATAAATAAGGAGCGCGGTACGAACAAATTTCCGCGGTCGCGCCAAGGGTTTTTCACTTTTTCGAATGACCTTCTCAGAACCCAAAAACCTCAATACCCTTTCATGAAATTGATCTGAGAAGAAGATCAACGTTGAGAAAATCATTACCCACGGGAATACACCGATTGGGAAAAGGTACCACGTAACGAGATGGAAAAACACCACGAAGAAATACGCATATGGCCGAAATCTAGTCGAAAGGAGAAAGAAAACGATGAATAAATCGTACAGACATCCTGACCAACTGAAGGCATATGCCACCCATTCTTCCTGAAGAAAACCACCGATTACGGGAATATTGTGGTGCGCCTGCAACCAAATCTTAAGCGGTTGAGCATCAAATAACCAATCCGAATTGACTTTTGCAATTCCGGCAAATACATAAACAACCGCCAATTGAAACTTCAAAATGCCCGAATGCCATTGGCGCATTGTTCTGCTCGCGATCGGTTTATAGAACTTCGCATCAAGTGAAAATCGTGCATTCGCAGGAAGCCAAATCATTAGAAAACTGATCAGGCTTACGAAGTAATAGTGATTGAGGTAATATGATTTATCAATGAGCTCAATGTATGTAAAACACAAGAAGAAGATAACGGCTCCCCAACGGTAGAACGCTCCTAGAATGATCGAAATGGAAGCGATAATCATCAGAACGAATGGAACGTACATTAAATTTCCCTCCAACGGTTCGACCCAATCAAAGCCAAGGTAAGTGAAATGATATTCTGGATCGATGTATAATTGTTTTACCCATCCTTTCCACAAGAAGCGCGACACGCCAAAGAGCATCAGGAGTCCAAAAATAATTCTGAACACAACCAGAGGAGCATTGGACACCTCTTTAAACGGATCAAAATATGTTCGTAACGACGACGCTTTCACCTTTGTTAACTTAATTAATCGATTTATTGCAAATCGCGCGTAAAGAAAAGAGTTCTTTCCTTGAAAGACAATACCACAAAGAAGGTATTTAAAATCATTCTAAATAGTTTGGGCTCAAACAAAAAACTCCACCCTTTGCGAGAGTGGAGTTTTGACCTTCAATTGCCGTTTACTTCTTCAGTACAATCGGCTGTGTTGTTTGATATTTATCTGTTCTAACATTCAAGAAATACGTTCCATCTGCTGCCGAAGACAGGTCGATGTTGAAGCTTTCTCCCTCCAAGGTTGAATCGTATACAATTCGTCCAGAAATATCCATCACTCGAACAGTTGTTTCATCTACAATTGGACTAATCATCTCAATATTTACCAATCCATTCGATGGGTTCGGGTAAATGATGAACTGCGGTGCATTCAACTCTTCGATGCTGGAAGTGATATCGACAGTAATACTATTCAATGTTGTTGCACATCCGTTTGCGTCTGTAATTGTTAAGGAGTAAGTTCCAGCAGACAATCCTGTAAGATCTTCCGTAGAAGCCGTGAATCCATTTGGTCCCGTCCATGCGAACGTATAGTTTGGCGTTCCTCCTGCTACTGTGATATTGATTGCTCCATCATTTCCTGCTGATGTTGCATTCGTAACAGCACTTGTTCCAGTTAACGGACTTGGACCATTCAAAACAACGTTTACATTCGATGCACATTGATCGCCATCCACTACCGTTACGGAGTAAGTTCCAGAAGAAAGTCCCGTAAACAAACCTGTTCCTTGCGGACCGTTTCCAATGTCATATGTTGCTCCAGATGCATTTCCTGTTAAGAAAGACACTGTGAATGAACCGTCGCTGTTTTCTGCACATGTTGGTTCAACCGTAGAATAATCGAAAGTTGAAGTACATGGCGTTGACAGACAGAAAGTAGTTGTGTCTGATGTATACGAAAGGGTTGTCATTTGAGCCAAAATCGTCCCTTGATCGTCGGTTACATAGAAGTCGCCATCTACTGCACAGTTTGACGCTGTTCCATTCATTCCATCTCCCCAATCATCATACATAATCAAATCATAACATCCTGCTGACAAACAAAGACTTTCATTGACGGTAATTTCATCGCCATACGACCCTGGATCTCCAGCACTAGCAGCTTGCGACCCTCCGGGAGGAATTCCTGTTGTGTTACCTCCTGATGCCACAACCGTAGTTGTTCCCGTTGGCACGATTTCCCAATAGGTTTCATATCCCCAACAGTCCGTTTCAATGGTAAGCGTTGCCAACACTCCACCTATTGTTGCATCGTAATTTTTCAAGGATGCGTCATTGCTAGGGTTCGTATCTGTCACTCCGTTTGGATTACTCGTACTCGCATTGAATACGTGTGGACCCGCTGTTGTAATCATTGTTGGAAGCGTAACCGTAGTACTTGAGTTAGAAGCTAAGTTTCCTGTCCAACTAAATGATTGATTTGCTCCTCCGTCGATGTTATACAAAATCGTTGCTGATGTCAAGTTGTTAGCTCCTGCATTTCGGAGGGTAACAACAGGATCAAAACTATCACCACACAATTGACTTGGTGGCGATGAAATACCTTGGATGCTTGCATCGTCAACTGTTGTAACAGCATTTGGATCCCATCCGTCGTTGATCACATTCGACCCACCGCATGAAGCAGGATCGAGGTAGGCACCAATTCCCAATCCCCATGAAACACCGAGTCTTCCATAAAAATCATATCCATTTGCTGATGTACCTTGGCAGGCAGCAGAACCTCCGTACAATTGTCCGATAATGCGACCATTTTGATCGAACAAAGGAGAACCTGATGATCCTGGTTCTGTTACACCGTCGTCCCAACCATCCATCCACCAAACAGAAGCTCCGCCAGAAGTCCCGTGATGAATATTGTTCGCTCCACCGTTCTCGTATGCTCTACAAATTTTCTTGATATCTCCTGACGGATGATGAATTCCTGTTACTTCTGTTACAGCAGCTTCCGTATCGTCATTGTTCCATCCTGCATAAAACAGTCCCCAGTTTGTTGCATCGGCAACCGTCATATTATCGAGCATCAACAATGCGTGGTCCGCTCCTCCTCCACTCACAAGTACGGTTGCACCATTTACAGTCGTTTGATCATAGTTTGATGGACTGTTAAATGTTGTTGGTGTATTCGCTGTAGTGGCGCATGACATTCCTGGATTACCTTCTGGTACATCCCAATTGAAACGGAATAACCAATTTGATGTTCCTCCACCGAGACAGTGGTTCGCCGTTAAGAAGTAAGGTGTTCCATCGTTACATGAATTGTTAATCAATGCTCCGGTACAAATTCCGCTTCCGTTCACAACAATCATTGCTACCGAGCGAATTTGATCGTCCCAAGCACTCAATCCACCTACATACGGATCAACTGGGCAACGTGCATCGATGTTACAATCTCCTGAACTATTCAATGCTTTCGCCAAGCTATTCTGAATGATATTCAAGCTACGGTAACCATGTGTCACTCCGTTAATCTTAAATTTCCCCTGACCTTGTACGGATGCTGGCTCGAAGTACTCAACAACGATATGATCACCATGTACCAAATCTGTTCCCAATTCTCCACTCGGATGATTGTTGCGCACAGTGTACGCACCCACCGTATGTGTTTTATTAATGTCGTACAAATACAAATGTGCTCCTTCTGGGAAATGAACATCTTCTAATGTGAGGTTAACCGTCAAGGCACCAGGTGCTACAATTTCCGTTCTCCACACACGATTTCCTCCTGGAAGATCCACCCAAACACCGCTGTTTTTTGGTGTGATGTTGGTTTCATATTTATATCCGAATCGCCATGGAGCATCCTTCGCCGCATCATTGATAAGATCTTGCGCTTCAATTTCTGCCATGTCGAATCCGGGCATCGTAATTCGAGGGACATCCACATTTGTGACCGCCTTTCCTTTTAGGCTGACGGGACCACCCATGTCCGTAATCTGAGCGAAGCTCGCCATGGAGAATAGCGCGATCGCTCCTGCAATGAGAAGTTGTTTTTTCATAGTTCGAGTATAAGTAAGTAGACTGTTCCGGATTGCTCCGGAACAGTAGTTCTATTTGTTTACAACAATGGTCTTCATTTCTGAACCAAGGCTTGAATTCAAGCGGATGATATATGTTCCATTGGCTGCTGATGTTAAATCAAGCAAGGATGAAACTCCGTACGTAAGTTTCTCGGTAGAAATGATACGTCCTGTCATGTCTAATACTGTAATTCGTGCGTCAGTTGCCACATCTTCGAGTTGAACAGTAAACATTCCCGTACTTGGGTTAGGACTAACAGCGAACAAGTTTGAAGAAATTTCCTCAATGCTACTTGTTCCTGGATTTGGATCATACCCGTCATTTATTGACTGCTCTGCACCACATGATGCTGGCGACAAATATTGTTTCACTCCTAAATCCCAAGATACTCCAAAACGTCCGTAGAAATCATATTGTCCGTTGTTACTTGTTCCACTACATGCAGCTGCACCACCGTATAGTTGACCAATGATTCTTCCGTTTTGATCAAACAAAGGAGAACCTGAAGAACCTCCCTCTGTAACACCATCATCCCATGAGTTCATGAACCAAACATCTGTTCCACTCACACTTTGGTGGCTAATGTTGTTCCCGTTATCGAAGGCACGACAGATTTTTTTGATGTCTCCCGCAGGGTGGTGAATTCCGACCACTTGAGAAACAGTAGACTCAACATCTGTATTATCCCAACCCGCGTAGAACAATCCCCAGTTAATGGCATCATTCACGTCCATGTTATCGATTTTCAACAACGCGAAATCTGAAGTTCCGCTGTTTGCCAAAAGTGTTGCTCCGTTTGCTGTTTGATCAAAATTTGATGATAGATTGTATGAGCTCGAAGTGTTTGTTGTTGTTGCACATGAAAGTGTTGGATCACCTTCTGCTACTTCCCAATTGAATCGGAATGCCCAGTTTCCAGTACTTCCACCGAGACAGTGATTTGCTGTTAGAAAGTAAGGAGTTCCATCATTACACGTGTTATTGATAAGTGCTCCCGTACACGCTCCGTTTCCGTTTACAACGATCATTGCAACCGATCGAATTTGGTTCGACCAAGGATCACCAAGTGAACAATGAACATCAATATTACAATCTCCAGAACTGTTCAATGCTCGTGTCAATTCATTTTGAATGTGCGTTAGCGTTCGGTATCCATGTACAACACTTGATACTGTGAGCGACCCTTCGCCAGCCACATTTGCAGGCTCATGGTACTCTACAATGATTTCGTCACCGTGGAGTAATTCCGTTCCAAGATTTCCATCTTCGCGGTTGTTTCGAGCAGTATATGCTCCTACTTTATTGGTTTTGTCTACATCAAAAAGGTAAAGAGATGCTCCTTCTGGAATGAATAAATCTTCCAACAGTAAATTCATTGTAATTGCCCCTTCACATTTCAATCCTAAGCGCCACAATTTACTGCCATCGGAGAGCGTTTCCCACGTCCCTGAATTCCCAAGCGTGAAATCCGTATCATACTTGTACCCAAAGCGCCACGGTTGTGACTTGTTTTGATCGTTGATTGCATCTTCTGCTGCCACTACATTAGCATCGAAGCCGCTCATTACTTTCGTTTCAATTTCATCTGAACGGAAGTTTGATTTCCAGCTAATGGGTTTTCCAAGGTCGGTTGTTTGCGCTTGAGAGCTAAAAGTTGCTGCGAAAATTGCACAAGCCAAGAGTAGTTTTCTTTTCATAGTTTATCGAGTTATTGAAACAGTTGTTTCTCATATGAATGTCAAGACATTCGGTTATTTTCTTTTTATGCTGCAACCTCTCGGTACAGGCGTATTGTTTGATAATTTAGTTCCGTTTGCTAAAAAGTCGATTGCATCAAGTGCGTATGTTTCTAGTTCTGTTCGCTTGCTGTCCCACGAATTGTCAATGCTTCCTCTCATCACCAACTTTCCGTTTGCGTCGACTACAAAAACATGAGGCGTTGTTTTCGCACCAAAAGCATCTGCCACCACTGAATTTTCATCCATCAGGTAGCTCATTTTGTAACCTTGCTTTTCTGCGCGTTCTTTCATTTTTTCCATCGAATCGTCTCCGTCATGTTTGGCAGCATTCGAATTTACCAATACAAAACCAATTTTCGCATCACTTGCTTTTTGGTAGAGATCGTTGTAATCCTTTTCCCAACCTTCAAAACCGTCGTTTCCTACAACGAAGGGACAAGTATTGCAAGAGAAAACGATAATGGTTCCATTTTCCTTCTGAAAATCTTTTAAATCGTAGGCTTCACCGTCGGTTGCCATCATTTTGACATCCATTGCCGGGACCTTCTTTCCGATTTTCAATTCTTTCCCCTTCTTCATAAAAGACGAAACACCGAGAGCTAGCGTTGGCAATAAAACTCCTATAAAGAGTAATTGTTTGATTGCAATTGATATTGGTTTAGAAATCATTCCTTATTATTTTAGCACGATCCTTGTTATTGAACGGGCACACAAATTACGAAATTATGAATAAAGTTCTTGTTTTATTATTCTCTCTTATTGGTTTTCAAAGTCTCTCCCAAACATTTACGATTCCAATGGTAGACCATCCCTTTATCGATATTATTGAATGGAAAGGAAAGGGCGCCATGTTGATGAGTAAAGATCCGAATATGAGCACCCCACAAATCAATCTGACCTTAATTGGCGAAGAACAAGAAAGTTTATGGGATCAAAAAATCCGCCCGAAAAACGAAGAATACTATTATCTCGCCAGTGAAAATGCGCGCTATGTGTACTTTTTAGACAACCTCGAACTGGACAATGGAAAAGTATATTTCAACCAGTTGAATTCCGCAGGAAACGTAAAAACGGTGTCGGGATCAATTTCTTCAGCCATCAAAAAACTGGGCTCGTATGATTACAATAAACTTGAATTAATCAATGTTGTTGTAACCGACAAAGCACTTGTTCATCATTTTCGATACGATGATAAAAAAGCAAAGGCTACACGCGAATTTGCCACATTCATGACGCACCACAACATGCTGTGCTACGCTGTGGAGCTGGGAGCGATTCCCGATTCTGATTTAAAAGACGACAACATTGGACAGTGGAACTATATTGGATTCACAGAAGACGAAATTTATTTCGCTGCTCGTGGATATAGCGCTAAGAAAAAGGGTTGGAATGTACGATCGTTTACATCGAAAGGAAAAGAAATAGAAGGAACGTTCTTAGAGGCGCCTTCCGATCTACTACCAATTGAAAACATTGGTTTCGGTACTACAGGAAGTTACTACCTCGAAGATAAAAATGTGATTGAGCGCGGTCTATTGACTCAAATTAATGGCGAATTCTACCTGATGGGAGCTGAACGCAGTGATCAGGGAGCCGCACTTATTTTACACATTTACGAAGATGGAGAATGGAAGGTGCTCAACAAAATGAACCTGAATTATTTTATCGAAAATAAAAATTTGAAACTGGGGATTTACCCGATGAATGAGGGAGTTGGCTATCATCTCGACCACAACGGTTACAACAAAGTAAGCATCATCTATTACGAGCCAGGTCAGGAAGCAGCGCATAATGATTTCTCCGAACTAGCGGTTGTAAATCCAAGTAGTGTGCTTTATCCTAAAGAGAAAAAAGAATTTACTGTAAATTTGCCGAACAAAGTGCTTGTTTTTGATACAAGTCAACTAGGGAAAGAAGGCGAGGTAGAATTTGAATTTAAGGAGAAATGATTATTGGAATTTGTGGTGGAAGTGGATCAGGAAAAACAACATTGTTGAATCGACTTTACACGGAGTACAAAGATCTGCAACCAAGTGTGTTCTCGATGGACAACTACTACCGCCCCATCGAACATCAGTTAATTGATGAAAATGGCGAGGTTAATTTCGACCTTCCTACAGCACTCGACGTTGATAAATTAGTCAGCGACCTTCAAAAATTGGTGCGAGGCGAAGAAATTGTGGTTAAAGAATACCATTTCAACTCACCGCCAGACAAACACGTTTTGATCACGATTAAGCCATCAGATGTAATTATCGTTGAAGGTTTATTCCTGTTCCATTATCCTGAAGTTCGCGAAGTCTTGGACTATTCTGTATTTATCCATGTTGATCAAAAAATACAGTTAGACAGACGACTTTATCGCGATCAGGAAACACGAGGATACTCACGCGAAGCAATTCTCTATCAATGGGAAAACCACGTGATTCCGTGCTTTGACAATTATTTGCTACCTTACCGTGACGATGCCGACTTCTTGTTCCGAAATGACCGGAATGCAGACTCCGACTTCGACAAATTGACAACGGAAATTGCCCTAAGGTTGGATCAGCAAAAAGCATGATAACAAACGTTTTAAAGAAATATTACATCCTGATCGCTGCGGTTGTCAGCTCTATTTTATTCGGGGTGTACTATTTGAATGTGCATTCGCACGGACATTCGTCCAAAACGATTCATACGTTTCAAATCGATTTTAACCGAACGCAAAGCTTACTCGATGCTGAGCTTGCCTCGTACCAAAAGTCTATTCATTACCAAAGCACGGACGACCTTTGGCGCAACCTTACCAAAGACTCAGACTTCAACCTGCATGTGTATCGAAATGATTCACTCATTTTTTGGAATACGAACCATCTACCCATCCTGCGGTTTGCTGAGATTCACTATCCTGGCAACGGTGTAATTCATCTTCAAAATGGATGGTACTATGCAAAAACGGTAGAAGTTGGGGAGTACACCGTGTGTGGATCTTTTTTGATCAAACAAGATTACTCATATGAAAATCGTGAGTTAATCAATGACTTTGCCGACGATTTCCACTTGCCATTTTTGGCGGAATTGAGCGAAGAAGAAGACCAAGGATATCCCATAAAGCTGAATAATGGCAACTTCGCGTTTTCTATTGTCCCCCATGAAAACCAAACAATTACGCGCACTGAATCAGTAATACTTCTCGTGTTATTGGTTGGAGCACTTGGCTTGTGGCTGTTTCTTTTAACCCAAATTTCCACGCGCCTTCCTTTGATCATACGTGCAGCTATTCCAATTGGAATCGTTGGTGCTCGATACCTATCCTTGAAGCTCGGTTTGCTTCAATTTATGGAGGGTACCGAAGTGTTTGAGCCGAGTTTATATGGTACAAGTCAACTGTTTCCGAACTTTGTTGCCTATTGGATCAACATCACTGTACTCATCTATTTCATGTACGAAACGCGACGATTTTTACTTCTTCTTCGCAAAGGAATTGCCGCGAAACTTACCACAGCTGCTTTATTTATCGGGTCCATTTTATGGTGGATTCTCATCGTTGATCTGAACCGAGGCTTGATTGAAAACTCATCGATTCCTTTAATTATTGATCAATTATTCGAACTCAACATCTATTCGATACTTGCAATAACAGGCATTGGTTTTTTCATCTACGCCTACTACCTATTCGTTCGTGATAGCATTATTCAATGTAAAAAAGTAGGTTGGAGTGCCGTTCACATGGCCTTGATCACCTTCTTTGGAGGATGCTTGTTCTTCTTTTACGAAGTAAACGTTGGCAATGCGCTTTCCTTTAATGCCTTCTTCCCTGGCGTGCTGTATGGCTTTATGGTCTACCTCATTTATCGTCATGACGGCGTACGTCAACTCGGGGCTGGACTCATTCTCCTCTTGTTGTTTTCACTGGTAACTGCAGGAAATATTGCTGAATTCAACTTCAAAAAAGAACGAAGTGAACGTGAGCTGTACGCCAATCAGTTAGCTACAGAAAAGAACATCGTAACAGAAGCTGAATACTCTCAACTGGCCGAAGAAATTAAGCAGGATAAGTTGTTGCAACGATTTATTGGGTCTCCTCAATCGGTGACTTTTTCCGACTTCCAAGAAGGAATGGAAAGAAGACTTTTCAAAGGATTTTGGGAGCGATACGACATCGATTTTCACTTGTTCGATTCAGAAAAACAACCCTTAATTGAATATCCGAAAGATCCAGATGGAATTTATTCAGAGTTAGAAACCATTATCCAAAAATCAAGCATTCCTTCTGAAATTAATCCCAACATTTATTTTGTCTCAGATTATTCAGGACAGTACAGTTACATCATTAAGCAACCACTCGTTTCGAAAGACACTACAGCGAGTGCTATCCTTTTCTGTACGCTCAAATCAAAAAAGATTCCCGAAGAAATTGGTTTCCCACGACTGCTCATTTCTCAGCAGACAAGCGTATTTGAAACGCTCGAATCGTATTCTATTGCGAAATATCACGATGGACGTTTGGTAACAAAGTATGGCGATTTCAACTATCCTTCTTCTTTTCACGCCATAATTCCTTCTTCCATTCTAAAAAAGGGCTTTTTTGACTTCGATGATTACAATCATTATGCATTGCTTCAAGGGAAAAATGATGTGGTGATCCTATCGAGTAAGAACTTCACCGCCGTTGATTTGGTGACTTCATTCTCCTATCTCTTCAGCTTTTTTGGGCTTTTACTCCTTCCTGTGCTCTTACGCTACAGTACAAATCAGTCGAACCGAAAAACATTTAGTTTGGCGATGAAAATTCAATTGGTATTGATTTCACTCGTCTTTTTATCCTTACTCGCTTTTGGTTGGGGAAGTGGTGTGTTCGTCAGCAACCAATACAATCAATACACAGACGATGTAATTCGGGAAAAGCTGAGTTCTGTTCAAACGGAAGTGAAAGCGAAATTGGGCGATTTCCCTGAGTTGTCTATTTACGAGAATGGTGACTACATGCAGTACATTCTTCAAAAGTTTGCAAAAGTGTTCTACACGGACATCAATTTGTACGACAACGAAGGTTATTTGCTTGCAACTTCTCGTCCGAAGGTGTTCAACGTGGGATTACTCAGTGAGCAAATGAATCCGATTGCTTATCAAAAGATGAAGTTTAAGCAAATCAGTGAATTCGTTCACAATGAAAGCATTGGTAACCTGAATTATTCGTCTGCTTATTTGCCTTTCTACAACAACGATGGGGTTCGAATGGGATTCATCAACCTTCAGCATTTTGGTCAGCAAAGTGAATTTGAGAATCAGATTCAAAAATTCATGGTGGCCATTATTAATGTGTTTATCCTGCTGTTAGCCATCTCAATTGTACTCGCCATTTTCATTTCTGCTTGGTTAACCTCCCCTTTGCGTATCCTACAAGAAAGTTTTGCAAGCGTGAAGTTTGGAAAATACAACGAGCAAATTTCATACGATCGAGAAGACGAAATTGGCGCATTGGTGAAAGATTACAACCAGAAGCTACTCGAACTTGAATTTACCGCGCAGCAATTAGCAAAAAGTGAACGTGAATCGGCTTGGCGAGAAATGGCCAAACAAGTCGCCCATGAAATCAAAAATCCACTCACTCCAATGAAGTTGAGTGTTCAGCAGTTGCTTCGTGTGTACGATCCAGATGATCCAAAAAGTGGTGAAAAGTTGAAGAAGGTTGCCAACTCGATGATTGAACAAATTGATGCCTTAACCAACATTGCCAATGAATTTTCGTCGTTTGCCAAGATGCCGAATCCGTTGGAGTCTCGTTTGGATCTCGTTGCACTCATTCGTGGTGTTGCCGAAGTATTCCGAGTTCCTGGAAAGGTAAAACTATCCATTTCTGCGCAACCAGAGCAAATCTTTGTGTTGGCCGACAAAGATCAATTCGTGCGGGTCTTCAATAACCTCATCAAAAATGCCATTCAGGCGATTCCTGCTGATCGCGTTGGACAAATTTCCATTGACCTCGAGCAAAAAGGCCAGAAAGTGGTCATCAAAATTGCCGATAATGGAGTCGGAATTGATCCTTCGAAAGTTGGGAAGATCTTTGTGCCGTATTTCACAACGAAAAGTACGGGAACAGGGCTCGGTTTGGCGATGGTACGACAGATTATCGAGAACCACCAGGGAACGATTGATTTTGACACAGAAGTAGGCGTTGGAACAACGTTTGAGATTGTGTTGCCGGTGAAGGAGTAGGTTTTTGAGGAGCTTACTCGAAAGAAAGGATTCGTGCCAGAGTAGTGGCTAAGGCAATCAGAAAAAGCGCGTATCAAGGCATAAAAAAACCCGACTCAATCTTTAAATCAGATTAAATCGGGATTTTTAAACTACGTCACTTAAATCGGTTCAAAATCTAATGGAACCGAAAAAACGAATCAGACAATAAGGAAGTATACTAATAGGATGATGTCAATTAGGACACTTACCGAAGTGGCGTAGATAATGTATCGCATAGGTGCTACGGCTAACAATAGACTGAGAGTAGTCATTGTAGGAATAACGACTGCAACGAGCGCCCAAGTGTAGTCAATAGCGCCCATTCCAACTGTAATTCCACCTAAACATCCCACGATGAGTAGTACAACTGAGATCAATCCGAAGCGGTTAAACTCTGCGTTTTGTTCCCACTCGTTGCTTTTGGTAACTTCTGTTGCTTTATTATATTCTTTTGCTGCTTGGTTTGTAATTGTTTGTGTAGCCATGATTCGATGTTTTAAAATTCATAATGTCTGTTAACAAAGGTGCGGCTAGTACACTGATTATGAAATGATATGAATTCAGTTAAAAAACTGATTATTATCAGAAAAAAACATGACCTCTTAAAAACTGGGGCTTCGGCTCCGCTCAGCCCACGTACTTCTAATTGTCAAACTCTTAGGGCTGAGCAGAGCCAAAGCCCGAAATACACAACACAAAAAAACCGTCTACCCAACAAGGGATAGACGGCTTCGCATTTATTCTCTTCGTACTAGTGCTCGCTCGCTTCTTTCTCTTCAGCAAGCTTTGCTTCAAATGCCTCGAACTTCGCTTTCACCGCTTTGAATCGTTCAATTTCTTTGCGCGTTTGAGCCGCGTACTGCGCATCATTGTTTTCCTCGTAGTTCGCTAACTCTGTCTCAAGTGCATCAATTTTTGCTCCACTTGATTTAGCAATATAACCCACAAACTGAGGCATAAACATTTGCGTGTAAAGTCCACCGTTTTCGTACAAGTTTTGATACATGTCGTATGATTTCTCATAAATCTCGATGTCTTGCTGTGACACAAATCCAGTGTAAGCACCAATTACTCCTAACTTATCATAGCCTTGTAGCGTAGTTCCGTTAAGTGCATTTTCGAAGAAGGCATATTTTTCAGCTCCTCCGTATCCTGCATACAACTGAGCGATTCCACTCATCATTTTCGATGATTTTTCGCTCTCCAATGGCTCTGCCAACGCAAGTGCTTTCTCTGGGTTGTCTTTCCCAAGTGCACTCAATGCAGAAGAGATCACCGTGTAAGACAAATCATTTGAAATGGCTGTAACATACATTGGCTCTACTTCTTCTGGTTCCATCAATTTACCAAGCTTCGCGAGTGCTGCCGCTCGCACACTCGATTCTGGATCATTTGCCGCCAAATCTTTCAATACAGCAATTCCTTCTTCTCGCTTTTCCTCTTTTAGTCGTGTTGTCAAGCCAATCGCGTCAATACGAATTCCCCAGAACGAGTCCTTCAACGCATCCAAAATCAATTGTTGGCTTTCCGCAGATGTTCCTTTCGCTCCGTTTTTCAATCCTTCTCTTCTGGCGATGTAGCGCTCACCATTGTAGTATTGGTGAATGTAAATTTCACGTGGCTTATCCTCACGTTTTTTCGCCAAAATAGCTTGTTGGAAATCATAAATGTATCCTTTCAATTCTCCTTCAAATGGAATGGAAATCTCCTCGGTTAATTCATCAACTACTACTCTGTGAATGTGCTTTCCTTTTGTGTCGAAAACAGCAATGTCCATTGGCAGTTTGTAAATTGGAGAAAGCTCAAGGTTTTGCTTTTGTTCAACAACGATGTTGAGTGTGCTTGTTCCCTCATCAACTGTTTGGCTGAAATCCAGCACGGGATGCGCTGATCCTAAAAACCATTGATTGAAGAACCAGTTCAAATCTTCTCCTGACACTTCTTCGAATGCCAATCGTAATTGGTGAAATTCTGCTGGCTTGAATTTATTCTTTTCCAAGTAGTTATTCATTCCCGCGAAGAAGGCTTCATCTCCTAGGTAGTTGCGCAACATATGTAGAATGCGTCCTCCTTTGTTGTATGAGTGACCATCGAACATTTGCTCTTTATCATCGAAATCGAACCAAATAAGATCGTGATACCCTTGCATCTGAGCGCTTTGGTAGTATCCATCTGCTTCCTTGTCTGCGTAGTAATCTGCTTGGTCCAATCCGTATCGGTGCTCATCCCATAAATATTGTGAGTAATTCGCAAAGGATTCATTCAACGGTAAGTTTGACCATGATTCGCACGTTACCAAATCACCAAACCAATGGTGGAAGAGTTCGTGAGCAATTGTAGAGTTGTCATTATCGTCGAGTAATTCGCGTTTGTTCTTGTAAACGAAGTCTCCGAAGATTACTGCTCCTGTGTTTTCCATTGCTCCAGAAACATAATCGCGGACAACTATTTGATGGTATTTGTCCCATGGATAATGCACTCCCGTCAATTCAGAGAAGAACTTGATCATGTCTGGTGTTTCACCGAAAATATCTTTCGCGTATTGCTCCCATTCAGGCTCTACATAGTAGTTTACTTCCATTACAGATCCATCAGGACGTGTGTACGTATCTTTCACGACTTTAAATTCTCCTACTCCCATCATGAACAAGTACGGAGCATGTGGCAATTCTTGTTTCCAGTGATCAACGCGCATTCCGTTTCCAACTTTCTTGCTAGAGATCAATTTTCCGTTAGAAAGCGTTGTGTATTTATCTTCTACCTTGATGAAAATTTCTTGTGTCGTTTTGGCATTCGGAGAATCGATTGTAGGGAACCATACAGAACTAGCTTCAGTTTCACCTTGTGTCCAAATCTGTGGCATTTTATCTTTCTCTTCTCCTGTTGGGTTGATGAAATACAAACCTTTATCTGACGTGATTGCCGAACTTCCTCCAGTTTCACGCTCATCAGGCTTGGCCACGTAATCAATTGTTACCGTGTACTCGTCGTTTCGCGTAAACTCTTTTCCAAGATTAATCGTTAGTACGTCATCTGCATAAACAAACTTCAACGGTGCACCGTTCATCTTCACACTATTAATGTCCATTCCTTTTGCATCGAGAATCAATTGATTGGACGTGTAGAAATGAGGTTTCGCCGTGATTTGTGCCACACCGTTCATGCGCGACTGTGCCCAATCGAATTCCACTTCTAATCGTGTATGGATTAAATCCGTTAGAATCGTTTCTGTTTCACGATAAACGGGTCGGGCCGTGGGGAGTTCAACTTCTGGCTCAATAATTTCTTCCGCTACAACTTCTGATGTTTCAGTAGTAGGCGCAATAACAACTGGTTCTGGCTTTTTCGCTCCGCAGGCTGCAAGAACGAGGGTCGTACCAATGATGAGTAACTGTTTTTTCATGCTAATTCGAGATTATAGATGCAAAGAAGGCAAATAATATTCATTTGATGAGCAAATTTTACAGTATCGGAGTATGATTCTGTTATTTTTGTACAAAACGCTGATAAATGGCAAATCCAACTTGGACCTTAGACGGTCAAGACATCGAAAGTGGAATCAATACACTAATTACATGGGACGACCACCGTTTCTTTACATTGGAACACAATGGGGTGAAGTTTCATGGAGAAGTAATGAACGAGGATTTGGAGAACAAGACGCTTCGTTTAAAGATCAATCACCGCGTATTTGAGGTGAAGAAACGAGGGCCTCTTGATGAGCTAATCGCATCGATGGGATTGGACAAGCCAAAAGTGCGTCAGTTAAAAGAACTCGTTGCTCCAATGCCAGGTCGAATTGTGAACATTGCTGTTGAAGTAGGTCAAGAGTTGAATGTTGGCGATGAAATTTTGTCGCTTGAAGCCATGAAAATGGAAAACGTACTCAAAGCAGAAGGAATTGGAAAAGTGAAAGCGATTTCAGCTTCCAAAGACGATGTTGTAGAGAAAGGTTCCGTTTTGATTGAGTTTGAATAAATCCGTGAATTTCCAACAGGGCGTTTCATTACTCATTCTTGGACTGATCCACCTTACTTTTCTCCTTACGCTGGGGATAGACAATTCGGTAAGTAACAGTGCGCGCGCTGTACTTATTCCATCACTTGCCCTGCTCATTATTGCGTATGTGCGTATTCCACGTTCCAATCAGCAACACTCAAAAATTGAATTGTTTCTGACGCCTTTCTTGGTTGCAGCCGCTACAGGTTTAACTTATTATATTAGTGTTGATCTCCGATTAGGTCCAGTTATTGCCTCCGCAGCAATTGGTTTAGCGGCATCTTACCTTCCAAATCTCGTCGAACTCTTCCGAAAAAGATCGAATATCGTCAACACGCTTCCCGCTGCCATCTATTGTGGAACCTTTGCTGGCATGAGCAGTTCATTTGTGGCTCCCGATTACTTCGTTGTGTCCTACATTGGTTTAGCGACTGGCACGATCTACATGCTTACGCGACAAGCATTAAATGGCGTAGGAGGTAAACTCGGAACGATTGCTTTCGGCGGTGTGTTTATTGTTTCATTAATCTACTCTGCTCTATGAATGCATTCATTTTATTCCTAGTGGGTGGAATTGGCGCCTTGTCAACCTTCATCGTTTCTCATGATTTGAAACAAGGTGCTGTACGTGCGTCGGCAGGGCTATCGCTGCTTGTAGGAATTGTATTTTATGCTTTTCCTCACCTTGTTCCTGGCTCCTTATCAATTGAAATTCCGTTGGTGTTCTTTGGGGCTAGTTTTGTTGGCATGACGGGAAGTCACTTGGTTCCACAAAAGCTATTGATTGCATTGGGCGGAGTTATTTTCTCTGGAACCTATCTTGCTGCAGGAGCAATCTTTAATGGATATGGAGGAAAGCTAGGAACAGCCGCTTGCATTTCGAGCTTGTTGATGGTAGCCATCAGCCTAATCATTCGGAAGAAGCGAATCAGTTAAGTTGAAATAAGACCAAGAAAAAAGGACTCTCTCGAGTCCTTCCAAGTTATTTAATTGTTTGTGGCGAAAGGTGAAATGCCTTTCGAATAATTTTGGGGTACTTTGTTCCAAACTCGGTAATGCACCACTCTTGAAATCGTTTAATTTCCTCTGCGTCGGTGATCCATTTCTGAGCTTTGTACAACTCTTTTTGGAACAATTGGGAATCAAAACTTACAACACGCAGAATTTTTTTGGTTAGCTCAAACATACTCATGTTATATCAAATTTTGGTTCGTAATTCAGTCTTGAATATAACGAAAGAAATTGGAAGATCGTATCTGAAAAAACGTTAAATAATGAACATCCCCGTCGCTCTAGGAACAACGGGGATGCTACTATTTTTTTCACTATTCTTTACAAGTCCTTCTTAATCACCTGGTAAATTTCCTCGGTAACTGCATCGCGCACATAAATAATTACATGCATGTTGTCGGGATTGTATTGTGACGGAAGCTTATAGATATAGAAATATTCGTAATTTCCACTTGCCTCGAGGTGATCAGCATCCAATGGTCGCCCAAAAGCGAAACCATCAATACTTCCTCTAAAAATATCGCGGTGAATATAATCGTGCTCTGTACTGTTATCTGAAAGCTTTTGAGGCGCCACTAAGGAATCCTCGATCAAATGTACCACGATATTCAAATCATCTGGTGAAAGCCCTGCATCAAGGATATCAACCTCAGTGTGCAAGAAAAATCCTCTTGTCGACGGATAATAATTTCCAACTGCCTGAATGTTAACTTTCAAGTCGTTGGCTGCAATTGTGCTATTGGTAGCATTCTCCCACTGTTGTGGCATCAATACAGGAAAACCATTTCCATGATCCTTTCTACTTACTGAACCAAAAGGGTTTCCTTGGAATGGGGAACCAGCGGTACCATTTCCAAACTTGAATCCAATAGCAAACGCATCATCATTCGTGAAATTTTCTACATAACCTTCTGATGGAACAACTTGTTGATTTCCTTCCATTTGACCTGTTGGGCCTGAATGAATCGAGGAAATAAGTACTCTTCCTGGGTTATCTTCATACAATTGGTGAGCTAGCTCTGCAGCTGCTGGACAGTATATGCATCGATGCCCTGTGAAATCTTCTATCAGAATCGTTCTATCCGTATTCGTGTTTGTTGTAAATGTTGGCCAAACGTTTGCTGCGTAGTAAGCGCTGTCCCCATCAGGATACAGACTGTAATCACCTTGATTCGATACTGGATAAGGATTTTCTACTTTATCACATGATGCAAAAGCTAAGGTCGCTGCTGCCAGTATAAATATGAGTTTTTTCATTTTTCCGTGTTTTAGAAGCTCTGCGTAAATGATAATGTCAAACCATTTGAAGCAGGTACAAATCGACATACACCTCCTACACAAAACAAACCTGCTCGTTGTCGTCCGTAACCCGCGCTAATTCGCGTTGCTCCTTTAATATAACCAAAAGTTCCGTAAAAATAGTGTAGACGTAGTTCTTCCTGTGGGTTACCATAATTGTACTGGTCCATCACACTGAAGAACCAGTGAGGTGAAACATTGTATTCAATCACTGCTGTTGCCCAGTTTCCTTGGTCGTTAATATTTCCGTATTTATCGTCCTTGATAAACAAGGCTTGCAATTCCCAACGAACAGAGTGTTTTCTATTGAGTTTATATCGACCTTCGATTACGCCAATGTTTGTGTGGATAATTCCTTTTGCTCCTCCCGTTACTTTTGCTACATCGTTGTTCAAGGAGATATTGAAGTAGCTTACCTTCAACTTAAAGTTCTTGTTGAATTTTCGTTCGATATTGATATTGAAATCTCTCCAGTATAAACTGTCACTTACATCGAACAACCCTGTTCTGTACGCCACTCCGGTAGAATCTGCTACTGGGTTGTACCCTTCCGTACGACGATTTGGCCTGTACGCTGTTGAGAAGTTCGCGTTAACCGAAGTTCCGTACTTCCCTCCTATTTTTGACCCCTTCTTGATAGTATACAGCACTTCTGCTTGAAAGGCCGTTTCTCCAACAGGTTGAGTTGCATACGGATAAAGTGATGCTACGAGATTATATGTGTGCGTCTTGTTCATCGCTGGCAAGTAGTTAATGAAAACATCTTGCAATTCTTTGTAGCGATCCGAACGGTAACTCATGTTATCCACCGACTTTCCTGAAACAATAATACCCAATCCCTTTTTGGAATACCCAAAATTGAACAAGGCAGCGTGTCCGTAATTGTAAATGAAGTTATTATCCGTTGATGGGTCCTGTTCTTTGATGATGTATTCACCATCCAAGTTGAACTTCCCGTAGCGTAATCCAATGCGTCCACCGTAAGCACCAACGTTTTCCGGAAGAATCAAATCCTCGCGATCATCCACTTGGTATTTACTCATGAACGAACCTCCAACGCGAACATCTAGCTTCTTCCCTTTTAGCTTCTCGAAAGTAGAATTTAGGTGAATTTCGCCATCGAATCCTCTTACAATTCCATCGCTATGCACGATTTTTCCATCCTGAAAAGAAAGTCGTTGGTAACCATAAACGCCTTTCACTACCACTCCTCTGTATGGGCGCAAAATCAATCGAGCACCATCCATCATGTTATCGTATCCGAGTGCACGATCTTCGTAGGCACGAAAGACCATTCCAGACCCAAATTGTTCGTAGAACGATCCCAATGTAACGTCTACAAAATCGTTCGTATAACCAATGTAACGCATCCCGATTCCCGTTCCATCAAATCTGTTTGGGTATCCCTGAATTCTTGGTAAATATGACTCAACGCGCATTCCCGCCTTGAAATTCCCATTCGTATAAAAGACATTCATGTAGGTATTAATCAAGCCCTTTTCTGCAGGCTGATTTGCCCCAATTAAGGTGTCGTTGTTCAGGTATTGAAACGTACTTTCAATATTACCCGAAATCGACCCTCCGTTGTTTTGATTCTGACTAAATCCAATCAAGGAGATAGTTACTGCCGCTAAGCAGAGAGAAAGTTTCATCATAGAAGTTAGTAATCGAGCCGTAGCTCATTTTCATGCATTGTTCTTATTCAACACCTGCCACGTGCAAAAGTGCCTCGTACAATTCGTACTCATCACCGGGAGAGTAATTGTTGTGTGAATATCTAATTGTTCCGTCGGTATCAACAATAAAAGTATGTGGAACATTGTTTACACCCATTGCGCGTTTGAAATCACCGTTCGGATCCATAAGTACTTTATAGTCCCAACCCTTTCCGTTCGCGTACATAGGAACTGAGTTCTTTGTTTTCTCGTCGTCAATAGAAACCGCTACCAATGTAACATCCGTTTCATCTTGCCAATCTTCATACAAATCTGCGATGGTATTGAGCTCTGCTTTACATGGAGAACACCATGTTGCCCAGAAACTTATAATGATAGGTCCTTCAAATCCAAGATCAGCAGTGTTTACTGTATTACCTTCCATGTCTTTGAGCTGAACTGAAGGAAGTTGTTTTCCCTTTTCCTCTTGTCCCTCTTCCTGAGCGAAAGATCCCATCACCATAGATAGACCGATAAAGAGTAATGCAATTTTTTTCATAGTTTCTTAAAAATTTGGTTTGGTATCGCGTGGTTCAAAAACCCTGCCGAATTCAAATGTACGTCAATTTTATCGTTCGGAATCTCAGAAGTTCTTTTTGATTATTGAATTCCTATTTTAGGTTTAGGTGCTAAATCATCTCTAAAACACCACTTTAACGGGGCCTGAACCTTTTCAACGGTTTAATTTTCAATGTTTGGTTCAATCCTTGTACATTTTGGGAATGTAAATCTGAAAAGCTTATATTTGTTAGAACAAAACGATTTAGTATGAAAAAAACATTACTCTCTTTATTAACTATAGCCAGTTTCGCAGGTTTGTCTTTTGGGCAGATTGAAATGAGCGTAGGAAGTTCAGGTGATATCTCTGGAACTCAAATTGATTTTTCTTCAGCAGGTGCAGAAGTAGTTGTTGATGTACACGTTCAGAACTCAACAGGTTCAACTAAAGATTTAGACATCAAACGCGTTCGAATCAATGAAACAGCTGGATGGACAGATTACCTCTGTTGGGGACATGAAACAGATCCTTTCGGTGGAGTATGTTACCCTGCAAGTTCAGACAATCCTTGGACAACAGCTACAGCGGTAACAGTTGCCAATGACGAAGGAGGGACTCTTGCTATACATATCAGTCCTGTTGGAGATAATGGATGTACTATTTATCGTTATATCGTAATGGATGGGTCAACAGCTTTGGATTCATTAGATATCAGTGTTTGTAAATCAGCATCTGTTGATGAAATCGAGCCGCTATCTGTTACTGTTGCTCCAAACCCAGCAAATACTTACGTAAAAGTAAAAACAAACGGTGTTGAAGGTGCTACCGTGAAAATGGTAGATGTTCTTGGAAACGTTGTTTTGAAAGAGGCAGTGATGGGATCATCTAAAACAATCAACACATCGTCGTTCCGAAATGGAATTTACTTCGTTACTGTTGAAGCTGAAGGTTCTAAGCCAATTAATCGAAAAGTTATCGTTCGACACTAAGTCGTAACACATCATACTAAAAAGGAACGCTTTGAGAAATCGAGGCGTTTTTTTTTGTCCAAAACTTTCACTTGTTTCACAACCTCATCAAAACTCTTGATGTCCTACTTAGCCTTCTAACCCTGAAAATGCCCGTCCTCAGTACGACTTCGGACTAACACGCTTGTATTCAGACATTTCCCAATTTTCACTAAATCCGAAAAGTTATAGCGTATTTCATGTATATTGATTCGACTTAAACACCAACCTTATGAAAACAACTATACTCACTCTATTCTTTACAATTGCATCCATGTTCGCTTTTGGTCAAATTGTTACAACCGTAAACGGAGGTGTACATGACCCGAGTACAACATACGCTTTCACATCAGATACAGGTACCATTTCTGTTAATGTAAATATCACGGCTGCTTCGGCGGATCTGTCGAGCCTAAAAATAAGACGCGTTATTTTAAATACCATCCCCAGTTGGAAAGATGACGTTTGTTGGGGCGTAGGTGTCAACGGACAGTGTTATTTTGGTGTGCAGGGAACAAACCCGTTCACCACACCGAATGCAGTCAGTGTAACCGATTCCACAACCGCGTTACTGTTATTAAAAATCAGTCCTAAAGATCCAGACTACGGTTGTGGGGAATACCGTTATTACATTGAACAAGCTGGAACTGTGCTTGATTCCGTTAGTATCACTGTCTGTAAAACACTCGATGTAGAAGAACTAGCCCCCTTAACGATTTCACTAGCGCCGAATCCTGCGAATGATTTCTTCAAAGTAACAACGAACAATGTAAAAGACGCTACAATCAAGATGGTTGATGTTCTTGGAAATGTCGTTTTGAAAGAAACAGCATTGGGAATTTCTAAAACCATTGAGACCACTCACTTAAGAAATGGAATTTATTTTGTGTCCGTCCAAGCGGAAGGACAACGTCCGATCAACCGAAAAGTTATCGTACGGCACTAATTGTATGAATTTATTCATTGAAAGCGAGGGATTTTGCTTCGCTTTTTTTGTGACGGTGATTTTGTATCTTTGAGCACCATGAATGCTCAAAACCTCCCTTCAATTTATTTTCAAGCGATTCGCGCTGCGATCAAAGCATCCGAAGTTATTGAAACTGTATACCAAGAGCATGTTACTCCAACGGTAAAGCCAGACGGATCACCCGTTACAAAGGCAGACCTTGCAGCATCGCAAGTTATTGCAGATCATCTTTTAGGAACAGACATTCCAATCCTTGGAGAAGAAAGAGAGAAAGCAGATTTTGACACTCGAAGAAACTGGGCCGAGAACTGGTGTGTTGATCCCTTGGACGGTACGCGTATGTTTCTCCAACGAAATGGTGAGTTTTCAGTAAATATCGCCCACATTGTCCGTGGTGAAGCAGAATTTGGAATTATCGCAAGCCCCGTTCAAAAAGAAGTGCTCGTAGGAGGACCTAATCATGGGTGTTACCTTTTTTCCTTTAGTGACCTTGAATCACCTGAAAATTGGAAAAAGATCAATCCACATCAGGAAGCGAATGAACCATTAAAAGTGATCTGTTCGCATAGTTATGAAGCATTTCACGGAGGTGTGCAGTTCGCGAAATACACCAAGAACAAAGAATACAAATACGTGCGTCGTGGAAGCGCCATCAAGTTTTTCTATTTGGCACTAGGCAAGGCAGACATCTATCCTCGTTTTGCTCCAACCATGGAGTGGGATATTGCTGCAGGTCATGCTATTCTTAAATCTCTAGGAGGAACGGTTGTGAATGCAGACACCGACGAGCCATTGACCTACAATAAAGAAAGTCTATTCAACCCGCATTTTGTTGCCAAGACCAAGGCGGTAAACACATGAGACTCCTGTTGACCATACTATTCTTCTGCTTCGGTGGAACTCTGGCATTTGGTCAACAAAACCTGCTTCCTCTCAATTCATTTTACAAAGATCAACTGTTTGCGAACAAGCTCAGTAAACCCTACAACGAAGGCTCTTTTCTTCCTGTAAGTGAAGGTGAGTACAATTTGATTCCTGCCATTATCGACTCAACTCCTCGATACTATACAGTTACGCACATTTTGTATACGAAGCACTTGATAGAAATCAATGCGAAAGACTGTTATCTCACCATTAGTCCAGCTGCCAATATTTCCTATGGAAAAGATTTCATGGACACATCGGAACGGCGCCTAATGCAAAATACGCGAGGTGTTTTTGTGGAAGGAGATTTCTTCAAAAAGTTCTCTTTTGCAACATCATTTTACGAGAATCAGGCACGGTTCGCCGCCTACGAAGAGAATTATTACGAAAGTGTTGGCGAGCGCTATCAAAATTCCGCTGGAAACTATTATGCGCAGAATGCAGTAATTCCCGGTGCTGGACGAACGAAAGATTTTAAAGGAGATGGTTTTGATTATGCCTTTGCTACGGGATATTTCTCTTATTTGCCGATCAAACAATTGCGTATCTCCGCGGGGAATAACCAGCAATTTATTGGTGACGGGTACCGATCCCTCCTCCTTTCTGACAATTCCTATGCGGCACCGTACATTCGACTGGATTGGAAAATCAGCTCTAAATTTAACTTTACCTATTATCGGTCGCGATTGATAAACCTCCTTCGTAGAAGTGTGAGTAGTTCAGCTGAAGTATACTACGAGACAAAAGGGCATTCCGTGAACTATTTTACGTACAAGCCCAACGAAAACGCTAGTATAAGTTTATTTGAAGGGTCTATTTGGAATCGGGGCGACTCATTGACCAGTCGAACATCTCATCCATTGTATTACAACCCTGTTCCATTTGTGTCGAGCCTGGTACTCGATGGAAAAAACGAAGTAGTTTCTCTATTGGGAATCAATGCCAATTATCAATTGGGAGAGAAGCATCGCGTGTACGGACAACTTGCCATGAATGATTGGAATACGAACAAAGTTGGTTATCAGCTCGGTTATCGCGGGTATAATTTTTTCGGATTGAACGATTTTATGCTCCAACTGGAATACAATCGTGTTCCTGCGACAATGTACGAAGCGGCTAATCCACGGTTGAATTATTCGCACTATAATCTTCCTCTAGCACACATCAAAGGAAGTGGATTTCAAGAGTTCATTGTGAGAGCCAATTACGAGTACAAACATTGGTTTATCGACCTCCGCACGGTGATGTATAATTTGAAAGATTACAATCAGGAGGCGCACTTAGCGCTATACCCTACCAACGAAACAATTGCTGCCAACGTTTTTTATCAAAGCGCTGAGCTTGGTTATCGATTTAATCGGAAAATGAATTTATCCATCTTTGGTAGATGGCGATACCGCACAACAACTGAAAGTGGCATTCCAGCGGCAAATACAGTTCAATTCGGATTGCGCACAGCGCTCACCAATCATTACGACGATTTCTAATGAAAGGATTGATATACATAGCGTTCCTTCTCTCAGGATTTTGTTTTGGTCAGGCCGAAATCAGTCGACTTTACGAAGCATTACCATCCGACTCACTCATCGAAAGATCGGTTAGAACACACTCCAGCTTGAAGCCACACATTCGGCAAACAAACCTTCATTCCAATTATGTAAAATTCTCCGCACTGGGAGATTTGAACTATGTTCAGCGCAATGAGAGTCAGTACAAATTAGGAATTGGAGGCGACGTTTCTGCTGTTGTGAATGATAAATGGTACTTCCAAGCCGCTGCAATTCAGGGAATAAGCACATTGGATTCCATATTCGAACCTAAATCATATATCACTGTCAATCAGCCAAATTTCGATTTATACACAGACATTCGAAGTCGAGTTTCCTACACACCAAATCACATTTTTAACTTTCAAGTTGGTTTAGACCACAACTTCATTGGTGAAGGAAGTCGATCTATGTTTCTAAGCGATTATGGTAAGCCATATCCATTCGGTTTAATTCGAGCCAAATTCTGGCGATTCGAATACAGCGTGCTTTACCAGTTCATGAAAGAACGGGATCAAAACCGTTGGGAAGGGAAATTCGCTTCCAGTCATCATATTTCCTTTAACCCTGCAAAGTGGTTGAACATTGGCATCTTCGAAACTGTCATTTTCCAACCCAAGGACACGCTTGTTCAGCGAGGTTTCGACGTTGAGTATTTGAACCCATTGGTGTTCTATCGTCCACAGGAGTATTCGCTCGGTTCTTCGGATAACGTATTACTCGGAATGGAAATTTCAGGACATATCGGCGACCGCCACACCATTTATTCTCAAGTAATTCTCGATGAGTTTTATCTTTCACAATTGAAAGCCAAAACAGGTTGGTGGGCGAATAAATTTGGTGGACAACTCGGAGTAAAAGGACGATTTGAGCTGGGCAAGCACCGTTTCTTCTACCGAACAGAGTACAATTTTGCTCGACCCTACACGTATTCGCACATTTCAGAAGAATTGAACCATGGAAATCAAGGCTACAGTTTAGCACATCCGTATGGAGCAAACTTCATGGAAATTTTAGGTGAACTGAAATGGAATCTTCAAAAATGGAGCGGAAAGCTATTTATGAATTACGCTGTTCACGGAGAAGACAAAGATGGTTTCAGTTATGGTGGTAACATTTATCAATCCTATGTCAATCGTCCGTATGAATACGGTCACTACACCGGACAAGGTACTCAAGTGAATCGTTTTAATGCGATTGTGACATGGTCGTATAAAATTTCAGAGCACGGAAACCTGCAAGCATTTATGGAAAACCACTTCCGATTTGCAACCAATCAGCCATCGATGAATTACATGTTAGTCGTTGGTATTCGCAGTCAGTTGTGGAATGATTATCGGAATTATTAGCATAAAATAAAAAAGGCACTCCCGAACGTTCCTTCAATCGTGTTGAATTCCAGTATCAAGAGTGCCGTCATGTTATAGGTTGTGGTAGGGGTAGGTTTGAACTGAACTAGGAGTTTAGAGACCTATAACATGTTTCACTTCGACTTCGGTGATCTTCCGCGTTTTTCCTGCTTTGTTAGTGTAGGTTCGGTTGACTAATCTTCCATGAATCGCAAGCTGCTTCCCTTTCGCTCCATAATTTTCAATGAAGCTCGCCATGTTGCCCCAGGCAAAAACGCGATGCCAATCGGGTGTGCTTTCTTGTTTTCCATTTCGATCGGTAGCAAGCTGGAATCGTGCGACTTTTCCACCATTTTCGAAGTTTGTAATTGTTGCTGCGGAACCCATGTTCCCAACGAGGGTGATGTTATTTCGTAATGATTGCATCTGTTATGAATTTGTGGTTATGTTTCTTTTTATCACGTTGTATGCCTTAAGACATCACAACAAGGTCATTGACTTCTACTTCTGAGATGAACTGTTTCACTCCATCGCGGAAATAAAAGCGAGTGATCAATTTCCCTTCGAGCGCTACTTGCAAGTTCACATCTCCGAACTCTTCGAGCACTTTTACCCATCTGCCCCAAGCCGCAACTCGGTGCCAATGTTTTTTCACCCGGGATTTTTCGTTTTCATCGATGTACGTTTCTTGTGTTACCAATGTGAACTGTGCCACTCGCCTTCCGCTCGGATGTTCATAAAATCGTGGTTTGGTAGAAATGCGCCCAATCAGGTTAACATGGTTCATCGACACCTCACGTTTGTCGAAGAAGATGGAGCCAGCGGTTGTACTCGCTCCACCATTTAGGGTAGGATTACTTCTTTGCATCATTCATTGAATTAATAATCAAAAACTCTCTCAAATCAATATTTGTTGCGAAGCGCTTCTCCCCTGTCTTCGACTCGTATTCACTGTATACGATTCGCCCTTCGATGGCTACTTCTTGTCCTTTTTTCAATCGTTTGGAAACAACTTCTCCCAACTTCCCCCAGGCTTTAATGGTGTGCCACTGTGTCTGGTCCTGCCACTCACCTTTCTTGTTTTTGTACGGCTCGTTCGTCGCAATATTAAATCGCGCCAACGCTCTTCCAGATTCCAACTTCACCACCTCAGGCTGAGCACCTAATCGCCCAATCAAACTCACTGTGTTTCTCAACGTATTCATACGTACTTTACTTTAAATAAAACTTAAACTTGTTGCCGATATACGGTGTTTCCGATAACCGACACTGCAAAGGTGAGGACACTGAAAACCTCAAAACGGTTATTAACTATTTACAGTCGTTTGTTTGTCGTTTGTAAGTGATTGTTGTCGTTTTTATTGTTGATTTACAAGTTTTTATGTAGAAATATTTTTTTCAAGATTTTTTCGGCTGAGAGAAGGGAAATGGTTTGTATATTGGAGTTATAGATAATGAAGATGAGACAACTTAAAGTAGTAATTATTATAATGTGCTGTTTGGTTATTATTTACCCGCTAATTCAAATTGGATTGTCACATTTCACCAATCAAAACACATTCAAGGTAACCGCTTCTAAAGACATAAATATCCAAGATGTCAAAATTGAACTATCCATTTGGGGGACGGATATTGTGGATAAGGTGATGTTTGAGAATGGTTCTTCCGAAACAATTCCAGAAGAATACGGAGAAAATGATTGGTACTTATCCTACAAAAATAAGCATACTGCGTTTAGACATTTCAAAACTAACAACAGAGCAGATCATAACTATAACTTTCACTTTTATGAGGAAAATGATACGATCAAATGCAACGTTGAAATTGAAGGATATAATCCCCGTTCAATAATTATTTCGCTTGACAAGCCTATTAAAACAGATGTAGGCGCTGAATTAGGATTAAGAATCAGCAGAGATTAATTGATACCCATAACAATGACCAACGACGTGTTCTTGAACAATTTGATCAGAACCAAATCGCCATACTTGATGTTCAGTCGGCACATGTGATTCTCCTTCTTGGTCGTAAAGAAATTAAATTGTTCTTTTGGGAAAACATGAACGCTCTTTTGGATATGGAAAAATCTGCATTCACAAAACAAGAAATTCTTTCAGAATTAGATAACCTCGACACCTATAGTTTCTTTCCTGACCTCGGACATGGCTACTGCTTCACAGCTGGAAGCCGAATAAACCTTTACGCAGATGAAACACGTTGGGCAATCGCTTTCGAGAAAACAGGATATGGCAATCGCAGTGGAAGCGCCGATCTAGAAGTGAATTATTTTGGAAACTGTTTAAGTAACCTCGACAAGGCAGGGTTGAACGACATGTTTACATGTAATACGAAGTATTTTTGTGTCATCAAAGGAGAAGAGTTTGCAAGAATTGAAACTGATTTTGAATTGGTTGATCCAAAAATTAAAACAGTCACGGTGCGTGAAATGAGCTTAAAGGTTGAGCACGATATTGAAGCGTATCGCAGAAAAAAGATATATCCACAAGATTATGACAACCCAAGCAACTTGATCGATTTTGCTTCGCTTGTTCGATTTTTAGATGAAGAGCATCCCGAACTATTTCGCGCATCAAATGAGGAACTGCGATCATGTATTCCATCAGATCTTCCTCTTATTTTGAGTATCGACGAATGGCATCACCAACCTTATTCTGCCTTCGGAGGAATTCCTCCAAGTAGCTATGAAACGTTTCAACTAATTGCAGAAGTTTTCATTAGTAGAGATGCACAAAAATGGAAGCCGACCCTTCCTGCCAACAATAACTGGAGAAACTGGCCAGACGCTGGAGGATTATAATTTGCAGTCATGTTTGGTAAATTCCTCTTCTATTCCATCGAATTATGCTTGGTCTTTCTCATTTTAACGTATTTCAGCATTCGAATCTGGTTAATCGCGCGCTTTGATGATGTAGTGAAGGATAAACCGTACGCGGAATTTGTCCAGGCAATAAATTCAACACCTCCATTGCCGCAGCAGTTATTCGATGCATATGCGCGTGTATACAATTTTGATGAACGCAAAACAACGAATTTTTTCTTAGTAGAAATTCCATGGAGGTCCCTGAGTTTTAGATATCAAAACACAATGTGTCCCTGCACTCGAGTGAATTATCCTCTCGTTCAAAATCCATGGGATCGTTTGACTATAGGTTTAGCCCTCGATCGAGATGTTGGTTCCATAAAGTGCATGGAGTATCATTTAAACACATTCTACTTTCTCCACAGCCAAATTGGCGTTCGGAATGCATCCTCCTTTTACTTCGGAAAGGAGTTAGAAGATCTTTCGGAAACTGAGTTCCTCACCTTATGCATTATAATGAAGAACTCATCATACCATGATCCATTTAAACATCCTGAGAACGTAAGAAGAGAGCTATTGAAAATCCTCCATAACTCACAATAGTCAACCTTCTCCACCTTTTTCATTACCTTAACCCAAAACTTTTTTATGAAACCGATTCGAATCTTGTTTTTTCTTTTCCTCACCACATTGATGGTCAGTTGCGAACCACAAGAGGAAGCTCAAACGGAACGAGAAAACCCTTCGCAGCCGTTGAAAGTTCCAACCAGTGGAAATAAACGTCTAGAAACTCCTGAACAAGCAAGAGCCAAACAAGAAAAGAAGGAAGAAACATTCAAAAAAGAGTGCGAGTCAACCGATATTTACCTTGTTCGAAACATGTCGCTTTTTCCGATGCATGCTAAAGGCAGCAGTAAAGTAAATGGAATGGAACTTTCTTTCAACCTGTATAATGCCTCATCACTTGTGACCTTCGAGAACATCCAATTGGAAGTGAAATTTTTGTCGGGTTCTGGTCGCGTAGTAAAAAAGGAAAAGTTTACATTCAACGAGCCGTTAAAACCAAGTAAATCAGCCATTCATAAGGTAGAAACTCCTATTTCTCAACAAGATTATAATGCCTTCGAAGCAACAGAAATCACCTTGTTAGGAGCTGATTGTAAACAATAACTTATTGTGATGAAATACATCATCCTTCTTTTTACAGCTTTAAACTTCGGAGCATTATACGCCCAAGACAATTGCACAGATTTTCATTTAGGTTATTTCGAATACACCGTGAGTGGAGAGCGATACATCTTATACCGAACAGAAACACACCAAATTGAGTATGGATTAGAGGAAAACGATTGGGTCATCATGTCGATGGATTGGACCTCGGATTGCTCTTACTCGATGGTTTTCATAAATACGTCATTACCCGACATTGAAGGCGTTTTCATTGGAAAAAAACTAGACTCGCATATCGTTAATTCAGACGAATCGGGATACCAATTTATTGCCGAAGTCAAAGAATTCGATTATAAAACGCGAGGCGAAATTTCGACGCTAACTTCTGAATTGAGCTCAAGTCAAAAAAAGAAAATCAAACGCGCACTCAAAAAGAACCTCTAGCGCAATCTGATCGCCATTTGTTAACTTTAACACATGGAGTTTCCTACGCATCTCAACGCGATCAAGGAGCGCATTGCCGCTATCGATCCGAAAAAATACGCCGCAACACGCAATTATGTTGATGGGGCATTGACATATCTCAGTCCCTATATTTCGCGCGGAGTAATTTCTACCAAACAGGTATTCGAACACCTACTATCGTTGAATTTGTCCTGGAATGACATCGAAAAATTGGTACAAGAATTGGCTTGGCGCGATTACTGGCAGCACGTCTGGATAGCAAAAGAGGAAGCTATTCACTCAGACTTAAAAAATGAGCAATTGAACGTTGTTCATCACGAAATTCCAACGGCCATTACCAATGCGCAAACAGGAATTGATGCTGTAGATAAAGGTATTCATGCACTTCACGAATCGGGCTACATGCATAATCACATGCGGATGTACGTTGCGTCAATTGCCTGTAATATCGCCCAATCGCATTGGTTTACTCCTTCGCGTTGGATGTACGCGCATTTGTTAGACGGAGATTTGGCGAGTAACCAACTGAGTTGGCAATGGGTGGCGGGAGCATTCTCGAATAAAAAGTATTATGCGAATCAGGAGAACATCAACCGCTTCTTTCATAGCGATCAAACTAACACCTTTCTCGATGTAGAATACGACGCATTCGAGCAGCTTCCAATTCCCGACGTCATGAAGGAAACACAACCGTTCGACTTAATTACCAAGCTGCCCGAACTCGGCCTTCCTCAACTCGACCCGACCCAAAAAACACTCATTTATAACTATTACAACCTCGATCCGAACTGGCATACTGAAGAAGATGTTCAACGCGTTTTACTCATCGAGCCTTCACTCTTCAAAAAGTACCCTGTAAGCGAAAAGTGCATTGATTTCATGCTCAACTTAGCGGCAAACATTCCGAATATTGTTATTTTTGTTGAAGAGTTTAATTTAATTGTTAAACAAATTCCCGTTGAGTTGATTACTTTCAAGGAACATCCGCTCAACAAACATTACCGTGGAACCTAGGAAAGTCGTGATTGGATGAGCTCTGTATCAGGATATTTCCCCTCCTTCTTCAAGTTTTGGAAGAAGTGCAAGAAAGAATTAATTGAATGAAACAAAACGTGAACTTGGTCTGGCTGAAACGCGATTTACGCACACAAGATCATGCTCCGTTTTTTACCGCTGAAGAACACGCCGAGGATTACCTTCCGATCTTCATCTTTGAACCGTCCATTCTACATCACCCTGATAGTTCATTACGCCATCAGCAATTTGTTTACCATTCGCTGGTGGAAATGAACACCAAGCTACAACCTTTCGGTCGACACGTCCTAGTTTTTCATGCGGAAGCAAAAGAAGTGTTTTCCTATTTGAGTGAAACGTATCACGTAGTAAATGTCTACTCGTATCAGGAATCGGGCACGCAAATAACGTGGGATCGCGATAAAGAAATAGCCGCGTTCTTCCAGGAACAAGACATTGCGTGGACAGAATTTCAGCGCGATGGAATTGTTAGAGGAATCAAAAATCGAGATGAATGGGACGACCAATGGTTCGCGCACGTAAGTGATTCTATCATTCAAAATCACTTCTCGAAATCGACTTTAGACATCCCCAAACATCCATTTCCTTTGGAAACATCATTCGAAAACGAATTGAAGAGTTATTCGGATTCTTTTCAAACACCCGGCGAACATTTTGGATGGAAATACTTGGAGTCCTTTTGCGAAGATCGAGGAAAAAATTACGCGCGACATATTTCCAAACCCACCGAAAGTCGAAAATCATGTGGGCGCATTTCTCCTTATCTCGCTTGGGGAAATTTAACGATCCGCCAAGCATTTCAATTCATTCGAACCCACAAAAACTACAAGAAATACAAGCGCGGATTCAATGGAATTCTCACCAGGCTTCATTGGCATTGTCACTTCATTCAAAAATTCGAAGTAGAGTGTGCCTACGAAACGCGTTTTGTTAATCGAGGATACAATTCGATGCCGTTTTCCAACAAACAAGAAGTACTTGAAGCGTGGAAAGAAGGAAAAACAGGCTTCCCGATGGTGGACGCGAACATGCGCTGTTTGCAAGAAACGGGGTGGATCAACTTTCGCATGCGCGCGATGCTCGTATCAATGCTTTGTCACCACTTCGATTGCGATTGGCGATTAGGCGTTTATCACCTTGCACAGCTTTTTCTTGACTACGAACCGGGCATCCATTACCCGCAATTTCAAATGCAGGCAGGAACAACGGGCATCAACACGATTCGTATGTACAATCCTGTGAAGCAATCACAAGATCATGATCCAGAAGGCATTTTCATTAAAAAGTGGGTACCCGAACTGCGAGACGTTCCAACGGAATTTATTCATGAACCGTGGAAAATGACAGAAATCGACAAGGTCTTTAACAACATCGAACTGGATTATTCTTTGCCAATTGTGAACTTGGAAGAAAGTGGAAAACACGCTCGAACCAAAATTTGGGGACACCGAAAAGATCCGAAAGTGCGAGAAGAAAACAAACGCATTGTCTACACACATGCGCGAAATGCCAAAAGCAAAACGAAATGAAAAAGTCTGATCTACCGACCAAGATGTGTCCTGTTTGTAAGCGGCCTTTTGCTTGGCGTAAAAAATGGGAGAAGAATTGGAACGAAGTAAACTATTGCAGCGAGCGCTGTCGACGTAACAAACAGAAAGGAGCACATGAGCAAGCACATTAACATCATTTTTCCCCATCAACTATTCGCAGAAAGTGAGTTGTTGAAGAACGATCACGAGATCTACCTCATCGAAGAGCACCTCTTCTTCCAAGAATTCAACTTCCATAAACAGAAGGTTGCCTTTCACCGCGCCTCCATGAAATCGTATGAACAATATCTGATTGAAAAAGGAAAAACGGTACACTACATCGAGGCGCAAAATGAACGTGCTGATATTCGAAATTTCCAAAAAGAGATTGAGGAAAAAACCATTTCGAACATCGAAGTAATTGACCCGACAGACGATTGGTTAGAGCAGCGCATCAGAGCAGTTTCAAAAGAAATCGAACTCACCATACATGAAAACCCTCAGTTTCTCAACAAACGGGAAAACCTTGCTCCATTCTTCCGTTCCGATAAGAAATCCTTCTTTCAAACAAGTTTTTACAAAAATCAACGCAAGGAACGCGGAATTTTAATGGAAGGAAGTGAGCCCGTCGGAGGAAAATGGACCTACGATACTGAAAACCGAAAGAAGTTCCCCAAAAATGCGACACCTCCACCCGTTCAGTATCCTGCTAAATCCTCTTTTTGGGAAGAAGCCATCGAATACACAGAAACACATTTTGAAGAAAACCTCGGTGAAATTTCCAGTTCTCCACTCTACCCAATCAACTTTAAGGAATCCGACGCATGGTTGGAACAATTTCTCACGCATCGCTTCTTTGATTTTGGTATTTACGAAGATGCGATTGTCAAAGAATATTCGGTGCTCAATCATAGCGTGTTGTCTCCCCTCATCAACATCGGACTGCTGCTCCCAGAAACTGTCCTCGATCGAAGTTTAGAATTTGCGCAGCAAGAAGAAATCCCCATCAACTCCGTGGAAGGGTTTGTACGACAAATTATGGGTTGGCGCGAGTTCATTCGTGGCATGTACAATTGCAAAGGTCGCTACTCACGAACGAAGAATTTCTGGGAGTTTGATCGGAAAATACCACCTTCGTTTTACGATGGAACCACAGGCATTGCCCCTGTTGATGACACCATCAAAAAAGTACTCAAAACGGGTTACTGTCACCACATCGAGCGCCTCATGATTCTGGGAAACTTCATGCTGCTCTGCGAATTCGATCCCGACGAAGTCTACCGCTGGTTCATGGAATTGTTTATTGATGCATATGACTGGGTAATGGTTCCCAATATTTACGGAATGAGTCAATTTGCCGACGGTGGAACATTCGCTACCAAACCCTACATTGGTGGATCAAACTATATCAAAAAAATGAGCAACTACGCAAACGGAGAATGGTGCGAAACCTGGGACGGACTTTTTTGGAATTTCATCGATAAACATCAAGATTTTTTCCTCTCCAATCCGCGCATGAGCATGATGGTACGGACATTTGAAAAGATGTCTCCTGAGAAAAAAGAAACACACCTCAATAATGCTACGCAATTCCTTTCGAACATGTAAAATTGGTATATTGTCATCATGACAGAACAAGAAAAACTATATGAAGTCTTTGGTGAGTTGTTGTATGCGATTGCCAAGGCAGATGGAATTATTCAACCAGAAGAAAAAGATGCTCTAGGTGAGTTGCTTCAAAAGCACGCTTGGGCATCAGAAATCAAATGGTCATTCAATTACGAAGCGAGTAAAAACTCATCCGTAGAAGAAGTCTACAATAAAGTTGTCAATTTTTGTCATGGATACGGTCCATCCCCCGTCTACGAAGAATTTATTGATGCCATGAAATTTGTAGCCAATGCTTCGGATGGAATCGACCAAGACGAATCAAAAATGATTCACTCATTCTCGAAAGATTTAATTGCACGTTTTCAACGCGATTTGGATCGAATTTAATGCCACTACATCCTCAACAAATTTCATTTCCGAAGTAGGTTGTACGATCACATCTAAATTTCTTTGTTACTTCTCTGATATTCTGCATTTCACCAGTGCTGATTCTCACATCGCGCGCGCATTTTGTATTTTAGAAAAAAAGACTCCCCATGAAAAAGACGCTACTCTTCCTGTTTTTGCTTGCTAGCATTTCTTCGAGTCACGCTTGTTTAAATTACTATTATTCCATCGATAAAGACGGACATTTTCACAACGCCGAAGACGTGAAGCGTGCCTTCAACACGAACTTCAATGCCAAACTGGTCGAAAGGCGACTTAAGAATCTTCAGGAAAAGTTAAAAACCGAACGCGACTACAAACTGCTATCCGATTATGCGGTGCTTTTGCTTCAAGCAGGAAAAACGGAAATTGCATTGGACATTTTGGAACAGCTCTCAATCAAACATCCGAACGATTATCAAATTGCAGCGAATTTGGGTACGGCTTATGAGTTGTCGGGAAATAATGAGAAAGCATTGGAATACATCAAGCGTGGGTTAGAATTGAACCCCGATTCGCACGGTGGCAGTGAGTGGATGCATGTGGCATTACTCGAAGCCAAATTGAAACTAGCGGAGGATTCTACCTATTTAAAAAACAGAACTGTTCTTAACTTGACTCTAGCTCAGGAAAACGATGCGAAAGTGCTCGACCAACTCCTCATACAAGTGCGTGAACGCTTTCCGTTTTGTAAAGGACCTAACGATCCAATCATGGCAAGCTTACTCATTCATTTGGGCGATTGCTTTGCGAACACCGCATCTTTAGAAGTGGCCAAAACCTGTTACGAAATTGCGCATCACTATTACGGAGCGTCATCCACCGAAACAGATCCTAAAATTGAGAAAGTAAAGGAACTTCTTCGACAATACTCCGGTCGTTCTTTGGATCAACCAGCTATGCAACGCGAACACGGAGAAGGTATGCATAACAGAATGTCGCGCCTTCCCTACCAGAAAATGTTGGATGATAACAACCCCGATGGTTACGAAATCAATTGGTCACTCGTTCAATCAAATGCTGATTCACTCTTGAATTGGGCGGAAATTGAACGCTTCACCCCTCCCGTAGAAAAAGAGGAAGTCGATACGCTTGCTGTGTCATCGGAAACATCCGTTCAATCTTCAAAAGAGGATGATTCTACACCGATATGGGTTTACCTAACCATCAGCGTTTTTGTCCTTGGCACCGCTATCGTAATCCTCACGAAACGGAAAAAAGGTTAGCCTACCCTTCAACGTGAAAGTTGAATTTGTATCGATATACTTTTGATGCGTCTGCGTCTGCATTGATATCCATTGACTCCAGTTTTTCTACAATCAATTGACGGAGTTCCTGAGACCCAACAGCTCCTAAAATCTCCACTTCCCCTTTCACAATCTTGAACTTTACAACTACGTAATTCTTGTGAACTTTCGAAAGGTTGATTTGACTTGCATCTACTTTCAACTTACGACTAATCTCCTTGAATAATTTTGGATTTTCTCCTGCGAAACTCACACTTACTGAAAGTAAACTTAAAACGATAATGGCTACAAACTTTTTCATGTCATTGGTTTTTGAATGTTCTGTTGGTAGGACTTCCGTAGCGCGAATTAGTTACAGACCACCATTTTAAAATGTACGAAAGGAAAACCAGTAGGAAGAATGGTTTTTTAAATGGATGAAGTGAAGAGTAACATGTTTTGCGCTTATGTGTTTTGGTAAAGTCGCGTTTTTGTGATCTATTTCGTAATATGGCGAAATTGCAATATGTACAAATAGCGATATCAAATTGAACCCTATTTTCTTACACCCTGACATCATTTTCCCAACAAAACAAAAGTGACACATCACAAATGATGATAAAACGGTTAAATTGATTTCGGGCGCATTTTTCCTATCTTTATCCGATCAAATAACAACGATAAAAAACGCACGATGACATACCAGAATACACTGGAATTTGCGAGAGAGATGGACCAACAAGATCCGCTCAAATCATTCAGAGAACAATTCTATTTTCCGACCTTCCACGAAAAAGAAGTCGTTTACTTTACAGGGAATTCACTCGGGCTTCAACCTAAAACAACAGCAGCTTATATCCAGGAGGAATTAGATGCTTGGGCAAAGTACGGTGTAGAAGGACATTTTTTGGCAAAAAAACCGTGGTTCGCTTATCACGAAGAGTTGACTCAAAAAACGGCAAATGTAGTGGGGGCAAAACCTGAAGAAGTTGTAGTGATGCACTCGCTCACAACAAACTTGCACTTGCTCATGGTATCATTTTATCGACCTGAAGGAAAACGCACCAAAATTATTTGCGAAGCAAAAGCATTTCCAAGTGATGCATATGCCCTAGAATCACAAGTGAAATTTCACGGATTGGATGTCAACGAGCATTTGATTGAAGTAGCACCTCGTGAAGGAGAGCACCTCATCCGAGAGGAAGACGTACTTGCTAAAATCGAAGAGGTAGGAGACGAATTGGCCATGGTGATGATTGGCGGCGTCAATTACTACACAGGACAGTTGTTCGACATGGAAAAAATTACAGCTGCAGGTCACGCGGTTGGAGCAACTGTGGGTTGGGATTTAGCGCACGCGGCAGGAAACATCAACTTGAAACTACACGATTGGGGAGTTGACTTCGCGGCGTGGTGCGGATACAAATACTTAAATTCTTCGCCTGGAGGTGTTTCTGGGATTTTTGTACACGAACGTCATGCCAACAAGCCCGAACTTCCTCGCTTCGCAGGTTGGTGGGGCTACGATAAAGAAACACGCTTTCAAATGGAGCCTGGTTTCAAACCCATGTACGGTGCTGAAGGATGGCAGTTGAGTAACGCTCCCGTTTTAGGAATGGCTGCTCATTTGGCTTCGCTTGATATTTTTGAAGAAGCAGGAATGGATCGCATTGGAGAAAAACGCGACAAGATTACCGCCTTTTTGGAATTCGTGATTCAAGATATTTCGAAACGCAATGCCGATCGCTGCGAATTTGAAATCATTACACCAAGTGATAAAAACTATCGCGGAGCACAATTATCCATTTTGGCGCACGGACAGGGAAAAGCCCTATTCGATGAGTTGACACGTTTGGGCGTTATTGCCGATTGGCGTGAGCCGAACGTAATTCGAATTGCTCCAGCTCCGTTATACAATTCTTACGAAGATTGTTACCGATTTGGAGAATGCCTAGAGAATGCTATCCAGTAAAGAATTCGTAACTTTAAACAAGATAAAAACGATCTGATATGTACGATGAAGCAGCTGTTCAATTATTGATCAAGGCAAAATACGCTGGCGCCATGGCAGATACTTCAACCTACATGAATATCGTGATGCAAACAGGCGCCGTTCTTATTGGCGGAATTGTTATTTGGAGATTGAGCGCGCGTTATCACAAAAAGAAAATCAAACAACGAGAACGAAATAGTTATTTTGAAACTACGTATTCTCGAAATTGGAAAAGAAAATAAGCATGAGTACAGAAAAAAGTGCAATCATTGTTGGGGCTGGATTAGTAGGATCCCTTTGGGCGGTTTACTTATCCAAAGCCGGATACAAAGTGACCATTTACGAACGTCGATCTGATATTCGAAAAGCAGAAATTTCGGCTGGAAAATCCATTAACTTGGCGTTGTCTGTCAGAGGGTGGACGGCATTAGACGCTGTGGGTGTGGGTGACAAGATTCGTGATTTGGCCATTCCCATGTACGGAAGAATGATGCACAGCACAGAAGGCGAACTCTCGTTCCAACCGTACGGTCAGGAAGATCAAGCCATTTATTCCATTTCTAGAGGTGGCGTGAATGCCCGTATGATGGACATCGCTGAGCACGAAGGAAATGCAACCATTCATTACAACCATCAATGTACAGGTGTTGATCTTGAAGGTGGAAAAATTCGCTTGCTCAACAAAGAAACCAATGAAACAGTTTACGATCAGGCTGATGTTGTTTTTGCCTGCGACGGTGCTTTTTCTGCTGTTCGCTACAAAGGAATGCAGAAGTTGGATCGCTTCGATTTCTCGCAAGACTTCATCGATGATGGTTACCGCGAGATCTTGCTTCCTGCAAATGAAGATGGTTCCTACAAATTGGACAAAAATGCCCTTCACATTTGGCCTCGCGGTCGTTTTATGTTGATTGCTTTGGCAAACGAAGATGGATCATTCACGTGCACCCTCTTTATGCCATTCGACGGTGGAGAAAACTCCTTCAATTCACTTGATTCAAAAGACAAAGTGGATTCATTCTTTAAGGAAACGTTCCCAGATTTCTACGAAATGATGCCCGGAATTGCCAATGCTTGGGAAGATCACCCACTATCGTCGCTTGCCATTATGCGCTCGTACCCTTGGCACCACGGAAAAGTGGCTATGATGGGAGATGCCGCTCACGCAACAGTTCCTTTCTACGGTCAAGGAATGAACGGTGGATTTGAAGATTGTACAGTGATGTGGCGCTTGATGCAAAAACACAATGAAGATTGGGATAAAGTCTTTGCTGAATACAGCGTAGAACGCAAGCCAGATGGTGATGCCTTGCAGGATTTGTCTTTGTACAATTACTACGTAATGCGCGATTATGTGGCAGACCCAATGTTCTTACTTCGCAAAAAGATAGAAGCAAAATTCTCGAAACTGTACCCTGAAAAGTGGTTGCCGTTATATTCGCAAGTAACATTTAGTAATATTCGATACAGCGAAGCTATGGCAAGTGGCAAGGCACAGGATAAAATTATGGACGAGATCATGGAAATTCCGAACATTGAAGAAGTGTGGGATTCCCAAGAAATCATGGATCAATTAGCTGAAAAACTATGAAACAATTCATCACTTTAATCATTCTCGGACTGGCAACATTTTCATTTGCCCAGAAAGATTTCACACCAAATTCGCGCCGAAAAGCGTTCGGAAAAGTGGACAACCGACAATTGCGCCTAACAGGATTGCAAATTGAATTAGGTCCAGCCTATTCCTTTGGAAGCAAAACCCTCACGGGCGATTTCAACAATGGTGCCTCTCGTGGAAATTATGAAATCGATCCATCGGGAAGATTTGGTGGTTACATTGACATCGGATTGGCGCATTACCTCAAAAAACCAATCGCAGTTGGAAAAGCTGAAAAGGGAAAGATTATCCTCTTTAATATGGTTGATTGGGGATTGGGCTTCAAATACATTGGAGGAAAAGAAGAAACCATTATCAACAACACCGATGTTGCCGGAAATGTCGTTTCATCTACCGATGAGTTGGAAAAATTCTACAATGGTTACGTAACAGGAAGGTTTAGCCTTCACCGATCCTTCACTCCGAAAAAGTGGGAAAAGGTGTTTTTTGATACGCACCTCGGTGTCAACGTTGATTATCGTTTGATTACAGCCGATCAAAATTCCAACTATCACAACGCATTCGTAGCGCCTTATTCTCCAGCATTTCAATACCACAAACCCTTGGTGGCACAATTGCATGTAGGTGGTGGTGTTGGTTTTAAATTGAGAAAAGGGACGAACTTATTTGTTGGACTCCGTACGCCCGTTGTTGGTGCTTGGGAATGGAACAAAGCTAATCCAGCTAATTACTGGTTCTCATCAAGATACTGGCCTGTGTTTTTGCACGTAAAAGTGATCAACCTCTTCCAAAAACGAACGAAAAACTCGTGTAATGGCGTGGACGGAAATCCTGACGATAAAAAGCGCAACGAGGAGTTTATGATGGGTAATTAATCGCTTGGATGGAACCTGAACGTAGAATGTTGTCCTTTTTAGGTCCTCAATTGTTGGACGAAATTTTGGCGGCTTCAACTGTTAAAGAGATTCCTGAAAAAACCGAAATTCTCAAAGAACTTCAATACGTAAAGGTTGTTCCTATTGTACTGGAAGGATTGGTAAAAGTGTACTCGCACTTCAACGACAAAGAATTATTGTTGTACTACATTGAGCCAGCGCAAAGTTGTGTGATGACGTTTTATGCCGCTCTGCAAAATACACCAAGTAAAGTTTGTGCTGTTACGGAAGCTGATTCCAAAATCTTGTTGATTCCTTCAGAAAAACTTCCTCAATGGGTCAAGGAATATCCGAAATTCAATGAGCTTTTCTACAATCAATTCAATATTCGGTACACGGAAATGCTGGAAACAATCGGACACTTGTTGCTCGATAAAATGGACAAACGCTTGTTCGATCATCTCTCTCGGAAAATCGAACTCAGTCAACAAGATTCCATCAAAATGAGTCACAACCAACTAGCCAATAAAAAAATATGGGATCAGCAGATCGAATCATCAGAGTCCTCATTGCAGCAGTAGTTGCCGTGTTGTTTTTTACAGGAATCATTGAAGGTATCTTGGGAATTGTGTTGCTCGTTGCAGCAGGAATTTTTCTTCTGACAAGCTTAATCAGCTTTTGTCCGCTTTATGCGCCATTTGGAATCAACACCTGTGCGGTAAAAGATAAAAACTAGTTCCTTCTGGTATTGAAAGAGATACCTCACGTTCGATTCTACTTCGGGTAATTCATTGCGCTACTTCTAACAAGTTCCGTAACTTTGAACCGTGAATGTATAATCGAACTAAGGTTTTTGCTATGAAAAAAATATATCACCTTTCATCTTGTTCTACGAACGCTCGAATCCTAAAGGAAATCAACCCTGGATCGGATGTTGAATTGCAAGACATCAAAAAGGAAAACATCGACGAGAAAACACTCGATTGGCTCAAAGAAAAAGTAGGATCTTACGAAGCACTATTTTCGAAAAAAGCCATGAAATATCGTTCGATGGGACTGAACAAAATGGATCTTTCCGAAGCTGACTTCAAAAAATACATGCTCGAAGAATATACCTTCTTGAAACGTCCATTTATGATCAACGAAGACGAGGTCTTTATCGGAAATGCAAAAAGTACAGTGGCCGCAGCCGTAGAATCCTTTAATTCTTAGAGGTGAATAACATCCTTCGCGCGCACTTAGCGCTCTTTTTGGTGAATGCATTTTACGGCGCCAATCATATTATTGCCAAGGGCGTAATGCCCAATTATTTGACGCCCAATGTATTTATCCTGCTTCGTGTAGCGGGATCAGCTTTCTTATTCTGGATCATTCAATTGTTCTTTGTGAAAGAACGCGTGGCGAAAAAAGACCTGTTGTTGATGGCCGTTTGTGCAATTTTCGGTGTCGCAGCGAATCAATTATTCTTCTTTAATGGATTGAATTTATCCTCGTCGATTAATGCCGGAATCATCATGACGGTGAATCCGATTCTCGTAGTGATTTTGTCCTTCTTCATTCTGAAAGAAAAGATCACCCTTCGAAAATCGGCAGGAATTTTAATTGGAGCCACAGGAGCCATTCTTCTGACCTTAACAGCAGGTACCGGTTCTGGAGATTCATTACTCGGAGACCTTTTTCTCTTCATCAACGCCACGAGCTACGCGATTTATTTGGTTCTCGTAAAACCGTTGATGCAGAAATACAAACCGTTCACTGTGATCACCTACGTGTTTTCCTTTGGATTGCTCTACGTATTATTCTATCCACCCACATTGATGGATTTAGCGGAAACAAACTTCGCTCAAATTCCCTTTGACATCGTTTTGAAAATCCTCTACGTTATTATCGGTGTGACCTTCTTAGCGTATTTGCTCACCGTATATGGTCTGAAATTTTTGAGTGCTTCAGTTTCGAGCTCGTACATCTATCTTCAGCCTGTATTGGTGATGATTTTCACTTTTCTCTTCGGTATGTGGGGAATTTCGGAGGATTACACCGACACGATTACCTGGGAAAAAGCGGGATATATGTTGGTGATTTTCATTGGTGTTTCACTCACCTCATCGGCGAGTTTTCGCAAGAAGAAAATCATGACTTCATAAATTTCAAAAGCATTTCCGCTAATAGAGAAGCATCTACTTTTTCAATCGGGTGCTCAAGGTCTGGAATCAATTGAAACTCACCGTTCGGTAGTTTATCAGCAACTACTTTTGATTCTTCCTCTGTCGACATGTTATCTAAACTCCCCAATGTAATCAGCGTTGGACACATAATTGTTGAATAATGGTTCTCCAACGGCCGTTTTTCACCCAAATCGATCATCATGTCGGCTGTATCTTGAACCACTTTTTTCCAATCGAGAGGAGCGTGAACTTTTTCCAGAAATTGCGCAAAGCGCGGAACCTTTTCTTCGATCTTCTCTGGATTCAATTTTCGAACTTCTCTTTCCGCAAATTCTGAACTCCAAGCGAACTTCGTTCCGAGCGTCATGATACGATCCACGCGATTTGGATGCATTCCTGCCAACAACAATCCGACATATCCTCCCATGCTATAGCCGAAAATCGAAACGCGTTCGAGCTTGTGTGATTCCACGTACTCCAAGACGTTTTCCACACCATTTTCTATCCGAAAAGGGCGGTTTGACGCTCTTCCTCCGTGCCCCTCAAACGAAAACGAATGGACATCAAAGGAATTCGACAGTTCCTTTTTGAGCGAATTAAACTGCGCTTCGCTCCCAAGTGCGCCGTGCAAAAGAAGAATTGAATGTTGTGACATGATTAGATCTTATTTTACGAATGTAGTTTTTTTGATGGAACATCCGTGTACAAGATAATATGACAGCATGGGTGATAGCTTCGAAGTGATTCCCACTGAAACACAATTCAATAATTGCCCCAGCAACTAAAAAATCGAAGCACCCACTGCGCCTTTTTTACGAAAAGAGAAAAACGAATTGAAACGCATCTGTGTAGGAGGAAGCGCGAAATGAAATGGAGCGATCACCGATAACACTGCGTTACAAAAGTCTTTTTGATGGAAGTAAAAGCAGCGCAATGGCTTCTGATCGCTATTGGAATTTGATCACTTTTTCGACCTGAAAAAAGTATCGGATCTTAACGCATATTCACCAAAGTCTAAATCGTATTAACTACCTTTGCGGCATGTTGAAATCAATGACAGGCTTTGGGAAAGCCACAGGAACATTCCAAACGAAAAAAGTGTCGGTAGAAATCCGATCGCTTAACAGTAAATCCATCGATTTAAATGCACGTGTCGCAAGTCAATATCGTGAGGTTGAGCCAGATATCCGCAAGTTGGTAGCCAAAGAGCTCAGCCGTGGAAAAGTTGATGTTTCTGTTTCCATTGACAGCATTGGCGACGAAAGCGCTACGAAGCTTAACTCAGGCTTGGCAAAATCGTATTATGAAGATTTGAAATCGATCAATGAGGCTATTGGTGAAGAGACGCAGGATTATTTGGCGTTGATCATGCGCATGCCTGATATCTACAATACCGAACGTGAAAGTTTATCTGATGAAGAAAAAGCGTGGGTTCTCGATTTAGTGAAAGAAGCTACGAATAAGCTCAATGATTTCCGCCGCAAGGAAGGAATGGAGTTAGAATCTGAGTTTCAAGATCGTATTGGAGAGATTCGTGGATTTTTGGCAGACATTCCAAAGTACGAAGACGAACGCATTCAAATCATTCGCGAGCGTATGAAAAAAGGCTTGGAGGAAATTGAATCGAAAAGCAGCTACGACGAAAATCGTTTTGAGCAAGAAATGATCTACTACATCGAAAAGCTAGACGTTTCGGAAGAAAAAATGCGCTTGTCGAATCACCTCGATTACTTCTTGGAAACGATGAAAACTGAAACGGCAGGAAAGAAGCTCGGTTTCATTACGCAAGAAATTGGTCGCGAAATCAATACGCTTGGAAGCAAGAGTAATCACGCGAAGATGCAAGTGCTCGTGATCGGCATGAAAGATAATTTGGAAAAAATAAAGGAGCAAATCCTGAACACATTGTAGAATCTTCCGTAGTAACGACTATGAAACCATTTGAAAACAAAGGGAAATGCATCATTTTTTCGGCTCCATCTGGAGCGGGAAAAACCACCATTGTGCATGCACTTCTGGAAAAAGACCTTGGTTTGGAATTTTCGGTTTCTGCCTGTAGCAGAGATCCACGACCGAATGAAGTACACGGGGAAGATTATTATTTTCTCGGTGTTGAAGGCTTCAAAGAGAAAATTGATGAGGACGCGTTTATCGAGTGGGAAGAAGTGTACACCAACAACTTCTACGGTACCTTACGCTCGGAAATTGAACGCATTTGGTCGCAAGGAAAAACCGTTATTTTCGATGTTGACGTAATTGGTGGACTTTCCCTCAAGCGATTGTTTTTGGATGATGCTTTTGCCGTATTCGTGCAGCCTCCCAGCTACGAAGAGTTGGAAAAACGTTTGCGTGGAAGAAGCACTGAATCAGAAGAAAAGATTGCACAACGCATGGGTAAAGCCCGCAAAGAATTATCGTTTGCCGAAGAATTTGACATGGTGTTGATCAACGATAACTTGGATCAAGCCATCGAAACGGCAGCAGAAAAAGTTCGAGAATTTATCGCAGAAGCATGAAAATTGGTTTGTATTTCGGGACGTTTAATCCGATTCACGTTGGACATATGATCATCGCGAATTACATGACCGAGCACGTCGATTTGGAACAAGTTTGGATTGTTGTTTCTCCTCAAAATCCACTCAAAAAGAAAAAAACTTTGCTCCCAGACTATCACCGATTGGCGTTGGTACGTGCCGCTATCGAAGATGATCCGAAATTGACCGTTAGCGATATTGAATTTCACTTGCCCATTCCAAGTTATACCTCCACAACGTTAGCGTACCTCAAAGAAAAGCATCCTGAACATGAGTTTTCGCTCATCATGGGAGAGGACAACCTGCGTACCTTTCACAAATGGTACAATCACGAATTGATTCTTGAAAATCATCAATTGTACGTGTATCCACGTGTGTTAACCGTTCAAGAGCTTGCGGCACGAGAAGAAGGAACTGTTGAGCAAAACGCCTTCGCAAATCACAAAAATGTTGTTTTCTGCGAAGACGCTCCGATCATGAAAATCTCTTCTAGCTTTATCCGAAAGGCCATTTCCGAAGGAAAAGATGTGCGGTATATGTTGACAGAGCCTGTGCATAAATATGTTGAGGAGATGCATTTTTATAAAAAGTAGGATTTCACCTTAAATTCAACCACGGCGTGATTTTTGCAGCTTTCTCATAAAATATTCTTATGATTTCGCGCCTTCTACTACTCATTATCACATTTCAATCAAGTGTTCTGCTCGCTCAAAATGATTACGACTTTGCTGTGAGTGTTGGCCCAGAATTCAGTCACTTCGCGCAAGCAACTCCCGGATTTTTATCTGCAGATTTTCATATCAATCATAAGAGGTCACTATTTACAATGGGTTATGCTTTCGCTCTCTATCAGCAAGAATTCGTGGATAACGACGACATCACACCTCCAAATATGAAGATACCCATGCTCAATCTCGCCTACACCTATAGGTTCATAAAACCATGGAGTAAACGGAAATTATCTGTTGGTACCACCGTTGGATACAAATTTGGACATTGGCGCCAGACAGAAGGCATCACTTCAGATGTGTTCTACAACAATTACATTTCAGACACCACCTCTGCACAAATTACAAACGTCGAAATCACTGACAAACGCGAAACAGACCAACATCATTTTGTCCTTGGCTTATTCGGAGAATATCCCGTAAAGAAAATTCGAATCATTGCCTCTTGCACTGCGGGAGTTGTTTTTCGGAGTTCCTATCATTTTGATGAAGAAAAAACCTATTACGACTCGGGAAGTCCCACGGTAATTCGCCACTACAAAGACGTGACGCCATTTCAATATTTGTCAGCGAGCTTCCACTTCAAATTGGGAGTGCTTGTTCCGCTCGATTTATTTCGTTCTTCTACCCAGAAAACGACATCAGATACCGAGGAAACGTAAACGAATTAATTCGTTGAAATGATGTCACGTCAATGCATTTCGACTAATCAGTTAAAATCTCTGCGAACACAGCCGTTCCAGTAATCAATACATCTTTTCCCGTTAACAGTTCTCCGTGAACCCGAATGCTGTTGCCTCCCATCTCGATGCTTTTTCCAATCAAAAACACCTTGGCTTCGTACACTGTTTCGGAATCATCTGCCGTTCTCAAGCGAATGATTTGCCCTTCTTTCACTCGATTCGCATCCGCAGCAAACACTTCTAGCTCAACATGCTTGTGTGCGTCGTCCATCAAACCGAACAATTGCGTGTCCTGCGCTGCATATTGACCATTTTTGGCCGCAACATGTACCACCGAACCACTAATAGGCGAACGGATTGGAATGCTTCTGCGGATTTTCCCTTCCGCTAGCTGATTCAGCGAAATTCCCAAAAAGCTGAGTTGTGTTTTCAAGCCTTCAAAATGCGCCTGCGCAGACTGAAACGCTTGTTTCGCCTGATCGATTTCTTTATCGGAAATTACTTCTTGCTTGTAAAGCTTCGACTTACGTTCGTAATTTTTCTGTTCAAATTCGTATTGCGACTTCGCTGCTAGGTAATCTTCTTGCAACTGAATGATGCTTAAATGCTCCAAAACAGCCAATTGTTGTCCCTTTTTCACTTGTTCACCCTCCATAATTCGCACGGATTTCACAATTCCACCGATGGGTGAGTGAATGGAAACCCGCGACTCGGGCGCCACGGAAATATTTCCCGTGCATTCGATAATAGAGTCATTCGAAACAGCCACTTTTTCAACCGTTGTTTCAACCGTTTCTTCCTCCTGAACTTGTTGTTCTTCAGGCTCTGCTTCTTGACAACTTGCTGCCAAAAAGAACAGTGCAATTATTGCTATTGTATTTTTCATTTTTGTCGTTTTTATTTTGTGGAGAGGTAATAGTTTAGCTCCAACAAGGTTTGGTTGTAATCGTCGATCAATTGAAGTCGCTGGATTCCCAAATTGAGAATTGCCCCGCGCGCCTGCACATATTTCGTGTAATCAATTTCTCCTTCAGACAATTCAATTTCTGCTGCCCTGTTGAGTAATTCAATTTTTGCCGACCATTTTTTGTCGTTTTCAGAGAGCAATTTTCCTTTCTGATCGAGAATGGAACGTAATGCTTCTACTTTATTTTTGAGTTGATTCTCGACCTTTCCGTATGCATTCGTTTGAATCTCCGTTTGAATCCGTGCTTTGCGAATGGACGATTGATGATTGCGGTTCAACAGAGGAACAGAAACTCCGATGGTTACTCCTTGCAACCCTCGTACGTGGTCAATGGATTGATTAAAATAGCCCACCGAAAGATCTGGGAAGTAACTTGACTTTTCCTTTTTCAATGTTGAAAATGAAGCATCCAGTTTCGCTTTTTCCACTGCGAGTAACACCGAATTGGTTGAATCAGCTTCCTGCAGTACCAATTCTTGAAGCAATTCAATTTCCCGCTCTGGACTTTGGATTTCTCCTTGAATCTGCGTGAGCGACCTCAGCTCATTCTCCACCTGGAGCTTCGCTTGTTCCGCACTACTCAATTTGCTAATCAATTCACTTCGGTACATTTCTGTCATTCCGAGGTCAACAAGACTGACATCTCCTACTTTTTGGCGTTCTTCCAATCGGACAATGTGTGAATCGATGCGTACCACCTGTTCTTTCAACATGTTGATGATGGTATTTTGCAGCATCCATTTGTGCCATGCCGAGCGAACAAACCACGTATTCGCTGCAATCAATTGTGTTCCTTCAAGCTCCGCAACATTTACCTTTTCCTGTGCCTCTTTTGCTTGTTTAAGCTGATAAGCAGGATTAATGATTTGCTGATCGATTTGTACATAATTATCTCTCAAAGAGGAGTTAATTTGTCCGTAATTGTACGTGAAACCTGTATTTCCCAAGCTAAACTTCGTTTGAGCATCCGATCGAAATTGATCTGCTTTCAACGCATTGTTTTTGATGTCGTAGCTATTCGTAACCATCGAATCAATTGCCATTTGCTCGGTTAACACTTGCGCATCCACCGCTGGAACAGCCAGAATCAACAGAAGAATAGTTGCCACAGAGTTTTTGATCTTCATCTTTTTTCGATTTGCGAGATAGTAAATAATGGGCAAGACGATTAGTGTCAGAAAAGTTGCAGTAATCAATCCACCGATAACAACTGTTGCCAAGGGCTTTTGAACTTCTGCTCCTGCCGACGTGGAAATCGCCATTGGAAGGAAACCTAACGAGGCAACCATGGCCGTCATGATAACTGGTCGCAATCGCGCCGTAGCTCCCGTTAAAATAACCGCTTTGATATCTGTTTCTCCTTCTTCGCGCAGCTTGTTAAAATAACTGATGAGTACGATTCCATTCAACACGGCAACCCCAAACAAGGCAATGAAACCAACTCCTGCCGAAATACTAAAAGGCATTCCGCGCAAGTACAGCGACAGCACACCACCAATGGCCGCGAGTGGAACGGTGGAGTAAATCAGTAACGCGTATTTCATCGATCGGAAGGCAAAAAAGAGCAACAAGAAAATCATCACGAGTGAAATCGGAACAGCTACACTCAATCGTTCCTTTGCTGCTTCCAAATTCTCGAATTGTCCACCGTATTCGATGTAATATCCTGGAGCGAGCGTAATTTTGCTGTCGAGTTTTTGTTGAACCTCTTGAATAAAGCTACTCACATCTCGATTTCGGATATTCACTCCAACCGCAATTCGACGTTTTCCTCCCTCATGCGAAACGAGCATCGGACCATCTTCCATATTCACGGTAGCTACCTCACTCAACGGAATTAAGCCTGCACGCGTATTTACGAAGAGTTCTGAGAGTTTTAAATCCTTTCGGAAGTTTTCATTTAGGCGAACCGTTAGGTCAAATTTTCGTTCTCCTTCGTAGATAAAACCAGCATTTATTCCTGCAAATGCAGAGCTAATTACCTGATTCAATTCATCAATCGACAAATTGTAGTAGGCCATTTTTTCACGGTTAAATCGAATGATCAATTGCGGTAATCCTTCCGTTCGCTCAATTTGCACATCTCCTGCACCTTGAACTTCGCGTACAATTGCCGCAATTTCTTCTCCCGTAGCAGATAGCTCTTCGAGATCTTCTCCGTACAACTTGATCACCACGTCGGTTTTTGCACCAGAAATTAGCTCGTTGAAGCGAAGTTGAATCGGTTGCGTAAAATCAAATTGTGCATGATCGATGCTTTCCAACTTCTTTTTCATTTTTGTCACCAATTCCTCTCGGGTAGATGCCGTTTTCCACTCGGACTTATCCTTTAGTAAGATCATCACATCGGCATCTTCTACCGCCATTGGATCGGTTGGAACCTCAGCCGTTCCGATCTTCGAAACAACGTGTTTTACCTCGGGGAAATTCTTTTTAAGCACCGTTTCAGCTTCCGTTGTTGTTGCGATCATCTGCGTGAGCGAACTCCCTGGTTCGATTGTCGCTTGCATCGCCAAATCTCCCTCATTTAGTGTGGGAATGAACTCTCCTCCCATCGTTCGGAAGAGCAGTACCGCTCCAATTAACAGGGCAAATGAAATACCAATTAAGGTATATGGAATCGAGAGCATTCGGCTCAATACTGGCTCGTAAAAAGCTCTTAATTTCCCCATCAAACGATCCGCAAATGAGCGTTTTTCCTTGATGCTTTTCTCTAACAACAATGCGCTCATCATGGGAACATAGGTTATCGACAATAGTAGTGCTCCCAAAATCGCGAAGCTGACCGTTTTTGCCATTGGCGTAAACATTTTTCCTTCAATTCCTGTGAGCGTCATAATTGGAATGAATACCACAATGATGATGAGTACTCCAAATGCCGCAGAACCGATAATGCTGGATGACGTGCCAACAATAACATCGTCCATTTCCTTTTGAGAAAGACGCTTGCCAATGTAACGGGAATAAACAAGGTGAAGAACGCCTTCAACCACAATGACTGCTCCGTCTACCACGATTCCGAAGTCGATGGCTCCTAATGACATCAAGTTTGCTGACACTCCGAAAAGGTTCATCAGGATGAAAGCAAACAGCAAAGACAGCGGAATAATGGAGGCTACGATCAATCCAGCACGCCAATTTCCGAGCAAAAGAATCAACACAAAAATAACGATGAGTCCCCCTTCAATGAGGTTTTTGCTTACTGTATCAATTGCCTTTCCGACTAAAACCGAACGGTCCAAGTACGGGGCGATTTTTACTCCTGGCGGTAGTGATTTTTGAATCTGCTGTACGCGTTCGTGTACATTTTCAATTGCCTCGGACGAGTTCGCACCTTTCAGCATCAGTGTGATTCCACCGACTACTTCTCCTTCACCATCCATCGTCATTGCGCCAAACCGTTTCGGCGAGCCCAGTTTAACGGTTCCTATATTTCGGATAAAAATAGGTGCTCCATTTTCTCTGGATGCTACAGCAATATTTTCAATGTCTTTTTTCGTTTCGAGCAAACCTTCGGTCCGAATGTAATAGGCATTTTCCCCTTTCTCAATGTAACTCCCTCCCGAATTCTTGTTGTTGATGCTTAACGCATTATAGACATCTGTAATGGTCAATCCGTGCGTTTGCAACAGCAGCGGATTCACCGATACTTCGTACTGCTTCATGTATCCTCCGAAGCTGCTAATCTCAATAATACCTTCGATTCCCGCCATTTGACGTTTCACGATCCAATCTTGAATGGTTCGCAACTCCATCGGATCGTATTGATCGTGATAAGCAGAATCTACCTCAAGCGTATATTGATAAATTTCGCCCAACCCTGTGGTAATCGGCATCATTTCACAGCTTCCCAACGATTCTGGGATTTGTTGCTGCGCAATGGTGAGTTGTTCTCCCACAAATTGGCGCGCCTTCATAATGGGAACATCTTCTTCAAAAACCACCGTTACAATGGACAAACCAAAGCGTGAAATCGATCGAATTTCTTCCACACCGGGAATATTGGCCACCGATTTTTCAACGGGATACGTAATGAGTTGTTCGACTTCCTGAGGCGCTAGCGAAGGACTTGATGTAACAATTTGAACCTGATTATTTGTGATGTCAGGAACGGCATCAACGGGAAGTTTGGACATGGAATAGACGCCCATTCCAATGAGTGCCAACACAAACAACCCGACTATTAATTTATTCTTTACCGAAAAACGGATAATATTCTCTATCATAACAATTGATTGAAAAGAAATGAAAGACAGCAGAAATACCACGTACTTCCGTTGCCGCTACTTAATTCGTTTTGTTACGATAATGATGGAGGTCCCCTGAGAGAATGGGTAGATGCCGAAGCTTCCTGGCTATCGGCTTGGTAGGTGTAAAAATGATTTCGTTCCTCTAAAACTATATGAAAAACAAACTCTCCAACTGGACTTGGAATTTCACCAATTTGAGCCAATTGATCAAGCTCACTGAGGTCTGCTTGAGCAGTTGTAAACTCTTCTAATTGTCCGTCTGGATGATCAAAATGAAAGGAAAGAGCAATATAATCGAGGAAACTGCTTGCTTCCAAGTGTTGTTGCTGATGTTCTGCTTCCGTTAGTTCCGCATGATGATGGTGAGGAATAACAGAATGTATGAGCAATACCAATACTGCGAACGATTGCACTATGAATTGAAATTGTCTCATAAGACAAAGTTAGTCCTTTTCCTTTAACTGAGTGTTACAAGAGTGACATCAAGGTAGATTCTGCCCAAAATTTCGTGCTTTTTTTGAAAAAAAACACCTAAAAAAAGCACACCGTAAATGCTTTACGATGTGCTGCCGTACTTTTACATTATGTGATTGGAAAACGCGCGTATCCTTAACACAACAAGTTCACTGATTCAAACAACTAACCTGAATCACATTTTAATTAAAAAACAAAAATAACCTATGAAAAACAAAAGGACCACAGACCTTTTCAGGTTTGCCACGCTTCGTGCGCCACAACTATTGACTGCAGAACGCCGATCTCTCGGTTTTATCGAGCATCCCAACTACAACGCCAGTGCTATTCTAAGCGGGGTTGACTTCGACAACGACAGCTTTGACGAGATGAAGTCAAAAATCTCCAGTAATGCTAATGCCTTTACACCACTCGAAAAGGTGGATGACGTAAAAGCCATTTCGAAGAGTTTTTATGAATTCGCTCTTTGGTTGGGGGTTCAAAAAAACACTTTAAAGCGAACAGAATTGGATGCAATGATTCCAACAAGTATTTCTGTTGAAGAATACATCAGCCTTTGGGATAATGTCTATTACGACCTTGTTGTTGAAGATGCTCCTCCGATTCGTGAGGCCTGTTTACAATGCATTGTTGCGTATAACTTCATCAAAAAATACGAATTCTATAGCCCTGGAGTTACGACAGATGAAGCAGAAATGAAAAAAGAAGCTGAGGCACTCAAGCGTTTGGCAAATGGAAAAATCCTGATTCACAAAGCATTCACTGCCGTAAAAGAAACCCCAACGAATACGACTGTGCCTAACGCGATGCAGAGCTTTCAAAAAATTGCAGCCATGCACAATGGATATCGTTCTGGATTAAAAGTTCCTGCTCTCGAAGCAATTTATGAAGACTTACTTGAGCTAGAAACAAAGTACACAGTTGATTACGAATCTGCCTATAAGGAATCGCTTGCAACACACGAATTGAACGTTCAACAGGTTGTTGATCAATACCTTTCAGCAAACCCTGAGCTCAATGAACAGCAAAATTTGGAAGAGCTTATTCCTGATTCGATTATTCCTGATTTCAAATTCTCGTACGATGCACCGCTTTCAACGGAGTACCGATCAGAAAAGGTGTCGGTAACCACCGACAAATACATCGCCAATAACCGCTTGGGAGGTTTGTCCATTAAAGAAGCATTAGATTTTGTACAAAAAGCCATTCAATCACAAAAGAAGGGCGCATCATCTCGTGTTCAAAAACAAGTGAAAAATCTTTCGGTTAAAGGTGTTTCGGTTCGTCCTTCAAGCTCTAAAAATATTGAGTTTGGATTGTCCTTCGACATGCCAAGAGACAAAGATCAACTGTTGGAAAAATGCATTTTGATGACGATTAATACAGGATATCGATCTGCATTTTTTGAAACGCATAGTATCACACTAAACGTAAATGGTGAGCCCGTACAACTTGGATCTCCTCAAGTTTTATGCTCTAACGGAAATGCTTTGTTCGTGAAGCTTTCAGGCTCAGACCTTTCCGCGATCGAAGACGGGCATGCGTTTGAATTGAATACGAGCTTCAGATTGAATAATGGAAAAAGCTATTCATTCGTTAAAAAGGGAGTCATTTGCAAAGACACAATTACGGGTTATGCATTGACGCAAATTGCAAACGGTGAAGAAGTTGATCTCTACGGAATTAATCGCATCGGTGTTGCTGATTACCGTAAAGTGGAGCAAGAATTGTGTTGTTATGTGCCTGGAGAAGTTTCTCATATCGAGAACATTATGGCTAAAGAGTACAAAGAGCGTTCAACTCGAAACCTAACAAGTACCGAGAATACGTTTGAAACATCTTCGGAAAGAGAAGTCGAGGAAAGTAATGATACTACAACAGCTCAGCGTCATGAAATGAATTCTGAAGTGGCAAACGTGATTGAAAAAGATCGTCAGAACAACTTCGGATTCGATTCGACCGTAAGCGGTGACTATGCAAAAGTAGACTTCACTGCTGGAGCATATGGAGATTTTACTTTAGGAACTTCCACGTCAAACTCGAACTCACAGGCAAGAACCTACGCAGAAGACGTTACACGAAGAGCTCTTGAGCGAATTGTTCAGAAAACGTCCACAAAACGAACTTCGCGTATTCTTCGTGAATTCGAAGAGAACAACAGACATGGTTTTGACAACCGCGAAGGCGATGCTCACGTAACAGGTGTTTACCGCTGGATCGACAAGGTTTACAAGAACCGCATTGTGAACTACGGGAAACGATTGATGTACGAATTCATGATTCCAGAGCCGTCACGCTATTACAAACAAGCGATTATTGTACAGGCTGAGGAAGAAAGTGCAACACAAACTGAAGGTTCGCCATCATTGACGGTACCAAAGCCAACGCATCCTTCCGAGCACGGAATCAATGGTGCGGATAGCATTACCCGTGAAAACTACGAGCAGTTCACTTCTCTATACAGTATCAAAAATCCGGAAGCACCAATTGATGAGCAAGTAGACATCACTGGCGGCTACAACGGAGCACCAGGAAACGGAGACAGCAACTATACCTTTAGCTTGCCCGCTCCAATTAATGTTCCAACGAATTATGTGTGTAAGTCAATTAGTTTCAATTTGAATTATCACCATAAATCAAAAGTGAAGCAATACGGAGGAATCACCATTTCAATTGGCGGAAAGTCAAAGACTTATTCAAACTCAAAAGGAACGGGAAACAAATCGAAATCTGACACATTCACGGGATTGAACATTGCAAGTCCAGGAAGTATCAGTTCAAGCACGAACACGAAGAAAATCACGCAATTTGCGTTAACGTTCACGGGTAAGTGTTTCGTATCTGATCAGGAAATGGCACGTTGGAGAGAGTCAATTTATGCTGATATCATGAGTGCGTACGAAGAACAACTTCGCGTATGGAATGAGTCGCAAGAGCTACAAAATGCTGATGTAGCAGTAGAGGCTCAGGAAAACAAACCAACAACCATTGCAACAAGTCCGAAGTTCAATCAAGAGGTTGTGATTCGTGAATTGAAGCGCTTGTGTATCGAAATGTTGACGACACCATTTGGAATTCAGCAAGGAAAAGATTTCTATGAAGATGGAGAATGCGAACCTGCAATTCCACGACTAGAATTAACCAAGCAATTGGATAACTACAGTTCACACGTGAAGTTCTTCGAACAAGCGTTTGATTGGAGCATTTTGTCGAGCGTTTTCTACCCATACTACTGGGCTAAAAAATGCGACTGGACAAGTCTTTTCCAAGCACAAGCTGGTGATGACCATATGTTCCGAGCATTCCTCCAATCGGGTATGGCGCGCTTAATCGTCCCTGTTCGTGAAGGATTCGAAGATGCAGTAGCCTTCTTCATGGAGACTGGAAAAATCTGGAATGGAAGCGGCATGGTAGTCGAAACAGATGACGAGCTTTACTTGTCTATCGTTGATGAGATGACCGTACTCGACAAAACCGTTGAGATGGAAGAGTGGGAAACAGTTGTTCCTTCAACACTTACGGTGATTCAGGCAAGTTCAGTTGCTTTAGATGAAGGTGGCTTGCCTTGTTGTAATTCAGAGGAAGCCGAAACGCTTAACCTGAATACTGACACGAATACGTTGACGTTGAAAAGCGATTCGACACCAGCGTAAGTAATTTGAAAACCACTAATAACACAAATCCTGGGTACGGCCAAAAGCATTCTTCCTTACAGTCGTACTCAGGATTATAACTTAATCTTAAATGAGTTTAGCACAAAAATTAGTAGCAGAACCACTGGTTGTATTTCCCTCCTTCGAATCTCCAGTCAGTTTTTTCTCAGATTTGGACGATTATGCATCCATGCATTTTAAAGGTTTCAAGTCTGTAGAAGTATATAGAGGGTTGACAATATACGCAGGGTCGCCCGATGAAAGTGAAATTACCACTGATGCATATGTTGAGGAATTAAATGGTGTCCATTATATTGACAACAACAAAATACAAGAAAGCTTCGATCCAGACAAAGATGTTCGATTGGCATCCATCAAAGTATTTATAACCCATGATGGTGCATTTTTACTACAAAAGTATAATGCTCTAAAAGGACATCTAAAGGATAACGAGGTTGCCCTCTTTCTAGAATATAGTAAAGGAGATATTATCTCAAATGCCGTCACATTGGTGCTTGCTGGAAACAAAGCAAAACAATATGTCGCAAATATTCTAAAAAGCGATTTTATTCAGGAAGCATACTTTCTTAGTTCGAGTAAACAAAAGGAACTCGTAGAATCTGTTATTGCGAGTAATTCACTATTGGACGCCTTTTTAAATATCATGATTCAGACGCACGATTACGTTGTTGGTCAAATCACGGATTACGCACTCAGTTTTTTTGGAGTCATTGAAAGTTTCTTTAGTGAAACTCTCCGTATCCCCGAAAGCTTTTGGAATGTGGATGCAGAAGGGTCAATTATGGGACAAATCGGTAACGCAGTCGAAGACAGTCTCAAAAGTGTTGAAAAGTCAATTGATTCTTTCATTAGAAGTTATGGGGTTTTCCTTCCTTCTACCATAACACTTGGATTAAATGGAATAAAAAAACTTGCAAAATACGCCCTTGAATTCTTTCAAGAAGCGCGAAAAATTGGAGAGTTTTTCATCGCCTTGGTGTGTGGTATCTGGAATTCAATTATGGATACAATTGCAGGGATTTTCGGCTTAATCAATTTGGTAATCAAAGGAATATCTGGTGCTGCAAAGATGGCCAACGGTGCCATAAACTATACAACAAAATCGGACTATTACAATGCACTTGCAACAGAACACCTTGACAATCTACTTGCCGCAGCCTTAAAAATTGATTGGAAGGAAGTTATTCAGGAAACAAAGAAAGAAATGTTTGAAATTGCCAAATTAATGGTTCAATTACCAAGCTTGGTTTGGGATAAAATTACAGACTTAAACAGTTCTGAGGTTGGTTATTACCTTGGGTACATTATTTTCGAATTGATTTCGTTTATCTTCCCTCCTATTAAAATTGCCCAATTAGGGAAGCTTGGAAAATGGACAAAGTTCAGCAAAATACGCAAAGCTTCAAATGTTGTTCCCGACACCAAAGCCTCCAAAGCTGTTAATAAAGTTGATGAGTTTTTCGAGTCTATCCAGCCACTTATAAAAACAATGAAACAAGGAACAGAAGGATTTAAGGACTTTATAAGAAATATTCTAAGAAACTTTCGGGCATGGGTTGAAGGTTTATTTACCAACATCATGAAGACCTCTGATGAAGTCACAGAATTATTTAGGAGAGGGAAGGTAAAAACCGCTAAAGGTGAGGTGAGGTTCAAGCGGTCCGAGCTGGCTGTCTTCTCTAAGAGATTGGAAAACAAGTACAAGCATTTGAACCTAAAGGTAAACATTGTAACACCTAACTCTAAACTGAATAAACAAAGGCTTAAGAGGTGGGATGCACAAGGTGTGTTGGGGTCTTTTGCTCCTGGCCCTCCACCCATAATTAATGTTCGACAACGTTGTACACGTTTAACAATGCAACATGAAATTTGGCACCTCGAGGATTACAACCGATTTGGCGTTAAGGAGTATAAAAAAATTGTAAATTGGAAGCATGAAGAAAGTGTTTGGTTGAAAATATTAAACACAAAAGATCAATGGACAGAAATCGAACTTATCGATTCTTACGAGTATTACAAAACCACAGTAATGCGTGAAAATGGAACTTTGATTCCAAATGAAGAATTAGAAAAACTCATAAAGTAAAATTATGATAACTGAAGAACAAGCGCTGCAAATAGCAGAAAAAATACTGAAGGACATAGACTTCTGGAGTGACGATGTCATTAATCCGAAAGCTCAATTGATTGATGGTGATAGACTATCAAAACATGAGGAACCTTATATGTTAGCAAGCTACAATTATGCTGAAGAAGACTTTGGCTATGGAAATGCTTATGTAAGCATTATTTTGAATCCTTCAACTGGAGAAGCTAGAAATAAAGTTATTACAAGAAGTGGTTCTATTCGAATAAAATACGATGAACAAAAAGACAAGTATCTTAGAGAAAAATAGAGTGTTATAAAAATTAGGCTGTTTCAACTATTGAAACAGCCTTTTCATCAAAACTCAAAACCATGCCAAATTTATCTTTCATCGACATCTAGAAATAGAATTTGACGCGTTAAAATCGGTATTAGAACTAACTTTTTGACAACTCAAAGCTAAAATATCGACATGCCTCTGATATACAACAAGAGATTAAGTTTAATGATGATACGACAGAGTTACTCATCTATGAAGATTTTAAACAAGGCTTTTGGTTCAAGTAGAAATGACAGGCACTGCATCAAATACCCAAAACTTTAATTGATCCAACCACAACTGAATTAATTAACAACAACGTTGTATTTCAGTTTCAATGGAACGAGTACGACGATAATGGAAATCACATCGGAGAAGAATTTGAAAATATGATCTATTATATCTTTATTGATGCTGACACCAACCGTCTCGAACTTTTATTAACACCGCATTACGGTGAAAAAATCATCGAATAACTGTTGAACTCAAACAGAAAAGAAGCGCATAAGTGAATCGTGACTCCTCAACCTTTTCGAGAAATAGAATTATGATATCCAAAGAAGAAGCCATTCGAATCGCTAAAGAATATATCAACGAGCGAAAAAGATCATACTTATATGTGAAAGAGGAGAAAACGTACCTTGAAGCATCAGAAGTTCTCTACGGAAAGAAAGACCTTGGAGAAGAACACGACATGTGGATTGTTTCGTACGAGGTTGAGAGTTGGGACGTTCCAATTCCGCATTTTGTCCATATTAAAGCCGAAACAGGTGAGGTCTATTACACCATGACTCCGCATGGATATGTTGAAGATTGGGAAGAAGATGAACATGGAAACCTCATTGATGAAGAAGAAACCGAATAAAACAAAAACGCCCTTCCGTAATTGGAAGGGCGTTTTCAATATATCTTATTCTAGTTTAAATACTCATCTCTGGAACTTCCTCTGGCACAACCAGATCACCTTCGGTTGCAGCAACGATTTCAGCAACTGTTACTCCAGGTGCACGTTCCACCAAATGGAATTGATTGTCTTTTACTTCCAAAACAGCCAAATTCGTCACGATTTTCTTTACACAGCCAACTCCTGTTAATGGAAGTGAGCATTCTTTCAAAATCTTGCTTTCACCGCGCTTGTTCGTGTGCATCATGGCAACAATGATGTTTTCAGCAGAAGCAACCAAATCCATCGCTCCCCCCATTCCTTTTACCATTTTCCCTGGAATTTTCCAGTTGGCAATATCACCGTTTTGTGCTACTTCCATGGCTCCAAGTACAGTTAACTGAACGTGTTGACCGCGAATCATCGCAAAAGATGTGGCTGAATCGAAGAAAACGGCTCCTTTTCGAGCAGTAATCGTTTGTTTTCCAGCATTGATTAAATCGGCATCTTCTTCTCCTTCAAACGGAAATGGTCCCATGCCCAAAATCCCATTTTCAGACTGAAATTCTACTTCAATTCCCTCTGGAATGTAGTTCGCAACAAGCGTCGGAATACCGATTCCCAAGTTCACGTACCAACCGTCTCTTAGTTCTTGTGCGATTCTTTTTGCAATACCAATTTTATCGAGTGCCATGTTATTTCTTTTGAGAGAATAAATATAGTGTTAATTGAACTTTTAACTAGTATCTCTTGGCGATAATCCCGAAAAACCTCATATCTTTTGGTGGAAAAAAATTGATATAATAGTATCAAAAAATACTATTTTTTGCGTATATTTGATATTATTATATCAATATGAACTTTGGAATTAAAAAAACTCCTTACGAAGTTTGTCAGATACTCGCCGAACGCGTGAAGGAGTTGAGGAATAATCGTAAAATGAGCCGAGCAGCACTCGCCGAGTATTCGGGAGTTCCCGCTCCTACCATTCGTAAATTTGAGCAAACGGGGAAAATTTCCTTGGAGTCACTCTTGAAAATTTCAAAGGTGTTCAAAAAACTCACAGAATTTGAGGGTATACTTCTGCCCGACGATAACGAACGAAGAAGGCAATTATTTGACAACTGATGGAAACAATAAAAAAGATCGATGTCTTACTCAAATTCTCGGAAGAAGAAGTTTCCTTAGGACAAATGGTACTTGATGGGAAAGATGTTCCATTCAAATACAACGGTCAATATCTCAACACTGGGACTAATATTTCCCCTTTGAAACTCAACTTCGATGATTCCATACAAGTTGCCACAAAAAATCCATTTGACGGGCTTTTTGGTGTTTTTGCTGATTCTCTTCCTGATGCTTGGGGACAGCTCTTGATGCGTCGTGTACTCAGTCAAAAAGGCATTGCCATCGAACAACTTTCTGTTCTAGATCGACTATCTCTTTTGGGAGACAATACTTCAGGCGCGCTCATCTATCGTCCGACAGAAAATCAAGCTACTACCCCTTTTTCCATTGTTGACCTTGATGAGGTCAATTCGAGTGTACAAGACTTAATTCAAGGTGAAAGCACGGAAATTGTTGATCAACTTTTCCATTTAGGGGGTAGTCCAGGTGGGGCAAGACCCAAAATATATGCTGGCTACTGTCCTGATCACGATCAACTTAGATATGGACAGGTTGTTCTTCCAGACAATTTCCAACACTGGATGGTAAAGTTTGCAGCAAAAGTAGACGCTCCAGACATTGCCAACATAGAGATGGCCTATTTTCGAATGGCACGAGAGGCAAAAATCGATATGATGGACAGCCGCTTACTCACAGGGAAATCAGGAAACAAGTATTTTGCCACAAAACGTTTCGACCGAATCGGGAACAATCGACTACATATGATTTCAGCTGCAGGGATGTTTCATGATGACTTCGAACGAAGCCAGATGGACTATGGAACGTTAATGCATGAGACTTATAATTTGCTGAATAATCATTCTGTTGTTGAAGAAATTTTAAGAAGAGCGGCATTCAACGTTTTTGCACACAACCGTGATGATCACTCTAAAAACTTCGCCTTTCTAATGGATTCTTCAGGCAAATGGAAGTTCGCCCCAGCATACGACCTTACCTTTTCTTCTTCTTCTCATGGCATGCACAGCACGACGTGCGCAAGAAACGGTGTTAATCCAGGAACAAAAGAGTTGATGCTTCTCGCCGATCACTTTTCTGTGAACAGAGGGGAAAAAATTATTCAAGAGGTAAAAGAGGTAGTTAGAGAGTGGCCACATTTTGCCAACGCAGAAGAAGTCAGCAGAGATTCAACACTTTCCATTTCGAATAAACTGAACCAAATCACCTGATTCACACAAAGTTTGTACCTTTAATCCACTAATCATTTTACCTATGAATAAACTACTCAGTATTCTCGGACTCTTCGTTTTAGCCTGTTCTTCATCCATCGCGCAAATGGTGGCCGTTTCACCCTGCGAAGGAGAATCGATCGATGAGCTAATGCGTCGAAAAGGATGGAATTCCGATCTCATTCTGGGAGAGTTTCAGTCGGAAAACATGATTATCGTGGATGAAGCAGTTGTGAATCTAGAAGATATCTGTTACAGGGCTGAGGTAAGGACGCTTGAAAATCAATTGGCGTTCGAAACCAATGAAATGCTTATCAAGTTGAAACAGGAAGATCTTGAATTGATTTCAACACACAATCTCCGTCCACACGAGATCATCCCGAATATGTTCATCTATTCTTCTCCTGTGCGAACTTCTGATGAACTTCACGCAGAAAAAGAAGCCTTGTTGACTCACCCCTCTGTGGAACGCGTTACTTTCAATCAAGTTTTTACGATTAATCCAACGGTGAACGACCCTCTTTACGCTCGACAATGGGCCATTGAAAACACAGGAAGCTCATTGCAATACAATGGAACACCTGACGCGGATATGTCCGTAGATTCTGCTTGGACAATCAGTACTGGGAGTGCGAGTATCAAAATTGCCGTATTGGATAGTGGTGTTGACACATTACACGAGGATTTAACAGGGAAATTGTTGCCTGGATTCGATGGTTTTGCTGATTCTACAGGGGATACAAAAGGATACCCAACACCGAATTTTTCTAGCGATGGTCACGGAACAGCCTGCGCAGGAATTATTGGTGCAACTGGAGACAACGGGTTGGGGACAGCAGGAATTGCCTACGGGTCCAAACTCATTCCTATTCGTATTTTCTATTACCAAAATTATGGTGGATCAATCGGGGTGCAAGCAACAACAAACACAAACGCTTTGGTGAGCGGAGCTGCGTACGCGTGGAGAATAGCAGATGCCGATATCATGAGTGTTTCTGCAGGCTTGAGTACCTTATTCATTGCCGCCTTACAAATTGATACCGCTGCCCTCAATGCAGAAGTCGGCGAAGCCTACACAGACGCCCGAAATGGAAAAGGAATCGCTATGTTTTTCTCTTCAGGAAATGACGATGTACCCGATGTTTTGTGGCCAGGAAACTTAACGACAACCATTGCTATTGGAGCTACTTCAATGTGTGACGAACGCAAAAATCCATCGGATTGCTCAGGCGAAAACTGGGGAGGAACGTACGGAGACAAATTAGATGTAAGCGCTCCAGGAGTGAAAATAAGTACCTGTGATATGATGGGAAGCAATGGTTATTCCTCCACTTCGAACTATACTTACACGTTCAACGGAACAAGTGCGGCTTGTCCGAACGCAGCAGGTGTTGGCGCTTTGATTTTATCCGTGAATCCCAACTTATTTGCGGAAGATGTCAGAACGATTATCAACCAAACAGCTGATCGAGTGCCTGGGTATGTCTACGATAGTACTTCCGTTTACGGCACTTGGAATGAAGAAATGGGACACGGTCGTGTGAATGCATTTGAAGCAGTTCAATTGGCTCAAACATTTACTCCCTCAGGATTAGGAGAACTTGCAACATCAGAGGTTCAATTCTACCCAAATCCAACAAGTGGAATACTACATTTTGAATCGAAGGAAATGATCACAAAAGTGGAAGTATTTGATCTTTTCGGACGAAAATTGATGGAAAAGGAAGGATTTAATGTCGAAAACATAGATGCTGGAACACTTCAAAACGGTGAATACTTGATCCGTTTGAGTTCTCAAACCAATTCAAATACACTTCGATTTGTTCGTTTGGACTGAGCTACTCTTCAGGAAGAATTCGATATATACGAACGCGCATGAAGTCAACCTTGATTTGGCGAAGGTCCGAATTCATTAAAAAGACCGTGATTTGTTCTTCGTTCTCCTTCAATTTAAATGGTTGATCAACAAACGTGAAGTGAACATCCGTTCGATCACCGAAGTACCAATTGAAATACGGACTTCTCACTGAGGTTTGTACACCATTTTGATCGCTGAATGAGCAAAAGATATTGAAATCATTCGATTTTTCATTGAACAACATCTTGCCCGCTATTTCAAACTGAATCGTTTCCCCTCGCAGCGCGCTATCGACTTCACCTTTAAACAGATCAAAATACATGTCCTGCGTCGATCGATTTTGAACCAAGGTGTCGAGCACCAAACTTCGTTTGAAGGGTTTTTCTCGCTTCCAAAAACACGTATGTGAATCTGGATCTCGTGCCATCAATTCATAGTCCTCAAATGAATCCAATCCTAGCCAAGTGATGTGATAATCGCCCTTAAATTCATCCGTTTTTTCAGCGGTATAGGCCATGTGCACTTTTTCATCATTCCTACATGCATACGCGTAGGACATGTGCGAAACATATTCCGCACTGAGTGCTGTTTGATCGGTTAAACGCGACTTAATCTGATCAGAAAGATAAGTAGGAATTCTATCTTCTGGAGAAAAAATGGAAGTGGATACGTTGACATGGTACAGGAATGATAGAGGGAAGAAACACAACAGCGCTAACCCAAATTTTGAATAACGATATTTCGCCAAGAAAACGCCAACGTACAGGATAAACATGGGAACTAAGTACATCCCGACGCGATCCATTGGGTAATTCATGTCTAACAAATAGCGCATTGCCACAATTCCGATGAGTGATCCAATCATCAAAAGGAATACAATCACCTCCGTCTCCTTGAGATACGACCAAAGTCCTTTCTGCTTCCAACTCAACACAAACGAAACCACTCCAAATAGCAAGAAAAAAGATATGAGATATAAAGTCCAAGATGCTTGCGAAAAGAGGACCAACCCGCTGAGAGATTTCCCTGTGCTCTGCCATAATCCATCTTGATTTCCCCACCACAATGCGCCCGCTTCCTTCAACTCAAAACTGTATCGAACAAATGGAATAAGTGCTACACACCACACCAACAGAACTACAATTCCAAATAGTAATGCTTTCTTGGATCGATATTCACGAAGAAGAAGCAAAACTCCAACAATTCCGATGAGTAACATGCCTGGCATCATATACGTTAAACTCGATATGATTGCCACATAGAGGGACGCAAAAATCAAGATGAAATGGATCAGTTTCTTCGATTCTTTCCAGCGGATTACGAAAGCGATGGCAGCAAAGAAAAAGGCAATGGCCATTCCGTAGCCACGGGAATAACTGAAGTATTCGAAAATCCATGGAACCGAAACAAGAGCCAAAAAAACCAAGACGTTTGGCTTATCAGGAATCGCCTTCTGCACAATGCTTTTTACCGAGAAGAAATACACTGGAAACGCACACAAGGATGAAAGTCGAAACAAGAAAAAGTGATCCCCAAAAAGACGGTAAAATTGATGTCCTAAAAATGAATTAACCACATGATTGTTCGCATCCAACACTTCGATAGAATTGAAGTAGTGCCCCGTTCGAATGTAGCTAAAAAACGTTGCGAGTTCGTCGAGCATTGGCACCACCGACCATGCTCGAATAATGGCGTAAATAAATAGTAGGAGAAACAATGGCCAAAAGAACCACTTATTACTGAGTAACCCTTTTGGATTCATCTGGTACTATTCTTTGGGGCGAACCGTTCGTTGCTCAATGCGTTTTTCAAAAGCTTCTCCTTTAAAAATACGCTGAACAAAAATCCCTGGGGTATGAATTTCATTTGGGTCTAGCTCACCCGCAGGAACCAATTCTTCTACTTCGGCAACCGTAATTTTTCCTGCCATTGCCATCAACGGGTTGAAGTTTCTCGCTGTTGCTTTGTACACCAAGTTTCCTTCCGTATCACCTTTCCACGCTTTCACAATCGCGTAGTCTGCTGTTAGCGCAGATTCCAAAATATGCGGTTTTCCATTGAACTCTCGTACTTCCTTGCCTTCGGCAACTTCGGTTCCGTATCCCGCAGGAGTAAAAAATGCAGGAATCCCCGCACCACCCGCACGGCAACGCTCAGCCAACGATCCTTGTGGGATCAAATCAACTTCTAACTCACCCGAAAGCATTTGACGCTCAAACTCATCATTTTCACCAACGTAAGAGCTGACCATTTTTTTGATTTGTTTTCCTTGAAGCAATAAACCCAATCCAAAATCATCTACACCCGCATTGTTGGAGATACACGTCAATCCTTTCACGCCCATTTTAACCATTTGCGCAATGGAGTTTTCCGGTATTCCACAGAGTCCAAATCCACCTAACATAAGTGTCATGTCGTCCTCTAATCCAACTAGTGCTTCTTCTACGTTATTTACAACTTTGTTCATGTGTATGCTGTTTCGGGTGTATTAAATCTTGAAGGGATCATCTCCCGTATTCGTGTCGTCTTCACAACTAAATAACTCGGGATCGTATCCAATCGGTTGTTCAAAATCGTCTGTTGAAATTTTCAACTCTTTATCGGCGTATATCTTCTGCATGTAATAGCCGTAAATCGGCAATGCGGCTCTTGCTCCTTGTCCCCAGAGCATGGACCTAAATCGAACTTGTTTATCTTCTCCACCAGCCCAAACTCCTGTAACGAGATCAGGTGTGAGTCCCATAAACCAACAATCCGAGTTACCTTGTGTGGTTCCTGTTTTACCAGCCGTTGGATAGGTGATTCCACCCCATTTTTGGTGCCAACGAAGTGAGGTACTTGTTCCGCCCGTCACAACGCCTTTCATCATTTTCAAGGTTTCAAACGAGATACTTGGATTCATCACCTCACGCGAATAAGGCTCTGCAGAATAAATCACGTTTCCATTTCTATCCTCAATACGAATTACCGTTTGTGGTGCCACATAAATTCCTCCATTTACGAACATCGCTTGTGCTCCGACCATTTCGAACAAAGACATGTCGGGTGTCCCCAAACACATCGATGGAACAACTTGATTTTCTGGAATTTCAATATTCATTCGCGACAAAATCTTCGCAATGGTTGAGGGTCCAGAACAGGCCCCCATTTTCGACATTACCGCAACCGTTGTAGGGTTTGAGGACATCGCCAATCCTTCCGCGACCGTTTCTGCTGGAGTACCGGATGGACACCAACGCTGACCTGAAGGATCACACGGATCAACACAATATGCTTCTGGTGATAATTCCGTGCATGGTTTCACTACACCCATCGACATGGCCGTTGCATATACGAAGGGCTTCATAGTAGATCCTACTTGTCGTTTCCCTTGTTTCACGTGGTCGAATGCAAAGTGATGGAAGTCAATTCCTCCGACCCATGCTTTCACAAATCCAGTTGCAGGTTCAATCGACAACAATCCTGCGCGAATAATGTTTTTGTAGTAACGAATCGAATCGTTTGGAGTCATGATCGTATCGATGTCGCCATTCCACGAGAAGACGCGCATTGGAACAGGCACATCAAATCCAGCCAAAATTTTCTTTTCAGGAACGCCCGCCTCTTTCTGAAACTTGTAACGATCAGAGTTTTTACGCGCACGTCTCATGATGTTATTGATCGTTTCGTCCGTTACCTTTCTTCCGTTGTAGGTATCGCTAAACGGGAATCGCTTCACCGTGGAGTTATTCTTCGAAAATGCCGGTTGCAAATCTTCTTTCAAGTGACGTTTCAACGCATACTCTCCATACTCTTGCATTTTCGTGTTGATGGTCGTGTAAATTTTCAACCCGTCCGCATAAATATCGTAAGGTGATCCATCCTTTTTATGGTATTTATATCGCCCTTTTTCATCTTTTTGAGCAAACAAGGTCTTCAATTGAGAACGAAGTGATTCACGGAAATGCGGAGCAATCCCATCTTTGTGATCGACTACTTCATACGTAATAACAATCGGCAATTTCTTCAAAGAGTCGCACTTCTCCTGAGTGATGTAATTCTTCAGCGATGGATTCTTCGATTTACTATTTTTCAACCACTGATTCAGCACCGTATTTCGTCGGTTGATTGCTCGCGTGCTATCCTCTGCTCGTGCCGCGTTAATATCAGACTGCGATACTTTTAATGGATCAATGTTCTTTTTCGAAGCGATTCTACTTCGGTAGTCTCTTACTTGATATTGATACGGGTTGTACAAACTTGGGTTTTTCACCATTCCAACAAGCGTTGCCGCCTCCTCCATGCTCAATTCACTTGGTTTCTTACTGAAGTAAACTTTTGCTGCATTTTCGATTCCAACGGCATTGAACAAGAAATCGAATTGGTTGAGATACATCGTAATGATTTCCGGCTTCGTGTAGCGTTTTTCCAAACGAACTGCAATGATATTTTCTTTTGCCTTCTCGTCCAAGCGATTCATCAATCCAGATCGAACAGGAATGTCTTCTCCACGCGCACGTGCTTCCGCTTCGAGTTCGCGCTCACGAAGTGTAAAGAGTAATTTTGCCAACTGTTGAGTAAGCGTTGATGCTCCTCCGTCTGACCCCATTCCTCTGGCAGCTCTGGCAATCGCCCAAAAGTCAATTCCTGAGTGTTCCTCGTAGCGTTCATCTTCCGTTGCGATCAATGCATCAATCACGTAAGGAGAAATGTCTTTGTATCCAACGGATGTTCTGTTCACACGCCAGTAGCGACCCAATTCCGTTTTGGAATCGTCGGCATAAACAACCGAAGCCAATAGTTCAGGCGGATTTTCCAACATCTCTACGGATGGCATTTCATCGTCATCTTGCTTGGCAATCAACACGAAAATCATCAACGCAGGTGTAAACATCCCGAGCCACAATAGAACGTTTAAAATTCTACGTGTTCGCTTCGAAAATTCGGTGCGCTCCTTCTTCTTTCCTCCGTCCTTTTTCTTGGACAAATTCTTAAGCGTATTTTTTGTTGGTTCTTTCTTTTTGGTACTCATGGTTGAACTTGAGGGTATAAAAATAACCAATAATTGGTTGGGTACGTTCAGAATAAACGTTAATCACGGCCCGATGTTTCCTTATTGATGTGTTGAAAACTGGTTTTTTCAATTCGACATATCGACTTCGTGAGGTATCGGAAATAGTGATCTGTAACTATTGCGAAATAACAATGAGCTTAAACTCAAGGCAAAAAACAAAACCCAACGACGCATACACGAGCAGATCTCGCAGACTTCCCTGTTAATTCAACACATCTTTTCGCTGACTGTCTAGCTTGAGAAGTAAGAAAATCATCACTGAAAACGCCATCATGGAGGAACCTCCGTAACTGAAAAGCGGAAGTGGAATACCGATAATTGGCACCAATCCTATATTCATTCCAATGTTAATTGCGAAGTGATAAAAGAGAATCATCGCTACGGAATAGGCATACACTCGATTGTATTTGGATCGCTGTCGCTCGGCAATGGTTATCACACGAAGCAGCAAGAAAGTGTACAAAACGACCAGAAAAATACTTCCAACAAATCCCCGTTCTTCCGCCCACGGAGAGAAGATGAAATCGGTTTCACATTCGGGTACATGCTCCGTTTTGGTTGTTGCCACATTGGCTTCGCGGTATCCTTTTCCTGCAAATCCACCCGAACCTACTGCTGTCATTGCACGGCTTCGGTTGTAATCGGCCCCGTCTTCAACTTTCCCCGTTCCCTCTTCGGGTTCGTAAATTCCTAACCACAGCTCAATCCGCGTTTTCTGGTGAGCAGGAAGACTCTCGAATCCAAAATGAACGGCTGAGGTAATCGCTGTTGACGTAGAAAAGAATAAAATCACAATGACTAACGCACGACGGGCATCACGCTTCGCGAAAATCGAACGCATGATCAAATATCCCAAAATTGACGTCACGAAAAGGGCCAAGAACATGCGCCAGTATCCTGAAAACTCTTCTCCAGGATAGGCATCCAGTAAAATTGGCTTGTGACTGATAATCAATGTGATCACCAAGAGGAACACCACGACAAACAGGATAGGAATAAAGTGGGTTCCGAGCCAAGTACTTTTGAAACGGACACCCGGTATCGCGTTCACAATCCGCAATACAATCGGATCGAACGTTAATCCTTCACGGTACATGACAAAGAAAAAGGCCGTAAACACGACAAATGTTCCTGCATCTGGTTGAAACATGATGAGCAACATCGGAATGGCAATAATGGCCAAAGAAACGATCACGGTTTGTCCGTTTTGTTGTTTCACATTGAAGGAACTCATGTAATTCGCCAACAAAATCGCAGTTCCAATTTTGGCAAACTCTCCTGGCTGAATACCAAAAGCTCCCAGTCCCAGCCACGAATGCGCTCCGTTAATCGGCTCGGTAAATAGTACGATAATCAGCAGCGACAGCGTAAATAAATAGATGGGGATCGAGAATTTTCGGTAAATGTCCGAATCTATCAGAAAGACCAGCAACCCCAAGAACAGCGAGACACCGACAAAGAAGATTTGACGTCCGTACATCTCGGAAAAACTAAAAATGCTCGGATGCTCCGGATTGTATGTTACCGAATAAATTGTTGAGATTCCGAAAACAATCAGGAGAATGTAAATCCCGAAAAGTATCCAATCGAAATTTCCTGCTATGGAGTCATTTTTTCTCATTCCCAGAGTGACAATTTAGCATCTAGGATTCGCTTTTCTTTCTCTACGGATTTCACTTCTCCGTTTAAGTACTTTTCAATCACCAAACTAGCAATTGGAGCCGCCCATGTTCCTCCACCTCCTCCGGTATTCTCAACGAAAACAGCAATCGCAATTTTTGGATTATCCATCGGTGCAAATGCAATGAAAACAGAGTGGTTTGGCTTTTTGATCAAACGTCCGTTCACCAACTTAAAGTTCTCAACTGTTCCTGTTTTACCACAGGTAACAATTCCTGGAATCCGTGCTCGAGAAGCCGTTCCTCCAGGTTCGTGAACACATCTTCTCATCCCTTCTACTACAGGAGGGAAATGCTTTTCATCCACCATGGTTCGATTCTTCACCGTGTATTCTTTGCGAGGGCCTCCTCCGTCAATCGACTTCACGAAGTGAGGTGTATAAAACCAACCTCTATTCGCCATAATCGCGGCTACATTTGCCATTTGAAGTGGCGTCAATTGCACCTCTCCCTGCCCAATCGAAATCGACTGAATGGCTGAAAATTTCCACTGTCCTTTTCCACGCCAATGGTCATAATATTTTGAGTCAGGAATGTTTCCTGCTCGTAAGCCTGTGATGTCCGTTTCTAGCTTTCTTCCCAGTCCGAAACTGTGCATGTACTCGGCCCAAATATCAATTCCAACCTCCGAATCTTTAAAGCTGCTTTTGTGTTTTCCTTGTTGAATAATTCGACGGGTTAACGCGTAAAAATAGGGGTTGCACGAATATTGAACGGCCTGTGTTACTGACCCGGGGTGCGGATGGTTGTGACATCCTACCACACTTTTGTTACATGGAAATCCTGTGTTGGCTTGCACCACACCTTCCTGCATTCCAATTAAAGCTTGAATCGGCTTGAAGGTTGATCCTGGCATGTACTCCGAAGCAAGTGGACGCGGAAACAGGGGTTTGTTCTCATCTTCTACCAATTTTGGGTAGTGTTCGTTGATGTTTTTTCTTCCTACCAAGAGGTTTGGGTCGTATGTTGGCGCGGAAACCATTGTGAGGATTTCTCCCGTAGCAGGCTCAATTGCCACGATACATCCTTTTTTGTTTTGCATCAACTTTTCGCCGTAAGCTTGCAAATCGATGTCTAATCCAAGTACAATTCCTTTTGACTGCACCGCCGTAGTGTCGTATTTTCCGTCTTCAAATGAACCCACAGTGTTTTGTCGGGCAGAAGTTACGATGTACTTCACTCCTTTTTTCCCTCTAAACTCTTTTTCGTAGAAACGTTCAATTCCAGCGCGACCAATTTTGTACGCCGGCTTGTAGAATGGATCTTTATCAATTTCAGGTTGTGTAACTTCGGCCAAGTACCCCAAAATATTCGCTCCACTTTTGTAGGGGTAATTTCGCATACTCGTTACTTCTTCGTAAAATCCTTTGAAGTTATCCAACTGCGGAGCGATGCGCGCAATTTCATCGGCAGTTAATTCCTTCAGAAAAGGATAAGGTCGAATTCGCTGATAATTTGTTTGGTATTCTTTCGTGTGCGGGTTGAAATATCTCCCCTCTCCTTCTTTGATTTCTTCGATCCGAGCAAGCACCTCGTCCTTGGTCATTCCGATCAACTTACCAAAGGCAACTGTGTCAAAATCAACCATTTCCTCCTCAATCATCATGAGGTTGTAATAGGTTTTGTTCTCGATCACCTTGTTCCCATTTCGATCGAACACGACGGCTCTCGGAGGCGTTACCTCAATCCTTCTCTCAGCAATTCGCTGTGCCTCAAGCTTCCACGTTTCCGTATCCACAACTTGCATGTAAAACAACTTGATTCCGTACATCAATCCTGTGATGACGAAAAACGAAATAATCACATATTTTCGCGTGTCAAAATTCATACTCCCCCTCTAGCTGGTCTGCGAATAATTAAAAATTGAATTAAAAGGCAAAGTCCGAACGATAACGGTAGACTTAGCAATGTTTTTTGCAACACGTATAAAATCTCATCTAAGCGAGACAATTCGATGAGAAAAAACCAAAAATGGTGAATGAGCAATAAGATTCCGAATGTTCGTAAAAACCATCGGTAGCCCATGTTGTGAACGTTCACTTCTAGGTCAATTTCGTATCCATCTCTCGGTGCAAATGCTTTGAAAATTATCGGTCTGAAATACGCCATGAGCACCAATGCTGATGCGTGCATTCCATAGGTATTCGACATAGAATCGATTGAAATTCCTAGTGCAAACGCCAAGAATAACAGCAAGAAAACGTTGATTTCAACAGGCAGCAGCATGATGTATAACGGATAGATCATAATCAGCGTTCCCGCTCCTAATTCCACTTTGTTTAGGACGACCACCTGAATAATCAGAAATAACGCGAAGCGTAGGGTATGTAAGAGAATTTTATTCATCTTCTATTGGATCGTCTGGGATTGTTTCTTCTAATTTTTCTTGTTCTGATTTGAGAATGTTTTTTACAACATAAATGTATTGAACCGTTCTAAAGTTTTCCGCAAAGAGAACGGTTACATCCCAAATGGGTTGACCTTCAACTGGGGCAGTTTTTGCGACTTTCCCTACGGGAATACCACGGGGGAAAATTCCAGACTTTCCTCCTGTCACAATTTGCGACCATTTTTTGATCGATCGATCATTTGAAACGCCAATCATACTTCCACGTCTAGGATCGACACCGTCCCATTTCAAAAGACCCGGTTCTCTCGAACTGCTGATCATCACATCCACATTGATATCTTTTGTCAAACACGACTTGATTACGGAAAAGTGTTCGCTTACATTGTGAATTACACCCACAACTCCTTGATCAGAAATAACACCCATTCCTCTCTCTACTCCTTGCTTTTTTCCAATGTTGAGCGTAAAGTAATTGTTTCTTCGACTGAAGGTAGAGCTAATAATTTCTCCGGGAATGTATTCGAATCGTTGAATGAAATCATCTTTTGTCAGAACCACGGAATCAATTCCCATTGGCGCCTTTAACGCTAGCTTATTGACAGTCAACTGCTCACGAAGCCATTTGTTCTCTTCCTGTAATTTCTTGTTACTTCCGCTTAATTCAAAATGCTTTGTCACGTCATTGCTCCAGCTCATAACCGTTCCTGAAACAGTCGATGCCGTTGTCAAATACTGTGACCTTGGAAAAGTGCTGAATGTAAATAGAATTGTCAACGCAATTCCTTGGAGAAGAGCGAAAAACAGGAGAACACGAAACCGACGAATGAAAGCCAGAAAATTGCGCATATACAAATTTAATCCAAATTTCGCATTGAGAAATCTATTCGGTCAAAAAAGGGCGAATCATGGTGCTTTTAAGGTCAGATTTAAAAAAAATTGTGATCTCATTTGTTTCTGATTCAGAATTCACTTCGTATCTCAATCAATTCTCGCTCTTTTTCTTGTATTTTTACTTAAATCATTAAAACCACTTCCTCATTCAATAATGGAGAAAGAACCACTGAAAGCCGCTATTCATCAATGCATAGAAGCAATAGCAAAAGATCCAAAAAATCCGACCTTGTATCAGGAGTTGGGTGACTTACAACGTCAATGTGGTGATGCCTTGGGAGCTTCGCAATCTTATCGGAGTGCGCGCGTGCTTCGAGACCACCAGTTATCTGGAAAAAAGTCGGATGTACACTTTCAGTCTTCTGTTGACAACACCGATGCCTATCTCGATCTATTGAAAAAGAGTTTGACATATCAATTATGGGATGCTAGCGATGGAAGTTCCTACGAAATGAGGGCTTCTAAACCTTTGATTAGTGCCGTTCGACTTCTACAACGAACCAAAGAGTTTTTCAAACCTTCTAGTGCTGAACAACGCGAATTCGGAATGGATTGGCCCTGCAAAGCGTACACCATGGTTGGAATTGAGCGACTGAACAATATTGAGTATTGCGCCAAAGTTATTTTGCAAGATGGCATCGAAGGAGATTTTATTGAAACAGGTGTTTGGAGAGGAGGCAGCACAATTTTTATGCGAGCTGTGCTCAAGGCATACGGCGATCAAAAGCGCTCAGTTTGGGTGGCAGATTCGTTCGAAGGAATGCCAAAACCGAATGCTACGGAATATCCTGCCGACAAAAAATTTGACCTTTCAATGTGGAAAACCCTTGCTGTTAGTGCCGATGAGGTTCGTAACAATTTCAAGCGTTTCGGATTGCTCAACGATCAAGTGAAATTCTTGGAAGGATGGTTCTCAGAAACACTTCCCAACGCCCCAATTGATCAACTCTCGATGATTCGATTGGACGGTGATTTATACGAATCAACGATGGATGCTTTGAATCACTTATACGCCAAACTCTCGCCTGGAGGATTTGTGATTGTAGATGATTACCATTGTGCAGAACCGTGTAAACAAGCAGTGAACAATTTCCGAAAGAAACACCAGATCACAGAAGAAATCATCGGTGTTGATTGGTCGGCTGTTTATTGGAGAAAAGCAAACAAGTCATGAGTATGCAGGAAGCGAATTGGCAACAGGTAGAATCCGCGTCTTCTAAAAAAATGAAGGCTTGGCTCGAGAGTTTAACGGAAAAAACCTGCGCCGAAAATGAAAAAGGTGATTTCCCAAAAACCCTCTTTATCCTAGACAATGATTATGGAGAGTTAACGACCATTCTTTACCTAATTCAGGGACAGTCGTGTTTTAGCAATTCAAAATTAGTGCTAAGTCCACGCGTATTTCAAAAAAACCAAAATGTATTACCCGAACGCGTAGTAATGTGGGAAACGGAAGAAGACCTCGAAAATCACCTCACTTCCTTTCAGCCCGATGTGCTTGTGTTAGCGGCTGGATACTTAATTCCTGTCCACAATTTGCTCACCAACGAAGCACTTGAACGCATTTGTCGTTTGGCGACGGATCAAAACACGACTGTGATCACGGCAGATCCATTTTTGGGCTTGCTCTCGGAGTGGTCTTCCAAAGGTTTGGACAACATCATTTCCATTGACATTCCGACGGATGCCGACGAAAATTTAGAAATGATGAAGCGTCGTGCAGATCTAAAGTTGCACACCGAGCTAGCTGGAGCCAATGCCTACTTGAAAGATTTTCATCACTTGTACCCGACCTACACGGACATGGAAGGTGTTGACGTTTTTCGTTCGGACGAGAAAAACCGAAGCTTTTTCAATGATCAACTGGTGATTCCTGACGAACTTCAAACTCCCAATTCTGCAGACAAACCACATTGGGTTTTCATCATTTCTGAAGTTGATTTTCAAACGCAAAGCATGCATTTGGGAGTACCTAAATTCATCACAATCGTACTAGAGTTATTGACTCAAGGAGCCAAGCTCGATCGTAAAATTATCTTTCTCGGGCCGAGTTCGCTGATTGAAATATTACATGCTTCTGAAGCTACAGCCGGTTATGACATTCACCTTTTTAATTTTGGGGCTTACAAAATCGTGATGTCGCTACTCCTCACGGCAGAATATTCTTTCTACTGGAATGTTGTTTCTCACACTATTTTGATTCAATTATGGAATGGTCGACCTGTTATTTTATTGGATAAAGGTCATTTAGCTCGATCTATTCCAAGTTTATATGAACGCGTTATTGCCTGGTATTATCAAGGTTGGGAACCACGCTATTTTGACCAAAATGATCCCATTTCTGTCGAAAAATTAGCAGAATATCGTGAAGAACATGCGAAACAAAAAGCCGCATTGATGGAGGCTTACCGTCGTGCACCGTCTCCCGAGAATCTATTTAAATCCTTGATTGAAGGCAAGTAATTTGGGTAACTGTGCCACTTCCTTTTCAACATTTGGAAATCAGTTTCCGACCAGCCCAAAGCTAAAGATCCCCGAGATAAAATACCTGAAATGTATACTCCCACACATGTGAAATCTCGACGATTTGCCTGGATGCACAGATCAATGAGATGCATCGCGTTTGGAATGGTTTCAGTGTCAAATCCGCCAGTAGCGAGTAATACTTCTCGCCGAACTAAGAAACAACCTGCATCTAGCCATTGCTGTTTCGAAAAACCTAATACTTGTTCTGCTGTTGGCGCCAACACGTCTGCTCCCGATTCGTTTAACGTATTGACCAAATCAACAAAGACAGATGCGTCATCCACTTGTACTGAATCATCCAGAAAACAAACTATTTTCTTCTGCGAAGCCTGAAATCCTTCCATTTTCCAAGATGCCTCATTTTCCCTTCGAGGAACTTCAATTATGGCATCTTCAGCCATTTCAATCTGCTTCAAGCGGTCCGAAATTGTACTTCCCTTGGGTACAATAAATTCAAGGTCACCCAATGTCAAATCAGTTTGTTCTTTCTCTTCAAACGTAAACGGAGGTACATCACTCGTCCGAATCAGCGGTAGCTCCATTCGGTCAATCGACCTATCAGTTAATCGTCTCCACATTTCAAAAGCCGCTGCACTCGTCAGTGTATCACTTGCCCTTTCGTTGTGCAGTCGATAGTGATACAATACCTCATCGATCAACTCAAAATGTGCGACTTCCTCCAATTGCAAAAAGATATCACAATCTTCTCCTGCCTGCATAAAATCGTCAAATCCTTGCCAGCCGAGCGTTCGATCGTATGCTGATTTTCGAATGAGGTAAGGCTGTGCCTGATTGAACACATCCGACACCATTCCCTTGAAGTAATGCCGTGGTCCGAATGGAAACCATTGTGTTTCCTCTACGTGCTCACTTTGCTGATTAATGAAGGATCGCCTCCCTCGAATGAGACTTGCCCACGGATTTGATTTGGCTGCTTCAATAAATTGTTTAACTGCGTTGGGCGCCAATTCATCATCGTCGTCGAGTGGCAAAATGTACGGATAATTGTTCTGAGCACTCAAAAATGCACGTGATCTTGCAATCCCTTGATTTTCGTTGAAATAGACACTCACTTTTGGGTGGTTTGACTCTTGCACCACTTCCAAAATACGCCGTGAAAGTTCATCTCCACCATCCCACACAAGAGACAAGTGCCAGGCATCGCTGCTTTGTTGAAACACCGATTGGATACATTGGTTCAAAAATTCCCCTTTGAATACTGGAACTTCGATAGAAATGATCATAAAATTGCTTGCTAGTGGTTGAGTTTAATTGAACCAAAATGGTTATTATTAACCAATCTGATTCACTATCAAACTTAGCGAAAATATCTTGAAACACGAGAGCTATTTCTTCAATAAACTACCCCAAATTGCCCAGAAAATCGCACTTCAACGAATCGAAAGTGAAGAAGACCTCAATTGGGTCAACAATTTGGATCAAACCGTGTATGCACTTGCTCAAAAATGGGAGCTTACGCTAGGAGAAGTATTGAAGGGAGGCGCAGCCAGTTTAATTCTTGAAGCAACAGGAAAAGATGGAAGACAAGCAGTTCTCAAAATCGCTTTACCAGGAAACTCTATTTATACCGAAGCTTTGGTGTTGAACGCGACAAATGGAAACGGCTATGTATCGCTTTACGATGTTGATTTTGAACGGGAAGCGATGCTGTTGGAAAAGCTTGGAGCACCGCTTAGCGGAACGCTCAAAACCATTGATGAACACATTGTGATTCTTTGCGAAACCTTGAAAAAATCATGGGTAAAACCGCATTTACTCAATCTTCCTACGGCTATTCACAAAGCCTTGGAGATGAAGGAAATTATTCAAGACAAATGGAAAGGATTGAATCAACCCTTTTCTCAAAAATCGCTTGATTTGGCCATGGAATACGTCGAGTTAAGAACGAACGCTTTTGATCTGGATAACTGCGTTCTGACACATGGCGATGCACATGGATTCAACATCTTGGAGACTCACAATGGCACGTACAAATTTGTAGATCCAGATGGTGTGATTGCCGAAAAAGCCTATGACTTGATCTGCATCATGCGCGATTGGAGTGATGACCTACTCGCTGGAAATCCACTTGAAGAATTACGTAAACGTTGCTCGTGGTTAGCAGAACTAACGGGGGCAGATGAAGACGCAATTTGGCAATGGGGATACCTTGGACGTCTGGTGATTGGACTCACCTTACTCGAACTGGGAAAGGAAAAAGAAGGTCGAAAAACACTGAAAGTATCAGATGAAATTTCGCGTCAGTTGTTGTGACTTACGTCAATTGCTTCACGTCTTCGAGCCAAACATCCAAATCTTCCGCTGATTTCACAAAAGCAGTTTCTTCATACGTCTTTAACAAAGATAATTCCATGATTTCCTTTTTCGCGAGCACATCCGAAGGCGAAATACGCGAAATGAATTCATCGATGATCCCGAAAATGGATCGGTCATGCACCTTGGTAACACCCCAAATTCCAGAAACAACCCGTACGAGTTCCTTTAAATACACCTCTAAAAAATGCTCAAATGGAATGTCCTGCGTTTTTTCCAACACCAATTTCTGTGAAGTAGAAAGTACCTTCAATGCAGATTCATCAACCTTTGTGTTTGTTTGATGTGCTTGTTCAATGTTTAGGCGATTGATGAAATATCCACGAAACACATGAGAAAACTGCTCGTTCAAGGCGTCCGATTTATTTCGCTTGTTGAGTGAGTTTTCTCGCTCAGATGTATACTGATTCACCACGGCTTCGCTGGCTTGAAGTCGAGAATGAAGGGCATTGCTTCGGTTTTCTTGCTCTAAATAACCACTAAGTCGATGAATCAACTCGCGGTAATTTCTCAAGTTTTCAGTCGCTAATGGCGATGCCGGCAAAACAGGCTCTTGTGCTTTCAGCGTTTCAACAACCTTCTGCAATTCATCAACAGGCAATGTTGTGAGCGATAAATGAATGGGAGAATCTACTTGATTGAAAAATAACTTGATTCCTTCCTCCGTGCAATAACTCACCGTTTCAGGAATTTCTTCCCAGTTGAGACGCATTGGGCAATAGCGCCATACCAAGTTGAGCCCTCGGGATTTCATCAACACATTGAAATATGCTGCGTTTTCCATCACTTTTTCAAACGAAGCTCCTCGACGAATTTTCTCGTAGGTTGTTTTCTTAAACGAATCTATCGAAATGTGAATCCAGCAGTTGAAACGCTCCAGCAACGTCTTTATGGAATCATTGAGAATGGTTGCATTCGTTAAAATGCACGTTTTAATCTTTGGGTTCACCTCACTAATCGCCTCCCAAATCCGTTGGTATGCTCCGATCATGAATGGTTCTCCTCCCATGAAATCCGTTTCAACTACGTATGGCAAAAACGGCTTCAATTGCTCGACAAAAGCCTCATCGTATGGGTTGGGCATTGCGGGTAATCCTTCTCTGTGAAGACGAATAGATGACGAAGCTAATCCATGGCACATCACACACTGTAAGTTGCAGTTGTTATGGATATTAAACTCCAACTTCATGGGGAAATTAATGCTTTCATCCGAGACATTCTCTTGTGCGCGTTTCACAGCAAAATGCTTCGCTTGTTGACTGTAAAAATTCGCATGCGATCCTCCAAAATCACGCGAGATAATTTGTTCTCGACACTTTTCGCAACCGCTTGGAAAATGACCACTTTGAAGCTCTTCACGCATCTTGTTGGCTACATCACTTCTCCATATTTCCTCCAATGAGTTCTTGGGATAAACACCCATTACCTGCGTTCGGTTGAAACAACATGCCGTTACGATACCCAATTGTGAAAAATGCAAGTTCATGGATGGCGCGGGGCACATCGTATGGAGAGACGCATCTCCCCGAAAGTCATTGTATTCTTTCAAGATGAATTGATCAATCATCGTGTTCGTTTTTGGTTAGCGATTGAAGCTGTTCATGAATAATTTTTCCCACCCGAAATGCATTTGCAGCAATAGTCAGGCTCGGATTGATGCCCGAACTGGATGGAAAAAAAGACGCGTCCACAACGTATAGGTTTTCCACTTCATGCGCTCGATTATTGGCATTCAATACGCTTTCTTCTGGGTCATCACCAAATCGACAAGTTCCACAGACATGCCCAAAATTGATATTGTTCTCGGTAGCCGTTACAACTTTGGTTGTTAACTCTGGTGCGAGTGATTTCGATACCAAGTTGACCAATCGTTTGTTACGTCGTTTTAACTCGTCGGAGTAATGGTAATCGAGGTGGAATCCATTCGGAGAGCTATCATCCAATTCAATTCGGTTGTGCAAGTACGGAAGATCTTCCAAGATCGTTGTAAAGGCCGAGCTTTTACGAAAACGTTGACTCGCCATTTCCGCTATCTCCGCCAGAGACGAACGTGATTTTCGTTTCGTCCATCTAGGATCTTTCTCTTCTACATATTCCAAGTAACTTCGAATTATGGGAGCTATCGGCTGTAATCCTACGGATTGAAACGTCCCCAGTTTTTCGCCTTCGCTTACATAGAAGTCGTTAACTGTTATCGATTTTATTGGACCTTTTGCACTTCGATCTTCCTGCTGATCTACCATGATAAAATCACTTGTATGCAGCATCAAATTCTTTCCTACAAGTCCTGACCCATTCGCCAGTCCATTTTTCCAATGGGAAGAATTAGAGCGCAACAAAATACTCGGAGTAATGTAGGCTCCAGCAGCAAGTACGACAATTTTCGCATGTAATTCAATCGGTTTGCCTTTTCGTTTAGCGTGCACCTTTTTTACATGTGTTTCCGTTGCTTCCAATCGAACGACTTCACATTCTGTGAGAAGATGCGCATCTAACCCATGAACTGCAGGCAACAGAGATCGCGTTCCCGCATCACTTTTGCAGCCCCGAAAACAAAGGTCTAGGCATTCCCAACACTCATCAATGTTGTGATACCCCACATGCGAACGGTACGGGTGCAACCCCGCTTTCTTCATCGTCGAAAAGATAAACTGATCACGGTCGCTCAGCTCAGGAGCTTCTTCTAGTGCAGCTGACGGGTCTGAATTCAGCTCATCTTGTGTTCCACAAATTTTCATGTGCGCCTCCGCTTCGCGATAGAAAGGCACAAGTTCCTCGTATGAAATCGGCCATTTTTCAGGAATCGTCGAATCGCCAATTTCCTTAAAATGCTGCCTTGGTTCGAAATCCGTAGGATGAAAACGCTCTAATTGGGCGCCATACAAAATGGTTGATCCTCCCGTTCCACAACCAACAGGTCCATAGAAGTTTACCCGACCAAAAGAAGTGGTTCCTTGAAGGCGATTTGGCCATCTCCCTTTGAGCAAACGCACCTCGAACTCTGAGGTAACATCGGGGAAATCCGAAATGTGTTTTCCTTGCACGAACCTTCCTTTCTCTACAAACAAAACGCGGTTCCCGAGTCGACTCAATTCGTAACCAACGGTTGACCCACCCATTCCTGTTCCAACAACAATTACATCCCACAGCTGTTCTTCTGGGTTTTCCGGTATGTAGCTTTCTGTTTTCATTTTTTGAGTATAATCTTGACGGCATTTTCCGTTCCACCCGATGCTTTGATACATCGAGCATAATGCGCTAATTTTTCTTTCATGTACGCGTTGCACAAGACATCTTCAATTGTTTTGTTGAGTTGGTCTGTTGTGATTTCTTCCTGTGGCTTATTGATTACAACTCCCAGTCCTAATTTTTCGATTCTACGTCCGATTTCTAACTGTTCGAGGTTATTTGGAAAGATGATCATTGGTCTTTCATGAAGAATTGATTCCATAACGGTTCCGTGTCCTCCGTGACAGCACACAACCCGACTTCTCATCAAAGATTGTTCAAGGCTTCCAAATTGTTCATTGTGAACATTTTCACGATCTCCTTGCGCGTCTTCGGTATCCATTGCGGTAAGCAGTGAATAGTTCAGGTCAATATTCTGGATGAGCCAAGGAACTAAATTTTGTGCATTTCCCGTGCTCCCAAAACTCAGAAAAACATCAATTTTTGACTGATTCGAATTCTCCTTTTTGAGGCGTTTCCAACCTTTCCAATTAAAATGGCCGCACCAATGAACGTTCGTGTTCTGAGACGAAAACTCCTGCTCCCCCTCTTCTAACGAAGCAATGCCTGGAACGAGTACATTATCTTGATTGAGCGGCAAAAAAAGTTGTCCTCTTACGCGATTGTAAAAAGAAGGAAAACCAAGAAAATTACTGATATGAAAGACACGTACATTCTCGGCGATATTCATGTTTAGAATAGTATAGCGATAATCGGTTATGATCACATCAGGCTTTAATTTCTGAATGAGAGCTTCATCTTGTTCCACCATTTTTCTTAGAAAATCTACTCTGATTTGCATCTCTTCCGAGCTGAGGTTATTTGCACTATTCAAATTCCTTATGTCATGCTCCTCACCTTCTTCGAAGGACACAATTTTTCCAAACGACCGAGAACTATCTGGTGGCATCTCAATCGAAGGATGTATCACAATTTCCTCAGGTAAAACATGGAATAAAGTATTGTAATGGTCACATGCAGCAATGTGTACTTCTGCGTTGTATTCAAGCAACTTCTCCGCAAGAGCAAACGTACGGGCCAAATGACCCAGTACGTTGCTTAGCGGTAAAAAAAGTACCCTTGGTCCAGTCATAAACGCTTTACGAAGCCGTTTGCTCTGGTTCAGGTGGACATTGCAAGGTAAAGCTACCAATGTAATCCATTACCTGCTTGAATGCTTTTTCAATTTCCTCGAATAAGGCATCGAAATTCGGGATGTCTGGAATAGTGATATGGATGTTCAAAATGTCCATAAGTCCAGGAATTTTCAAATCGATGTTCAATGCAGATAGAATCTTCTGGAGCAAATCTTGAATTGGCTTGAGCGCTTCGTCGATCCACTTCGCAATTCCTTTGAAGAATTTGAAAATATCGTATAACGAGTACTCGTGAGGATATGGGATTGGGATCAAAATCTTGATATTCTTCAGGTCGTTTTCCAATGATTGAAGCAAGCTGATAAGTGGTTTCAGCGGACTGAGAACATCTTCGATTGCAGCAATAATTGGTTTTAGTGGATTCAATGCCTCTTGGAGTTCGTCTAGTTTCGAGTAGAACTCTTCGATGGTACTGCTCGCTGCTAACATTACTTTATTGAGGTCAGCTACAGCGGGTTCTGCAGTTGTTGAAAATTCGGTTAAAATTTTCAGTGATTTATCTTTTGGTGCGCCATTTGGAAGGCTTTGAACACATGAGTACACACCTTTGAATTTATTCAAGAAGGTTTGGGATTTTTGTTGCACTTCCTGCGTTGCATTGATCGCTTTTTCTAGCACGGGATCCAGTTTTGACAAGGCATTTCTAAGAGGTTTCACAAGTGATTCAATCTTATCTGCTGCCTTTTTTGCCTCCTTTACTTCAGGCTGAAGCACAGAGATCGCCTCTTTTACGGGAGCTGCTGCTTCTCCTACCTCGGGAATAATCGAAACAAAGGTTAACAATTCGTTGGCTGTGGTCAAATCTTCATCTAATTCTGTCAGATCATCGTCGACCGTCTTCGAATAGGTTAATACTTTAATGATTTGATCGAGGTTTGCCTTCAAATGTCGAAGGTTTGCGTTCAATTTTGCCGCAATAATCGGGGTTTGTCCCAGAGTTGCCACAAATTGATTCGTTGGTGATAGTGGTGCCATTTAGTGAATTTTATGGTTAAAAATGAGTGGAACTATTCGTTCCTCGTAAAGACTAATCAGCCCAATTTTGAACTGATTCCTCCAAATTTAACTCATCACCTCTTGAAAAAAACGCGTAGAACTACCTGATTTTCAAATCTCGGGACAAACATCACTCCATATTGATGAACACGAACGACGAATGAAAGCCATGGGAAGGTGTTTCCTCTGTATGAGGAAACAAAAAAGGCACCTGAACGTGTATTCGAAGTGCCTTTTTACTAAATATTGTGATTTTCTAGTCTCTAATCAAGAACTGGAAGCGATCGATGTTTTTCAAACAAATCGCTGTTCCACGTGCAACGGCGCGAAGCGGATCTTCAGCAATGTGCACAGGAAGTTTTGTTTTCTGTGAGATTCGTTTATCCAAACCGCGAAGCATTGATCCTCCACCTGCAAGGTAAATCCCTGTTTTGTAGATATCCGCTGAAAGTTCTGGTGGTGTCATCTCCAAAGCACTTAAAATCGCTTCTTCAATTTTCGAAATTGTTTTGTCAAGAGCGTGCGCCACTTCCGTGTAGGAAATCACGATTTCTTTCGGAATCCCCGTCATCAAATCTCGACCTTGAACCGCGTAATCTTCTGGTGCGTTTTCCAATTCTGGAAGTGCTGCTCCAACGTTGATTTTAATTTCTTCCGCTGTGCGTTCCCCCACCAAAATGTTGTGTTGGCGACGCATGTACTCTTCAATATCTTTCGTGAAATCGTCTCCCGCAACGCGAATCGACTTATCACAAACAATTCCTCCCAAAGCGATTACGGCAATTTCCGAGGTTCCTCCACCGATATCGATAATCATGTTACCCATCGGCTCTTCCACGTCGATTCCAATACCGATTGCTGCTGCCATTGGCTCGTGGATGAGGTATACTTCTTTCGCTCCAGCGTGTTCAGCTGAATCGCGAACGGCTCTTTTCTCCACCTCTGTAATACCAGAAGGAATACAAATTACCATTCGAAGAGAGGGGTTGAATACTTTTCGACCTGGGCTCATCATTTTGATCATCCCACGAATCATTTGCTCGGCTGCTTGGAAATCTGCAATTACACCATCACGAAGTGGACGAACCGTTTCGATCAATTTGTGCGTCTTTCCGTGCATTTGTTGTGCTTTCTTTCCGATTGCGACAACTTTTCCCGTTTGTATGTCCTTGGCAACAATGGAAGGCTCATCTACCACAACCTTATCATTCATGATAATAAGCGTGTTCGCCGTTCCCAAGTCGATTGCAATTTCTTGCGTTAAAAAGCTAAATAATCCCATTTTTTTCCTCTCAGCTGATTTAGATCCCTCGCGAAATTTACTATTCGCCTTCGAAGGTATACTGAAATATTGAAAAAAGGTTCCCTTTTAGTGTTTAAAATGTCTATTTCCTGAAAAAACCATAGAAATTCCATGATTATTACAATAATCAATAGATAATTGGTCCTTGATTGACCCTCCAGGTTGGATGACTGAAGTGATTCCAGCGTTGTCTGCAATTTCAACACAATCTGGGAATGGGAAGAAGGCATCTGATGCCATTACCGCTCCATTCAAATCAAAATTGAAGGATTGCGCTTTGTGAATTGCCTGACGTAATGCATCTACTCGAGAAGTTTGTCCTGTTCCACTTGCCAACAGCTGTTTTCCTTTCGCCAAAACAATCGTATTCGACTTCGTATGTTTCACCAATTTATTGGCAAACAATAAGTCTTCAATTTGTTCTGCTGTAGGAGATGTATTTGTTCGTGTTTCCAAATCTTCCGCTACTTCCGTTTTGAAGTCTTTGTCTTGCTCAAGCACTCCATTCAATAGAGTTCTGAACTGACGTTTTGGGAATTCTACTTCTTTTTGAACTAAGATGATACGGTTTTTCTTTCCTTTCAATACTTCCAACGCGTCTTCATCGTAAGCAGGAGCGATGACCACTTCACAGAACAATTCGTGAATTTGTGTCGCGCATGCCAAATCGATTGGGCGGTTGGCAATCAAAATTCCTCCAAATGCACTTACCGGATCTCCCGCCAATGCATCTCTGTACGCTTCCGCAATCGTGGAACGTGTTGCCAAACCACATGCATTGTTGTGTTTCAAGATCGCAAAAGTTGGATCGTCATTTTTGAATTCAGCCATCAAGTTAACGGCAGCATCCACATCCAATAGGTTATTGTACGACAATTCTTTTCCATGCAACTTATCGAACAAAGCATCCATATCACCGTGGAAGATTCCTTTTTGATGTGGGTTTTCACCATATCGCAATACCTTTGCAGGCTTCATGCTTTGCTTGAAAATTTCTTTTTCTCCTTGATTGAAGTAGTTGAAAATGTGCGTGTCGTAGTGTGAGGAAACGTCGAATGCATCTCTCGAGAATCCTTTTCTTTCTTCCAAACTCGTCTCGCAATTGTTTGCCTGAATGATTTCCAAAAATGGCGCGTATTGCTCTTTCGATGGAATGATTACTACGTCTTTGTAGTTTTTCGCAGCAGCACGAATCAATGAAATTCCACCGATGTCGATTTTCTCAATAATGTCTTGGTGCGAAGCGCCAGAAGCAACTGTATCTTCGAATGGGTACAAATCAACAATGACCAAATCAATTTCAGGAATTTCGAACTCCATGATTTGTTGTTGATCTCCTTCGTGATCTCTACGCGTTAAGATTCCACCAAACACCTTAGGGTGCAATGTTTTCACACGTCCTCCTAGAATGGAAGGGTAAGAAGTTAAATCTTCTACACGAACCACAGGGATATCGAACCCTTCAATGAAGGCTTGTGTTCCTCCGGTTGAGTAAATAGTTACTCCATTTGCATGAAGTTCTTTCACGATGGGTTCCAATCCACCTTTGTCGAAAACAGAAATTAGTGCTGATTTGATCGCTTTTCGCTGTGTCATAGCTCTTGACATTTATTGAGGGTAAAAACAAAGCACAAAAGTACTCCAAATTTCGTGGAGCCCTTGCAAAAAACGATATAGTTTTCCACGAAGAAGGTAAAGTCATTAACAGATTGTTCGGTTTTTTTGGATTCATTACGCGGCCGCTTCTCGGTGTTTGATCCTTGCTCTACGCGACTTTCTCATTGTCTGGTTTTCGGATAGTCGATGTTCGGGTAATCGGTTAACGGTTGTCGGAAAATCGTCCATGGCTAGCGAGGAAATTGTATTTTTATCTCGAAAAGGACAGTAATGAAGCGAATTTGTTTGGTAGAAGACGAAGCTAGTTTGGCTGAGATGATTCAGTTGAATTTGGAACTGGAAGGATTTGAAGTGAAGTCATTTGACAATGGACGTCTTGCTTCTGAGCATTTTTCAGAACAATTGGATTACGATTTGTTCATTTTGGATGTGATGCTTCCACATGTGAATGGCATTGATTTATGCAAACAAATTCGCTCACGATCCAATGCTCCTGTTTTGTTTTTGTCAGCGAAAGGAACCACTACCGATCGCATTCACGGACTGAAAGCAGGTGCCAACGATTACTTGCCCAAACCATTCAACTTAGAAGAATTATTGCTTCGCGTAGCCGTTCTGACCCAACACCAATCCGAAGATGATGCCAAGATCGGAGAGTGGGAAATCAACTTTAAAATGTATACGATTTCGAACGGAACAGAAACGCAATCCTTAACGAAAAAAGAGGTCGCGCTCATTCAGCTATTTATCGAGCGCGAAGGAGAAGTGGTTTCTCGATCAGAAATTTTGGATCGGGTCTGGGGGAAAGATCAATTTCCGACTACTCGTACCATCGACAACTTTATTCTGAATTTCAGAAAGATTTTTGAGAAGGACCCGAAACACCCAGAGCACTTTATTTCTGTTCGCGGCGTTGGGTATCGATTTACCCGATAAACAAAAAAGGAGAACAGTAGTAGCTACCATTCCCGCTTTCGTTCTCGTTTGGTTTTGGTGTATTACATTTTCATGAACGTGTAATTATTCAAGTTCAATGTTTGTGTCGATTCATTCACTTCTTTTACTAGGTAGTCAAATTTCCCTTGATCTTTTTTCTCTACCATGTGAGCTTCCATCATGGTTCCCGTCAACTGTCCGTTTGAACCATAAGCCGCTGCGGATGTCATTGACCCAAACATGGGAAATTGCTCTAGGTTTTGATACATCTCAACTGTGATATCTTCTGTGTACCACACATTCATCGTCATATCTTCCGTTTCTATGTAGTATTCATCACACGAATATCCAGCAATTGTTTTGGTTTTTCCAGTTTTCCGAAAGGTGTAATCTTCGTCATCTGGGATTGAGTCTTGGTAGTTTTCAATCGATTCGTTCATTTTATCCGTCATGAAATCCATTGAAATGGCCACTCCGCTCATGTCTGCATCGTTTAGAACAATGGACGTATTATTCTTTAAGTCCATCAAGGTTTTGGTTGTTGCCGCTTCCTGTTCATCCTTATAAACCATCATGAAACAATCTGCTCCGTAGGACATGTTCATATTGGCTGTTTCCACTTTCTTTCGTGGTTTTTCCTGAGATTTCATCTCAACGACAAACTCAATATCCAGTGTATAGGAACTTTCGTATTTGGCATTGAGCATTCCACCAAAATCGAATCCACTGCTTTCTGATTGAGACTCACGTTGTGTACCATTTTCATTTGAACCTTCCGAACTACTTACCGATCCAGATGATTTCTTTTCCGAAGAGACAGAACCTGGTCGTTTTCTCTTTTTGAATAAGCTATCAAGCGCCTGATCCGTTTTCTCTCCAGCTTTATTCACAACCTTGTCTTCTAATTTTCGCTCCGTGGTCTCCTTTATTCGTTGTTGAATTCGTTTACCTAACTGGGCATGTGTATTGCCAGCAACAAACACGAACAACAAAGTGCTAAAAAGTAAAGTCGATGAGATGTTTAATCGTGCCATGTCTTCAATAATTTGATTTACAGCACAAAATTAGCGCGGTATCCACCCTGTGTTGCAAGGGGAAGACCTCAAATCACAACTAAGGGAAAACCCTTGGTTAATCCATAAACCCTTGAAGAATGGCTTTTTTCACTAGACCGGCGACGTTCTTCACGTCAAACTTTACAAATAAATTGGCGCGATATCCTTCCACGGTTTTTTCAGAAATACTGAGCGTATCTGCGATAACCTTCGTGGATTTTTCATTGAGGATTTCCCGAAGCACTTCTCGCTCTCGCTGTGTTAGATGTACTTCTTGCGATGAATCGCTATTCGTTAAACTCGAAGAAATCAATTGCTTTTGCAGCGCTTGTGAAAGGTAAACGTCTCCGTTTTGAGCAGCCTCAATGGCTTGTTGGATTTCTTCCAATCCGTCGACTTTGATGACATATCCATGCACGCCCTGATTCAACAAGGTTTTTACCGTGAGCGTATCGAACAAGGTGGAAACAATGATCACTTTAACGTCGGCTTGTGCTTCAAAAATTTCCTTGATAAACTCTCGAGCATCATCTTTTCCCAAACGGACATCTTGCAGAAGAATATCGAAACTTTCTGACTTTAACGCATGAATTAATGCTGACTTCGTTTTCGCAAAAGAAACGGTGCTTTCGGGATAGTTCGATTTTAAAAAACTTCCTATCCCATCGAGGATAAGTTGATGATCGTCTGATACAAGAATATTCATGCTAGCGATAAAGATATGAAAACAACCGTTCCATTTTGCGGACGACTATCGATGCTCAGTTCACCATTCAGTAATTCAACTTGTTTTCGAATGTTCATCAACCCAAAGGAATCACGTTTTGAAGCGACATCGAAGCCTCGGCCGTTGTCTTCAATATTGATTGTTAATGCCTCTTCTGAAATCATCAGTTGCACATCAATAACACTGCATTCGGCGTGTTTAATCGCATTCTGAATGAACTCCTGACACACACGATAAACGAGCGTCGCATGTTGTACAGGCTGAATATTCACCTGATCTTTCGATGCATAAAAATGAATTTCCGTTTGCTCCGTAGAATTTTCCTGAACGAAATTCCTCAACGCGCTCACCAGTCCCAATTTTTCCAAGTTGAGCGGAGAAAGGTTGTGAGAAATGCGTCGCGTTTGTTCGTGTACACGCGAGAGGGCGTTCAAAACGCCATCAGGCAATTCCTGTGAAGTTTGGCTCAACACCATTTTGATTCCCGTTAAGTCGGACGCCAACCCATCGTGAAGTTCATTCGCAATTCGCTCGCGTTCCTTTTCCTCTCCGTCAATCAGTGCGTGCATCAGCTCGTTTTCCTGCTCCGCCTTCATCTGCTTCATTTTACTTCGTTGATTTCTTCGATATCCAACAAACACCAAAATGGCGATCAACAGGACTAGAACCAAAGCAAATACGATCCAGCCTTGTTGTTTCAGTCGTTCCTCCTTGATCAAATTTTCATTCTGTTCGATCTTCAACTGGCTCTCTTTTCGTTGTGTATCATGACGTATGAGGAGCTCATTGATATACTCCTTGTTTTTCATCGATGAGGTAACCTTGTAGATAGAGTCTGCCGCATACTGAAATTGAAATGCTTTTTTGTACTCTCCTATTCCGGCATATGCTTCGGCCAAATTTCTCCGAATAACATATTCCGTTGTTTTATTCGAGACCATATTCAACTCATTGAGCGCCTTCTCCCCAACCTCTTTTGCTTTTGCGTAGTTTTTCAAACTCACATATGTACTCAGCATTCCGACATGTGCCAAGTGTGCTAAATTAGAGTTTCTTACGATGGTAGCCACACTGTCTGTTTGACTGTAAAAACGAATTGCTTCCTCGTATTCCTCCTCAGAAAGTGCCGTTTCCCCCAATGACAAATACGCCAACGCAACACCGTTTTTATTGTCCTGTTTATTCGAAAGCTCTAAAATTCTCTTCGCATGCTTGGTGGCATCTTTGTATCTTCCCGTTTTTGCTTCCGAAATACTCAGAATACCTAAAACATTCACCTTGTTTACGGTGTCGTTGAATGGTTGAAGTCCCACATGCGATTCATGGATGTATTTATAGGCCGTTTCGAAATCTGACAGACTAAAAAATATGTTCGCGATGTTCAGTTTCACTAAAGCAATCCCTTTTTGATTGTCTGCTGATTCGTAATCATTGATTGCTTCCTCGTACCAAGAAATGGCTTTTTTGTAGTCTTGGCGAAGCGTGTTCACGGTTCCTAAAATATTATGAAACTTTGCTTTTTTGCCGGGTGCAGCATCTACTTTGAGCTGATCAACCACAACCCTTTCCGCCTCATCGAGTTGTCCTGTATAGAACAAATAGCGTGCATTCCAATACGCATAGACTTCATTGAGGTACGCAGTGTTTCGCTTGTTTTTCAGTTCTAGCGCCTGTTCCAAGTACACCTCCTTTTCCTGAGGGGAAGAAAGTGCTTTCGTAAACGCTTCTGCCATCTTTAATGAATCTTCTTTTTGTCCAAAAATGGGAGAGATTACTAAAAAATTCAGAAAAAGGATCAGGGCGAAAATGCGCATAAATGAATCGGTTTGAATCAAAGTTAAAGAAACTCCATCAGAGATCATGACAATGAAAGCACAGCTTTAAAAATTGTTAAGTTGTCTCTATCCCTTGGATTAATGTTAATTTTATGAATTCCTTAAGATATGAAAGAACACGCGAAACAACTTCGATACGACAAAGCCTACCTTCGGATGGCAAAAACATGGTCAGAATTGTCGCACTGCCAGCGTAAACAGGTAGGTGCAATTATTGTAAAAGATGGAATGATCATTTCTGATGGATACAACGGAACGCCTAGTGGGTTCGATAATTGTTGCGAAAATGATCAAGGCGAAACGCATTGGTATGTTTTACACGCCGAAGCCAATGCTATTTTAAAGGTGGCACGATCCACTCACAATTGTCAGGGTGCAACGCTTTACCTCACACTTTCTCCCTGTAAAGATTGCAGTAAGTTGGTATTACAAGCAGGGATAGAGCGCGTTGTTTACATGGGAGGATACAAAGATCAAAGCGGCATCAATTTTTTGAAGGAGGCTGGCGTGGAAATAGTTCAAATAGAAAAACCTTTTGATGGAGAATAAGAAAAGCATGGCATTTATACTCCCGTTTGTAATGTCACTTATTGCAGGGGGAGGAATTTTACTCGGAATGTATTTATCGCCTGGGAAACAAACACAATACTCCCACGGGGAAACCGACTATCGAAAATTACAAGATATTATTCATGTATTGGATCAACGGTATGTGGATAGCGTAGATGCGGAAGCCTTGTTTGAAAAGACGATTGGCGAGATGTTGCACAACCTCGATCCGCATAGCAACTATATTCCTGCTAGAGATTTAAAAGCAATCAACGAGCAAATTGAGGGAAAATTTGGTGGTGTTGGAATTCGCTTTTTTGTGATACGTGATACCTTGTGTGTAACGAATGTATTGCCAAATTCTCCTTCTGACAGAGCAGGATTGAAAGCGGGCGATAAAATCGTTGAAATTGATGGAGAAAACATCGCTTCGGAAGAGGTGAACTCCGACAAAGTACAGTCATTATTGAAAGGACAAGAGAACACTCCTGTGAAGCTGAGAATTGTTCGTGATGGGAAAAAAATATCCAAGAAAGTAATTCGCGGCTCAATTCCAATTTCATCTGTTGACGCAGCGTACATGATTAACAGTACAACTGGATTCATTCACATCAATAGCTTTTCTCAAACAACGGCAGATGAGTTCCGAAATGCCTCCCAAAAACTACTGGCAGCAGGTATGAAAAAGCTGATTTTAGATGTTCGAAACAACGGAGGAGGTGTCCTTACGGGAGCTACTGAAATTGTCGATGAGTTCTTGCCTGCAGGATTAAAAATTGTTGAAACAAGAGGAGAACATTTTAATGAATTTGTCTACCAAAGCACCAACCGAGGAGCCTTGAAAAAGACAGAGCTGGTTGTTTTGATCAACGAAGGGTCTGCTTCGGCCTCTGAAATTTTAGCGGGAGCCATTCAAGACAATGACCGCGGAACGATCGTAGGAAGACGTTCATTTGGAAAAGGACTCGTTCAAGAAGATGTTGAGTTGGCTGACGGAAGTAATCTTCGATTAACCATTGCGCGCTACTATACGCCTACTGGTAGATGCATCCAAAAGCCGTACACAGGAAACATGGAAGAATATTACGGTGAATACCACGATCGTTATACCAACGGTGAGTTGTATGAAATCGATTCTTCCTACTTCGTAGATTCCTTGAAATTCACCACTCCACAAGGAAATGTCGTTTACGGTGGAGGTGGAATCATGCCAGACGTTTTCGTGCCTGTTGATTCTGCTGGATTCAGTTTCTATGTATCAGAATTACGTTTTGCAAGTGCATTCACAACCTTTGCTTTTGACTACGTAAGCAACAAACGAAATAAATGGAAATCACCAAAGGACTTTAACCGATCGTTTAGCGTTACAAATTCCGTTTTGGATCAATTTACCTCCTTTGCAGAAAGTGAGTACAACATTCGCAAGCAGCCAAGTGCATTGGCACGAAGCCGAACGGTTATTTCCAAATTTATCAAAAGCTCGATTGCGCAGCAATTATGGGTTGAAGAAGGATATTACCGCGTTGTGAATGAAACGGACAAGGAAGTACAGGCTGCATTGAAGGTATTGCGATAAGCTTCACACGATGAGTTACAGGGCGTCGATACTATTAATTTCAATGGTTAGCGTTCTGTGGGGATGTTCGGATGATGAGAAAAAGCGTCCAGCGCCTAACGTCCAAGCTTCGATCGTTAAACACGATTCATCTTTTGCTTCTTTTGTGGCACAAGTACCGGAACTTGATTCCTCCTTTTCGTGGTCGAATTCAGATACAATCGAATACCTTGATATCAAGAGTAAATTCATTCCCGAAGGAGCAGGACTTATCGGTAAGCTTCCATCCATTGATGATTATTCCTTCTTGATTTATTCATATCCCGCGGATACTGGCATACCCATTTTGGAAGTTTACAACGAAGTTGGTGAAAAGGTCAACCAGAGAGAATTATTTGTGATGGGCGATTGTTCTTCCATACTTTCTTTATCTGATTTTCATCGTTTCTATCTCTCAGATGATCGATCTACTGTTTATATGTCAACAAGTTGTGCCTTTTCATTTTCAGCAGGGTTTTCGGATTCACTTGTTGTCGAACGTCTAATTTTTAGATGAAAAAAGTCGATACAGGTATTCCTATATCGACTTGAACTCAACTTCTATTTTCTTTAGAGGATCAGACTTACTGCTTCATCATCCGATGATTCGACAGCTCACCATTTCGGTTGATGGACATATAGTACAATCCTTGATCGACTTCTTCTCCCTGATCCGAACGTCCATCCCACTCCAATAAGAAATCGGAAGTACTGACAGTTTCATTCTGCGCCAGTTTACGGACAAGTTTTCCCTGAAGGTTGTAAATGTACACCGACAAACGGTCTCCAACTTCTAGCGACGAGCTGTAAATCTTCACTCCGTTCGTAAATGGATTCGGGTAGACACTAAACATCGATTCTTCCTGCTTTTCCTCGAGAATGGAGGCCGTACTCACACTCATCAAACTGTCCAAATCATATGTTTCATCTCCTGGTTGATACAACATGTAATGTGCATATACCAAGAACATTTCATCCGTAGTATTTAACCCCGCGTAGACCGTAACGGGTGGATTGCTCGGATTATGAATATTGCTCGAAGTGTTGTCAAAGTGTCCCTCCGCTTTCAAGGTTGCTCCTTGTTCGGCTTTCTGAATGTTTTTGAAGAAATAGAAATCTTGCCAGTGGAAATCCCAATGCTCAACGTCAATAAGCTTCAAGGTATCTAAATTGGGTTGAATCGCATACGCTTTAATGTCCTGACCCAATAAATGCATGTGCGGGAACACGCTCAAAATGGAGATATTGACAGGTAAACCACTCGATCCAGAAGGGTATTGTGCTGAGACAGGCGTAACTGTTTCGGGGGGAATATTCATGCTCCAGTTTTGAAGTACTGGATCGGTTGACACCTCACGCACACCTGTTTCACCTGGAGGGTAAAAATGGAAAATCACCTTGGTACTATCATACTCTCCATAACTTCCTTCTGGATAATGCATCGCGAAATAGACTTGCGAGTTGGCTTGCATTGTCATTCCCAATTTCAAAGGGCTTGATGCTGGCAGTGTCATAGGTGAACTTCCGGGAGTGTATCCCATCACCAATTTCGCATCTGCAGAGTTCGGTGCTCCACAATCTCCACCTACGGTATCCGTCACAGAATTCCCACTTGGGTCCACGTAAATTAATGCGTGATGAACTATTTCTCTGTTCCCTGGAATAATTTCTACCGCTTTAATGATTCTGTCTTGTGCCAACCCAGACGGCATCGCAAAACAGACATAGTCATCGCCATTCGAAAGTGCTTTACTCATGTAGGTTGGAATTTGCACTTCTAAATCTCCCTGACCTAAAATCGTCCCACTTGAAAAAACAGGAGGTGGCGGAGTATTCGCTGGATTTCCTTCTGGTGCACCCGCTAAAATCCAATCCAAGAGCGTTGCTTTTTCAGTATCGTTTAAGGATCGATCGTGTGCATACTGCTGGTAGTCATTGTTGGGTGGCCATGGTGGCATTTCCTCCAGTGCAATTGCGTCGTACATGGCTGCAGCCATGGGGCTTGTTTCAGCATAAGTTGTCAGCGAAAATGGGGCAATTCCACCTTGGTGGTGACACTGCGAACATTTGTTGTAAACAATTTCGGCTACATCGTCGCTCCACGTTTGAGAGAAGCCTAGAAATGAACTGGCAGAGACTGCCAAGGTTAGTAGGAATTTCATTTGTCTGATTGATTATTCGTTAATTGGTACGTACAAAGTATCAATTATTGATCAAAAAGCATAATTTTAGGAGCGAACTCAGCCAATAATCTCAAAAAATCACCTATGCGGAAGTTCATTCCTTTATCAACGTTTAACGAACTGTATTCCAGTTTATCGGAATTACTAACGGAAACTGGAATTGAATCATTTCAGAAAAAATTACAAGAAGAAGGACTTCGGATTGCACAAAATGCTGGGTTCACTTCCGAAGGTTTTGCTGCCTTTCAAAAAACCCTACGCTATCCGTCGAATATTATTTTTTACGGTTGGATTGAACAAAACTCAGCCCTCAAGAATATGCTCTTGGGTCAAGGAATAGAACTTTTTGTAGATCATGCAAAAACCCTTGAGCATAAGTTAAGTGAGCGCTTTAAACAATTCGTTTCGCCTGGACTTTCAGAGGAGTTACTTAGCTCAACTATTCACTCCGACGTAGATCGAAAAAAGGCCTTTTCTTATGTTCAATTGTTGGACGAACGCTATCGTTCAGTTGTGGAAGAGCAATTATTTCGTCCTTTCCAAGAGCGACTGAATCAAATGAAAAGTGCGGCAAAAACCATCAATGACGAGCAAGAATTGGTGAACCTCGTTATGCCCTTGTGCTCTGATGATATCATCGAGTCGGTCAATTACCTGTCTCGTGCTTCCTATGCCTCCAAATTAGGCTACGTAGATGATATTCTTGATAGTATTCATTCGAATGCATGCACTGTTCGTTTTGCTAATTGGGTACTGGAACGAATGTCTCACGTCCAATTGAACAACGAACATCTTTACAAAATAACCGACCTTCGAAAAGACCTCAGACAGGGCAATTTGACCGTTAAGAATCACAAAAAGGGAAAAACACCGATTCGCGTGGGACCCATTTTATCCATTTTGCTTGTCGCGATTCTTATTGGAGGAGCCATTTATCTGCTCGTTTATCAACCGTATAGTAAGGTGGAGGAATCCGATTTTTCAAACAAGACATCGTTTCGAGAATTCACCAAAGAAGAACGTATTCGGATGGATTCTTTGCTCCGCGTAATGGACAATCCTTTTGATAAGCCTACTGACATTGACCCGCTCACCACAACCGTTCAAACAGGAGTAGATATCGACTTGACACTACGGAAAACGTTCAAAAATGAACTGATGGAGTCCATTTATCAAGACCTTATGAAGGATGTCGAACTGAAAGATATTTACGCTGACACGAATTGCACCAGCGAGAATTTGATTGCGTTTCAATCTGGAAGGTCGATTCCTTCGCTGGAAAAAATGTCGGGCATTCACAGAACACTTATTCGCAACGAGTCGGATTATGCGGTTGTCTTGTACGTAGCAGACAATAGTAAAAATGGGAAGGTGTATGCTTCTATGCTGCAGCCCAACGAAACGATTGAATTCAGTATGAATAAGTTCAACACGCTTTTGATGGTTGCTGGGAATCAATACCAAGCCTACGTGGCTCCGTCAAAATCGAAACCCGAAGAACATCCTTCTAAAAAATTCACGCATCATTTCTGCGATACCGACTTGAATTATGAAGAAACGATCAATACTTCGTATCAACTGAAAAACCCACTTCAAGGGAAGAATAAGCTGATGATTATGGGAGCCAAAAGTGGGTATGTCTATTTGGTGGATGTGCATGGTGTGTTGGAAGCGTATTGATAATCAGTTGAATGCGTGTTTTTCCTGTTCTGTTTCATGAATCTATTTCGCAATATTGCGAAATTGCAATATGTACACATTGCACGCCGACAAGCTCGTTATCAAACCGACGAGAAGTCATATCCCTCTTGACCAAGAAAGTATCTCAACAATCCCTACCTTTGCACCATGATTTTATACAACGTAACAGTCAGCATTGACCCTGCCATAGAACAAGATTGGCTCAATTGGATGCGCTCAACACACATTCCTGATGTCATGAACACGGGATGCTTTTTGGAAAGTCGAATTTCACGTGTACACGGTGAGGAACAAGGTGGATTGACGTATGCCGTAAGTTATGTGTGTGAATCACAAGAAACCTACGATGAGTACCAGAAAACACATGCTCCTGCTTTGCAAAAAGATCATTCCGACCGCTATGCAGGACAGTTTGCTGCATTTCGTACCATGCTTACTATTCTCGAGGAGTTTAAGAAATGAGTGTAAAAGCGAAGAAGCACCTCGGTCAGCATTTTCTTACAGATAAAAATATTTGTAGAAAGATCGCCAAGCAATACGGGCGTCATCAAGATTGTAATCGCGTATTGGAAATTGGTCCTGGGATGGGAGCGTTAACTGCCTTCATGATCGAAGATGGTTTGGACGTAACCGTCATGGAAATTGACACGGAGAGTATCGCTTATCTCAATGAGCACTTCCCAAAACTTCATGGAAAAATTCACAATGCGGATTTCCTTCGGGCAGATTTGCAGGAATACATGGGGACAGAACCTTTCGCTGTAGTGGGAAATTTCCCGTACAACATCTCCTCTCAGATTTTATTCAAATGTTTGGACTACCGCAACCAGATTCCTGAAATCATGGGAATGTTCCAAAAAGAAGTAGCGGTTCGTGTAGCCGAAAAGCCAGGTTCAAAACAATACGGAATTCTGTCGGTGATCTTGCAAGCTTTCTACGATATTGATTACTGTTTTACAGTTGATGAGCACGTGTTCAATCCGCCACCGAAGGTGAAATCTGGTGTTATTCGATTAACGCGAAACGACCGCGAAACCCTTCCGTGCAACGAAAACCTGTTCATTCAGGTAGTGAAGATGGCTTTCAATCAGCGGAGAAAAACCATCCGAAATTCGATCAAACAATTGATCAAAGACAAAAATATCGAACACGACTATTTGGCGTTACGCCCAGAGGTGTTGTCGGTAGAACAATTTATTGAATTGACATTATTAGTTGAAAATTCTTAGCGTAAAAAGTACATTTGTTCCTTTAACTAACTAAAACTTCCTACTATGGTTTCAGGCTCATTTGGTCCCGCCCAACTTCTTTTAGTGATTATCTTAATTGGAGCGGTCATCGTAATTAATGTTTTCTATCTTCTCAATTTACAGAACACTCTCAAACAAGTTCATTCTTCACGAAGGCTCGTTCCTCCGAGTAATGTTTGGTTGATGTTTATCCCCATTTTTAGTGTCATCTACGCGTTTATGTTGTATCCCAAAATATCGGATTCGGTCAAAGCTGAGTATCAAGCTCGCCAACTTAACCCAGACGGTGATTTTGCTCGTTCTCTTGGCCTCACCATGGCCGCATTAAGCGTTGCTGGATTTCTTCCTTACATTGGTACGCTAGCTGGACTTGCTAACTTCGTCATCTTTATCATTTTCTGGGTGAAAATATCAGGGTACAAGAACCATCTTATCAATAATCCCCAATCTGGTGAAGGCGGATTCAGCATTTCAAATTCGGATCTACTCGACAATTAATCGAAAAATCCAACGATGCGGATAGCGTCAAATCGGAATTTTTCATTTTCTTTGTGAAATAAACACGAGAAGATATGAGTTCATCAGACTTTTTTTGGGGATTAGGAAATTTCATAGAGACTATTCTAACACCTCTTGATGCAGATTGGGGAATAACTTCATTGATGAATACAGGGATTTTACTCCTTGGATTTGTTGGATTGGGAGTTTGGCTCACAAAGCAAAAGAAATTCAACGACGCTGCAAAAGCAGACGAGAACCAATTGAAGTAAGAACACTTCATCATATTTAAAGGTCATTCAGCTTTCGGGTTGGTTGACCTTTTTTTGTACCTTGAACTAGACAAAAATCAATTCTGTGAGTAAAAAATCTGTCATTGTAACAGCTGGGGGCATCGGACGAAGAATGCGCTCTTCCCTTCCCAAACAGTTCATTTTGGTGAATGAAAAGCCTATTTTGATGTACACCATTCAGCTGTTTTATGAATTTGATCCTACGATAGAAATCATCCTAACACTTCCTGAAGACTGGAGAGCTTATTGGGAAGAATTGATGTTAGAACATGATTTTAAAATTCCTCATCGAATTGTTTCTGGAGGGAAAGAACGCTACGATTCCATCAAGAATGCATTGGAAAAATGCACGGGCGACTTAATTGGAGTTCATGACGGTGTACGCCCTCTAGTTGAGCACGATACAATCAAACATTGCTTTGATGCAGCAGAAAAAAGTGGCGCTGCAATTCCTGTTGTTCCTATTGTGGAGTCCATGCGAATGAAAACCATCGAGGGAACGCAAATCGTGGATCGAAGCGATTTTCTGATTGTTCAAACCCCTCAGTGTTTTCAGCGCAATATTCTATTGAACGCCTATCAAATTCCTTATCACAAGGGAATAACAGACGATGCGAGCTTGGTTGAGGAAGCCGGATACACGGTCGAAACGATTATCGGCAACGATTCAAATATCAAAATCACGACGCAATCTGATTTAAAATATGCCGGAATGTTTTTGTGAATGTCCATCACAGGATTTTAAGAAACTATAACGTTTCGTTCCGATAGCAAACAAATTACCTCATCCAAAACTGTATCTTTGGCGTCAACAAAAAAACGGCATGAAAGTTACCGATCACATAAAAGCTTCCAAAGAGACTTTGTTTTCATTTGAAATTCTTCCTCCTTTAAAAGGGAAAAGTATTCAGTCCATCTACGATGGTATTGATCCTTTAATGGAATTCAAACCAAAGTTTGTCAATGTTACCTACCATCGTGAGGAGTACATTTACAAGGAGCGTGAGAACGGTTTATTGGAGAAAATTGCGATCCGTAAGCGACCAGGAACAGTTGGGATTTGTGCCGCGATTATGAACAAGTATCAGGTAGATGCTGTTCCACACTTGATTTGCGGTGGATTCAGCAAAGAGGAAACGGAAAATGCCTTGATCGACCTTCAGTTTTTGGGAATTGATAATGTTCTCGCATTGCGCGGAGACTCCATCAAAACAGAATCGAACTTTCGTCCGCACAAAGATGGACATCAATACGCCGAAGAGTTGATCAAGCAGATCACCGAAATGAACAACGGAACCTACTTGATGGACGACGTGACTCTGGAGCCTACCGATTTTTGCATTGGAGCAGCAGGATATCCAGAGAAACACTTCGAAGCGATGAACTTGCAAACGGACTTGCACTATTTGAAAGCAAAAGTAGAAGCAGGTGCGGAATACATCGTAACGCAGATGTTCTTCGACAATGAAAAATACTTTGCTTTTGTGAAAGCTTGCCGTGATATCGGAATTACTGTGCCGATTATTCCAGGCTTGAAGCCGATCAAAACAATGAATCACATTTCATTCTTGCCAAAGTTCTTCCATATTGATTATCCTGAAGAACTTTCCAAAGAGTTGTTGAAGTGCAAAACCAACAGTGAAGTAGAAAAAGTAGGTCTTGAATGGGGAATTCATCAGTCGAAACAGTTGAAAGAAGCTGGTGTTCCGTGCATTCACTATTATACAATGTCAAATTCAAGCATGGTAAAGGCAATTGCCAGAGAAATATTTTAGTTATGAAAGCATTCATTTTTAGTGCATTAATCGTATTGTCTGGATGGACAATTGCTCAAGAAACAGCCACACCAACAGCTGAAACAGCTAAGAAATCCAAGAAGAAAAAGAAAAGCAAGAAGGAAAAAACGTCCATCTATTTGCAAAATACACTGGTTATTGGTCAAATGGATACGCCAGAGGATCGCTACTCGATGGAAATCACGCTTACCGAAATGCTTTCTCAAAAAGGCATTAAGGCGATTCCTTCGTTGAATGTGTTGAAATTAGGAAGTGATGCCCGTATTTTGGCAACCGACTCCATCCAAAAATTGATCGCTGCAAAAGGTGTCGACACTTACTGCATTGTTAGCATTCGTGGTTTTGACCGTAATTACAATGTTTCCAACATAGCAGACGATTTTGAAACAGCACTGAATCAAGCAAGCTTCTTCGACTTATACCGCGAGGATGCTGTATCGATTACTTTCCAGTTCAAGTTTTTCCGCAACAATGAATGTGTTCATGCCGAAGTGGTGAAATGCGGAAACATTGGAAGCCGTGAATCAGTATTAAAGCGTTTCCGTAAAAAGGTGGGCAAGCGCATCAAAAAGTCGTGGACGAAAGCTTCGAAGTAAAGAAGTTTTCCTCTATTCCCAGACTAAATTGTGACTCGGATCTTTATTCCACTGCGTCCATTCGAATCGTTTGGCAGAACGAATTATTTTGAGAATTCCACCTGCCGCGACGTAGATCAATCCATTCCTCAGAATGGGCTGCCCATCGATGATACCTTTGGTATCGACTATTTTGGATTCTTTTCCTGTTCGTAAATCAAAGGCCATCAAATCACCTTCTGATCCAGCAACCAACACTTTTCCATCGACAATAATCGGGATTTGATTGTTCGTTGTTTTGATATCTTTTTGCCACATCAACGATTCTGATTGTGCATCAAAAGCACTCACCCTATCAATTTCCAAAAGCACGACGATTTCATTTCTGTAAACAACCGGATGTGCCCCATTAAAGTTCATTTTCTCTTGTAATTCAGAATCTTCTGTTACCAATGAAGGTGATAGTTTCGTCCCGTACGTCCGTTTCTTCTTCAGTGTTTTTCGATCCAGAACAATGAGCTTCTCCTCTCCTTTAATCGATGCTGTAACAAAAATTTCTTCTGCCGTAACCGTTGGCGATGATACCGCTTTAATCGACATCGCTGCCTCACGTCGTTCTCCTGTTTTTCTGTTAAATACGTAGTATCGACCACTCAACGACGACACATGCACCTCATCTCCCGCCACAACCGGACTGGCAATCGCTTCATTGTCTAACCACGCCATCCAGTTCACTTCTCCCGTACGAATATTGAACGAAGCCAACACGCGATCTTCATTCTGGTTCAAAGGGTTTGAACCTCCATTTTCGTATACCACGTATACATTATATTGATCCGCTGATGGTGTCGTGTACAAATACCCCGCGAGCCATTTACTCCAGAGTAATTCTCCAGTACTTGCATCAATTGCATAAAGCGTACATGATTCCGTATTCAGCAAAAGCACTCCCGATTGATGAACCACAGGTGAAATTCCTGCTTCACCCAACTCAACGCCCCACACATATTGACCTGTTGCAGCAGACAAACAGTAATAGTTGGGAGAGTAATATCCTTGCTGGGTGTACAACCGATTCCCAACCACAGTTGGCGTTCCAACAGGACCAGAAGACGCAAAATTCAATTCGAATCCCGTGCTTGTTTTCGTTAAATAATCTCCTGGCTGTCCCAACTTTCGGATGGGCGTTGTTTGATGATTAATCACAAAACCTTTTTCATTTGCTCTTCTGTTCGCCAACATTTGCACAATTGCCTCAGACCCGCGGTAGCGTCGCGTAACACTTTCACGCCCGAAACCTTGCTTATTGCTTACTTCTACGTAATGAACACCTTCCTCAAACTTAAGATTCATGATGTAGTTTGTTCCTTTTTGCAACATGAACTTACACACTCCAGCACCATCCGTTATTCCTTCGTATACTCGAGTTCCTTCCTCTGCCACCATGTACACAGGTTCTCCTTCCAATTTATTTCCACCAAAATCGAGCAGTGTGAGCGTAAACAAAAGATGAGATGTTGTTCCATTTGTTTGTGTGATGTTATTTTGAATCAGGGTATCACCTTTTGCGACCTCGTTCACTTTTGTCTTTTCATAGAATACAACCATTTGAGCTGTTCCTCCTGGATTATTGTTCGTTTTGAATACGCGAAGTGCTTCTATTCCTCCCAAGTCGATTTCGTAATTGCTATTTATTGGCAAGTAGAATGTAGCTTTACCAGCGGCGTTTGATTTACCCACATATTTCAGTCCATTTGTGCAGTCGACAATTGCTAAATCAACGTGGGGAAGATACGCCCGATCGTTATTTTTAATGTGTACGATCACTTCAACTGCATTCTCATTGCCTTTCAGGAGCGTTGGTGATACTTCCTTAAAATTAATCTTAGATCGATCTGCGACTGTTGGTTCAGCGAAAATTCCCTTTGGATCGTAAGTAACCGTCTTGCTAAATGTTCCCCGAAATCCTTCCTTTACTTCGTAAGTGCCGAAGTTTTTCATTTCCAAATAACTCAACGAATAGGTTCCTACTTCAGTAAACGTGAAGATTGCTTTACCCGCATTGTCTGTTTTTTCGTTAATCACAATGTCGCCATTTACCGCTGTTACTTCCACGTTCGGCATGGGATGACCTTGCGTTGTTTTGATTTTTAATGTGTAGGTGTCCTGAGCACGTAGCGATGTTGTTCCCAGAAATGCGATGAGAAATAGGAGAATGTGTTTCATGATGTAGAAATGTTAGACGGTTTGATGGAATAACGAATTGGTAATCGATTGTTACAGAATGTTTTTATACTCATTGGAAAACACAACTATTTGTACCTTGCAATGGAATCAAATCGACAAAACTATTTTTACCGTGAACCGTTTCTTCCAATCTTTCTTACCTATTTTAATTGTGTTAATGGTCTCGCATACCATGGCACAAACGACGGATCAGAAACCCTGCTATCCCATTTCCTATTTGGATTTCTTCGGATTAGAAGGTATTGAGTTAAAAAAATGGCCGCAAGAAGAGCTTGATGGTTTGAAACAATTGACACTGGCTGCTCAAAAAAAGGACACAACAGTTACGACCAGTTTTCTCATTCCGATGATTGTGTATCAATTGAAGGAGTTTCATCCAAACTGTGTGGAATCAGACGATTCTGATTATCTGAAGGAACTTATACAATTGTATTTTCTGATTCGTCGAATCGACCAACAAGAAGTGGGTGCTCTTGCCTTAACCGATCAAATTGATTGGGTTCGAAACGACTTCTATTCTCTCATTCCTGAAGATGAGAATTTACTCAACATGAACTTCACCCTAGACGATGGTCCGTTTTATGGAACAGACACGCAGGAAGAAGGAATTCCCGAACATAACTTGAACACAGAATTCGGTGAGATCATCATTTCTAAATTGGATAAGCAATCAATTATTACTGCAAAAGATAAAGACGGCGCTGTTCTGTGGCGAAAAATCATTACCGGATTGCAAGGTAGTCCTGTTTCGGAAATCCGACTTGCAGAACAACCCGTTCACAAAACATCTGCTGCCACCATTGTTCAACTCTTCGCAGGAGAATCCTTAACGCTATATATGCGTAATGATGGGCGGTTCATGTATTATTATCACTCGTGGTAAGTCTTGCATGGACTTATTTCCCGAGTAACTTCGCCACGTACTTTCCGATAATATCGAACTCCAAATTCACCGTGCTACCAACTTCAAGTGTGTGGAAATTCGTGAATTCGTGCGTATAAGGAATGATGCATACCGAGAACTCCTTTTCCTTGGAATCGACCACCGTTAAACTCGTTCCGTTCACCGTAACAGATCCTTTTTCAACCGTCGGTTGGTCGGCATCGTATTGAAAGGTGTATTTCCAACTTCCATCCTGATCTTCAATGGCGATGCAACGGGCAGTCGTATCAACGTGACCCTGAACAATGTGTCCATCCAAACGGCCGTTCATGACCATGCAGCGCTCAAGGTTAACTTTCGTTCCGATCTCCCATGATCCGAGATTTGTTTTTTGAAGGGTTTCCAAAATGGCTGTTACCACATACTCTTCCGTATCAATTTTCACGACTGTCAAGCAGCAACCATTATGTGCCACACTTTGATCGATTTTCAATTCGGGCGTCATGTCCGCCTTAATCGTGAAGTGCACATTTTCGCCTTCGTGCTCAATATTTGTAACCGTTCCTAATTGTTCAATAATGCCTGTAAACATCTACTTGCGTTTTTTTGTTCGAAGAAAATAGATAATGATGAAGATGGGCAAAGCTAAATCTAGCTCCAGAACCCACGTAGGTGAAGAAATCCAAACCAACAATAAACCCGATAATGGTTGCCAGTATTTTTCTCATATTCAACGTGTTTAATTCAACACTTTTGTCCTTTCAAAATTATCTCTTAAGATTGGTTAAATATACTAAGCCAAGTTCGATTGAACGCGCAATAAACCGTATTTTTGTTTCTCCAAAACAAATCCAAAATAGCTTAAATGGAATCAACAGCAACATTGAACAGAAGCAAATCAGACGCACTATATGAAACCGCAAAAACGTACTTTCCTGGAGGAGTAAACTCTCCTGTTCGCGCGTTTAAATCCGTGGATGGATCACCGATCTTCATGCACAAAGGAGATGGTTGTCATGTGTGGGACGAAGACGGGAACAAGTACATCGATTTTTGCTGTAGCTGGGGACCGCTTATTTTGGGACACAATCACCCGAAAGTATACGAAAAGGTCGTGGCTGCCTTACAAAATGGATCAAGCTTCGGAACGCCAACTGTTTTGGAAAACGAATTGGCCGAGTTGATCTTGTCGCGCAATCCGTTCATCGACAAAATTCGTTTCACAAGTTCAGGAACAGAAGCGGTAATGTCTGCCTTACGCTTAGCACGTGGATTCACTGGCAAGAAAAAAGTATTGAAGTTTGAAGGGTGTTACCACGGTCATGTCGACTCCATGTTGGTGAAGGCAGGAAGCGGATTGGTTACCTTCGGAACCTCTACGAGTGCTGGTGTTCCAGAAGAATATGCTGCAGAAACACTTGTTGTTCCTTTGAACGATTTGGATGCATTAAAAGCATGTTTCGAAGAGTACAGTGATGAATTAGCCTGTGCTATTATCGAACCTATTCCAGCGAATAATGGATTGTTGTTACAAGAAACTTCCTTCTTGCAAGAGCTACGCGAGCTGTGTACAGCAAACGGTGTTTTGTTATTCTTCGATGAGGTGATTTCTGGTTTCCGTGTTGGATTTAACGGTGCTTCTGAACTTCTTGGAATCACTCCAGACATCATTACCTACGGTAAAATTATTGGAGGAGGTTTGCCTGTTGGAGCTTACGGTGCACGTGCCGAAATTATGGCGTGTGTTTCTCCCGACGGACCTGTTTATCAAGCTGGAACGCTTTCTGGAAACCCCGTAGCAATGGCTGCAGGAGTGGCGCAACTAACCGAGTGTGCAAAACCCGGTTTCTACGAAGATCAACTGGAACGAACGACTTATTTCGTTGACCGCGTTAACAATCATGCTAAGGAAAAAGGTTATGACTTCGAGTTGGTAACTGTTGGCTCTATCTTCTGGTTGTCATTCGATGGAAAAAAACGCATTCGCAAAGCCGATCAAATTGATCCGAAAATGGATGGATTCCGAAAATTGTTCAACGAATTGATTTCGCGTGGTGTCTATATCGGGCCAAGTGGCTACGAAGTAGGATTCATCTCTCAAGCACACACAAAAGAGCATTTGGACACTGCCGCAAAAGCGATGTGCGAAGCTTTGGATGCTGTATTTGGTTAAATAATCCGTGTACGTTTCGGCTCCGCTCAACGTACGGACTGTTTATCTTGTAGACTCATTTTCTTTTTGGGCGCCTTCTTGATATTCCGATAGCTATCTAAATCGAGACCGCCTACCTGCTTTAGTTTGCTTACACCAACGCGTTCTGCTGTGCATCTTTTGGTAAACGATTACTCAAATCTGCGTGCATCACTGCGTAGCTGTTTCCCAAAGCTATCGCCATCCGTCGGGGCGCAAAGCAAACGTGTTCTTTATTGAAATGATGACGAGATGGAGGAATTGAGGGGAATTTGGTGAGGAGGGTGTGAATTTGATTCGATCATAGATTGGCAATCTATTTCGCAATATTGCGAAATTGCAAAATGTACACATTGCCTTCACGCACTCGAAATTATTTACTTGATTCTCGTCTCACACGAATAGCGCGATAAATTAAATACACCACCAAAATCAAGTTTAAATAAGGCCACGCATACAACAAAACAGGAATCATTTTTTCAAAAAACGAAATGTTGTCTGCCTGGAAATAGGCCGAGAAGTCCGAATTATAATTGTCCTCGAAAGAAATAGAAAAAAGTGCCAGAAAGAAATAAATCGCGACATCTACAATCGCAATAAGCATCCATTGATAGATTCTAGTCGACCTGTTCATCCTCTTTCGGGTTTTCTCGACAGTAGCTATCTACCAATTTCAATATCGTGGGCATTCTGAAGTCGCCATGCATGTTCGCCACATTTGAACTTGCTTCATTCAAATCCATTCCAGCCGCGGTCACATACAAGGGTTTTGCACTTTCACCTCGAAACACTTCTCGCTTCAATTCATTGATTGTTGCGAAATTGTTCTTTGCGACGCCAATTACAGGAATTTGTCGATTCAAATGTTCGTAGAGATAAGCTCCCAGTCCAGGCTTTCCTTTGTCGTCTAGCACAACAAAACCGTCAATCACCAACGCATCCTTTTCGGGATGGAGATCTATCTTTTGGAGGATACTTATCAAACAAGGAAGCTCCCTTTTGTAGAATGAACCACTTTCATAATCCTCAATTTCATCGATTGATTCAGTGAGTTGAAACGCAACAGTTTCGCTTTCCCACGACTCCACACCGACACAGCTCGTTTGGGCGAAATCATCAAAATAGTAGGTGTCGAAACAGTAAATCATTTGCTTAATCTTCCACAATATGCAGTGCTTCGTCCTTCGCATTCATTTCTGTACAATCCTCACGTAATTGGAGCATTTTCTCTCCACTCATCGTTTCATAATCTTTGCACAGCTTGTCTGCTTTTGCTTTGAGCTCATTCATTTTTGACTCTTCCTCTTTGGTGATTTCATCTTTTTCTAAAATCGTTGCTGAATAGGCATTAAGCTCGTCACCAGCCTTCATACATTGACAAAAAGGCGTCTTCTCACCTGATCCGCAGGCAGCCAAAACAAAAAACAGAGGGAAAATTCGTTTAATCATAAAGTGAAGGTAGTAATCTTTCGTTGAAGAAAGTAATAAACGTAAAAACCCAGCTCAAACACCGATGTACATCAGGCCGAACTGGGTTTATATGGTCATTTGAAATTTGAAAGAATTTACTCTTTTCATATGTCCACATCTTCCGTTTTCTTCACAGTTGTTCGTTTCACTTCTTTAGTCTTTATCACCATATTTTGTCCATCGTTTAGCTCCATTTCGCCTTCCAGTTCGTGTAAGACCTCTTCTGCTTCGCTTCCTTCGTATAACTCTACGGAATCATTTCCGTTCGTTCTCTTGGTAATCACCACTTTCTTTGCTCCCGTTTCTTCATCAACCGAGACTTCTATTTTTTTCTCCACTTCTTCCTCGGTCGTTTCTTCAGAAGACGATTTCTTTTCGCCTTCAAGCTCAGCTAATTTTCGATCTGCTTCTTCACCCGTAAACGCCTCCTTCGTTTTCACACCGTTTTCGATGGTGGTAATGGTCACTGTTTTCACGCCATTCACGTTTTCGACTTTTACTTCTTTCTGAATTTCAGTAGAGCGTTTATCGTCGTTCTGTGAGCATGCCGTATTCAATACCAGCAATAAGCCTATAGCAGACACGAATATCGTTTTCGCTTTCATTTGCTTTCAATTTGGAATGAATCAAAGCTACAATTCAAATACATTGCTAACAACTTTTTGATGTTAAGGTCTGTTAATCAGTTGATTTCGACATGATCTCAGAATCTATCCCGCTAAGGCAAATCGAAGGAAGTCTTTTTCTTATTTTTAAACGAAAATCAATAATGCGTATGTCGAAACTACCTCATGTTGGAACAACCATTTTTTCGGTAATGTCGAAACTTGCTGCCGATCACAATGCCATTAATTTATCACAAGGCTTTCCGAATTTTCCGGTGGATGAAAAGCTCATCGCTACCTACCGACAGAAATTGGACGAAAATGTACACCAGTACGCCCCAATGCCAGGTCTACCACGTCTGCTTACGGAAATTTCCGTACTGATTGAGTCCAGTTACCAACGTCAACTTGACCCCAATACTGAGATTTTAGTCACTGCAGGAGCCACTCAAGGAATTTTCACCGCGATAACCGCACTCATTGAAACTGGCGATGAAGTCATTATTCTTGACCCGAGTTATGATTGCTACGAGCCGACTGTTTCATTGACTGGAGGAGTTCCAGTTCGCATTCCGCTCAACGAGGACTTTTTACCCGACTGGAACCGCATTGAAGACGCGATTACCGACCGGACACGCATGATCATCATCAACAACCCGCACAATCCATCAGGCAGAATTTGGTCCAAATCAGATACGGATACCTTGGAAGCTATTTTGGTAAAGCATCCTCGCGTTTTACTCTTGTCCGATGAGGTATATGAATTCATCACTTTTGAGCAAAAACACATTTCTGCGCATGTTTATCCAACAATTTACAATCAATTAATTACTGTTTCATCCTTTGGAAAAACCTTTCACATAACGGGATGGAAGATGGGATACCTTACCGCGCCCGAAGCACTGATGACCGAAATTAAAAAGGTGCATCAATTCAATGTCTTTTGCGTAAACAGTGTTGCTCAGGCGGTATTAGCAGACTATCTACCTACGGTAGACGTTCATGCGCTCGGCGCTTTTTATCAGGAAAAACGTGATTTGTTTGCTTCACTTCTCGCAAAAAGCCGATTTGAATTACTTCCGTGCGATGGGACTTATTTTCAAACCGCAAAATATGGCAATATCTCCACCGAATCAGATATTGAGTTCTGCAAGACACTCACAACAAAATATGGCGTAGCTGCCATTCCAACCTCTGTCTTTAATGGCGATGGATCAGACCAACATGTCATTCGTTTTTGCTTCGCCAAAGACAACGAAACCCTTCATCAAGCCGCTCAGAAGTTATGCAAGATTTAACACTTACACTCGTTCAAGCCGATCAAATATGGGAAGATGTTCAAGCGAACCTCAACCATTACGAGGAAATTCTTTCCTCTGCTGAAAAAAGCGACATTATTGTGCTTCCTGAAATGTTTCAAACCGCATTTAGCATGAATACCTCATTGGCAGAGTTCATGAGTGGACCTTCAATTAAGTGGCTCAAAAAAATGGCTGCCGATAAACAAAGTGCTTTCTACACATCCTTGATGATTTCAGAAAACGATCAGTTTTTCAATCGGGGTGTTTTTGTTTTTCCTTCGGGAGAAATCGTTCACTACGATAAGCGCAAATCATTCGGGTTGGCCAAAGAAAATGAATACTTCACTGCGGGTTCAGACGAAAAAATCGTTTCCTGGAAAGGATGGAACATCCAATTACAAATCTGCTACGACTTACGATTTCCAGAAATTTGTCGGAACCGCATCAAAGAAAATGGAGAAGCCGCCTACGATTTAATGCTTTATGTCGCCAATTGGCCAGAAAAACGATCGATACATTGGAAAGCATTGCTTACAGCTCGTGCCATTGAAAACCAAACCTACGTAGCAGGAATCAATCGCGTAGGCACAGACGCCAACAATTTCAGCTATTCTGGAGATAGCAAACTTGTGAATGCATTGGGTGAAGAAAGCCTGTTACCCGTTCATTTAGAATGTTGTCAGTCTTTTGTTATATCTAAAACGAACCTACAACGAATCCGTGAAATGTTGCCCTTCTTGAGTGATCGGTAGTATTTGGAGGGTGAGCTGTTTTGATGCACTCAACAATTGCCTTATCTTTGGGTACAACATAAAAAATAAACATGAAAAAGATTTACTTTGGTGCAATCGCTTCTATTTTCTCAGTAGGAGTGACCACCGCGCAAGTTATTGAAAGACCTTATTCTTTTGATGACACAAAACTAGAGGCTGTTAGCCAAATGCCTAATCAAAATTACAATGCAACCTCAAAAGCACTAGGTGTTACATTTTGGTCAGACGATTTCTCTAACGCAGCTAATTGGACAGCAGACAACGATGGTCAAGCAGCTCCGTTCGGATGGAATGTTGGAACAAATGTTGAAAGTTGGTGGTCTGCATTCTCAGGAGGTATTAACTCTACTTCTGGCGGAGGATTTGCTGAGGTAAACAATGGAGATTACAATGCGGGGAATCAAGCAATTGATGTCGTATACACACTTACAACTGCAGCTCCAATTGATGTAATGACTATGGCAGGGACTGATCAAGTAACCCTTTCCTTTGAGCAATTCGGAGCCTTGTTTAACGACGGACAAAAAGTATACGTAAGTACTGATGGTTCCAACTGGACAGAGGTTTTTACGAATAATGACCGTACCGTTTTTGTTGGTAATAACCCTTCAGCGGTTTATTCAAATCCTGAAATGGTTTCTGCTAATATCGCACCTGTTATTTCTGGAAATGCTTCTCAAGTTTGGATTCGATTTGAATGGACTTCTCGTATCACTGGTAACTCAACACCATCAGCATGGACTACATTCGGTTGGTTCATTGACGATGTTGCTTTAACAACAAACCCAGACAACGACATCACAGCTGAATCTTCTTTCTGGGGAACTGCTGGATTGAACTACCACCAAATTCCAGCAAGTCAACAAACAGCTATTGATTTCTCTACAAATGCTCGTAACAACGGTATCAATACACAAACTGATGTTCAGTTAAATGTTGATATTACAGGAGCAGGTACCTATTCAGCATCAAGTACACCTACTGATATCACTGTAGGAGCTTACGATAGTTTAATTGTTGCTCCATTTACTCCAAATGGATTAGGAACTTACAACCTTACTTGGGATGTAACTCAAAATGAAACGGATGACATTCCAACGGATAACAGCAATGCGAATATCTCTTTTGAGGTAACAGATTACGTTTATGCGCGTGACCGAGGAGCACAAGAGGGAACATTTTCTAATCAAGGAGATGGTTTTGTTTTAGGAAGCTACTATGATGTATTCAGCGATGATGTAATCTATTCTGTTGATGTTCAAATAGCTTCAAATGCGGTTGTTGGAACAAACATCGTGGGACAAATCTATACCCTAGACCCAGGTGCAACAAGCATTGACAATTTGTTCGTAATTGCCGATCAGTCATTCGAACACACTATTACATCTTCTGACCTAGGTTCAATGATTAATCTTGATCTTGCCATAAATGGCAACGCAGGTTATCCCATTCTTGCTGGAGAAACGTACTTTGTAGCGGTTCAATCTGATGGAGACGGAGGAACAACAGCTGGTGCAACTATTGGAACAACAGCAGATGGAATTCCTCAAACTTGTTTCTTATATGATGCTGGAGCGAACCCTCCAGCGTGGTATTACACAACAAACACTCCAATGGTTCGTATGAACTTGGATCCTGCAAGTAACAACGTTGGATTGGAAGAGCAAAGCCTATTGTTCGGTGCTGAAGTATACCCTAACCCAGCAACAGATAATGCTTCTGTTCGTTACATTATGGGAGCTGCTTCTGACGTAACAATCGAAGTGAAAGATATCACAGGAAAAGTAGTTACTTCTTTCAACGAAGGAACAAAAGCAGAAGGATCTCACGTATTGAACGTGAACACTGCTGCATTTGCAGAAGGTGTTTACTACGTAACAATTGAGTCTGGAAAATCTCTTGTAACTAAGAAATTGGTTAAGAAGTAGACCCGATAGCTATCGGATTCGGCTTCATTTCGACAGGCTCAACGCATCGCGCTCAGCCTACAGACTTTTAATAATAAACCCCGACGTCCTTTATGGAGTGTCGGGGTTTTGTTTTTTACTCATCTATATTGCCTAATAATACCGAACATCCAATATTGAAATGAAGACCATGATACCCTTTGATAGGTAAATTTCTATAATAAAAGTAAGACAGTCCGCATGACAATGACCATCGCTGCAAATCATAAACAATAGTATGATCAAGTTCCATGGTTATTGCGTTTTTCTCGAAGTCGGTAACAAGTCCGCCACCATATATTTGATTGTGTTTATCCCATGCAGGCTGACTTGAAGAGTCATAAGCAACCCCGTTGGTTTTATATCGTGAAATCAGTTTCGTGATTCCAAAGGAAATTGATGGTTTGTAATAGAGCCTATCTTTCATTTTGATTCGATAACCCAAATGAAACGTTGGCAAAATAACTGTGCTTGTTTCCGTCAATTGTCCATAGTGAGGATACGTTCCAACTATCGGGAGTGCAGAATCGGACACAGATTTATATCTAAAAGAACTTAATCCAAATGACACAATGACTTTCTTTTGTTTCCAATAGGAATCGACCATGACGGAACCAGTTTGCCAAAGTCCATCTGGACGGATATCGCTTGGAGGATTTATGTATCCTGCAACCTCATCTGAAACAACCTTATTGTTGTTGGAAAAAGCACTAAATCCATGGTAGAGCGAAAGACCAAAATACGGTTTGCTCTGAGAAAGAGCTTCAAGAGGCATTCCAGTGGAACAAATCACTAAGACTAGGTTGACAATTACTAATTTTCTTCTCATTGTATTACTAATTTTTCTGAATGCTTTCATTCGAAATAAGAGTGATTCTTACCGTATACATTCCACTTGACACATTCTTGTCGAGAATGAAACAATCTACGATATCAATACGTTATTTTTTAGTGTAAATATAGTTGTAACTAATGGCGTTAGTCCCAATAGTATCAGCCACGAACTGATCAGAAATTGGGTTTCTTCCCACTGACATATTTTGCTCATTAAGAGTAGCCACAAAGAAATCATCATCTTTATTATTCAAACGAATAACACATAAATGGTCATATTCAGAATTCGGAAGCTCCTCATTAAATGCATCAAAAACAACACGGTCCTTTCGAATCAGTTCGCCATCCGATACTTGACACAAAATCCCCTTTTTTAAAAACTCAAAAGCAAACGAATGACCGATCGCCATCGGATAAAGAGTATCAACAATTGATGTGCCTCCTGTCAAAAGCGATTTATGCTTCTTAATAAAGTACTTTACCTCCCATCTTCCTTCAAGAATGGCCTTTTCACCTTCTAGCTTGTCTTTCTTGCAAGAAAAAAGTCCAAATAGAAGAATAAGTAACATTAGGGTTAGTATACGCATTTCACAATCTTGTACTCGAAAGTAACGAAAATTTGGAGGATCAAAATTGATTTCTCCTTCCTCCTCCCCGTCGTCTAATTCATTTTCCCGATATTTGCACCATTGAATCCGATACCTATCGGATGAACTCTAGAAAAAAGTAGGAAACATGTCCAAAATAACGACACTTCACGAATTTATCATGGACCGACAATCGGATTTTCCGTATGCATCGGGGGAACTTTCACGCCTTTTGAGCGACATCGCTGTTGCATCGAAAGTGGTGAGTAAGGATGTTCGTCGTGCTGGTTTGTTGGAGAACTTTTTAGGTGCCCAAGGAAACACGAATATCCAAGGTGAAGAACAACAAAAGTTGGATGTTATCGCCGACAACCAATTCATTCGCATGTTTCAATCGGGTGGAGAAGTTTGCGGAATTGCTTCGGAGGAAAACGACGACTTCATGGCTTTCGATACTGAGTTTTCGAAGAAAGGAAAATACGTTGTCCTCTTCGATCCTTTGGATGGCTCTTCCAATATTGACGTGAATGTTTCCATCGGAACAATTTTCTCCATCTACCGACGAAAAAGTAATGTGGGAGAAAGTGCTACGCTAGAAGACATGATGCAGGCAGGAGACAAACAAGTAGCGGCAGGATATGTCCTCTACGGATCGTCGACCATGCTCGTTTATACCACAGGAAAAGGGGTGAATGGGTTTACCTTAGATCCGTACATTGGTGAGTTTTGCCTTTCGCACCCAAACATGAAAATGCCTGAAACTGGACGTTTATATGCCATGAACGAAGGAAACGTTGATATTTGCGATCCAGGAATCAAGGAATACATTCGTGAAAAATGCCAAACCATTCAGGAAGGTGCGAATCGTCCTTATTCGGGAAGATACATTGGCTCTTTGGTAGCCGATTTCCATCGAAACCTCATCAAAGGAGGAATTTATATTTATCCTGCAACAACTGTAGATCCAGAAGGCAAGCTACGCTTGTTATACGAATGTAATCCTTTGGCGTTTATTGCAGAACAAGCAGGAGGTTTGGCCACAACTGGACATGAACGTATTCTTTCTATTCAACCAACAAAACTTCATCAACGTGTTCCGTATTTCATCGGATCGAAAAAAATGATGGAGGAAGCAATGTCATATTTAAAATAAATGGATCACCTCCAACTTCTTGCTGCCTTTTCGAAATTATCCCAAATTGATTCCACTGCGAATGAATTGCAGATGGTGGGAACTAAAATTCAATGGCAAGGACTGGTAGGATCATCTCGCCCGATTTGCTCATCACTTGTTGCTAAGCAATCGCCAGGAAACCATTTATTCATTCTTGAAGACAAAGAAAAAGCGGCCTATTTTCTCAACGATTTACAGGGATTGTATCCGAAAGATGCCACCGTGCTTTTTTACCCCGCTTCGTATCGTGTTCCATATGAATTGGAAAAAACAGACAACGCGAATGTCGTTGCACGAGCAGAAGTACTGGAAAAAATTTCAACCACCAAAAACACATGGGTTGTAACGTATCCAAAAGCACTTTTCGAGCGAATTCCTTCGGAAAAAAACCTCACGAAGAGCACACTCAAACTAGAGGTGGGAAAATCCTACTCGATTGATTTCATCAATGAAACATTGCTTGAGTTAGAGTTTGATCGCGTTGATTTCGTTTACGAACCAGGACAGTTTTCCATCCGTGGTGGAATTGTCGATGTCTTCTCTTATTCGAACGATCAACCCTTTCGAATTGAGTTTTTTGGTGACGACGTAGAAAGCGTTCGTACCTTCGATGCTAGTACACAGTTGTCGATTAAAGAGCATCAGTTTTTTCATATTGTACCAAATGTTCAAGGTGGATTGATGAAGGAAGAAAATGTAAGCTTCATCGATTTTATTGGAAACACGACAACCGTTTGGTTATCATCCTACGATCAAACGCTCAATTCGCTCGAAGTAGAGTATAAAAAAGCGGTGAAAATCTTTGACGGTTTAAGCTCGGAAGTACAACATACCATTCCTTCCAAACTATTTTACCATCCTGAAGATTTCAAAAAGAACATCGACGAGATGTCCATTGTGGAGTTTGGAGCAGACTTCTTCTTCAAAAGTGAGTATTCTTTCTCGTTTGATTTCAAGCCGCAACCGAGCTTCAATAAAAATTTCGATCTGCTTACTGAAGACTTGACTCAGCGAAAAAATAACGGATTCACCAATCTGATTTTCTCGAATCAACCGAAGCAAATCGATCGTTTAGAGCAAATTTTCAGTGATATCGAAAAGAATGTCGAGTTTACGCCGATGCATTTTTCCTTACACGAAGGATTCATCGATCCTGTGACGAAACTCGTTTGCTATACCGATCACCAAATTTTCGAGCGCTATCACCGTTTCCGACTAAAAGAAGGGTTCCGTCAAGCAAAACAAGCCTTAACGCTGAAAGAGTTGTACAATTTGCAACGCGGCGATTATGTCACGCATATTGATCACGGTGTAGGGAAATTCTCTGGACTCGAAACCATTGATGTGAATGGAAAACAGCAAGAAGCCATTCGTTTGCTGTACCGAGATAACGACGTACTTTACGTAGGAATTCACTCTCTCCACCGCATTTCCAAGTTTACAGGAAAAGATGGAGGAACGCCCAAAATGAACAAGCTGGGATCAGCAACATGGGCAAATCTCAAGAAAAAGACAAAGAAAAAGATCAAGGAACTTGCCTTCGATCTTATCAAGTTATATGCAAAGCGAAAAAGTCAACCTGGCTTCGCTTATTCGCCCGATTCTTATCTTCAAAATGAGTTGGAAGCATCCTTCATGTTTGAGGACACGCCCGACCAATTGAAAGCAACCATTGCTGTAAAAGAAGACATGGAGTCATCCACACCAATGGATCGCCTAATTTGTGGTGATGTTGGATTCGGGAAAACAGAAATTGCCGTTCGAGCTGCCTTCAAAGCGGTAGCAGATAGCAAGCAAGTAGCCGTTTTGGTGCCTACCACCATCCTTTCGATGCAACATTATCGAAGTTTCAAGGAGCGCTTGGAGGGAATGCCCTGCACGGTTGACTATATCAATCGATTTAAAACGGCAAAAGAGACAACAGATACCTTGAAGCGTTTAGCAGAAGGGAAAATTGACATTCTCATTGGAACGCATGCCATTGCCGGAAAGCGCGTTAAGTTCAAAGATTTGGGCTTGATGATTATTGACGAGGAACAAAAGTTTGGCGTTTCGGTAAAGGACAAATTGAAAACACTTCGTGCAACCGTCGATACACTTACGCTCACTGCTACGCCCATTCCGAGAACGCTTCAATTCTCACTGATGGGTGCCCGTGACTTGAGCATTATCAACACGCCACCACCCAACAGACAACCTGTTTTGACCGAGGTGATTCAATTCAAAGAAGAAACCATCCGCGATGCTGTGGCTTACGAAGTTAGTCGAGGCGGACAGGTGTTTTTCGTGCACAATCGCCTACAAAACATCAAGGAAATTGCGGGAATGCTCCAACGGTTATGTCCCGGTATCCGCGTAGCGATTGGTCATGGACAAATGGACGGAAAAGAGCTCGAGAAAATCATGCTCGGTTTCATTGAAGGTGAATACGACGTTCTTTTGGCAACAACCATTATTGAATCGGGAATTGATATCTCGAACGCGAATACGATCATCATCAACAATGCGCAGAACTTTGGAATTAGCGACTTGCACCAACTTCGTGGACGTGTTGGGCGATCCAATAAAAAGGCATTCTGCTATTTGATCGCGCCCTCACCTTCTGTGCTTACGAACGAAGCTCGGAAACGACTCGAAGCCTTGGTTCAATTCTCCGATCTAGGGTCTGGTTTCAACATCGCCATGAAAGATTTGGACATTCGCGGAGCAGGAAATTTATTGGGCGGCGAGCAAAGTGGATTCATTTCCGACATCGGGTTTGAGATGTACCAGAAAATCCTCAACGAAGCGATTGACGAATTGCGCGAATCCGAATTCAAAGAACTATTTGCCGATCGAAATACCGATAGCCTTACTCAGTTTGTTCGTGATTGCGTACTCGAAACCGACCTCGAAATTCGTATTCCAAGCACCTACGTCAATAACGTAGCCGAGCGTTTGAGTCTCTACCAAGACATGGACAACCTCAAAAACGAAGAGGAACTCGCTGTTTTGTTGAAGGAACTTTCTGATCGTTTTGGACCGATTCCGCAGGAAGTAGAAGAATTAGCCTTCTCGTTTAAACTCCGTTGGTTAGCACAAGAGCTGGGTATCGAGCGATTGATTTTAAAATCAGAAAAAATGATCGGTTACTTCGTAGCCAATCCGAAATCTCCTTATTACGAATCGCCTGTATTCACGAAAGTATTGGATTACGTTTCAAAAAATCCAAATGGCGTAAAGTTGAGCGAGAAAAACGATCGCCTGCGGATCATTTACAGCAATGTAAAAGGATTGGAAGATGCTCGAAATCGATTGAATGCCGTACTGAAAGTGTAAACTATAACGGGGGTTCGAGAGCCTGACCTCTGTGGTCGTCCGAAGTCCCGAAAAACACTTTTCAACTTTCAATCCACAAATCTTTCCATCTAATCAATATTCATTCTAAGATTTTTTTCCTGTACTATTGATTATGCCGTTTAATCGTCTCAATCACTCGATATTAGGAGAAATCCGACCGCGATTTGCACTGAAAATTGATGCAGATCCCGAAAAGGCTATGGACCATGTTGAAAATGCCATTTACAAGGATAAAACGGTATCAGGTAACCGATCGAACCAGTTGATTTTCGTAAAAACGCCCACCTGGGAACAGCATTATTGGTCACTTGAAATGAGTGTTCGCATTGAAGTAGAAGAATACACCGACTACACGACTGTTGCCTGTCTTGTTGGTCCGCGACAAACGGTTTGGGCCATGTGGGCATTCATCTATTCTTCCATCTTACTCGTTACCATTTTTGGAGGAATTTTTGGACTGGTACAATACAACCAACAGGGCTCAAGTCCTTGGATTTGGGTAATTCCTATCGGCATTATACTACTTTCATCGGCGTTCATTGCCTCAAAAATTGGGCAGCGAAAAGGGCGCGACCAGATGTTGCACCTCATCAGCTTTTTATATCACTCTTTAGAGGAAATGGGGAAAGTTGAACGAATAGAAAGAAGGTAATTTTAGCCCAAGAAATATATCCAAATATTCTACGTTTGTAACCTACAAACTTATGATCGTATGCGCTTCGTTTTTTTATTCCTTGCCACAATCTTTTTTCTAGCTTCATGCGGAAACCACAAAATGCGGTTTGCCAAAACAACGAAAAAGCAACAAGAAGTTGTTGAGATTGCTAACGTCCACACACTGAAGAAAAAATCCGTGTTTACTGATCAGTCACAACAGGAATCATCAGAAGAAATTAGTTCAAATACCACTAGCTCAGATCAATCATTGGAGACTACAGCAATAAAAGACGCTTCTGACCCTTCTATTTTCAGTGGGGAAACTCCATCGATTTACACGAATCCAGAAGACAGTGTGGTTATTTCCAGACAAGAAGCTGAAGAAATCAAAGAAGAAGCGAAGTGGGCGGAAGATCGAGGACGTTGGTCATTCACCTTTTCAATACTGACACCTCTGCTCTTTTTTGCTGGAGCGATTCTTCTCCTCGTTTCTACACTTGGTGGAGCCAACACGGCTGGGGTGATACTATCACTTGCACTTCTTGCCTTGACGCTTGTAAGTATTATTTTGAGCTTCGTGTTCGGTGCACAATCACTTAATGCACAATACAATACACCCAAAGGAAGAAAGAAAGCCATTGCGGGTATCATCATCTCCTCCATATTTTTAGCACTGTTTCTTTTTAATATTGCTCTAGGTTTGTAGCATCGAAATTGATCAACTACGAAGTTGTGTTAACTTTGGAACATGTCTGCAAGAGCAATCGTTTCTGTTACGAATGATTTGTACACCGACCAACGGGTACACAAAGTTTGCACCTTTCTGGTGGATCAGGGATATGACGTCCTTTTGGTAGGCCGAAAACGAACATCGAGCATTCCTCTTCCTGAAAGAGCATATCGCACACATCGCATGAAATTGTTGTTTGAGACAGGAGCAAAATTCTATGCCTTTTTCAACCTTCGTTTGTTTTTCTTTTTGCTTTTCCGAAAAGCAGATGTCCTTGTCTCCAATGATCTGGACACACTTCTCGCTAACTACGTGGCGAAGAAATTCAAGCGAAAAACGCGTTTGGTGTACGACTCGCACGAATATTTCACGGAGGTTCCAGAATTGACATCTCGTCCTAAAGTACAACGGGTTTGGTTGCGGATTGAAGAGTGGATTTTCCCGAAGTTGAAAGATGTATACACCGTAAATGGTTCAATTGCGGAAATCTATTCAAAAAAATACAAGAAGGAACTGCGCATTGTTCGCAATATTTCTCCTCTTTGGAAGGGAAAAGAACTTCAATCAAAACAAGCATTGGGAATTCCTGAAAATGTACCGTTGATTATTCTTCAAGGGGCAGGAATTAATGTCGAACGGGGAGCAGAAGAAGCCGTAGAAGCCATGAAGTCTGTTGATGCTGTTCTTATGATTGTAGGTGATGGCGACGTGGTTCCCAAGCTCAAAAAATACGTCGAGAACGAGGGAAAACCACTGACCGAAAAAGTGATTTTCTACGGGAAGAAACCATACGATGTAATGATGAACTACACAACATACGCCGACATTGGACTGACATTGGACAAACCGAATAGTTTGAATTACAAATTATCACTTCCGAATAAGGTATTCGATTACATGCACACGAACACTGCTGTTGTCGCAACGGAAATCAAGGAAGTTGCAAATGTGGTTCGCACACATAACATTGGAGTCGTTTTAGATAATTTTTCGGTGGAAAATCTCGCCAAAACCTTAAATGAACTTCTAGCAGACCAAGATCGTCTGAACGAATTTCACGCAAATTGTGCCAAAGCTGCCCTAACTGAAAATTGGGAAAAAGAAACAGAAGTGCTCGCAGAAATCTATCCGAAAGTTGACTGACAAAAAAATCCATATCGTTTCGTTTGACGTTCCATTCCCCGCGAATTATGGAGGTGCGATTGACGTGTATTTTCGTGTGAAGGCATTGAAGGAAATTGGTTATGAAATCACCTTGCATTGTTTCGAATATGGTAGAGGTCGACCCAGTGAACTATCCGACTTGGCTAGCACTGTTGTCTACTACAAACGTCGAAAAAATCCGTTTGCTTGGCTGAGTAGAAATCCATTTATTGTTCAAACGAGAAGTCCGAAAAAGCTATTGGCAAACCTGCTCAAAGATGACGCACCGATTTTGTTTGAAGGGTTGCACACCACTTATTTTTTGGGTCACCCTTCTCTGAAAGAACGCACCAAAATCGTGCGGACACACAACGTTGAACACGACTACTATTTCATGCTTTCAGCACAAGCTTCTGGATGGAAAAAACGGTATTACTCCAGTGAATCGAAAAAGCTAAAACGCTACGAATCGAACTTACAGTTTGCCGACTTGTTGCTTCCAATCAAACAAGCAGATTTCGATCATTTTTCGCAGTATTCAACTAAAATTCACCTTTTACCTCCTTGTTTCGACCAAAAAGAGCTTGTCCGAACGTCAACAGCACCCTATTTGTTGTTCCATGGAAACCTATCGGTAAATGAAAATATTGAAGCGGTAAAATGGATTTGTAAAGAGATTTTTGACACACTCGAAGCGCCATTAATTATTGCGGGAAAAGATCCTGATTCATCCATTACTGAACTTTCCGAAAAGGGATTTTTTGAACTCAGAGCAAACCTGAATGAGAGCGAAATGAGCGAATTGATTTCACACGCGCGCATCCATTTATTGTATACAAATCAGTCGACGGGAATTAAACTCAAATTGATTCATTCGCTGCAAACCGCAGGACATGTTTTGGTGAACCCAACCATGGTGGAAGGAACCATTTTGGATCGTTATTGTACGGTTTGTCATCAACATTTTGATTGGAAACACGAAATTGAAAAAGCGCTCGATCACGAATTGGATGACGCACGATTTGCCATGCGAACTGATTTGTTTTCAACGAAGTTGAATGTGGTCGAGAATTGTCGCAAAGTGACCAAGATTATTGAAAAGTTGGAAAACTAAAATTCATTCACTATCCAACGGAACTTCTTCCATTTCTCCAAACTCATCTACCCACATCGTCAACATGAAATCGCGTACGGCAGGTTTGAAATCTGGAAGTGGATTTGAGCCTCCATCTATCACGAAAAAGACCAATTCGTCGCGAACAATGGTTGTGTAAACGGAAGTCATTGACCCGCCTCCTGAAATGGCGTATAACTTGAATAAATGATCTTCATTGGAGAATTGAGAATCATACTTTAAGCGGATAGTACTCGACTGCATTACGCGCGTGATCGCTTCAGCCATTTCCTCCTCCGTTGGATAATTCGCAGCCAAACCTCCCGAAAATACCTTCACACTGCCGTTGTTGTCCTTGTAGGTGAACTCACTCAACAAAAGACTGTTTTCTTCAATAGGCTCATACCAATTATCTAAATATTCAGGGAGAACATCGTAGTAGGATATCTTTGTTTCGTACAAGTCGTTTGTGTAATTGGTTTCTTCTTCGAATTCCATCTCTTCTTCGGAAAAACGAAGTGCAGACAATTCATCCTCTCGATCGGTTTGAACTACTTTCCACGAAGCGATAATTTTCTCAAAGTCATCGAACGAAATAGGGTTTCCCACCGCTTTTTGGGCATAGTAAGAAATCGCGATTGAATAGTCTCCAAAGTTCAATGTACTCACATAAAGAGCCTGAACCTCTTCTCCTTCCATCTCTCCTTTGAATCCAGCCTGAACAATATCACGCCCATTCACTACCACTTTTTTGGGGGCACTTACTTTGACCAAGCCTTGTTGTAAGGTTTTCAATTCTTCGAGTAGCTCTTCTTGAGACATTCCAAACTCTCTCGCTTCGTGAATCACCATCAAGAAATCATGATCAAGCTTTTCTAAATCCACATTATTGAAGTCAACGCCTCTTTCCTGAGAGAACATGGCATCTCCTGAAACATCAGAACCTTCCACCAGATAGAATCCATTGGGGATCGTAAATTGAATTGTTTCTCCATTTTTAACGTGGGAACTTTCATAGGTTGTTTGAGCGGTTGAAGCGGTTGCAAACACCCACAAAAAGGCAAGCGATACTATCTGTTTCATCGGTTTGAATTGATTGTCAAATAAACGATTTATTCTTCTATTTCATTATCCTTAAACGCTGAAGGAAGGAGGTCTGGTATAATTTTCATCATCATGGGAAGCAAAAATGTTCCTCCAGGGATCATGAAAACAGCGAAAGCCGGCATCGATTTTAGAATATCTTTGAGTTGTTTCTTCACTTTTTCTTTCTCTTCGGAAGTCAACTCTTCACTCATTGATTTCTTCATCAACTGCACCAATTCTTTGCTCTCCGAAAGTTCTTTTGCGAGTTTATCTTTATTGCGAGAGAGGATTTTCTTCCACCGATTGGTGAAACTGCCGTATACCTTTTCCAGCGAAGCTGAATCACTAAGTACTTCCGACTTTTCCCGATTGGCAATGATGAAGTTTTCAATAAACATCATGGTTTCATCCATTTCATCTTCTGGAATGTCCATGAAAATTCGCAAGCGCTCTGCGTACAGCATTTCCTCTTTCCCGATTTCATAATTTGAAAACATGGTGAGCAGTGAAATATCTGTTAAGAAACGCTTCAGTAGCCATTGGTCTTTGATGTTGTCGCTAAAAGTATTTAAGGTTGCTCCCTGTTCAAAGCGTTCCTTCGCTTCATCTCGCAATTCGTCGGGAAGGTTCGCGGATGCTAAAAACACATTGAATAAATCGCGCTCCACACTCGACACTTCACCGTCTGCGTAGGTCGCCAAAGTAATCGCTGTCAATGCTTCCTGAGCAAACTGTGTGTAATGAAGCAAGGCATCTTCATCAAAATGCATGCAATGATTGTAGAACAAAATCACATCTAAATACGCAAATGCATTGTTGAGACTATTGACCCACCATTTGTTCTCAAGTAAATTGAACTTGATATCAACGCGTTGAGAAAGAATATTCTCGATCTTTTCTTCTGATCCTTCCTTTTTGAAAAACAATAATGTTTGCGCCAGCGACTTGGCGTTGTGGTGACTATAAAATTCCGTCAATCGAGACAAAAATTCATCTTTGTCAACTTTTCCTCCTGTTTTGAGGTGAACAAAGAGCAGCGCTTCAAACAACAGTACTTTCAGCTTTTCCTCGTTCGTCCAGTTTTTCGTATTCAAACGATGACCGAATATTGCGCGCGTCGGTAGTCCGAACACAATTCCGCTACGCATGCACTTTAAATGAATGTGCTTGAGGTCATCAATTTCATCAAAATGACGAATGTGAATCCATAGCTCTCCCTTGTCGATTAGGTCGAAGTATTTGGAAATCCACCCACTTGCATTTGGCGCTATGGAACTTTTTGTCGTGCTCATTTCATTACAAAAGTACGGCACGATCCGATAACATGATCGTTTTTAGTTGATAATCATTCGTAAAGCGACCTTATTTTCCCGCTTTTGACTTAAATGCATAGCGAATGGAGAATCCTACCATCGGTCCAACTTCCACATACGGATACATGCGTAGCGTTGGTCCCACATCGAACGAGACATTTACGGGAAACATCGGAAAAGTGTATTCAATTCCAATATTGGCATCGAATCCCGTCCAGATTCCTGCAATTGTTTTTCCGTCTTCACGGTAATTGTAATTCTGATTCCAGTAGCCAATATCTGCTCCTGCGCCCCAGTACCATTCCACAGAACTAAAAAGAGGGTAGTTGCGCGCATACATTCCTTGTAACCAAACATGCCTGCGCCCAAAACCGAAAGTTGCATCAATGGCATTGGAAGACTCTCCTAAAAAGTGTTTGAAACTGATATCGCCATACGCAATATCCAAGTTCGACCAATCGCCACGAATTCCGAGGGCTGTTTTGTACTGCTGTGCGTAGCTTGTTGTTAACGCGACCGCACAGAATGCTGAAAGAAGGAGCTTTTTCATGGAGAAGGTATTGTTGTATACCTACAACGCAAGAGTGTGAAAAGGTTTCACCTATCCTCCAATGAGTATACGTGTCTTATGAATACTCGCTAAGGTTAGCACATATTACATATTTTTCCAAACACACCACGACCTGTAAATCTTCGGGGTTTTTAAAAATCAGACGAGAGGGAATAGCCATTTTTATGCTTTGTACTCCCTAAAAATTTATATAAAGCTGATTATCAAAGTCATTTGCGGAATATAAATCTTTTATCATCGTTTCAAGTATTTTTTCATTTAGGCAGTTTTGATACTTTGGATACTTTATTTGTGTGTGTTTTAAAACATCAATTGGGTTATAACCATTGTCACGCAGTTGACCAATTTTATCAATTAAGTATTTTTTTGTGTTTGTAGAAAATTGAATTTGATCTATTTGTTTTAAATAAAAAGCCCTTAGAATGTTAGCTTCTGTTGTAGGGTTTAGATTCTTATAAATGGGTGATTTTTGTAAAATATCTAATGTCCTATTATCTATATAAGACAAGTAGTTTTGGATATTGAGATTAAACGTATGAAGATTAATGACTAAAGAATCAAAGTTATAAAAACAACCTTTTGCAATACTATTTAGTTTATCATTATCGTTTAGCTTCACTAGCTCTTTTTTAAAAGCCCAATTATTTTCGATACTCCACATATCGACAACTAAATTGTCAAACTGTAATTTTATACCCCTATGTCTATTAATGCTATATTCACATTTTGACTCATTAATTATCTCAAGTAATTTATTGTTATCCAGATCTATGATTATATCTAAGTCTCTGGATTTTTTTGAGTTTAAAAAATCTCTGAAATACCCCCCTACTACATATGCACTGCCGTAAACAAATATGTCGTATAGTAAGCACTTGAACTCAGGGTTGTTTTGTAGCTCCGAACTGAAATGTAATCTGAATTCATATTTAATGTCCTGGTAATTCAAGATTTAAATTTTTATTCCTTTTAATTGCTGAAATAATCTAATAGCATATCTGTCAGTCATACCACTTACAAAATCAACTATTAACTGTAGTTTTTTGTATTCTGAATTATCGTACTTTTCAACATCCTCAAATACCTTTCTGTTGCTCGTGGAAATTATTTTATAAAGACGAGATTCTAAATTATTTCCTGTTGACTTAAAAGATGCACTCTGAGAGGCAGTAACAAAAATTTCTAATAATCCATATATTGCTTCCCATCCAGCGATTTCTTTTTTAAGAATCGACCTATCATCAAAAACAATATATTGGAGATTTTTATATGCTTTTCTTATGTCTTTCGCGTCCGAAATATCTATAATTTCATCTTCTAACTTCCCCTCCATTATTTCCTCATACTTTTCCTCAAATGATTTTACAATACTTTCAATCATTATTTTTTGAGTGAAAATTCGAAATTTTTGAATAATTAGTGAAGAGTCAATATTATTTACTTCGGCGTATTTTTCTCTTAGATTCTTTATTTTGTGCAATACAACTTCTTTATTTTTATCTAAGTTTCTTTCGAAAATTCTTTCGATATCATCTAAATCTATCTTTCCCAATTTAACACCGTCCTCAATATCTGCAGCACTATAGGCAATATCGTCAGCCGCTTCTAAAAGATAAACTACGGGATGTCTTCTGTTACCAAGTTTTAGGTGGTCATTGATTCTTTTATACGTTTCTGTTTCAGTGACGAAATAACCAAATTTTTTCTTTGCAATTTCAGTAGTAGGTTTCTTATTTCCTTCTAACGAATTTGACGGATATTTTATTATAGAAGCTAAACTTGAATAATTCAAATTATACCCAAATTCGTCTCCAAAATAATACAGCTTGGACAAAACCCTAAGTGTTTGAACATTACCATCGAAGTTCTCAAAGTCCGCTTTTTCGAGATCAGAAAGTGTTGTGTCTTTAATGTTTTCAAAATACTCTTTGAAAAACGTCTTAATAGCTTCTTCTCCAAAATGGCCAAAAGGTGGATTTCCTAAATCGTGTACCAAACCTGCAACTCTTAACAGAGACGTTAAATTACCTTTTAGATCCATATTGAGTTCACCTTTCTTAAACAAGAAGTCTTCAATACTCTGACCTATTGAGCTTGCTAAATATGAAACTTCTAACGAGTGTGTTAATCGCGTTCTTATATAATCACTTTCTTCTAACGGAAAAACCTGTGTTTTATCTTGTAATCTTCGTATCGGTGCACTTGAAATTAATCTTCCATAGTCATTTTCAAAAGTATTGCGTCCATCACTTTCAATTGTCGGAGATTTTTCTCTAAATCTTTTTTCTCTAAGTATTAATTCCCACTTTTCCTTATAACTCATCTTTCTTTTTGAATTTAGCACAACTTGATTTATTCATTCTCTTTGCAAAAACCTAGAACTTTCCCGCGACAACGAATGCTTTTCGCTCAGCAAACACCAATCCACCTTCAAGCTGAAAGGCCTCGAATACACCCACATAGGTTCCGATCGATGCTTTGGTTCCATCCTCTTTCAGTCCGTCCCAAATGAAGGTTCCAGAAGAGCCGAGCAATTCAGATTGAACAACGCGCGCAATTAATCGACCGCGATCATCGTACACAGAAAAATGTCCAAGGTATCCTTCTTCCATCATTTGATAGTTGACTTGAAGCACATCTTGGTAGCCATCATTGTCTGGAGACACGATATCGTTGGTGTAGTTGAATTCTCCGTTTGCAATGGCTGGATAAAATTGTGAATTCACCAAACCTGGTGTAGCAAAACCAACTGCTTCCGCCGCCGAGTGCCAATTGTTTCCATCATTCGATGCTCCGTTAGGATCAATCCGTTCCAAGGAAACACCATCGGTATTATCCAATAATTGAAAATGCCATTCATCGCTGTACGAAACACGGTCCAAAATCGTGTTATTCCAAATCAGATAAACCGTTCCTGAATCATTACTATAGGTTGGTAAATCCAGTTCGTATAGGTTGGCAGGAACCACTGTTGGATAATATTGTGCAATTTGCTGGATGTCTTCTCCGAGCACTACGTACTCATCAGGACCGATCAAAATATGCTCTTGCACTTGCGAGAAATTCGCTATGGTATCATCGTCATAATTGGCAATTTGGAAATTATACAAATCGATGAGCTTATCCGAGTTGTTGTAAATTTCAATCCAATCCTTTCCGCCCGAAACGGGGTCTACCAACAATTCGTTGATCACTAAATCTCCTTCAACTGCGACTTCAGGCAAGGCAAACTCACCATAAAGTGTTGTCATATTCAACCAACAGTCTCCTACATTTTGGATTTCGATGGTATAGGTTTGTGATCCCGCCAAATTTTCAACAAACTCCAAGGTTTGCATACTCGCTGGAGAGGAAAGTACGTAGTTGTTCTGAACTGTTAATGCTGGAGAAATGACAAAATTGGCATTGGCCAACGAAGTAGAATCCATTCCCTCGTTGTAGTAAATTTCCAAGAAGTTTGGACTTAATGCCAACAAGAAATTCAATTCTGGAACGGTTGTATCCGGTGTTGTATCGAATACTGAATTTTGTGTTCCTGGCGTTCCTCCTGTTGGATCTTGACTCGCCGTCCAGTCGCTTGCGTCCGTACACGGATCATTCGGGTTGATTCGCTCAATGGAGACTCCTCCTGAAATGGAAGGATCGTTCCACCAATCGTCGAGGTAAGAAAGGCTATCGAGTGTTACGCCTAAATCCGATCGTAAAATGAGATCATCTCCTGTATTGTTTAAACTTGGAAAACTAGAAACTCCTGTGGCTACAGCAAAGGAATCCACTCCTGATGTTTTGGTTAAAACCATGTAACTGTCAGGGAGCAACCATTCTGAAGTTAATGTTCCGTCGGAAGATGCATCACCCAATTTCCAGTCCAAGACATTGAATATTTTGGAGCTACGGTTGTAAATTTCAACGTACTCAACCAAAGGTTGTCCTTGCGATGGTGTTTCATCAAACATGATTTCGTTGATGATTACATCTCCTGCCACGGGTGTTTCAGCAATTAAAAAGGCAAAACTAGCAGTTTGCGCTCCAGATACATTGAGTGCAATATCAGCTATTCCCGTTGTCGTCATGTCGTAGTTTTGTCCATTTGTCAGCGGAGCTGAAGGGACAATGTGCACGACTGCGGGGTTTGTTCCGTCAAGCGTAATGCTTGTAACTCCCAATGTGGGAACGAAAGAATAATTGCTCGCATTTTCTGCTGATGTTTGATCAAGGGCTTCATCAAATAGTACATCAATTTGGTTGGCATTTACGGCTGTTGCACTTACTAAAACGGGTGGATTCGTATCAACGATTTCATCGCCCACGTAAATATCATCATAGTAGAAGTTGCTTATATTTCCAGACGTGTAAACGTCCAGCACGCCCGAATGTGTTCCGAGCAAGTTTGAGGCATCCGTTGCGGACCCTACCAACCCAAAATTGGTTCCTCCAGCTGGATCAACATACAACGACCAGTTACCTAAATTGTCGCGAACTACGCGAACGGAAATCGTGAAACTTGACGAAATCTGACCCAACGGTCCTGCTGTTAATTCAGTATGTACTCCTCCATCGCATTTAAAGAGACGAACGGCATCATCAGAAAGCGGTTCGCCCAACTGAATATAAAACCCATTCGGATCGGTCGTTAAATCTGCATTATCAGAAGTGAGGTAAACCCTTCCGTAATTATTTCCTGAAGGTGAAAACGCTTGTCGTGTCCAAAACTGCCATTCCTTGTTGTCTAAATTTGCCAAGTTGTGTGTCAAGCTCAGGTACGAAGTTCCTGCCGCAGCACTGTTCAACTGAAGTTGGTTGGAAGCATTCACAACATAATCTGTTCCCGTCCCACTCCAAGCGGGATTGCTTGTGAAATCACCGTCCGAAAAGTCGTCCGAAATTTGTCCGAAACAGGTTAGTTGTGTTAAAATAAACACACCGATTAAAAAGTGTCGCATAGTTGATTATCTGTGAGTCTAAATATACTAATTTTGCGTTGGATCAGTTATTAAGTAAACCTGAAGAAATTATGAAAGTAGCAGTCGTAGGAGCAACGGGAATGGTGGGAAACATCATGTTACGCGTTTTAAAAGAGCGAAATTTTCCTGTTACGGAGTTGATTCCTGTCGCTTCAGAGCGATCAGTAGGTAAATCTGTTAATTTCAACGGTGCTGATTACAAAGTAGTTGGATTGGAGACTGCTGTTTCCATGCAACCTGACTTGGCCATCTTTTCCGCTGGAGGAAACACTTCATTGGAGTGGGCACCAAAATTTGCGGCTGTTGGAACAACCGTAGTGGATAACAGTTCTGCCTGGCGAATGGACCCTGAAAAAAAATTGGTTGTTCCTGAGATTAATGGTGATTTGTTGACGGCCGAAGATAAAATCATTGCAAATCCAAATTGTAGTACGATTCAACTCGTGTTGGCGCTAAAACCGCTTCACGAAAAATACGCTGTAAAGCGCGTAGTCGTGTCTACGTATCAATCGATTACTGGAACGGGAGTTGCAGCAACGACTCAACTCGAGAACGAACGTAATGGAACGGAAGGCGAAATGGCTTATCCTTACCCTATCGATAAAAACTGCCTTCCTCACTGCGATGTGTTCATGGAAAACGGATACACAAAGGAAGAAATGAAACTCACGAAGGAAACGAAGAAAATTCTTGATCCTTCCATTAATGTAACTGCTACGGCCGTTCGTGTTCCTGTTGTTGGTGGACACTCAGAGGCGGTGAACATTGAGTTCGAATCTGATTTTGATCTATCAACTGTTCGCAGTTTGTTGCACAACCAAGACGGAATCACCTTGAAAGATGACCCAACTACAAACATCTACCCGATGCCGATTTATGCTGAAGGAAAAGACGATGTTTTTGTAGGAAGAATTCGTCGAGATGAAAGCCAAGCGAATACGCTAAACATGTGGATTGTTTCCGACAACTTGCGTAAAGGAGCTGCCACAAACGCTGTTCAAATTGCTGAAATATTGGTGAAGAAAGGATTGTTACGCACAACGTTAACGGCGTAGTTTCCAATTTCGTTTCAGAACAGTTCCGCGGAAGTCATCTAATTCCTCCGTCACGCCCTTATTTCTGAATTTTTGCATCGTCTTAAACGTTCCCTTGCCTTGTTTGTAATCCATTTCATCAGGGAAAATCGGCATGATTCCTAAAAAGTGAACTTCCTTTCCTTGAACGCGCACTGGCTTCAATTCTTCTTCAAGCAAAATCGGGTCTGTTAAGAAAAAGTGATTCTGTTTCATCGTTTCGGAAAGCGGCTGCATGTCTGCCCCGCATGGCATGGTGTGACCGTGTCCAAACCACGTTTCTTTTTCCACCACGTAGTTCGCCAAACGTTGAATCCAGTGAAAAACCCAATTCGTTCGTGGATTTTCCATGTCTTCCCACTCCCAATAACTCGGCAAGCAGAAATACAACTCGTTGTACTCACGCCCTTCCAACTTTTCTGGAACAGGCATTTTGTAATTGCTCAATCCGTTCGTCATGAGGATAGAAACAGGGCTTCGCAACTCCAAATCCAACATAATCAGAGGCATTTCCCCTTCCTTGGTTGGGACGTCCATCACACGATGAGCTCCAAAACGCTTTTCTAGTTCTTCTTTCACGACGCAAAGATACAAACAAATGAATTTGAAGGTTGCCTGCAATCACAACTAAAAAGAAATGTAAATTTGTTAGGTGTTGAATTTGATCAGACATAGCCTTTTGACCAACTTCCTTTGCGGATTAATGGGATTGTATCTGCTTAATATCAGTGTCGATGTTTCTGACCCAAATCCGCAATTTGTTCCCGAAGATTTGAGCATCAATGATCAGGAAAGTATTGTCGAAATGATTGTAGAGAAAGTGTTGGGCTACGAAAATGCCATTGAAGAACACGACGATCATGACACGGAAGATCAAAATGAAAAAAAGAATGTCAAAGTCGATTTGTTGACCCAATTGCACAATCTCAAAGAAAATCCTAATCCTCTAAGATCTAAAAAGTCGATTGTACGATTTGCGTATGATGCCTTCTTGGCAAACGGCTTTTGCGAAATCGATAGTCCCCCGCCACAAGCATGATTCGTTTGTAACGCACACTTCATTCTAGTGATGAATTGAGGTGAATTTTAATCTTTAAACGAATCAAAATGAACATCAAAAACACATTGATGCTGGTTGCTGTATGCACCACATCGCAACATACTATTGCACAAATTACTGATAACCAAAAAGACAGCCTTTTTATTGAGCAAGTTGAAAATCAACAAGAACCCTCAAAGGTTTTACATGCCGAACCACTTTACATCGATCTTATTCGCGACTTGGGTGCGCGCAAAGGTGAAAAAGAATGGAATTTAGGGTTGGGCCTAACCGATAAATATGTTTTCGACTCCTACGAAGCACTGATCGAATATGAATGGGCACCAATTGACCGACTCGGACTGGAAGTTGAACTGCCCTTCACGTTTTACTCTTCCACAAACTTAACACACAGCGATTCTGTTCCGTCAAGCAAACTCAACAGCATTAAGCTTGCCGCCCAGTGGTCGTTTTTCGTGAATGAATCCATCGCTACGTCAATGGCATTAGGCTACATCAATGAATTCGAACTTTCCGATTTTGCTCATTTTGGCAATCCGCTCATTACAGGAAATGTTTACAATCCCTTCCTTGTTATGGCCAAGCGCTGGGGAAATAACTTTCACTCGCTTTTATATACAGGTCCCATGATTGAGCAGCACTACCAATCTAAGGCGATCCATACCAAGTTTGATATTAATACAAGCTTCCACTATATGATTACAGGAACGCGCAACTTCATTGGTGTTGAGTTTAACAAAACCCTAGATCAGCACGATTTTGACATGACAATTCGCCCACAAATGCGCGTTGGAATTTCTGACGGTCTGCTCATTGGAATTGTGGTTGGTGTTCCTGTAAGTCGAGAAAATGAGCGGCTAAGTACCTTTCTTCGTTTGATTTGGGAACCCAAACACCATAAATAAACCTTCTCCTTTACATTTCATTAAGAAGCGCGGCAAAGGGCAAACACGTACGTTGTTCTCTTTGTTGTGCTTTTGTCTATTGCCTATAAACAGCGGTAAATAGACAATCATAAAATGTTCCATGTGGGCGATTCAAGGATAGAAAATTCTGCAAAAGTTTGGTGAATTCACTCAATGTTACTAAATTGTTACCAAATTATTATCCCTAAGTTTATTTATTGTTTACAAAACGTCTCTATATCGCCCTCCTTGTCTCCTTATGTTCGAGCTTTGCGTGGTCACAATCTGATCAAGCGTTCGTTTATTGGCAGAAGTCAGTTGGTGCACAAGGAGAAGATGTTTTGAATGATATGGTGAAGGACGACGACGACAATTTCTATGTTGTTGGAAGTACACAAACTGCAGGAAGTCAATCGATGGATATTTTGGTTTCGAAGTATTCCAACGGCGGACGTGAATTGTGGACGCGAACAATTGGTGAGTTGGGAGACGATCGTGGCGTTGCAGTCGAGTTTCAGAACAACACGCTTTACGTTTTGGCCTCGTCTACTTCAAAAACAGGAATTTTCAGTGCCAATGTAGGTCGAGAAGATCTTTACCTCATCCAAATGAATCCTTCGGGGACAATCACATCCAACACGCATTTTGGTGGAAACAAAGCTGACTTGCCCACTGATCTTGCGATTGCGGCGAATGGGGACGTACTCATTTCCTTGCATTCTACCTCCACCGAAGGTGATTTCGATTTGAATAAAGGTCAATCCGACATGTGGGTCATGCGCACGGCTGCTCACGGAGACCTTCTTTGGAAGTACAACTACGGAGGTTCTGATGAAGACTTTACCACAAAAATTGCTGAGCTTCCAACGGGAGAAATTGTGTTTTCGGGTCATTCTTCCTCTTTCGATGGCGATATGATGCTGAACTACGGCGATTTTGATCTTTCCCTATTTAAACTCAATGCAAACGGCGCCATTTTGTGGGAGCAAAACTACGGAGGACTTCAAGCTGAAATCAGTGTTGACTTACTCATCGATGAAAGTGAGCACATCTTCCTTACCGGAAATACACAATCCTTGTCTTTCGACATTTCGAAAAATGCTGGTTTCTCCGATGCTTGGGTGTTGGAAATTGACCCAGCGAACGGAAGTATTTTATGGGAAGAAACACACGGAAGTGAGTACAGCGATTATGCTTCTGCTTTATCTCTCAACGAAGCGGGTGAGCTTTTCCTCGTTGGAACAACGAACGCTCCTGTTTTCTACGGAGAGGTTTCAGCAGGGAACAAAGACACATGGTTGGCGCGTATAGATTCACCTGAATCGATTGAACACCTTACTCTTTTTGGTGGTGAAGGCTATGAAAGCATTTCGAAATTCAGTCTGGAAGCAGATGGTTCTATGATTGTTGTAGGATCGAGTAATTCTCAGGAAAATCTTTTCTCCGACAACAATGGAATGAGCGATGGATGGTTGTTTCGTTTTGACACTAAAGCATTCAATAATCACTCAGAAGATGCCGTTTCAGCGCATCCAAATCCTTCTACGGGAATCGTTTATTTGAATCACTTATCTACGAAAGATGAAGTTGTAGTGATTGATTTGTCTGGAAACATTGTAATTGAGGCGTTTGTTCCAACAGCGTTCTCAAAAGTTCTCGACTTAACACATGTTTCTCCTGGTGTTTATTTGGTACAAATACAGCGAGCAGAAGGCAGCGAATTGATTCGCCTCGTGAAGAACTAATCTTCGATTACTTTCTCCAACATGATCCAAAACGCCTCACTTGAGTTTACGCAACCCTGCGAAAGCATTTCATGAATTTCTTCTTCTCTTACTTTTGAATACGCCTTTTTTGATCGAAAAAGAGTCAGTTCCGATGGATGGTTCACCAAAGCATCGTGAATGGACTCCGCAGTGGACAAATCCACTTTCTCGCTTTTTCTATTGAGCGAAATGAGGTCGATATCGGACTCATTCAGTTTAAACACCAAACAAGAAGAAGGCGATCGATGCTCAATAAACTTGAGTTTTTCATACACTTTCTGAAGCACCGTATCTGAAAACAAGCCAACGAGTTTTGTCGCTTTTTCTTTATCGGATTCATTCATTTCGAGCCATTCTTCGTTCGAAACACCATTAGCGATGGCAAAGTGCTTGAAATCTTCGTTGAAGATCTCCATTTCTTCGGTTGTGAGCATTCTGTATTTCATCGCTACAAAAGTACAGAATCAGTAGAAAAAAGCTCGTGGATTAATCGTAGATATATTTTCGCACGTAGCTTTCTTTCCCTTTGTAAAAGGATGTTTTCGACGCTAGCAACCCATCTGCGTTGTACGTATACTTCATGGTGCTTTGGCGCTTTTGACGTTTTCCGAAGATTTGCTGGACTTCCAGCAGCTTATCGTTTTCACCATAGGTCCACACACTTTTACTTCGCAGCTTTCCGTTGTTGTCGTAATTCATCGACGTTCGAACATTGTTTTCTCTTTTGGACGACCACACCTTCTCCCCTGTTTCCTTTTCGCAAGTTGATGCATAGTTCACCGAATCTTTATCGAAATAATACGTGTATAGAAACACTTCTCCATTTTCCACTTTTCGGATGTGATTTACATACGAGCCATCGTTGTTTTCTTCCACAACCTTGCAAAGCGTGGATGTTGTTGTTTTCTTCACCGCTTCACCTTTGGGATCACAGGTGTAGTTCCATGTTCGAATTACTTGGTCGTTACGGATAAATTGTTGCCGTTTTATCTTTCCATTTTCATACTCATAATCCATTGCGTAAGAACTTCTCAGTTTGCGTCCACTTTGCAACAAGCTAAACGCCACTTTTTCGTCTTCTGTGTAATCCATCAGTACTCTGGATACGAGTCGATCATTTTCAAAAACTTCCTTCTTCTTGAGCAATCCGTTTTTGTATTCATAAGAAGACAATTTCTCCTTTTTCCCTGTTCGCTTAATGGTTTGAATTAGTGAATCCTGCACGTAGGAATAATAAATGGTGTCTTTCGGGTGTTCAATTGTTTTGATGAGCCCTCGGTCGTTGAACACATAATGAACGCTTACTGTGTTTTTGTGATTCTTTCCCCGTTCTATGGTGAGCGATCGGATTCCTTTTTCGCGTAATTCGTCCCATTCGAAATCCGTTCCGATACGGTTAAAATCTTCGAGGTCAACCTCCGCTCCATAATAGTGAAGTCGGTTGAGATAGTACTTCGCTTGATTGTCTTTATAGTTTTGGGCGAGCGCAATTGTTGGCGCAATGAATAGTGTTAGTAAAAGTAGTTTCATGTGTGTATTCTGTTTGCGTATATAAGAAACCTGACTTTTTTGGTTACAACTTTTTTTGAAAGTGTATTTTTGTTCTATGCAGAAAAAAGGTATTGCGATCTTAGGATCAACAGGTTCCATCGGAACGCAAGCGTTAGAGGTTATTCAAGCTTACCCAGACAAGTTCGACTTACAAGTTATTACGGCTAACTTCAACGCTGATTTACTGATAAAACAGGCCATTGAGCACAAGCCCAATATGGTTGTTATTGCCGACGAAACACAATACCAAAAAGTGAACGATGCCTTGTGGGAACACGACATCAATGTGTATGCTGGAGCGGATGCTTTGGCACAGGTGTGTGAAACACAAGAAGTAGATACTGTTCTTACTGCGTTGGTTGGTTATGCTGGGTTGAGACCTACTTTGGCTGCCATACGAGCAGGAAAAAACATCGCGTTAGCGAACAAAGAAACACTGGTAGTTGCGGGAGAAATCGTGACGAAAGAAGCAGCTGAAAAAGGAGTGAATATTTACCCCGTAGATTCTGAGCATTCAGCTATTTTCCAATGTTTGGTTGGCGAGTTCCACAATAAAATTGAGAAGATCTATTTAACCGCATCTGGCGGTCCTTTCCGTGGTTGGACGCCTGAGCAACTCGTGAATGTCAAAAAAGAACAAGCCCTCAAACATCCAAATTGGGAAATGGGTGCTAAAATCACGATTGACTCTGCGAGCTTGATGAACAAAGGACTGGAAGTAATTGAAGCCAAATGGTTGTTCAACTTGCGTCCCGATCAAATTGATGTCATTGTGCATCCTCAGTCGATTGTACACTCCATTGTGCAGTTTGAAGATGGAAGCATGAAGGCTCAAATGGGCTTGCCCGACATGAAATTGCCGATTCAGTTTGCCTTGACATACCCGGATCGATTCAAAACGGATTTCCCACGCTTCAACTTCATGGATTATCCAAACTTGACATTCGAGCAACCTGATCGCGAGACCTTCAACAATTTGAATCTTGCATTTCAAGCCATGGAAATGGGCGGAAATGCCGCTTGTGCGCTTAACGCAGCGAACGAAGTAACGGTTGCAGCCTTTTTGAAAGATGAAATCTCTTTCTTAGACATTGCACGTATCAACGAAAAAACAATGTTGGAAACAACAGCCATTAAAGTTCCTACGTATGAAGATTACGTGGCAAGTGATGCCGAAGCAAGACGCTTGGCAACTTCATTTCTCGGAAAGTAAACGCCTTAATCGCACGGTGTATTCTCGATACGATCTACATCTGTTTCGTACAGCTTGTTGAACTCCTTCGTTACTTTTGCCAAGTTTCTTTTTAAGTACTTGCGTGTTTTGAGACGCGTCCAAGCACTATAACTGTTGTATCTCGTCAAGCCTTCAATTGTCGCGTTGAAATAATCCTTCGAATTCTTCCACGTAGGGTACAATTCTACTCGATTTTGCTGGTACTTGTCGTTCCCTGTAAAAAAGTAGATGTTTGTTGGGTTCACCGTTGTTATTTCCACCCAATCACGAATACTGAGCAGCTTATATGGACTCGAAACAGGATCGATGATCAAGGTATCATAATCATCCTCATTTCCTACGAAAATACATGCCGCCACGTGGTAGCTCCATCCGTCGAGCATTCCTCTTTTATCGCCGTACGAGGCACTCTTTCCTGAAAAAATCCAAATTTTCCCGTTGGACACATTCCATTTATCGAGTATTAAGGTAACGGCATTGGCTCTATCTTCACAATTGTTGTCTCGATCTGTCCAGTCGAATGCGGGCGAATTCAGGAAAATATCAAACACCTTTTTCGCCTGGTTTTCACAAATGGGGCTTGGATTCATTTCCTCCGAAATGGTATCCCAATGAATGGCACTTTGTCCAAAAAGAAACGGAGCCCACAACCCCACTACTACGCTAATAATTAATTTCATGATTCTATTTCTTTAAGAATGAATGCTCCACTCACCACGCCACCAATTCCCCGCATGTTTTTCATCCAACTAACGCCCAAAACACGGTTTACTTTGTTGGATTTTCCTGCTTGGTCTTGATAGCCATAACTGCAATAAGCCGCGTGTGCCGACGAATAAATAATGGCACTTTTGTAATTCTTTAGGCGCTTTACTTTTATCGGTTTTCTCGCCAAGCCCAACAATTCTGGTGACTTCTCCGTTGGATAACCCGAATTTAAAAACTCGACAGCATGCTGAAAACTGTGAATACACTTTTCCGAATACGTTGATTTCAATTCGTACACGCGCATGGCAATAAGGGCAAATAATTCTATGGCTGTTTCATAATAGACCGCATCATCAATGTGTTTGATTCCTGAAATTTTGCGAACGACATTTTTCTCTTCTTCCGAAATCCGTGCCTTCGTTCCATTCTTAAATAGAACCTCTGTGATTCCGTCCTTTTTCGCATAAGAAGCGAAGATTTTGTTGATGGACCCAAATTGTACGAGTGCCGTTTTGATTAAAGCAATCGTCACGCAGTTTCCATTTTTGTAGTCATCCAAACATGCCTTGGTTTCTTCTCGAATGATAACTGTTCCTTGAAAAAAATCTCCTATTATTTCCTTTTCCATAGTATGAGCTTCTGAGTATAAAGGTAATACGATTCGCGACTCATCACTTCAGGTTTTTTCTGGTATCCAGCTCGGAAAACCACTAATCGTCTATCCACTGACGTGGTTTTTGATACTTGCCCGTTTTGTTTGGGTCCCATTGCGTTTCGAATACGTCTTTTCCATTAATCGTCGTTACAATTACGTGAGACTTGAAAAGTTCCGAATTCAGAAATTCAGGTGTCATCTCGATTTGCGAACTATCTAAATCCACCAAGTGCGTTCGGTATTCAGTCACGACTGAATCAGGGAAAAAATTGTTGTAAACATGCTCGCCATACACCCAAGTACACGATGCTTTTCGGCTATCCCACCCTTTTCCTGCTTGAATTTCTTCCCATGTTGAATCTGAAACCCGAACGATTCCCATATCGATAAAGTCGAAATCGCATGGATAGTTGAATGGTGGCTCATCGATCTCCATCGCACTGAGTTCAGCAGTTGGTAATTTATCAGAACCCTGTTGCTCTTCAACATTCACCGTTTGACGCTCTTCGGCCCTTTTCTCCTCAAAATTATTCGACTCCTCTTTTCGCTCAGGGGAACAGGAAAAAATGGTTAATCCAATCGAAACTAGAGTAAGCAGTGTAAAGCAACGTATCATCTGCACAAAATAAAAAATCGGTGCCTCTTTCGAAACACCGATCTCTTTTCTCTCAAAAAAATTATCGCTTCACTACTTTTCGAATCACTTCGTTTCCACTAGTGGATGTACACCTTACGAAGTAAACGCCTGAATTGTGTTTCGATAAGTCGATGATCTCGACACTATTCGTTTTATGTTCAACTTGCTTCAGCGCCACATCATAAATGGTGATCGCTTCCACATTCTCTGCATTTCTCAGGTAGAAAATCCCATCTTCGGAAGGGTTCGGGTAAATGGAAAGTTCCATTAGCTCCTCTTGATCATCTACACTCGAGTTTAGATCCTCTCCATACACACAGATTCCAAACGATTGTTCCGACAGCTCTGTACCCGCATTGTATACACGCACATAATAAGTGTTTCCGATCGTTAAGTTGATGATTTCTTCCAATTCTGAACTGGACACTCCGTTGGCATTCGTACAATTCAAACTTGTTCCTCCGCAAGCATCCAATACTTCGAAGCCGTGGTCTAAATCAGTTGATGCCTCCAACCCAACATACATCGTATCATTCGTTGCCACAAATGCATACCAAACATCTTGGTGGTTTCCTGACTCACAATTCAATGTGTTTTGTCCTGCTCCAGCGAAGCTTCCTGCTGTGTATGTACACGTCTGTTCGGCTGTAAGAGTAATGGCATCGGTACAATCATCGTTGACTGGTGCAGGGAAAGATTCGATACAGATGTCAAAATCCGCCGATGAAATCGCCGTTGATACATTGTACACACGAACGAAATACGTGTTTCCTACCACATACGTTCCTGCCGTGTACGACTCACTAAAGCTCATGCCGTTATTATTCACA